>ERZ761603.2289-NODE-2289-length-13364-cov-40.090916_pt1 | contig 13364 bp, 5 predicted proteins | sample MGYA00511879_ERZ761603 | MGnify/ENA primary metagenome ERZ761603 (study PRJEB28899, sample SAMN02850040) | bioreactor sludge metagenome | biome: EBPR Sludge; feature: EBPR Bioreactor; material: flocular biomat | place: Australia: Thorneside Wastwater Treatment... | reverse complement strand
AAAGCGTGTTTAGGATGATATCCTAACGCGGGTTCGAATCCCGCTCTCTCCGCCAGACGGCTTGGCAGAGCGTGTCCCGGGAGCTTCCTGCCACTGCCCGAGTGGGCCGATGAAGATCTGGTGCCGCAGCGGTGTGGGTCTCGCCCCTCGGCGTCGGGTGGCTTGAGGCGCGTGCTGAAGGTGACGGGGCTTGAGGGCGGAGGCGCGCCGGTCGCTGTCGCTGGCGGCAGTTGCCGCCAGGCACGGCGTAGCGCGGGAGGGTCATGTCATGTCGCCGCTGGCCAGACAACAGCACTGGGATATTCGAGTCGATTGAGGCGTTCCTTCCTATTTCTGCAAGGGGTCTGCTCCCCCTTCTTTGCCCGACTGGCCGATCGTCTGTCGGCCGACGGCCACCGGGTTTTCAAGATCAATTTCAACGCCGGTGATCTGTTGTACTGGGGTGGCCGGCCGGCCTGGAATTATCGCGGCAAGCTTGCCGGGCTGCGCGCCTTTCTCGACGAGAAATATCGGCAACAGGGCATCACCGATCAGGTGCTCTTCGGCGATCGACGCCCGGTGCACCGTCCGGCGGTCGATCTTGCGTCGTCGCTGGGCATCCGCACTCATGTCTTTGAGGAGGGCTACCTGCGCCCGCATTGGGTGACGCTCGAACGCGAGGGTGTCAATGGGCATTCGTTGCTGCCGCGCGACCCGGACTGGTTTCGCCGGGTGGGCGCACGATTGCCGGACTACCGCAACGGCAAGCCGTTCCATGCGCCGTTCAGCGCGCGTGTGGCGCATGACGTGTGCTACCACCTGGCGGGGGTCGCCAACCCGGTCCTGTTCAGCGCCTACCGGACACATGCGCCGGTGAATGCCGCCATCGAGTATGCCGGTTACCTCAAACGCTTCGCGCTCCTGCCGCTCTACAGGCGGCAGGACGATGCCTTGATCGATCGCCTGATTGCCGGGCGGCAACCGTTCTACCTGCTGCCGCTGCAGCTCAATGGCGATGCCCAGATTCGTGACCACTCCCGCTTCAACGACATGAACGATCTGATGGAGTTCGTCATGGCGTCATTCACCCGCCATGCGCCGGACAATGCGCGGCTGCTGATCAAGAATCATCCCCTGGACATGGGTCTGCGCAACTATCGTCGGGTGATTGCCGGTCTGGAAAAGCGTTTCGCCTTGACCGGACGCATCGATTATATCGAGAGCGGGGATCTGGGGAAGCTGCTGCCCGCAGCGCGCGGTGTGGTGACCGTCAATAGCACGCTGGGCTGCCTCTCCGTGGGCGTCGGCTGTCCGACGGTGGCCCTGAGCGATCCGATCTACAATCTGCCGGGCCTCACCTTCCAGGGGAAGCTCGACGAGTTCTGGGGCAATCAGAGCAGGCCGGAGGCTGAATTGTTTCGCTGTTTCCGCAATGCGGTGATCCACACGACGCAGGTGAACGGCGGATTCTACTGTCGCGACGGTATCAGCATGGCGGTGAATGACAGTTTGCGCCTGCTCGAGCCCGAACGTTCGCCGCTGGACGAGTTGCTTTGAGCCGGGACCGGGCGCCGCCTGGCAGGGTGCTGATCACCGGGGCCACCGGCGGCATCGGCGGCGCACTGGCAGCGGTCTATGCCGAGCCAGGACGGACGCTTGTTCTGCAGGGGCGCAAGGCCGATCGTCTGAACGTCCTGGCGGCGGACTGTGAGGCACGCGGCGCGAAGGTGTTGACCCAGGTGCTCGACCTTGGCGATCGGGCGGCGCTTGCCGCCTGGCTTGGCGGTTTGGCGGCGCAGGAGCCGCTGGATCTGGTAATCGTCAATGCGGGAGTGAATACCAGCATCGGGCCGGCGGGTGACGGTGAGCGCTGGGCGGCTGTGGAAGAACTGATCGAGGTCAACGTGCGCGCCGCCCTGGCGACGGTGGACGGCGTATTGCCGGCGATGCGCGCGCGTCGGTGTGGCCAGATCGCGCTGATCAGTTCGCTGGCGGCCTACCACGGCTTGCCGGTGACGCCCAGCTACTGTGCCAGCAAGGCGGCGCTCAAGGCCTACGGCGAAGCGATCCGCGGCTGGCTGGCCGGCCAGGGGGTAGGCGTCAGCGTGGTCATGCCGGGCTATGTCGAATCACCGATGTGCCGCGCCATGCCTGGTCCCAAACCCTTCCTGTGGTCGGCCGAACGAGCGGCTCGCCATATCAGGCGCGGTCTGGAGCGCAATCAGGCGCGCATCAGCTTCCCCTTTCCGCTCAACCTGGGTACGTGGTGTCTGGCACTGTTGCCGCCGGCCCTCTCCCAACACATCCTGCGCTTGCTGAAGTACGGTGGCTGAATCGTTCTGCTCGGCGGCGGCAGGAGCGGCGGTCGGCGGAGCGGCTGTTTCCCTGCTCATCGAGCGTTTCCTGAGACCGTTCCCGACCGACTTCTGGCGACGACCACTGGCCGCTCTGGTCATCCACCTCGGGCTTTGGTTCCTGCTCTTCAGTTGTCTGCTGCTCGTCCTGCAGCGGCCGTTTTTTGCTGCCGGCGCGCTGCTGGCCGGCCTGCTCTTCGTGGTTCTGGTCAGCAACGCCAAGTTCGCTTCGCTACGCGAACCGTTCATCTTTCAGGATTTCGAGTATTTCAGCGACGCCTTGAAGCATCCGCGGCTGTATCTGCCTTTCCTCGGCGCCGGCCGGGCCGGACTGGCGGTTTTGGCGTTTGCCGGCGCCGTGGCGGCCGGACTGGCGGTCGAGGAGCCATTGTCTGGGCGGTTGCCGGTGGCCGATTTCCTGGTCGGCGCGGCGATCCTGGCGCTGCTCGGGCTGTCTCTGCTCTGGCTGGGTGCGCGGTGCAGACCGGCAGTCAGTTTTGATGCCACGGCAGACCTGCAGCGGCTAGGTCTGGTGGCCACCATGTGGCGCTATGGCGAAGAGGAACTGGTCGATTGCGCGGTCGTCTCGCCCTATCGCGATCTGACACCCGAGCGCTCGATGGCTGAACGCAATCGGCGTCTGGTAGTGGTGCAGAGCGAATCCTTCTTCGATCCGCGGCACCTGATTCCGGAGATTCGCCGGGACGTGCTGCGCGGGTTCGATGCTGTTCGGGCCGACGCTGTGGTTTCTGGCCAGCTTGCAGTTGCGGCCTGGGGTGCGAATACGGTTCGCACCGAGTTTGCTTTTCTGTCCGGTCTTGCCGCCGGGTCGCTCGCCGTGCACCGTTTCAATCCCTACCGGCGGCTGGCCCGCCGGACGGAGCTGACGACCCTGGTCAGTTTCCTCAAGAGTTGCGGGTATCGGACGGTTTGCGTCCATCCCTACGCGGCCAGCTTCTATGCGCGGGACAAAGTCTATCCGCACCTCGGGTTCGACGAGTTTGTCGACATCCGGAGCTTCGACGGCGCGGCGCGCAGCGGTCCCTATGTCAGCGATCTGGCGGTTGCCGAGCGGGTTGCCGGCCTGCTGCGCGGGTCGCTGGAGCAGCCCTTGTTCGTCTTCGTGATCACCATGGAGAATCATGGGCCGTTGCATCTGGAGACGGTATTGCCCGGCGACTGCGAACGTTATTACTCGACCCCGCCGGGGGTCGGCTGTGCCGAGCTGACGGTCTACCTGCGCCATCTCGCCAACGCCGACCGCATGGCTGGCCGGCTGCGCGACGAGCTGGAGGCGCTGCCGGGAACGGGCTGGCTGTGCTGGTTTGGTGATCACGTGCCGATCATGCCCGAGGTCTACCGGAGGCTGGGCACCCCTGCTGGCCACACCGATTACTTTGTCTGGCGCAAGGGCGGTCAAAACAGTCCGACAAGGCGTCGCGATCTGTCGGTCAGCGATCTGGGTTGCCTGCTGCTGCAGGAAATGGGTGTGTGCAGTTCGGCGACGAGCCATGTCGATATGCCGGACAAGGAATACCCACCTGCCTGAAGCACCGCGCGCCGGCGGGCGGCCCGAGGGCCGTTCCTGTCCGGCTCGTCAAAGCCGCGCCAGCTCCTCGCCCAGCGCGCTGACGGTCTGCCGAATCTGTTCTTCGCTGTGTTCACAGGAAATGAAGAAGCGCAGGCGGGCAGACTTTTCCGGTACCGCCGGGTACAGGATGGGCTGCACATTGATGCGCCGCTCGAAAAGGGCTGCCGCCAGACGCGCGGCCTTGATCGAGCTGCCGGTGATGGCCGGGATCACGGCCAGTCCCGCACTGCTGCCGGTATCGACGCCGCATGCCGTGGCCTGCGCGAGGAAAAGGCGGCAGCGCTCCTGCAATGCCGCCACGCGCTCCGGTTCACGCTGCAGACACTGCAATGCGGCAAGCGAGGCCGCGGCAATGGGCGGGGGCATGCCGACGCTGTAGAGAAAGCCGGGTGCGAGGAACTTGAGGTGCTCGATCAGCGCTGCTTCTCCGGCGATGTAGCCACCGCAACCGGCAAGCGCCTTGCTTAGGGTGCCCATCCAGATGTCGACATCGGTGCTCTGCAGCCCGAAGTGCTCACGGATACCGAGTCCCTTGCCGCCCATGACGCCAAACGAGTGGGCTTCATCGACCATCAGGAAGGCGCGGTACTTGCGCTTGATCTCGACAAAGCGTGGCAGCTCGGGGTAGTCGCCGTCCATGCTGTAGATGCCCTCGAGGACGATCAAGACGCGCTGGAAGTGGTGGCGTTGCTGGCCAAGCTGGGCTTCGAGGGCAGTCCAGTCGTTGTGCGGAAAGGGCAGTCGGCGTGCCCCCGAGAGGCTGATCCCCTGCAGCACGCTGTTGTGGATCAGTTCGTCATGCACCACCAGATCCTGGGGACCGAACAGATGGCCAATGGTGGTGACATTGGTGGCGTGGCCGCTGACGAAGGTGATCGCATCGTCCGTGCCGTAGACATCGGCAATTGCCTGTTCGAGCGCGCGATGTACCGGGCGCTCGCCGGAAACCAGCCGGCTGGCGGAAACCGAGGTGCCGTAGCGGTCGATCGCCTGCCTGGCTGCGGCAGCCACTGCCGGATGCCCGGACAAGCCGAGGTAATTGTAGCTGGCGTAGTTGATGTATTCGCAACCGTCGATCCGCGTCGTGGCACCGGCAATTCCTTCATGCACCTTGAAGAAGGGGCTGTCGATACCGAGGCGATTGGCGCCCTCGCTGATGATGCGAATCTGCTGGTAGCCGGGATGCAGGTCAAAACGGTAGTGCTGCTCGGGTGTGCTGCCGGCACTGTTCGAGGCGGGTGACGGCAGGGTCAGGTTCTTTCCCTGTTCCGCCTGGCGCAGCCGACGTTCCAGTGCCTGCTGAATGAGTTTGTCCTTGATCTGGGCGGTCAGCCCGGGCAGGCCTTTGCGTGGCATGTCAGTCCTTCGGGGGGGGGTGGGCCGCGGCCACTCTCTCGCCCAAGGCAGGCTGGCCCGATCGGAGGTGTTCAGCCAGGCTGGCGATTGCCTCGGCGGAAGCATCGACGCCCTGTTGTTTGGCCACCTGCTCGGCCTGCTCGGCGATGTCGTTTTTAACCGCCGGTTCACCCGACTCGCTCTGCCCGCGCAATTGCTGGACGATGCGCTCGGCCAGTTGGGTGATCCTCGGGGTCTGGCTCAACGCCATGACCGGCAGGCGAATCCCGAAACGTGCCTCGAGCGCGACGACCAGTTCGACCCCCATCAGCGAGTCGAGCCCCATGTCGTAAAGCGAGCGGTCCGGGTCGATCTTGTCCGGAGCGACGCGCAGGATCTCGCCGATCTCGTTCTTCAACAGATCGACGAATGCCGCCCGCAACTGATCGTCGGGGAGTTCCGCCAGCAGCCGCTGAATGTCCTGCGACTGGTCGTCGTTGCCGTCGCCGGGCGCTACATGCCAGTTCAGTGGCCGGAACTTCGGGCTCGCGGCGGTGGGCAGGAAGCGGCTCAGCGCGTGCCAGTCGAGTTCGAGGACCGCCAGGCCAGAGCTGTCGGCGAGCAGCATTTCCTCGAGCGCTTCGAGAGCAATCGTCGAGTTGATTGCCGAGCCACCCATGCGGCTCTGCAGCCCTTCCTTGATCTGGGGATTGCGCGCCAGAAAGCCGACGTCGTCGATCGGGCCCCAGGCAACACAGGTGGCACACAGGCCGAGTGCGCGCCGATGCGCGGCGAGGCTCTCCAGGCAGAGGTTGGCGGCAACGTAGCTGGCTTGGCCCGGATTGCCGAAGGCAGTGGTCGCCGACGAGAAGAGAACGAAGAAATCCAGTTGCTGCCGCTCGGTCAGTTCATGCAGATGGCGGGCGCCGAGGATCTTGGGTGCCAGGACGCTGCGTATCTGGCTGGCGTCACTGTTGCGCACCAGCCCGTCATCGATCAGCGCGGCCGAGTGCACGACACCCTTCAGCGGTGGCATGCTGCGGGCTGTTGCGGCAAGCAGCTGGTCGAGCGCGTCGCGTCGGGTGACGTCGCAGATGGTGGCGTAAACGCGTACCCCCTGTGCTTCGAGTTGTTCGATGATCGCCCGCGTTTCCGCGCTGTCGGGGCCGCTGCGGCCGATCAGGATGAGGTGGCGCGCGCCCTTGCTGGCCAGCCATTGTGCTGTGCGCAGCCCGAAGCCGCGCAGGCCACCGGTGACCAGGTACGAAGCATCGGCAGCGAGCTGCAGTCGCCGGCGTGCCACCGGTGCCGGGTTGTGCGCGTGCTGGATGCCGTGATGATAGGTGATGACGATCTTGCCGATCTGCCGCGCCTGCTGCATGTAACGGAAAGCGTCCACCACATCCTCGGCCTCGAAGGTGTGATAGGGCAGGGGGTGCAGGAGCCCTTCGGCAAACAGGGCCATGATTTCGCCGAACAACCTGCGGGTGAGTTCGGGGTGCACCAGCATCAGTTGATCGGCATCGATACCGAAGTAACTGATGTTGTTGCGGAAAGGGCGCAGGCCAACGCGCGTGTTCTCGTAGAAATCCCGTTTGCCGAGTTCGAGAAAGCGACCAAATGGCTTCAGGACCTGGAAATTGCGGTTGATCGCTTCGCCGGCCAGCGAGTTGAGCACCACGTCGACTCCGCGTCCACCGGTCTGTTCCAGGATCTGGTCGGCAAAGGCCAGTGAACGGGAGTCGAAGATGTGCTCCACGCCGAGCAGGCGCAGGAAGTCGCGTTTCTCGTCCGAGCCTGCCGTGGCGTAGACTTCGGCGCCGATCCACTTGGCGACCTGGATCGCAGCAATTCCCACCCCGCCTGCCGCGCCGTGGATCAGGACCCGTTCGTCCGGGCGCAATCGCGCCAGGTGGTGCAGGGCATAGTAAACCGTGAAGAAGGTGCTCGGGATGGTCGCCGCCGCTTCGCAGGAGACCCCGGGCGGAATGTGGGCGATGGCGCCCGCCTGGGTGACCACGCGGTTGCCGAAGCTTGACGGCCCGAAACCCACGACCTGGTCGCCCGGGTTGAACGCGCTGCCCGGATTACCTACCCGGCTGACCGTGCCGGCAAACTCGAAACCCAGCGTCGGACCGGCAAAGCCGTTCTCGATGGCCTCATCGGACAGCAGCCCCAGGGCATACATCACGTCGCGGAAGTTGAGTCCTGTCGCGCGCACGTCCACCTCGATCTCGTCTGCTGCCAGTGCTCGGCGTGGGTAGGCTTCCCAGCGCAGATTGCGCAGTTGTCCGGGGAACTGGAAACCGAGCGACACCGTTGCTTCCTCGATGGGAGCCTGCTGTCGAGCATCAGGGCGCGGCTCGACGTACAGGCGAGGGACATAGCGCTCACCGCTATGGGTGAGAACGACCTCCTGTTCATCGTCGGGTTGTTCGAATTCACGGTCGAGGGCGGCGGCGGCCGTTTCCAGGTCGATCGGGGATTCGAGATCGACCAGGCGGACGCTGCCGTTGTCCGCTTCGTTGAGCATCGTCCGGCCGAATCCCCACAGCGCGGCATCGGCGGCAATGCCGGCTGGCCATGGTCTTGGCTGCGGCAGCAGGTGGTTGGCCGCATTGGCAGTGACCAGCCAGCAGGTCGTTCTGGTTTGCGAGCGCTCGCAGGCCTGGACGATGTGCGCTGCCAGGGCACAGCGGGCGACCTGCCGTTCGAGCGCTGCCTCGGAACGGGTGTCGCTGGTCTGGACGTCGAGCCCGGCGAGATGGACGAGACCGTCAAGCTCGCCGTAGTTGGCGGTGGTTTCACGCAGCAGTGCCTCGATCTGCGCAACGTCGTCGGCCAGGGTCTGGATCACCAGGTCTCCGCGCGCCTGCAGTAGTCTGGTCAGGCGGTCGGAGAGGCGGGCCGAGTAGCCCTCGCAATCCGCCACCAGGACCCAGCTACGCAGGGTCGAACGGGCGATTGGAGCGGCGATTTGTTCGGTCTCGGCGCGCTTGCCGAGCAGCAGGTAAGGCCCGGACAGGGTGTCCGGCGAGAATTCGAGCAGTTCTGTCGACGTCAGGCCGATCGTCTCCAGCTGTTGTTGCCAGAAGGAACTCGGGCGCTGATTCGACAGCCAGCGACCGTTTTCTGCTGGGGACCACCCGGCGCGCCGCGCGCCAAAAACGAAATCGATCCAGCGCGAGGGGTGCTGGCCGATGACGATCAGTGCGCCACCCGGAGCAAGGCTGCCGTAGGCGTATTCGATGGCCTGCCGGGCATGGCCTGGCGTGGCGAAATCGAGCGTCACGATGGCCATTGCACAGATGGGACTGGCTGCGCCTGTGGAATCCGCCGCGCTTGGCGAGCCGTCAAGCAGTTGCGTGGCAATGCCGGGAAACGATTCCCCCAGCCTGCCGACCACCTCGTTCAGTGTCGACGCCGAGGGACTGGCAAAAAGATAGTCACCGCGCTTGAAGTCGAGGGCGACGCAGGCGTCCATGGCCAACAAGGGGGCGCCTTCACTGACTTCGACGATGCCCAGTCGGCGGCCTTCGGGCAGATCACCCAGTCCCTGGCGGATCAGGTCGCGTACCGCCTGTCCGAGGCGCTGCACGCCACCGGCCCCCAGCACCTGGCGCAACAGGGCGCTCAGCGAGGACTCCTGCGGGCAGATCTCCGCCAGGCTGGCGCTGCCCACCAGCAAACCGTGCAGATGCATGCCGACGCGTCCGACCGAATGAACGATCTGGAAGTAGTCGGGGTCGTCGGCCAGCAGACTGTTCCAGATATCCTGGGCGGATGATTGCTCGCGCTGGTCGGGCAGGATCTCCCAGCCATCCGGAGTCTTCACCAGTGACTGGTCATCGACTGCCAGATCCAGCAGACTGCACAGCCACGGTTCACATTCCGGGTTGCTTGTCTGGCAGTCCAGGATAGAGCGCAGCGCCAGTCCCTGCCAGTCGCTTGCCAGACGCTGCAGGCCGAGTCGCGTGAAACGACTGCACAGGCTGTCGAGCAGCGGGTCCACCTCTTCCGAATAGCGCCGGTGCGTGCCCTTCAGCGCGGCCCGCCGGACGAGTTCGACCAGCGCCGACCGGACTCTGGTGAAGGCAATGCCGGCCTCGGGCGCCGGGCTCATGGCATGCGGTTTCGGCGTCGCATGGTAAGCGAGAAAACGCAGGCGGTCGGCGGCACCCCGACTGAGACGAATGGCGCGAAAACGGGCACCCTTGACGACCGCGATACTGCTCCCGTCGGCGGCGAACAGGGCAAAGTCCGCATGCAGCGAGCGGGGGCTGCGTTTGACCAGCGTCGCGCGTGCCAGTCTGGGCGACGCGTTGCCACCACGGAACGCAATGCGGCCCATCCGGGTCGGCACGAAGGCGAGTCCCTCGTACACGCCGACCATCTCGCGCAGCACCTGAAAGACGAGCTGGAAGGCGCCGTCGAGCAAAGCCGGATGGAGATGCGTCGCGGCCAACTGATCTCCCACCAGTTCCGGGACGCGATACACGGCGAGCACCGAATCGCCTTCGATCCAGCCATGATCGATGCATTGGAAGGCGGGACCATAGGCGATGCCAACCGCTCTGGTCAGCAGCGCGTGGCTGCTGCCGTTGAAGTCGGGCAGGCGGGTGGGCAGCGGTGGGGCGGTCTCGCGCAGCAGCGTCGTTTGCGCTTCTCGCAGGATGCGTGCCACAGCATGCAGCGCCCAGGGATCATTGGACAGTTGCTGGCGGCTGCTGATGGTCAGTCGGCCATCCTGGGGATCGACCTGCGAGCGCACGACCTGTGAGCGCTCGTCGCTGAGCAGCAGGGGCGAGCGGATCTCGAGTTCCTCGATCTCGGCAACTTCAGCCGGGAGCCAGGCGCGGGCACAGGCCAGGGCCAGCTCTGCGAAGCCGGCGCCCGGGAAGACCGTTGCTTCCCCGACGACATGATCGGCGAGCAACGGTTGTAACTGGGTGTCAAGCGGGTTTTCCCAGGTCAGGTCTTGCTGTGGCAGCGGGTAGCCGAGCAGAGGATGCACCCGGTGGCGGTAAATCAGCCCCAGCGATTCGGCGGTGACCGGGTGCCAGTGTCGCTCGCGTTGCCAGGGGTAATTGGGAAGTTGTACAAAGCGGCCGGGTCTGGGGAAGTGGGCTTGCCAATCGACCTGGCAGCCGGCGATCATCGCCTGGCTGGCGGCTGCCCTCAGACGGGTGGGCGAGTCGTCGCCATGCCCCGCCGTCGCCATCACCCGGCCCTCGATCGCCCGTGCCTTGAGGCATTCGTTGATGTAGCCGCGCAACACGGGACTGGGGCCGATCTCCAGGAAGAGATTGACGCCGCGTTCGATGATGCTGCCGATCGCCGGCTCGAAGAGCACGGGTTGGCGGATGTTGTACCACCAGTAGGCGGCATCGAGGCGAGGACCGGGCAGCAGCTTGCCGCTGACCGTCGAGTAAAATGGGAAGCGCGCCCTGCGTGGCTGCAGGTCTTGCAGGGTGCGTCTGAGCTCAGGCTCGATGACGTCCATCGCCGGGCTGTGAAAAGCGTAGTCGAGGCCAAGTCGCTTGTGGACGACGTTGCGCTCCTCCAGCGCCGATTCCAGACGGGCCAGTTGCTCCGGCTCGCCGGCCACGGTTACGCCGCGCCGGCTGTTGATCCCGGCCAGGGTCAGCGAATTGCTCAAGCCCAATTCGTCGAGTAGCTGTTGCGCAGCCTCCTGGCCCAGGCCAACCGCGCTCATCTGTCCAAGACCCCTGGTCAATCCCTGCAGGTGGCTGCGCTGGTAGATCACCTGCACGGCATCCGCCAGCGTCAGTGCGCCCGATGCCCAGGCCGCGGCAACCTCCCCGACGCTGTGTCCGGCGACCACCGTCGGTTTGATGCCGAGCTGCCCGAGCAGGCGGGTCATCCCGACCTGCAGGGCGAACAGCGCGGGTTGCGCGACCTCGGTCGAGGCGTAGCGATCATCCCCATTGTGGCCGGCCAGTTCGTCTTCCAGAGAGAAATCGCCGTACTGTTGGAACAGCGCGTCGACTTCCCTGACTGCGGCACGGAACAGAGGCTCCTCGGCCAGCAGGCACCGGCCCATGCCTGCCCATTGCGAGCCATTCCCCGAGTAGATGAAAGCCAGTGCACCGGACGTGGTCAGCGCCGTGCCCGTTTCAACCGCGATCTGATCGGTGTTGCCGTCGGCCAGAACGTCCAGCGCCTGGACCATCGATTGTGGCTGCATGGCGTACACGACCGCCCGTTGCTCGTGCCATTCGCGGTGGAAAGCCGCGCTGTAGGCGACGTCGTAAAAGCTGCTGGCCGGCCGTCCGCTGACGAATGCCGCCAGATCGCGCGCCGCAGCTTTCAGGGCGGTGTGATCGCGCGCCGAGACGACGATCGGCAGCGGCTCGAGCGGCGGAGCTGACCGTGCCCGGGCACGGGTCGGCGGCGGACTGGCGAGGATGACGTGGGCGTTGGCTCCCCCGAAACCGAAGGAGTTGACGCCGATGAAGAGCGTCCCGCTCTTCTTCAGGTGCTTGTTGCTGGTGACCAGTTCAAGGTTCCAGTCAGCGAGCTGGATGTTCGGGTTGACGTTCATCACGCCGATGGTCGCCGGTACTTCGCGGTGTCGCAGGCAGTGGATCGCCTTGACCATGCCAGCCACTCCCGAGGCGGTTTCGAGGTGACCCAGGTTGCTCTTCACCGAGCCGATCGGCAGCGGCTGCCCGCCTGGCCGGCGTTTGCCCAGCGCCTCACCGATGGCCCGTGTTTCAATCGGGTCGCCGACCGCAGTACCGGTACCATGGGCCTCGAGATAATCGATTTCTACCGGGTCGATGCCGGCCTGCGCATAGGCTTGCGTGAGCAGTTCTGCCTGCGCCCGCGGGCTGGGGACGGTCAGGCCGGACTTCCGTCCGTCGGTGTTGACCAGCGAGGCGGCCACCACGGCGAGGATCGGATCACCGTCGGCCAGCGCCTGATCGTAATCCTTGAGCAGGAAGATCCCGCCACCCTCCGAACGAACGTAGCCGTCGCCCGAGGCATCGAAGACCCGGCAGCGGCCCTGCCTGGAAAGCATCGATGCCTTGGCAAAACCGATGAAACCGTAGGGATGCAGATGCAGACTGATGCCTCCGGCGAGTGCCTGCGTGGTTTCGCCCGACAGGATCGCCCGACAAGCCTGGTGAAAGGCAACCAGTGACGAGGAGCAGGCGGTATCGATCGCCATGCTCGGCCCGCGCAGATCGAAGACGTAGGAGATGCGGTTGGCGGCAATGCTCGCCGTGTTGCCGGTGGCCATCGTCGAGTCGGCGACGGCCAGGTCGTCGGCCATACGATAGGAGTAGTCGGCACTGGCGATGCCGATGTAGACGCCACACTGGCTGCCGCGCAGGGCCGATGGCCGGATTCCCGCATTCTCGATCGCCTCCCACCCCATTTCCAGCAGCAAGCGCTGCTGCGGGTCCATCAGCGCCGCCTCGCGCGGGGAAATGCCGAAGAAGCCGGCGTCGAAGGTGGAAACGTCGCCAATCGACCCGGCCGCAAAGGTGTAGCTGGTGCCCGGATGATTCCTGTTCGGATGCAGGAAGGTATCCTGTGCCCAGCGCCGCGCATCGACCGTGGTGACCAGGTCGCGACCGGCGAGGAGGTCCTGCCAGAAGCGGTCGCTGCTCGTTCCTGGCAGTCGGAAGGAGTAGGAAACGATGGCAACGCGCCTGTTCATGCTGGCATGGATCCTGGAGTCTTGATGAGTATAGTCCAGCCCTCTCCGAGAGCCGCCGTATTCACTGCGACAAGGGGCAGTGAAGGCACGCCGTCGCTGGTGGCTGCCGGACAGGAACAGCCTGCCGGCGAGTTCCAGGCGGGCCGGGCGCCGCCGGGTAACTCATGTGCTGGTTGCAGCACCTTCGGTTCGTCGGAGACGCGCAGTATGGTGGGCTCTGGCTCAAGTCGGGCGGTCGATTCACGCAGGCCGTCGGGCGAACTCGATGACCGCCGGGGGCGGTGTCGGACGGGCAGCGCGAGGGACGGAGCCAGCTGACAGCCTGTGAGCAAACCTGCACACTTCCGACGTTCTGGTTGATTGGGGCGATGTACGGGATTCGAACCCGTGACCACTGGAATCACAATCCAGTGCT
>ERZ761603.2287-NODE-2287-length-13372-cov-18.148607_pt1 | contig 13372 bp, 13 predicted proteins | sample MGYA00511879_ERZ761603 | MGnify/ENA primary metagenome ERZ761603 (study PRJEB28899, sample SAMN02850040) | bioreactor sludge metagenome | biome: EBPR Sludge; feature: EBPR Bioreactor; material: flocular biomat | place: Australia: Thorneside Wastwater Treatment... | reverse complement strand
ATCTAACCGCGCCGCAGGCGCGCTGCGGCGCCGGAGTCCGGCTCGCCGAGCGCGGTTGGCAGCAACACCTGCAGCGTACCGAGGGCGGTAAGTCCGATGAAACCGAGGATATTGAGGTGGAGGTGAACGAGGCGCAGCTCGTGCCGCAGTCCAGGCCACCAGACCATGGCGGGCACTAGCGTCAGTCCCAGGCATAGCAAGACTACCGCGGCGAGATACCAAAGCCAGCACGGATGGGGTGAACCGAGCGTATTGCGGGCACGGACAAGGAGCCAGGCGGCAAAGTTCAGCGCCACCAGCAGCACACCCACGGCTACCAGGGCAAACGTCGTCAGACTGGCGCTGCCTGTGCTGAAGCCGAGAAAGGCTGTTACACCTGCGAGTTGCAGCAGAAGTGGTGTCCAGCGCACGCTGCCATGCGCTTGCCGGCCCCGTGTCAGCACCGGAACGAAGTGCGCGATGGCGGCAAAAATCAGCGGTGCGACGCCGCCCACGAACAGTAGATGGGCGATCGCCACAGGCGCCTCTCCCCATCTCTGCAGCACCAGCGTCGAAAAAAGGATGACGACCGCCGACAGGCTCAGATAGATCAGCAGCACCGCCTTCAGGCAACCGGGGACGGTCTGTCGACGTACGTGGCCGGTGATTTGCCGGGGCGTCCAGCGTCAAGCATTGCGAGTCAAGTCGATGACAATGGCGCCGGTTTCTCGTTGCAGGTAGCGGATCGTCAACGCGGCACCATAACGCTGTGCGAGCTGAGCGAGCAGCGGCAGAGGATCGTGATCGTTACAGAAGCGCATCGTTTCACCGACTGTCAGGGCGTCGAGCGCACCGAATATCGCTGCATGACGAAAACGCTTGCTGATACCACGGGCGTCGAAGGGGTAGATGGCTTCCGGCGTGGGTTGGTCGCACGCATGCATGTTGGTCTCCGTGAAAAGTTGATGGTTGGGGAAAGTCCGGATTCTGTCGCCGCCAGAACGAACCGTCCTTGATCTTGCTCGCCCATCGCTGCTGCCGGCACTGTCTCGTCGAGCAGGTTTCTCACTCCGGCGGGCAAGCGATTGACATGCAGCGCAGGCTACACCGATACTTATTTGTTGGGGGGTCCTTCCGGACACGTCGCAGCGATCGGTGATGCTGCGCAGGGGGCGATCGAGCGTCAAGGGTGTCAAATCTCACACGTCTTTCCTCGTCTCTTCGCATACCTTGCCTGCGATGGGTCGGCGTTGCCGTCGCGCCGGCAACCGTGTTTGCGACTGCAGGCTGACTTGGAACCCAGTTTGCCATGCTGCTGAAGGGTGGTGTTGAGATGATGCGGTGGAGAATTATCGCTTCCTTGGCGGTGCTGGCTGCGATCTACCTCAGCTCGCTGTCGTCGGCGTTCGCGCTGGAACGACGCATCGCGCTCGTCATCGGCAATGCCAAGTACAAGGAGGCACCCCTGGTGAACTCCGTGAATGATGCGCGCGACATGGCTGCCGCATTGCAGCGTACGGGTTTCGAGGTGATCATGGCGATCGACGCGACGCAGAAAGAAATGAACCGCGCCATCGCCAAGTTCGGCGATCGCCTGACCACAGACAGCGTGGCGCTCTTTTACTACGCCGGGCATGGCATGCAGGTGCGTGGTAAAAACTACCTGATTCCGATTGACGCCGAAATTAAGAGTGAGTCCTCGGTACGCGTCGAATCGGTCGACGTCGATGGCGTTCTCGATCAACTGAGCACCAGCGACCTCAACGTCGTGATCCTCGACGCGTGTCGCAACAATCCTTTTGAGCGGCGAGCCAACCGCAGTGTCGGCGCCGCCGGCCTGGCACAAATGGAAGCGCCGAAGGGCAGCCTGATCGCCTATGCGACGGCGCCTGGACGCACGGCGGCGGACGGTGAGGGGCGCAACGGCCTGTACACCCAGGCTCTGCTCAAGTACATCCAGGAACCCGGGCTGACCATCGAGCAGGTGTTCAAGAACGTACGCCGCGAGGTGGCGCGGGCGACGCGCGACGGGCAAATCCCCTGGGAATCGTCGTCGATGACGGGTGACTTTTACTTCCTCCCAGGCGCGCGACTGCCTGCCGCGACTGGCAGCAAGGCCGTCGCCGTCGTTCCGGCGCAGAAGACGCTTCCATCGCCGGCAGCGAAACCGGCCGAGGTACAGGAGATCACACCGGCGACCGGTTTGACGAGGCAGAACGGCGCAATTGAAGTGCTGGAGACGACTCCGTCGGCTGTGCCAGCAGCGCCTGCCTCGGCTGGCGCGAAGAGCCCCGCGCCAAGTGAGCCGCCGCCCCCCACCCGGCCCGACACCTTGGCAGCGCTGTCGGTTCCGGCAACGCCGCCGGCGGCCGAACCCGCCGCCGCGCTCGGCAAACCCGAGCCGGTAGCCGAAAGCAAGGAACGCGTGATCAAGACCGAGGCGTTCACAGCAACCGGCAAACTCTCGCTCGACCGATCGACCGGCGCCATGACCGGCGAGGGCGTCATCGCGTGGACAAACGGTGATCGCTATGAGGGGACGATGGTCGCCGGCAGAAAGCATGGCCAGGGCATCTTCACCTGGAGCAACGGCCAGCGCTACGACGGCGAGTGGACCGACGACATGATCAACGGCAAGGGAACGCTCTACTACACCAACGGCGACCGTTACGAAGGCACTTTCCAGGCTGGCGAGCCGCACGGTAACGGCACCTATACGATGCGTAACGGCGACGTGTATACCGGCGCCTGGGTTAACGGCAACCGCCACGGCATGGGTCGCCTGACCTGGACGACCGGAGACTATTGGGAAGGTGAATTCCGCGACGGCAAGCAGACCGAAAACGGCCGCATGCACTCCAGCCAAGCGATCGTCGACAAGATCGCCGAACAAACGGTAGCCGCCGACAAGGCGGCTGCCAAGAAGAAAGGCAAGTAGCGCTGATCTGGCGACCGGGAAAGATGCCGGTCACGAATCCAGTTAAAGGGCAGACAGCGGGTACAATGTTGCGTTCTGTCGCTGCCGGCTTTGCCTTCGGCATACGGAACATTGCCTGCTTGCCACCCGATGCGTCGTCATCTCAAGAAGTTCCTGCCTGATCCCGAAACCATTCGCGCCAATCCCTGGTTGCGGCCCTTCCAGTCGTCGCTGCTGCATCCGCGCCTGTGGCATCTCAACCGTCACTCGGCGGCCGGAGCGATCGCTGCCGGTCTCTTCTGCGGCCTGATTCCAGGGCCGCTGCAAATGTTCGGTGCTGCCGTCTGCGCGCTGGTCTTTCGCGTCAATCTTCCGCTGGCTCTGTTCGTAACGCTCTACAGCAATCCGTTCACGATTGTCCCGCTGTACCTGGTGGCGTACCAGATCGGCCGCCTGCTGATTGGCGACGACACCGGTTTCGTCGCTCCACCCGAGTTCGCGGCGGACAACCTCGCGAGGTGGAGCACTGCGCTGCAGGCGTGGATGGTCGACGTAGCCAGACCGCTGGCGGTTGGTCTGCTCTCTCTGGCCAGCAGCCTGGCGCTTGGCGGCTATCTGGCGACGCAGATCGCTTGGCGAATCTATCTCGTCAGAGCGTGGCAGCAGCGCAGACGGCGCAACGGTGCACACACAGCGTAGCCAGGGCACACACGTCTCGCTGGCCACTGCGCCGCAGTGTCGGGTACAGTGTGCACACGCTGCCGAAAACCGGCAAGGAGCTTGGGATGGAAAAGCCGCTGCAAGGTCGGTTCTGCTGGCAGGACCCTTTTCTGCTCGAGGCGCAGCTCAACGAAGACGAGCGCTTGCTGCGCGACGCAACACGTGCCTACTGCCAGGGCAAGCTGTTGCCGCGCGTTCGTGATTCGTTTCGCCACGAACGGACCGACCCGGCGATCTACCGCGAGATGGGCGCGATCGGCCTGCTCGGGGCAACGATACCGGCCGCGTATGGCGGTGCCGGGCTCAACCAGGTGAGCTATGGCCTGATCGCGCGCGAGGTCGAGCGTATCGACTCCGGTTACCGCTCGCTGATGAGCGTGCAGTCATCGCTGGTCATGCTGCCGATTCATCGCTTCGGCACCGAGGCGCAGCGCCGCCGCTTTCTCCCACGCCTGGCCAGCGGCGAGGCGATCGGCTGTTTCGGCCTGACCGAGCCTGATCACGGGTCCGACCCCGGGGCCATGGAGACCCGCGCGCACGCAGTGGACGGCGGTTACCGTCTGTCCGGCAGCAAGACCTGGATTACCAGTTCGCCGATCGCCGACGTCTTCATTGTCTGGGCGAAGGACGACGCCGGATTGATCCGCGGCTTCATTCTCGAACGGGGAATGCCGGGCCTGTCGACGCCGACGATCCATGGCAAGGTTGGCCTGCGGACTTCGGTCAGCGGCGAGATCGTGATGGACGCGGTCTTCGTTCCCGAAGAAAACGCGTTTCCCGACGTCAGAGGACTGAAAGGGCCGTTCTCGTGCCTCGACTCGGCACGTTACGGGATCGCGTGGGGGGCACTCGGTGCGGCCGAGTTCTGTTGGCACACAGCCCGTCAATACACCCTCGAGCGCTGCCAGTTCGGGCGTCCGCTGGCAGCCAACCAATTGATCCAGAAGAAACTTGCCGACATGCAGACGGAAATTGCCCTGGCTCTCCAGGGTTGTTTACGACTCGGGCGGATGAAGGATGAAGGCACGGCGAGTGCGGAAATCACCTCGCTGCTGAAGCGCAATTCCTGTGGCAAGGCACTCGAGATTGCGCGGACGGCGCGCGACATGCTCGGTGGCAATGGCATCTCCGACGACTTCGGCGTGATCCGCCATCTGGTCAACCTGGAAGTCGTCAACACCTATGAAGGCACGCACGATGTGCACGCCTTGATCCTGGGGCGGGCGCAGACCGGGATCGCCGCCTTCTAGGCGCCGACCAACCGCCCGTCGTTGAGAACCTGTCATCCAACGGAGAACGGCAATGAACGCATCCCTGCGCAAGCTGTTGTGGGCTGCCGTCCTGACGTGCTGCCAGCCTGCCGTACACGCGGCTGATTTCCTGACCGTCCTCACCGGCGGGGCGAGCGGCATTTATTATCCGCTGGGCGTCGCTTTGTCGCGAATCTTCGCCCAGTCCCTGCCTGGTACGCGGACCGCCGTTCATGTCACCCGGGCGAGCGCCGAGAACCTGCACCTGTTGCAGGCCGGGCGTGGCGAGATCGCGTTCACGCTCGGCGATGCCCTGGCTGAAGCCTGGAAAGGCAACCCGGCCGTTGGCTTCACTGCGCCCTTACGCAAGCTGCGCACAGTCGCCGCAATTTACCCCAGCTACATCCAGGTCGTCGCCAGTACCGAGTCCGGCATCCGCACGCTCGCCGATCTGAAGGGCAAGCGCGTCGCCGTTGGAGCGCCCCAGTCCGGCACTGAACTCAATGCCCGTGATCTCCTCAGAGGCGCCGGGATGAGCTACGCTGATCTCGGCAAGGTCGAGTATCTGCCGTTCGGCGAGTCGATCGAACTGATGAAGATCGGAGCCCTTGATGCCACCGTGATTTCCGCCGGCCTCGGCGTCGCCGCCATCCGCGACCTGGTTGCCGCGATGCCGATCGTCATCGTGCCGATTTCCGCGGAAGTCGTCGCACGCATCGGTGAAGCTGCCTACCAGCCGGGAACGATCCCGGCCGGAAGCTACCCGGGGTTGACGGTTGCAGTGCCGACGGCAACCGTACAGAACTTTCTGGTCACCCATGAGAGTGTACCCAGCGACGTCGTCTACGCGATGACGCGGTCACTGCTCGCCAACCTTGATCAGTTGGTGGCGGTACATTCGGCGGCGAGAACCATCGGCAAGGAGAGTGCGGCCGGGAATACGCCGGTACCGCTGCATCCCGGAGCCGAGCGCTACTACCGTGAAGCCGGGCTACTCCGCTAGGCGGCGCCCCGTGCGTGCGCGTCGCGTGCGGCATGACGCCTGATGCCGCTTTGCCTGGCTGCCGGTGCCGCAACCGCCATGCTGGCCGTCGATGCTTTCACCCTGGCCTGGGTACATTCAATCGAGAAGACCCGCTGGGAAGAGGACTGGCTGGTCGAAGGGCGGCAACTGGTCGTCGTTGCCGCCCGCCTATGGGGCAGCGGTGCCGGCATGGAACCTCCGCCGGATGCCGTCCTACACGCCGGCGTCTGGCAGTATCGTCCGCACCTCCCCCCGCTGTCTCACCTGGTACTTGAGAATTCACCTTACACCGCTGGTTACGAATTGTGCCTTCAGGGACGATGCCGTCCGCTACCCGAATACCTGCCCAGCGTGCCTGCGGAGGCAAAGGCGGCGGCGCTGTTTCTGGCGCCGTGCGCCGAGTGAGGGCATGGCACGAGGCGTGCATCAGCGCACCATCAGGGCTGGTGTGATGTCAGCCCCCGAAATCTGAGATGAACGGTACGGACCCGGAGCGGCACCGCAATCGCCGCCGCACACAAGCGCTGGCAGTCGTCGTCGCCGCCTACGTGCTGTCTTTTTTCCAGCGCTTTGCCCCGGCCGGCATCGCCCCGGACTTGATCGCTGCGTTCAATACGACGGCGTCTTCGCTGGGCGTACTGGCGGCGACCTATTTCTACGTCTATACAGTGATGCAGGTACCGACCGGGATCCTGGTCGATACGCTCGGCCCGCGCCTGATTCTGCTGATGGGTGGCGCGGTCGGAGCTGCCGGCAGCCTGCTCTTCGCGCTCAGCTCGACTTTCGGCCTCGCGCTGGTCGGGCGGACGCTGATCGGGCTTGGTGTCTCGGTAACCTTCATCGCGATGTTGAAGATTATTGCCACGCACTATGAGGAGCGACGCTTCGCGAGTCTGGTCGGCGTTTGCATGCTGATCGGCAATACGGGATCGGTACTCGCCGGCACGCCTTTGTCGTGGCTGGCGCAGGCGACGGGCTGGCGGGGAGTTTTCGCTGCCCTGGCCGGACTTTCCATACTCCTTGGTGTCGCTGCGTGGTGGCTGCTGCGCGACCCTGGGCACGCCGCCGACCCCTTGCCGACGACTGCCAGGCGAGCGCGCTTCGATCGGACCGCCATCCTCGCGGGATTGCTGGCGGTGCTCAAGAACCGTGATACGTGGCCGATCGCCTGCGTCAACTTTGGCATCAGCGGTAGTTTTTTTGCCTTTGCCGGCCTCTGGGCAACGCCGTTTCTGACTTCTGCGCGCGGTCTGAGTCGCTCCGTCGCCACCAACCACGTCAGTCTGTACTTTGCCGCCTTCGCCGTCGGCTGTCTCTTCTTCGGCGCGCTCTCCGACCGCCTCCGCCGACGGAAACCAGTACTCGTGGTCAGCACGCATCTCTACGCGCTGGTCTGGTTCGCCTGGCTACCGCAAGGGACGTTGCCGGTATTCGCGAGTTATCTGCTGTTTGCCCTGATGGGGCTGCTGACCGCCGGTTTCACGCTGACCTGGGCGTGTGCGAAGGAGGTCAATCCACCGTTGCTTTCCGGAATGTCGACCAGTGTCATCAACATGGGCGGCTTCCTCGCCGCTGCCGTGTTGCAGCCGCTGGTTGGCTGGGTGATGGACCAGGGATGGCACGGCGAGCTCGCTGCCAGCGGTGCACGCGTCTATTCGCCGGAAGATTTTCAGGCCGGTCTCGGCCTGTTGGCTGCGACCGCGACCCTGGGTGCGCTGGCTTCATGGGTGGTTCGGGAGACCGGCTGCCGCAACGTGTGGCAAGCACGCCAGTAGGCGCCGCAGGCGGTTGCGGCGAAGACTTCACAAGCTCTCAGCGGCGGTCGTAGACGAGTTCGACGCGACGCATCGTACGCCGGCACGCTTCCGTGTCGCACGCTTGTTTGCTGCTTTTTTCACTGCCGACGGGAAGACGTCGGATTTGGTTCTTCGCGACGCCGAGGGAGCGCAAGCGGTCGCTGACGGCCTCGATACGTTTGTCGGCAACAGCCAGGTTGTAGGCCGCGCTGCCCAGGTTGTCCGTATGCCCGACCAGGGTAACCACCAGTTGCGGGTCTTCTTTCAGCTTGATCGCGTTCAAGCGCAGGATCTCGGCACTTTCTTGATCGATCATTGACTCGCCGAAAGCAAAGTAGACGACCCTCCTGCTTTCGTCGTCGGCGAAGGGCAAGGGCGCTTTGGTGGCGCTCTGACGCACGGCTGGGGCAGATCGGGATGGCTCGCTGAGAGCCGCGGTGGTCTGGCCCGCGTCGGCCGCTGGCGGCTTCTCGGGCGTGGCGCAAGCGCCCACGATCAGAGCACAGGCAAGAGAGAGGAAACGGATCGGGTGCAGCAACGACATCGGGCGATACGGCGCCAGGCTGACGCCGGTCTCAACAAGCTCATTAGTCTAGCAGCGAATGGCATTCTGCGCTGGCGTGCTCGGGCAGTTGAAGAGGAAAAGTTCGTGGGCTCCGGGTGGCCGCTTCTGTGGCAAGATGTTTTGATGTGCGTGCGAGCTCTACTGCCGTCGGTGGCCCGGCAGGCCCTGGCCTCCGGCGAGGACCGCCGAGTGCACGGCCGGCGATGACGGTCCCCCGCCAATTGGCCGGCATCGGATTCGGCCTGCTCGCGTACGGAATCTGGGGCTTCTTCCCGCTCTACTTCCGTCAGTTGTCCGATCTTGCGCCGATGGACGTGCTCAGCAATCGCGCCGTCTGGGCGTGCGTCCTGGTCGCCGTTCTGCTGACGCTTCGCCGGCAATGGAACAAGGTTGCAGCCGTTTGCCGAGATCGCCGCCAACTCGCCATGCTGGCGCTCGCCGCCTTGTTGATCGGCAGCAACTGGCTGGTCTTCCTGTGGGCAGTCGCCGACCACCAGGTGATCGCTTCAAGTCTGGGCTACTTCCTGACTCCGCTGGTCAATGTGCTGCTTGGGCTGGTGGTCCTGAAGGAGCGCCTGAACCCGCTGGAATGGACGTCAGTCGCCTTGGCCGTCGTCGCCATCGGCAACGAGATTGTCGCTGTCGGCAGTCTGCCCTGGGTGTCGCTCTTTCTTGCCGCGACTTTCGGCACCTACGGGCTGGTGCGCAAACAGCTTCCAGTTGATGCCGTCTCCGGTCTCTGGCTGGAGACCCTGGCCATGCTGCCACTGTGCGCCGTCTACGCCTGGTGGCAGCAGGTAAACGGTCACCCGGTGTTTTCTGGTCATGGGCCGGCGACCACGGCACTATTGATCGGCGCCGGTGCCTTGACGGCACTGCCCTTGATGGCGTTCGCCGCGGCCACGCAGCGCCTGCATCTGGTGACCGTCGGCATGCTGATGTACCTCAACCCGACACTCCAGTTTGCCACCGCAGTCTGGCTTTTCGGCGAACCAATGCAGCGCGCCCGACTGCTCAGTTTCGGTCTGATCTGGTTGGGCCTCCTGGTTTTCAGCTGGAGTGCCTGGGGCAAGCTTCGTCAGCCGGCCTGACTCGCGACCGTGCACTCGCACGACAGATGGCAACCCGAGTGGTTGGCCCCGCCGCCGCCCTACCTTGGACGGTCTTGCTGAAGTAAAGCGGTGATCCATCAGCAAGAGTTCTCCATTTTCTGCATCGGCAGTGCAGCTTGCTCTCTGTCAATTCTCCGAGGCGATGGCTTGGGAGTGGGTTGAGTCACTAAACTGCTGTAAATCGGTTGGCTGGTCAGCCACCGCTTCAGTTCGGTGTTGTTGCGCATTAAAAATTGCCCCTTTTTGAGGGTTGTGGGGGCTGGAAATTGACCCTGGTGATGAACCTTTCTGTTCGTTTTTTTTAGGACGGGATAAAGGAGAGGATCACTTGGAACAGGAAGGGCAAGATTCGGCGGTTGCATTACCGGGACGGCGTATTGATCAAGGGCCTCTGTCGGCAGACGGGGTGGGCGAGGAACCCGGTTTGCTACGGGCGGAGGATAGGCAAGGGCATCGAACCGAGATAGGAGCGGAAGGTACGCGAGAGGCTCCTGACGCCGTATGCAGCTCGCCGGAAGCAGTGATTCACAGTCGTTCAATGACGAACGGCTATACTCCAGGGTCAAAGTTAATTGCGCACGGGGGTCAAAATTCAACGCGCGCGGACAGCCTGGGCATTTTGCGGCAAATGGAACGCGTTGACCCGGATGCGCAGCGTCTCGCCGGTGCCATCGTGTCGACTCCTTCGTGGGAAGGTGCAAGAATGCCCCCGAAGCAATCGCCTGCGGGTATCGCCTGCCGGGGTCGCGCCGCGGTGCTTTGCCGTCCTCCGCTCTTCGGGCGCGACACGCTCTCATCGCTGCGGCCGGCAAAGCACCGCAGAACCAGCAGACTACGAATTTACAGAAGAGAGCTTGCACTCACAGTACGAAAGCTGACAAGAATGTAACCTTGCCGTCAGTGTCGCGTTAGCCACAGTGCCCGACAATGGCGTCGCCCTCTGTTGACCACATCTCAGCCCATGAAAGAACGCCCCCTCGGCGCACTCCGCTCCGCTCATCCGGCAGTGGTCGCTGGCGCTTGCCGACCCGTATCAGCTTACCGACCGCGGAAAATGCACTTCGCGGTTGCTGTCCTTTGCTGCTGGACCGCGCACGCCACGGAACTTCCTCCGGGCGCCAGCGTCGACAGCCTGCTCGCCTACGCTCAGGCCCGCAATCCCGAATACGCGGCCATGCGCGCCGAGGCCGCTGCTTCAAGCGAGCGCGTCGCCACCGCCGGCGCCTTGGCCGATCCCAAGTTTCGGGCCGAGCTGCGCGATATCACGCGCATGGGGGATCAGAACGTCACGCTGTCGCCGAGTCGGGTCGGCAGCACACGCTATTTGTTGTCGCAGGATCTGCCGTGGTTTGGCAAGCGCGACTTGAAGCGGGAAATCGCCGAGCTGGAAGCGGCAACTGCCAGGGGGCGCGCGCTCGGTACCTGGGCCGAGATCGCGGGCCGGATCAAGGTGGTCTACGCGCAGCTCTACTACGTCCATGGCAGCGAAAGACTGACCCGCGAGCTGCTCGACCTGATGGCGCGTCTCGAGAAAATCACGCTGGTACGCTACGCGGGTGGCTTGGCGGCGCAGCAGGACGTCGTGCGTGCCCAGGTCGAACAGACCAACCTGCGCAATGAACTGATTGCCCTCGAGGCCGAGCGCCACCATCTGCATACTCGGCTTAACGCCCTGTTGGCGCGACCCGCGACTGCCCCGCTGGCGCCGCCGGCTCGCCTGCGACCCTTGCCGCCGCCAGCAAGACTCGACTACACCGCACTGGCCGAGCGCGTACAAACGAATAACCCGCAGCTTTTTGCCGACGAATCGCGGGTCAAGGCGGCGGAGAAAACGCGTGAACTGACCTACCGGAACCGCTACCCCGACTTCACACTCGGTGCCGGGCCGATCCAATATCAGAACTCGGTCAAGGAGTGGGAAGTGATGATCGAGTTCAACCTCCCTCTACAACAAACCTCGCGTCGAGCCCAGGAGCGTGAATCGGAAGCAATGCTCGACGCGGCGAAAGCGCGCCGGGAAGCGACCAGCAACCAAGTGCTCGCCGATCTCGCCGAGGGACTGGCGGCGATCGAGGCCGCACGCCGCAGCGCCGACCTTCTCGGCAACCGTTTGCTGCCGCAGGCCGATCTGACCTTTCAGGCGGCGCTCGCGGGTTACGAGAACGGCCGGGTCGACTTTGCGACGCTGCTCGACGCGCAGCGGCAAATTCGGCAGGCACGGCAGAATCGACTGAAAGCAGAGACCGACGCCGAGATGCGCGTGGCCGAAATTGAACGACTGTTGGGGGACGACCTATGACCAAGGCCGTACGACTGGCGTTGGCCGCGCTCGTCCTGGCTGTCGCCGCTGGCGGGGGTTACTGGCTGGGCAGCCGGAGCGACGTACGCCGGCAGGAAGCGGCGGCCAAACACGCAGACCCCACGGCGCAGGCGCCAAAGAAGGAAAAGAAGCTCCTCTACTACCGCAACCCAATGGGGCTGCCCGACACTTCACCGGTGCCGAAGAAGGATCAGATGGGGATGGACTACGTGCCCGTCTACGAGGGTGAAGAGGACGGCGAAGCCCCCACCGGCCAGATCCGGGTCAGCACCGAGAAGCTGCAGAAGCTCGGTGTACGCACCGAAACGGCCGAGCGCCGCGTGCTCGGCAAGGTCGTCCGTGTGCTCGGACGGATCGAGGCCGACGAGCGGCGCAGCTACACGATTGCGCCGAAGTTTGAAGGCTACGTCGAACGGCTGCACGTCAATGTCACCGGTCAGGCGGTCGGCAAGGGACAACCGCTGTTCGAAGTCTACAGCCCCGAGCTGGTCTCGGCACAACGCGAGTACGCGATCGCTGCGCAAGGCGTCGCCGCGCTGAAGGATGGCGGCGAGGCCGCACGCGACGGCATGCAACAACTGGCCGACTCCAGCTTGCAGCGGCTGAAGAACTGGGACATCTCCGAGGAGCAGGTGAAGGCGCTCGCAAAGTCGGGCGAGGCGCGGCGCACGCTGACCTTTCGCTCGCCGGTGGCGGGCATCGTCACCGACAAGAAGGCGATGCAGGGGATGCGCTTCATGCCCGGTGAGGCGCTCTATCAAGTCGCTGACCTCTCCGCAGTCTGGGTCGTCGCCGACGTCTTCGAGCAGGATATCGCGCTGCTGCGCAAGGGCGCCCAGGCCAGGGTGCGCATCAACGCTTATCCGGACAAGATTTTCAATGGCATCGTCAGCTACGTCTACCCGATGCTCAAGGCGGAAACGCGGACCGTTCCGATCCGCATCGAACTGGCCAATCCGGACCACTTGCTCAAACCGGCGATGTTCGCCGAGGTCGAACTGGCGGCAGGCGGTGCGGACAAGGTCGTGACCGTTTCCAACTCGGCGGTGATCGACAGCGGCACCCGGCGCATCGTCCTGGTGCAGGTCGGCGAAGGGCGTTTCGAGCCGCGCGAGGTCAAGCTCGGCCGGCGCAGCGACGATCACGTTGCCATCCTCGACGGCGTCCGCGAGGGAGAAGCGGTGGTGGTGGCGGCCAACTTTTTGATCGACGCCGAAAGCAACCTCAAGGCGGCCATCGGCGGCCTCGGCCATGCCGCCCACGGGGGTGGCGCTGCGCCGCAGGACAAGGCCGCGTCCGGTGGTGAGCACGCCGGACACACGATGAACCAGCTCGTCGCCGTCGGCCACCAGGCTGATGGCCGCATAGAGGGAATCAACGCTGCGCAAGGCAGCGTCACGCTGCAACACGGCCCCGTCGCCAGCCTTCGCTGGCCGGCGATGACGATGGACTTCCTGGTCGCCAACCCGGCCTTGCTCGCGGGACTGCAACCAGGAGCCAGCGTCCGCATCGAGTTCGTCGAGCGCAAACCGGGCGAATGGGTGATCACCGGTCTGGCCCCGCTGGCGAGCGCTGCGGCAGGCCGGGGCTTCCCTGACCACGCCGGTCACTGACGGAGGACGCATGCTCGCCAAGCTGATCGCATGGTCGGGGAATAACCGTTTCCTGATCCTGCTGGCGACGGTCTTC
>ERZ761603.2285-NODE-2285-length-13379-cov-8.638097_pt1 | contig 13379 bp, 7 predicted proteins | sample MGYA00511879_ERZ761603 | MGnify/ENA primary metagenome ERZ761603 (study PRJEB28899, sample SAMN02850040) | bioreactor sludge metagenome | biome: EBPR Sludge; feature: EBPR Bioreactor; material: flocular biomat | place: Australia: Thorneside Wastwater Treatment... | reverse complement strand
GCTCGCAGTCGATGCCGATTTCCATGCTGCGACCGGCCAACACTTGCGCCTGGTGAGCGGCGTCGTCATCGCGGTCGCCGCCGGCCTTGTGGAGGAAGCACGGCTGCTCGGCATCGAGATCTCCAACATCGCCCCGACGCCAGAGGATTTTGCCGAACAGCTGCCGTCTGGTCGCCTGGCCCATAACCGCGACGACCGCATCACCACCGACACGAGCACCACCGTCACCTATCTGGCAACGGAGTTCCTCAATCTGGTGGCGGAAAGCGATCTCTTGCGCATTTCGGCCCGGGTGCCGCCGCAGGACTATGCGCACTGCTTCCCGGATCCGGTCAGCGAGGAACGCCTGCGTCAGCTCAGCTTCCGTTTCCACAACCTGCAGTCACTCTACGATACCCACGTTTCCGGAACCTGGGTCGAGACCCTGGACCCCGATCTGTCGATCCTGCGCGGCCACGCCAGCGTCATCCATCATCTGCTCAAGATCGCCACCGACCTGGCCCACTACTACGAGCGGCATCTCAGCCCGCAGACCGGCGACGGCTTGCTGCGCGAACGGCCTGTGGTCGATGCCGACGCCATCATGGCCACCCTGTTCGCTTACGCCATGGCTTTCTCGAGCGCTTTTCTCGACGGCGGCCAGAACATCAGCCAGAACATCCTGCGCCGCTACGCCGAACCGGGGAAACTGGAGGTTCCCGTGCCCTGCTACCGAGGCTTCCACGTGCGGCCATCGAATCTGGTGGCGCGCATCGTCGCGCATTACGGCAGCGAGGTGCACATGGATCTGGACGGCAAGCGCTTCGACGCCGGCTCGCCGCTTGACCTCTTCCGCGCCAACGAAACCATCAATGCGCGCAAGCGGCGCTGGCTGGCGGCGGAAATCGCCTGCGTCCCTCCTGAACGGGACGGCGCACTACTGGAACCGTCGGCCACCGCCGCCGCCGTCCTGGCCATCGTGCATCGGCTGGCCGACGAGGGAAAGGTCATTCTCTACCGCCAGCCGCTTGAGCTCTCCGACGAGATCGATCGCCGCGGGGGCGACGTCCTCGAAAACACCGTCGCCGAGATCGCCCGCTTGCAGGCGACCGGACAACTCGACATCCGCACCGACCTGACCGTCACCTTCATCGGCGACAAGCGCGTCCTGGCCGATGTGGACGCCTTGGCCAGGGTTGGCTACGGTGAGGATGGCTTTGGCAACAATGTGGTGCTGCCGAAAGCGCTGTCGTATCTGCGGCGCTGAAGGGGGTCCCAGGCTGGTGCAGGTTTCCCAAGCAACTCGCGCTCCCGGTCGGATCCCGTCCCCCGCGAGAAAGTAAACCAGCCGGGGCTTGAAAGCGAAATCGTTGCCTTGGGTATGGCATTCCCGTTGCTTCCACCAAGCGAGCCGCCGACCACACCGAGCGGGAGGAATCCGGTACACGAGCGCGAAACAGGACGCCAGCAAACAAAAAGGCCACCCCTGATGGTGGCCTGTCCGTTTGATTTCCTTGGTGGTGCGTAGTCTTCTACTACCGAACTACTCGCTATTGGGGCCAGAGCGTAATAGATCTGCTTTCTGTGGAGCATTGCCAACCAAGAAACGACGGCCAAGCGCTGATGCGTAGACCGGCCTACGCACCCTGTCTTCGATAATTCTCACTAAATTAACGCAGTTGTGAAAGTACACTTTCATTGTTCAGCATCCGGCTTTGACCTGAAGCGGGCATAGACCTTCCGGGAAATCCATTCCGAGACCAGATTCTGGAAGTCCTGCTCGTTCATGAAGCGCGCGAAGATGCCCTCGTTCTGCTCCATGCGCTCGACAAACAGCGTTTCCAGCAGGCCCGAGAACAACAGAGCAAACTTTTCCTCCGGGTTGACGGCAGCGGCTTCGCGCAGCGAACCATCCTCGATGGCGGCTTCGATGATCTGATCAAAGAACAACTGGTCGGCATCGGTGAAGTCCGTGCCAAACCGTTCGTTGATGACATCAATCAAACTTGAGAGTGGCACATCTTCGTCGCGGCGTACTCCGGAACCGACTTCGCGGGGGCCATCCAGCGGTTCTGCCTTGCCGTCGCGCAGGCTGATCGACCCTTCGCTGATCTTCTGCAGGCGGTAATACTCCAGTCGCACCTCGTCATCGAAGCTGTAGCGTTGGCCTGTGGTGCGCTTGGGTAACTTGGGCGAGAGAAATCGCAAGAAGGTATACAGGCGTTCCAGATCGGAATCCTGGTAGGGAACGACCTGTGACAGGAAGGCGTAGAGATTGCGGAAGGCATTGAGCTTGCCGCGCCATAGCTCGGCCTGCTCCTCATCGTCCTCCTGCAATGCCTTGAAGCGATCCACGGCCGGATCGAGCGCGGCATTCATCGCCTGGTGGTCGGCAGGGCTCTGTCGCTGCCTGGGTTTGAAATAGATGCCAATGAAGCGCTGCACCTCTTCCAGCAGGTAGATGCCCGAGGCATCGAGTTCCGCCTTGATGGCGTACATCTGGTTCGGATCAGCCTCCTCGCCCATCTCGGCGCCTTCGTAGTATTGCTTGAAGGCCTCCTTGATCTCCTCCCGGTCGTTCACGAAATCCAGAACGAAAGTGTCTTCCTTGAGCGGGTGCATGCGATTCAGACGCGACAGGGTCTGCACCGCCTGGATGCCGGCGAGACGCTTGTCCACATACATGGTGTGCAACAACGGCTGGTCGTAACCCGTCTGATACTTCTCTGCGACCAGCAGCACCTGATATTCGGGCGAGTCGAACTTCTCCGGCAACTCGCCCTCCTTGATCCCGCTGTTCATGCCGACCTCGGTCCAGGTCTTGCCCGGCAACTCGTCGTCCACCACCTCGCCGGAAAAAGCCACCAGCGTCTTGATCCAGTGGTAAGCCTTCTCGCGGATATAGGCATCGAAGGCCAGCTTGTAGCGCACCGCTTCCAGCCGGGAACCGGTCACCACCATGGCCTTGGCCTTGCCGCCGATCTTGTGGCGGGTGACCGCGTTGAAGTGCTCGACCATCACTTCGGTCTTCTGGGCAATGTTGTAGGGGTGCAGGCGCATGAAACGGGCCAGTGCCTTGGCCGCCTGCTTGCGCTCGACGTTGGGGTCCTCCTCGCTCGCCTTGACCAGCTTGTAATAGGAGGCGTAGGTCGTGTAGTTCTTGAGCACATCCATGATGAAGCCTTCTTCGATGGCTTGCCTCATGGTGTAACGGTGGAAAGGCTGGCCGGCCTTGCCCGCCTCATCTCTCCCGAACACGGCCAGGGTCTTGTGCTTGGGTGTGGCCGTAAAGGCGAAGAAACTGAGATTGGCCTGGCGCCCGCGCTTGGCCATGCTGCGGTAAAGCTCGTCCAGGTTCTCGACACCCTCGTCGACGGCATAGCGCGCCGCTTCTTCGCGCAAAACGTGGCCGCCCAACACTTCCTTGAGGTCCGTCGCCGTTTCGCCGGATTGCGAACTGTGCGCTTCGTCGATGATCACGGCGCAACGTCGGGTGGGCAGCACCCCGTCAGCCCCTTCCCCACGCGCCTCGGCCATCCTGGCCAGTTGCCGGGCGACGAAGGGGAATTTCTGCAAGGTGGAAATGATGATCGGCACGCTGTTGGTCAGTGCCTCGGCGAGTTGCCGCGAGTCCTCGTCGATCTTCTGCACCACGCCCTGCCGGTGCTCGAACTGGTAGATCGTGTCCTGCAACTGGCGATCCAGCACGCGGCGGTCGGTAATCACGATCACCGAATCGAACACCTTGTGGTCACTCTCATCGTGCAGCGAAGCCAAACGATGCGCCAGCCAGCCGATGGTGTTGCTCTTGCCGCTGCCCGCCGAATGCTCCACCAGGTAGTTGTGGCCGGGGCCTTCCGTTCTTGCCGCGTCTTCCAGTTCGCGTACCGCCCGCAACTGGTGATAGCGCGGAAAGATCATGGTTTCCTTCTTGATCTTGCGCCCGTCGTCGGTACGCTTGTCCTCCACCTGCAAGTGCATGAAGCGCGCAAAGATATCCAGCAGGCTGTCGCGCTGCCACACCTCTTCCCAAAGATAGGCAGTTCGATAGGCGCGACCTGCCGGATCGGGCGGATTGCCGGCACCACCATCCAGCCCCTTGTTGAAGGGCAGGAAATGCGTGGCACCGCCGGCCAGCCGGGTGGTCATGAACACCTGCTCGCTATCGACGGCAAAATGCACCAGCGCCCGGCGCTTGAATTCAAACAGCGGCTCGCGGTGATCGCGGTCGTGCTGATACTGGGCAATCGCGTTCGTCACCGTCTGCCCGGTCATCGGGTTTTTCAGCTCGGCGGTGGCCACCGGAATGCCGTTGATCGACAGCACCAGATCCAGCTCATTGGTATTGCGCTGGCTGTAACGCAATTGCCGGGTGACGCCGACGCGGTTGGCGGCGTACTGCGTCGCCAACTCGGGGTTCATGCCGTGGGCTGGCTTGAAATAGGCGACCCGTAGCATGCGGCCATAGCACTTGAAGCCATTGCGCAGCACGGCCAGGGTGCCGTGCGTGTCGAGCCAGTGGGTCAGGTCTTTCAGGACGATGGCTTCGGTGTTGGTGCCGTGCAGCGCTTCGAGCTTGGCCCATTCCTTGGGGTGGGTAGCGCAGATGAAGGCCAGGGCGACTTCAGGAAACAAGGCTCGTTCGGTGTCGTAACCTGATCCGGGAATCGACAGATAGCCGTTGGCAAGCAGGTGGGCTTCGATAACCGACTCGAAGGCGGCTTCCTGATGGTGCTGATTCATTTTCCTCCCCCGTTTATCTTGTCGGCACCGCAAGTTAAAGATACGTACAAAAATTTAACTTAAGAACAGGCCAAAGTAACGTTCGAAGGCAAAAACACGGTTTCGCTCCGCGCCAGCCACCTGCTTCAGGATACCCATCTCGACAAATTCACGAATCAGGGTGTTGGCGGTGGGGGTCGAGACCTTCAATTCCAAGGCAATCTCACCCGCCGTCACGAAGGGGCGCCGATACAGCAGAATCAACAGCTCCTTGCCAGTCCGGGCGCGCCGCCCCATGCCATACAGGGCGTGTTCCACCTCGCCACGCAGGGCGAGGATTCTCTGGAAGGTCGCCTTCCCCCTTTCGGCCGTCTCGGCCACCCCGGTCAGGAAAAACCGCACCCAGTGGACCATGTCGTTGGCTATCCGCACGCGCATCAGCGCATCGTAGTAGCTGGCGCGATGGCGCTCGAAAAAATCGGAAAGATAGAGCGATGGCTTCTCCAGCAGGCCGTGGCTGATGAAATAGAGCGGGATCAGCAGGCGCCCGATGCGGCCGTTGCCGTCGCAGAACGGGTGGATGGTCTCGAACTGGTAATGGCTGACGGCGGCGCGGACCAAGTGCGGCACATCGATATGCTCGTCGTGCCAGAATTTCTCCAGATCGCTCATCAACTCCGGCACCTCGTCCTGATGCGGCGGAACAAAAGCCGCATCGGCCAGGCCAGAGCCGCCGATCCAGTTCTGGCTGGCGCGGAACTCCCCTGGCTGCTTGTGCTCGCCGCGCGCCCCGCGCAGCAGAATGGCGTGGGTCTGCCGGAGCAGCCGGTTGGACAAGGGCAAGCGCTCCAGTTCGGCGACGGCGGCATTCATCGCGTCCACGTAGTTGCGCACCTCGCGCCAGTCGTCGCGCTTTTCCGGCGCAATCTGCTCTTCCGGCAACAACGCCTCGTCCATGCTCGTTTGCGTGCCCTCGATGCGGCTGGACTGATTGGCCTCCTTGACGATGTGCATCTGGATGAACAGGTCGATATCCGGCACGATCAGCGAAAAAGCGTTCAGCTCGCCCAGCGCCTGCGTCGCCCGTTCCAGCAAGGTGTTGATGCGGCTGTCTTCCCAAGACCAGGCATGGTCCACCGGCACCGGCGAGAAGCTCTTGTACTGATATTGCTGGCGCCAGACGCCGGCCTGGAAGGTCTCGAACTTCATGCCGAAGCCTCCATGGGCGCACTGTTCTTCACTTCAAGCCGACCCGTCACTGCCGCCGAAATCAGCGCAGAGCGGCGCTCTTGCAGCAGGGCAATCGTTCGTTCGGTGGCTTCCGTAAGGGCATTCAGTTTTTTGATTTCAAACCCAACATGCTGAAGGATGGAAATCTGTTCGGATTCTGGCGGTAGCGGCACTGGAAGCTCTTTGATATTTGCCGCCGAAATGGATGCCAGGTTGGTAGCCCGTTTGGCGCGGCTTTCAAAGTAACTCTTTGCAGCGTCGCTCGATGTCCAAAGGTCCAACCATTCGGACTCCACCGTGAAAGGGCGAACGCAAAAAACGTGGTTCTGGTGCAAGCAGTTCGCTATTTCCATACGCCAAACACAGCCACGTCCGAGTTTGTCGATGTCGCCCCCCTCGTTCATCAGGACGTCACCGTCCTTGAGCGCACAATTTTCTGATTCTGAAAGAGGCACCATCACAGTTGTAACGCTGGATAAGTCGAGGAACCCGTCTTGTACGTTTGCAACGCGCAGGTAGGGAAACTCGAACAGGGGTTGCGAACCATAATCCTTGCCTAAGGTAATGCCGCCACGCACCTCCGCTAGAAATTTCAAGCGTTTCACTTGCCAATGCGCCAGAATCTCGCCGAGCCAGGGAATGCCGGAGTCGCGATGAGGTGCGTCCTTGTTGAGCCCCTTGGTCAGAAAGTCGGCGATGACAGCACGGCGCTTTTCGGCAAGGAGATTAAGTAACCTTTGCTTTTCCGAAATCAGTGCGTCGAGCCGCGCGGTTTCTGTATCGAGCCGCGCGGAAATCTCGCGCTGCTTCTCAAGTGAAGGTATCGGGATTTCGAGATTCCCTATCGCCTCCCATTCGGCGCGAGGCATTTTCGACCCAAAGGTTGTTGCATCAACCTCCCGGATAAATTCAAGAGAAAGCAGTACTTTCAATAGGTAGGCCGAGTTGATCTTGAAACCCGGCCGCAAAACTAGAGCCTCCGTTGTGCATGCGCCGTCAAATGTGCATTGCCACCCTTTGGCCAGATAAGGACGAAGCTTCCCAAATAGAACGTCCCCTTCCCTGAACAAATTGACGGTGCTCACTCCATCTGGCTCGTTCCCGTCTCCTTCTCTTTGTGCCCCAGTCAGTTTTCCTGTTCTGGACTCGATATTTTCGAGCCCAACGTATGGCATACCTTCAGGGCGAGTTTCGGCTCTCTCGACAACCAGTCGCACGACATACTTGAGCTTCAAGTGGGTGATGTCGTTCAAGGCTGCTCCTCCACCGCCCGATACGCCTGCTGCGGATCATTGGGCTCTTCCGGATTGCTCATCACCAATCGCCCATCCCGCATCAGCGGCCGCAGGTAGTTGTTGCGGACATAGCGCGGGTGGCGCTGGAACAGCATCGCCAGTTCATCGGCCTGCCAGTCGCGCAGCCGGCAGACCTCGACGATGGCGTCGCAAACCTCGCCGGGAGGGTGCCGGAGCCGGATGGCGCCTATCCTCGCCGCCAGCGCTCCCGGCAGTTCGTCCAGCAGCGCCTCGCGCCGGCTTTCTTCCTCCTCGGTGAGCTTGGTAGACAAGCCGTCGAGGTTGGTAGACAAGCCGTCGAAGTTGGTAGACAAGCCGTCGAGCTTGGTAGACAAGCCCGCCGCCTCCACGGCCAACCGCTCGGTCGGCACATAGTAGGTCGCCGACCCCCGGCCCTTCTGGGCCAGCAGGCTGGCATCGCGCAGCCGGCGCAAGGCCCCGCTGGCGGACAGGGCATCGACCTTGTTCAGTTCCCGGTAGGTGGCATTGTCAATGGCGCCCGCCTCGCGCACGACGATCAGCGCCTTGGCTTCCTCATCGGAAAGGTGCAGGTCGCGGAATCGGGCGAGCCAGGCGAGGTCGTCCTCGCCGAGGAAGTGGTGGAAAAAGTAACGGGCGACGAACTGATCGGCGCCCCGGTCGGACTCGAACAGCGGCGGGGTGAGGCCGGCCTGTTCCATGCTCTCGCGCATGACGCGGATGCCGCTGCCCTTGGTTTCGGCGAAGCGGGTTTCGTGCAGCACGGCGGCGATCTTGGGGTTGCGCGGCTGCGAACCGGGCTCGCCCAGATGCTCGGGCGACTTGAGGGAAAAACCGGGGTTGCGGATTTCCAGCCGGTTGGCGTAGCGGATGATCTGCACCGGGCTGTGGCTGCGGTAGCTGCGATGCATCAGGGCATTGACCAGAGCTTCGCGGATGACGCGCAGGGGAATCACCGGCTTGTCCTGTCGCTGGAGTTCGCCTTCGGTCAGCCCGAAGCTCTTGGGCAGGTCGTCCAGCACGGCGGCCTGGGCGCGGCGAATCAGGCGGAACAGCGGGTCGCGCAGTTCGACGGTGTCGAAGCGGCGGTCGGGATCGGGCACCCATTCGCGGCCGGGCACGCGGATGTAATCGACGCGGGTCATCGGGAAACAACGGCGTAGGGCCGATGGCTTGCCGAACAGGATCAGGCCGGCAACGGTCGGCTTCCAATCGCCTTTCTGGTCGCGGCGAATACTGCCGAGTGCCTGGAGCAATTCCTCGTCGGACCAGCGCAGTTCTTCGGCATCCGGGTTGGCTTCGGCACGCGACTTGCGGTAATCGGCGATGGCATCCGGCGACAAATCATCCTGCGTGGCATCCGCGACGATGCCGGCATCGAAACTTTCCTGTTGGCGTCCCTGATAGAAGACGGACATGTCGTCGTCGGTGCAGCGCTGATCGGTGTTGCCGATGCGCCGGAATGCGCCACGCGGCAATCCCTGCGCTTTGAAGAAGATGGGCTTGTCCTGTGGCGGCACTTCGGGGATAAAGACCACGACGACGTTCTTGCCCTGCACGTTCTCGGTGGAGATATCCACGCGCAGCGGAATGTTGAAGATGTCGCGGCACTGGCTGGCAATATCGGCCGTGAGCTTGTCCGGCTGCTCGATGCCCTCGACTTCGTAGGAAGGAAACAGCGCCATCTCTTCGCGCGCGACACCGAGCGCGATCCAGCCACCGCCCAGCCCCGGCTCGTTGGCGAAGGCGCAAACGGTTTCCAGCGCAGACTTGCCGGGCTCGGACGCGCGCTTGGCCTCGATGCGCTCGTGCTCGTCGAGGAGGTTGAGGCTTTCGAGCAGCTCGACAGCCGTCATGCCCGCGACTCCGCTGTCACCTCGCGCAACAATCTGACGATTTCTTCTTCGGCGAGCTTCAGGTCGGCATCAATCTCGGCCAATGAGCGTGGCGGGGTAAATCGGTAGAAGTGCCGATTGAAGTTGATCTCGTAGCCGACCCTGGTCTTTTCGTGGTCGATCCAGGCATCCGCCACGTGTGGACGTACCTCGCGCTCGAAATAGGCTCGCACGTCTTCCCTGAGTGGCACGTTCTCGAAATCTCGCAGTTTGGGATCGGGTTCGTACTCGATCTTGCCGCCGGCTTTCTTGGCAATGACCGCTTCGGCCTTCGGATCGATCTCCGTGAAGGACTCTCGGAACGCCTTGACCTGCGGCGCCCGCCATTTGCTGTCGCGCTCCTTCAAGATGGCCTGCACCTGCTTCCATGTGGCGTTCCAGTCGCAACTGGCATCGCGACCGATGGCTTTATCGAAGGCCTGAAGGTCATCCAGCAGTTCCGGGCGGGCATTGAGGAAGCGCTCCTTGCGTTCGAGGGTAATCTGAAATGCGAGGCGCAAGGGGCGCTCGATGGTCAGGCGGTGGTAGCCGAAGTCGGCGTTGTCGAACACCTTGCTGGTGGCGTTGTCGCGCATGTCGCCATACTCGCGGACGATCTCCGTGATGTGGCCATCGGAGAACTCGCGGCGCTTGTCGCCGAGACTGCGACGCAACGATTGCCAACGGTCGCGGCCATCGATCAGTTGAATCTTGCCCCGACGGCGAGCTTCCTTGCGGTTGGTGACCACCCAGACGTAAGTGCCAATGCCGGTGTTGTAAAACATCTGCTCGGGCATCGCGACGATGGCTTCGAGCCAGTCGTTCTCGATGATCCATTTGCGGATTTCGCTTTCGCCGGAGCCAGCGCCGCCGGTGAACAGAGGCGAGCCGTTGAAAACGATGGCCAGCCGCGAACCATCGAAATTTCTGTCGGGATCGACCGGCTCGAACTTGCTGACCATGTGTTGCAGGAACAGGAGCGCGCCATCGTTGACGCGGGGCGTGCCCGCGCCGAAACGGCCGGCGAACCCCTGCTTTTCATGCTCGCGCACGACATCCTTCTGCTGCCGCTTCCAGTCCACACCAAAGGGGGGATTGGCGAGAAAGTAATCAAATCGCTCGCCGGGAAATTGGTCGTCGATCAGGGTGTCACCGAACTTGATCGTGGAGGTTTCCTTGTCTTCCGGGTTGGTACGCAGCAGCAAGTCCGATGCGGCTACTGCGTAGGAGCGTGGGTTAAAGTCCTGGCCATATACAAACAGTCGGGCGCCGGCTTGGTGTTCCCGCAAGTATTTCCTGGCCTCCGAAAGCATTCCGCCCGTGCCGCACGTCGGGTCCAACATCTTGCGAACCGTACCCGGCTTGCTGAGCAGATCATCGTCGTGCATGAACAACAGACTCACCATGAGACGGATCACCTCGCGTGGCGTGAAGTGATCACCCGCCGTCTCATTCGCCTGTTCATTGAAGCGCCGGATCAGGTCTTCAAATAGAAGACCCATCTCGATGTTATCGACGGCCCCGGGATGAAGATCGACTTCGCAGAATTTTTTGATGACGAGGAACAGGATGTTGTGCTCGCGCATCCGTTCGACTTCGTTGCCGAATTCGAAACGCTCGAAGATTTTTCGGACGTTCTCGGAAAAACCGTTGATGTACGAAACCAGATGGAGGTGGGCGTTATCCGGATCGCCCTTCAGTTTCTCGAAGCTGAGCGGGGAGTGATTGTGGAAGCGCTGCCCGGAAATCTTGTTGAGCACACTGTCCAGCGCATCGCCTTCCAGTTTTCCCTGGTACTGGGCAAATTTGGCCAGCACGGCATCCTTGGTGCTTTCGAGAACGCAATCGAAGCGTCGCAGCACGACCAGGGGCAGCATGACACGCTCGTATTGCGGTGGGCGGTAAGGGCCCCGGAGCAGATCGGCAATGCTCCAGATAAAGTTGGAAAGTTCGTGACTCTTGCTCATTTAATGTTTTCCTTGCCGTCGGCATCTTTCGTGCGACATCAATCCAACACCACCAGAAACTCTGTCGCCAGCGCTTCAGGCCTGACTGCACGGGATTCCGTCCGTCTATGAAGTTTGACGAGGCCGTAACTTTCCAGCGTGCGCAGAGTGCGGGACAGATTGCTGGCCGCCCGCCCCGAGAGTTGCGCCAATTCCATGACCGAGCGTGGCTCGTTTTCACGAATCACGCGAAGCAGTTGGCGGTTTTCATCGGAAAGTACTCCTGCAAGTTGGCGCCAAGAGTCAAACCAGACAGTGGGCCTTGGATCACTCCCACCCCGAGACACCGATTTGCCCATGCGGGCCGGGCGGATGCCGACAACCGTGCGCATGTGTTTCTCCCTATGATTCCGTGATGCTATCACGCGGACACACGATGAACGCCAAGCCAACCGCCCTCGACGCCTGCCTCGCCCGCACCGCCGCCATCCACGCCAAGCTGGAACGGCTGCAGCGACTCGCGGACGACCACTTCGGTCACGACCCCGATGCCATCCATTGGGGCCACGTCGGCGACCTGGGGCGGATGGCGTCGCCGTTGAATCCTGGGCAGCCGACGTCGGTCGACGAGAATCTGGTGGCGACACTGGTCAAAGCAGAAAAGATGGGGCTGGCGCGGATGCAGAAAATGTTGAAGCTCGCCCGGCTGGCGCCGGAGATCGTCGAGGACATCGCCCGTGGCCGGCAATCGGTCGAGCTGTCGTTGCTGTTCTTCGTCGAGAACCCTTTGCCGGATGACTGGAACGAGCAGCGGGCAATGATCGGTGGCCTGGCCGGTTGACTGCGAGAGTGCGTTCGAAACCCGAACACTATGCGTTGTGGGGTGCAAACTACCGCCCGGAAACCCGCATGGTTACAGGGTATCGCGCCCTGATCGGGCAAGACAAAAACAAAGAAAAGAGAGGAATTCTGGCGGGGAGAAGGGCGAAATCGGCGCCATTCGCCGATCATCGAAACTCGCACCGCCCACGAAAACCCGCCACTGCTGGCCCTTCGCGGGCATGAAAAAGCCCGGAGCATGTCCGGGCTTTGGAACGATGGTGGAGACAGGCGGGATCGAACCGCCGACCTTCTGATTGCGAATCGGTGAGTCTGCCAAGAACTACTGTCTAACCGACCTTAACAAACCCATACGCAGCAATTGCTTAGTGCTATACTCACCTTAACGGGCTATCACGAAATATGACAGAATTTGCTAGCCCGTGCTAGCCCGGTGCTAGCCCGATTTATGCGAAGTGAGAAATGACAACGACCAAATTCAGCAAGATGACGCTTCAAGGGCTTGAACTTCCGCCAATGGGCGCGCGGCTGACTCTCTACGATACCAAGGTGCCGAAGCTGGCCCTGCGGGTGACGCACGCAGGTACGAAAACCTTTTACGTGGTCAAGAGGGCGGGCGTCGAAATGGTATGGGTAAAACTCGGAACTTTCCCCGATATGACCGTTGAGAAGGCCCAAGCTGAGGCGCAAAAAATCCTTGGCGAGTTTGCCAGCGGGGCGAATCCTGCCGCAGTCCGGCGTGCACTCAAGGCTGAACCGACCTTTGCCGAACTTTTCACCGAATACGGTGAGCGGCACGGCATCCACAAGCGGACATGGAAGAATGACCTGAGCACCTATGCCAACCATCTGCAAAGTCTGGCACCCCGCAGGCTGACGACAATCACGCGGGCCATGATTGCCCAAATTCTTTCCAACACGGAAAAGGCCGGCCTGTCTGTGTCGACCGTGCGCAGTGTGCGTGCTCTGGCGTCTCACGTCTTCGTCAAGGCTATCGAGTGGGGCTATCTCGACAGCAACCCGGCACAAGGCGTCAGAGTCACCGGCAAGAAAGTGTGTCGTGATCGTTTCTTGCAAGCCGACGAACTGCCGCGTTTTTTCGCATCGCTGGCCGAAGAGCCGAGTATCGCCATGCGTGATTTCATCCTGCTGGCACTGCTGACCGGCGCGCGGCGGGCCAACCTATGCGCGATGCACTGGCGCGAGATCGACTTGACCGCGGGCACCTGGCGAATCCCCACGACGAAGAACGGCGAACCGCAAACCGTGACCCTGTGCCCGGAAGCTGTGACAATCCTTGAGGCGCGGCAAGAGGCGACGGGCGGGGGTTTTGTCTTCCCCGGTTCTGGCGCGAGCGGTCACATGATGGAGCCGAAGAAGGCGGTTATTCGCGTCATGGATCGGGCCGGAATCCCCTACGGGCGTAACGAACCGAACGGGGTAACGCTGCACGACCTGCGGCGCACCCTTGGGAGCTGGCAGGCAAGGGCCGGCGCATCACTGGCGATCATCGG
>ERZ761603.2278-NODE-2278-length-13403-cov-6.011163_pt1 | contig 13403 bp, 17 predicted proteins | sample MGYA00511879_ERZ761603 | MGnify/ENA primary metagenome ERZ761603 (study PRJEB28899, sample SAMN02850040) | bioreactor sludge metagenome | biome: EBPR Sludge; feature: EBPR Bioreactor; material: flocular biomat | place: Australia: Thorneside Wastwater Treatment... | reverse complement strand
CGCGCAAACGCTCTGAGTCCCCGGCAGAGTCCCGCCGAATAGCCGGGGACACCTACACCAAGGCCCGCCACAGTGCGGGCCTTTCTTCGTCCTGGTCAGCTCGGCGAGCCTTCGACCTGGCGCAACTGGTCGGCGGCGTGCCGCTGCGCTTCGCTGGGCGGCTCCGCAAAGGTGACGAAGGCAGGAAGCGGGTACAGCTCGCGCCCGTCGTCGGTAGTCTTGGTGGGTGTGTCGTCGTTGTTCATGGCGTCGTTCTCCTGGTGCGATGGTGACAGGTCTTCGACCTGGCCAGCTCGCCACTGTCACCAGTCGCCCGGCCTGGTGCTGCCTCGCCTGGTTTGTTTGTTTCTTTGTTCGTTTGTTTGTTTGTTCTGTCCGTGCTGGCCGCCGTCCACCTGGTCAACCCGCGCCGGGCGCTGCCCGGAAAATTTCGACCGCATAGAACGGCCTAGGAGCCACAGAAACGCCGCCGCCCTCCCCTACCCCTTGCCAACCCCGAGAAAACGCCGCCTAGAGGCCCTGGTGCAGCCGCTGAGGCCGCGCCGCCTTCTTTCTCCAAGCGCAGCGCGGGCGGACCTTCTCTTTCTGGATAGCCCAGCGGGGGAGCCGAAACCGCCATAAGGCGGTTTTGGGGGCCGCAGGCCCCGAGGGGGGTCGAGTCCGGCGCGAAGGCGAAGCCGTAGCGCGACAGGGGGGAACGCAGTTCCCCCGCGGACTGTCTTCGCCCGCCTCCGCGGGCGCTGTTCTTCCTTCGGGGGCCGTCGGCGCGGTAGCGCCTTTCACCCCCCTCCGGGGGGCACTTATGAAGGGCCTTCGCACGTTGACGACGTGAGAGGAACGCTATCCCGGTGCCCAGCTCGGCAAGGCGCTGGAAGCCCGAAGGGGGCGAGACGCGCAGCGGCTCGATGCGAAGCACGACATAGCCGGTTCCTGCCCTGGCAGGAATGCCCCTGCACCTGGTGCCCGTGGTGCTTGTCCACAGGCCAGCATGGTTAAAGACAGGTTAAAACAGGTTAAAGCAAAAAAGGCCCCAAAAAGTGCTTATAAATCAAGCACTTACAAGACCCCCTCAGAATGCTATCCCGACATCGTGGAATGCTATCCCGACGCGCTGGAATGCTATCCCGATGGCACTGGAATGCCATCCCGACGCCCGAAACCGGCTGTCCACAGGCCCTAGAAGGGCCGTTTGACCCCCTCAAAGTGGAATGCTATCCCGACGATCTGACACCAATCAGAGCTTCGTCCAGACGGCTTGAGCCTCGCGGCGGGAACTCGGCTCGATCCTGGCCCCGGCGATGATCTCCAGGCGCTCCAGCTCGCCCATAGCCTCACCCAAGGCCTCCTTGAACTTGTTCATGGGGCTGCTGTAGTCCATCCACTCTTTGAGCAACTTCAGGCCGATGCGGTGAACGCCTGGCTCGTGCGAAGCGAGGTAGTTCTGAAGCCACTTCGCCATGTCCACGCGCTTGTGCAGTTGCTTGCGCTTGTCCCAGTCAATCAGCGCATATTCCTTGTTGTGAAACAGGGCAAGGATGCGCGGGTCGAACTTGATGAAGTAGGCATCGGCCTCGGGGTCGTAGTCGAACGAGTCCACCAGGTGCAGGCCGGAAGACTTCGGCGTCCCGCCGATCTTGTACCGCTTGGCCTCGATCTCGATGGCACCCAGGAACAGCCGCCGAAAGGCCTCATGGAGCCATTCATAGTCGCTCTTGCCGTTGCTGCGCCCGATGGCCTTGAGGAAGGTTCCCCGCTTGATGATGACCCGCTCGCCCAAGGGCGCACGGTGGGCCTCATAGAGCGCCTGCATGAAGACATCGCAGTCGGCCATGTCGAGCTGCTTGCCGGTGAACAGGATTTTCACGTCGTCCCGGCTGGCGATCTCCGCGCGGTCGTGCTGCTTGCGACGGCCTGGCGCGATGGGCGCGAACAACGAAGACCGGGCAAGGTGGTTCGGGATGGCGCGCTCAAGGTCAGGCCACAGCGGGAGCTGTCGGCGCTCTGGCGGGATGGCCTGCGCCGGAGTGGCGGGCATGCTGGCCACGCGCTCTTTGATCTTGGCCAGCGCGGCATCTAGGGACTTCGGCGCGCTGCTCATGCGGTGCCCTCCCCTGCTCCGTCCGCCGGCGGCGGCGCGTCCAGCTCGCGCCTGGTGCCGTCCGGTGCCGTCTGGATGATCTGGTCGCCTTCCATGTGGTGAGTCGGGATGCCCTGCGCGTGCAAGTCGGCCACAGCGCGGCGAGCGGCCTCCTTCGCCTGGGCGTCCAGCTCGGCGAAGGTCTTCCCGAAAACGCGCTTGTGGTCGCTCATGGCCGCCCCTTACGCGCTCTGCGCGGTCTGCTGAAGGTAGAGGTCAAGGGCTTCGACAAAGATTTCTTGGCTCTTCTTGTCGAGCTTCACGCCCAAGGTCTTCAAGGCCTCGTAACGCTCGCGGTCGAGCTTGACGGTCAAGGCCTTGTAGTAGTCGGGCGCGGCGGTCTTGGCCGCAGCGCGTGCCGGGGCCTCGGCCTGGTGGGTCACGGCGGGCATTGCCTGGCCCTTCTTGGCGACCAGGCCGGAAGTGAGGCTCGCTGTCTTTGCCATGCTGATAGCTCCTGTACGTAAGTGCGGTTATACGTAATTATAGCTTACTTCTTGCGGAGTTGCGCAGATACGTACATCCACAATTCCATAATTTCCGCAGCGGATCGGCCTCCGGCGTCGATCTCCTGCACGGTGCGCCCGTCGATCATCGAAGCGGCGAAGTCGGTGCGCTGGTAGAGCGTCACCGGGGCCACGGTGCCGTGCTGGCTGAGGGCGATAGCGGCTTCCCCGGTGATCTTGGCCCGCTGCGCGGCCCCGTTGATGACGAAGACCATGCGCTTGCCTGCCGCCTCGGCCAGCTCGACCGTCGAACCCACAGCGCGCAGGTCGTGCGGGCTTGGCCTGGTCGGGATCAGCACCAGGTCGGCCACGGCCAGCACCTTGCGAATGGTGTCGGTGACTGCCGGGGGCGTGTCGATGATCGCCAGCTTCACCCCGGCCTTTTCGAGCTGCTTCAGATGGCCGGGCAGGTTGGCGATGTCCACCGACGCGAAGGCCGGGGCCTCGGCCTGGCGCTCGTTCCACCAGCTCGCAAGACTGCCTTGCGGGTCGGTGTCGATCAGAGCCACCGGCCCCGCGCCCTTGGCTTCGGCCATCACGCCAAGGTGCCCGGCAATGGTGGTCTTGCCGACGCCGCCCTTCTGGCTCGCAATTACTAGAGTACGCATCTGCGGTTCTCCTTCGGTATGGCGTTATTGTAGCACGCAAATACGTATTTGCGTTGATTATAAAGGGCGACACGCTGCCGCCCTCAGTGGGTCAGGCGTGCGGGTCGTCTTCGATGGGAAGTTGATCCTCGAACCCTGAGCCTTCAAGCGGCACCGCCCCGAGGGCTTGCGTGTAGAAACGCTCGGTGTTCAGTTGCCGCATGTCGGTCAGGAACTGGTCAAAGATCGCATGGATGTCGGAATAGGGCGGGTGCGCCACCAGGTGCGCGGCGATCTGCTGCAAGATCAGCTCGGGGGCCTTCTGGTTCTCCGTGCTGGCATCAGCCCATTCGCGGCCTGGGTGCATGGTGTCCCACGGTGAACGCTTGTTGCCCCGCGTCTCTGAGCTGTCGCCGTGCTTCCCAAGCCCGAAGCAAATCTTCGTCTCCGAGTTCCAAATGGGCTTGAAGAAGTTGATCAGATAGTCCTCTGCCGACTTCTGGAAGCCGGTTTGAACGATCAGGAAGCGGCACTCGAAGTCCTCGATGCTGAGGGTACTTGTCGCCTTCCGAATGCTCTTGGCGTGCTCGTTGAGCCGCCCGGATAGCTTCGTCCCCTGGCTGACGGCATCCTTCGCCGCCTGGTTGTCTGGGTCGGCCTTGCCGACATAGATCGGGTGATCGGTGCCCGACAAGGGCGCGTAGGGTGCGAAGTCGCCCTTGTAGTAGATCGCATAGACCCCCGCACCGTAGAAGTCCGGGATCGCGGACAGGGGGTGCCTGGCCTGGGCAACAAGGGTCAACGCCACCACGCGGCCCGCCGTGTTCGGGTCGGTCGGGTCGAAGATCGACGCCGGTCGAAGCACCGGGTCAAGGTTGGCCGCAACGCTGGCGAGCTGCTGCGTCACTTGATCCAGTGCGAGACGGGCGCGCTTGGTCGCACGCGCGTCGGTGCCCGCTTCAGCGGCGGCGATGCGCTCGGCCAGCGTGCGCAGCTCCGCAAGGAGCGTTTCGAGTTGGGTCGCGGGTCTTCTTCTTGTTGCCATGTGTCGGTGTTTCCTATGTCTGCCGCAACAGCTCGCAGACACTCCCGGCCACCCGCTGGGCCAGCCTCACCGGCACGGCATTTCCAAGCTGGCGCATGGTCTCCGTCCATGTGCCCTCAAAGATGAAGTTATCGGGGAATGTCTGAATGCGCGCGCATTCTCGAACGGTGAAGTACCTGACTGAACCATCGGGACGGCGCAGCATGTTTTCACCACCAGGGACGCCATGATCGCCCGCCTTCAAGGCCTTGGCGGGTTCATCAAGCGGGCTGCCCGTGTGCCCCGGATAGGTTCTCGCGCCTGGCTGGAATCGGTGCGCCTGCACCAGCTCCACAGTCGGGCGCTTCTCGGGGTCGGGTAGGTCAGAGGTCGCATCGCGCACCGTGAGCCACGGCTGCGGCAGGGTGGCCGGGTCGGTGGCGCGCAGCATGGCGAGCTTCTTTTCAATCCGCGGCGGCTGCTCGGGGCGGTGCTTCTTCGCTACCCGGTGCCGCTCCCAATAGTCGCCCGTGACCCATTGATCGCGCAGCAAGGCATCGAAGCTGTGCGTCTCGGTCGGGAACGTCCAAGGGCGATGAATGTCGGCACGGAAGCCGACGATGAAGACCCGCTCGCGCTTCTGAGGAACACCGTAGTTCGCGGCGTTCACTAGTCGGGCGACGATGTGATATTCACTCTTGCCGCCCTTGGTCTTGTGCTTCTCAAGGCGGGCAAGGTGCTTCATCCATTCTTCCTTGGGCTTGGCCTGAAGGCTCGGGAACTCAAGTTGAAGAAGGATGTAGCTGAAGTAGTTGTAGAACGATGCGCGGGTCAAGCCGCGAACGTTCTCGAAGACGAAGGCGCGCGGGCGCACCTCCCGCACCGCCCTGATGGCCTGGGGAAACATATCCCGCTCGTCCAGGAAGCCGCGGGCCTTGCCACCCATAGAGAAGGGCTGACACGGTGGGCCGCCCGTCACCAGGTCTAGCCCCTCGAAGCCCGCATAGCTAAAGTTGCGAACATCGCCCTCGGTGACATCGGCCCAATGGGCTACAGGCTCCACGCCGCGGCGCTTGTTGTTGCGCAGGGTGTCGCAGGCGTAGCGATCCCACTCGACCACGGCCTTGTGGCCGACATCGTTGAATGAGAAGCCCAGGCCAAGGCCTCCCGCGCCCGCGAAAAGCTCGATGGATTGAAGGCGGTTCAGGTGTTGGATTTCGTTCTTCATGCGCTCGCCCCTTGAGGCTGCACCGACAGAGCCACGCCTAGCGCGGCCTGGTAGGCAAGCCGTTGGGTTTCGGCTTCGGTGGGGTTCGTCCAGACGTAGGAAAGCGCCCGGCTGGCGGTCAAGCTCGGCCCGGTGCGTGTGTCGTAAGTGACCATGCGGCCATCGTCAGCGGCCAAGACATAGCGGCCAGCCTGGCGGGGGGCTTCGACCCGCTTCAGGTCTGCCACCAGGCGCACGCTCGTCGGACGAATCCGCATGTCGCAAACGTATTCGATGATGCAGCGGTCGCCGTTGACCTCAAGGACTCGGTACGTCGTGCCTACCTCGTCTTCAAAGGGCTCGATGAACTCCACCAGGTCATTGACTTGGATGCTCATTGAACACCTCCACGTCGAGCAAGCCGCCACGCGCGGAAGTCTTCATCGTCGTCGATCATCATGAAGGCCATCCCGCGAACCACGTCGCCGGGAGTCATGGGGCAACCCTTGGCCGCGCTGTACGCGGCCCAACGATTGATGCACCAGGCGGCGTCTTCGTTGAAGCCCTCGAAGTGCAGCGGCCAGCTCGGGCGCGGCAGGTAGTAGGTTTCCCCGGCCTGGCCGTCGTTCTTCGCAACCCATCCCCAGAAGTCCCAAGAGTCTTCCTCGGCGAGTGACCGCATGGTCAGCTCTTGCGCCAGCTCGGCCAGCGTCCAGCATTCGCCGGTCTGTTCGTACAGATAAGCCGCGTACTGCTCCATGAGACGGCAAAGCTCGTCATCGAGGCCGTAGAGCTGCGGCGACGTGGCCGGGAAGGCAAGGCGAGGGGTTCGCCTGGCCGGGGCCTGGGATGGGACAATTGCACTAGCCATGATGCACCTCCTAAACAGGTGGGTTGTGGTTAGGCGCTGTCGGTGTTCCCGCACCGGCTGCGCCGCCTGAAAAAACTGCGTCCAGCTCACCGCCATAGCCTCTCGAACCTGGCCGGATTCGTTGCCGTGTATTGCACGGTGTGCTGAATGTTCCGATGTCCTAGATAGTCCTGGATCAGCCGGGTATCTGCGCCCTGGTCGGCCAGCGCATACCCGCAGGCATGCCGCAGCATGTGCGGGTGGGCATCGAGCGGCAACCCGGCCAGCTCGCCATATTTGCGGATCGCCACCCACGCGGTGCGACGGTTCAAGGCCTGGCGGCGGATCGACACGAAGAAGGAATCGCACTCGGGCTGTAGGCGCTTGCGCTCGGCCAGCCATGCCCGGATGGCGCGCAGCTCGTCGGTGCGCAGCGGGTGGGTGGTCGATAGGCCACGCTTCAGCCTGGCGACGTGCAGAACGCGGCCCTCGGCGTCTACCTGGTGCAGCTTGAGGCCGCAGGCCTCCGACACCCGCAGGCCGTGCCGGAACATCAGCAGCAGCATGCAGCGGTCGCGCGCTTCCTGGGCGGCCCCTTTGGTGGCCGCTAGGAGCTTTTCGACCTCGCCGGGGGTCAGGTGCTTGCGGTCGCTCATGGTCTGTTCAGCGGGGCGAGTAGCCCTGTTCGGCCAGAGCGCGCTGCACCTGGTCAACGGCTGAACGGATGGCATAGGCCTCGTCGTCGTCCACCGCACAGGCCCGGAACTCTTGCCAGCCCACGCGCTTGACGAACTGAGCCAAGGCCAGCGCCTGGCTGTCGGTCAGCTCCACGGTGACGGTTACGGGTGCGCTCATCGTTTTGTCCAATCCTTGCGGAGAAAAACGGGGCCGCATGCCCCGTGAGTCCGTTCAATCTTACCGATTGATTGGACAAAAGGATTCATTTCGTCCAATCAGCTACGCGGGGCCATTTCCACGGCACTCCATCATTGTACGCTAATACGCGGCTGCGTGAATACGTATCGGCGTAAATTCATGGTGACAGCGGCGAGCTGGCCAGGTCGAAGGCCTGTCACCATTTCACCGGGTGAGGCCTTGGCCGCGCCGGGGCGGCTGGATGGCTGTCGCCTTGGCCTTGCCTTCGGCGTAGCCGATGGCAAGGTGTTGGCCGGTCTTCGGTCGCTGACCTGGTGGCAGGTGAGCGAACCGGGCTTTCTCGTGGATTGCGGCGACGGTCGGAGAAACGCGCTGCACGTAGTGGTGAGCCGTCTCCCCCACGATCTGCCCCCGCGCGGTCGCGCCTTCGCCGATGGCGTGCAGGCGCACCCCTTGGCCGATGACCTGGCGGGCGAGCTGCTCGGCCTCCTGCCGGGACTGCTCGGCAGTCTTGGGCGCTGCCGCCCGCTCGGCGGGCTTGGTCGGCACGGCGAGCTGCTGCCGGTGCTGCTCGATGGCCTGGTCGGTGAATGTCACCCGTAGGCCGTGCTTCGCGGCCACGGCTGCGACTTGGCGCTTGAAGGTGTCGCTGCCTGTCACGTCCAGCCGCTGGCCGTACTTCTGTTGTGCGAGCTTCAGCCCGGCGAGGATCACGGCATCGTCGTTCGCGGCCTGGAAGGTGATGCGCCGCCCGTGGTCGGTGAAGGCCGCGCGCCCGGCCACCTGATAGCTCACGTCGCCGGTCTGCCGGTTGACCTGGTAGGTCATCGCCTTGACGGTCTTGAACTCGAAGGCCTGCGGCTCCTGGTCGGCGTCTCCCGGTGCCTTCAGGCCTGGCAAGCCTTCCCGCTTCTGCTCGGCCTGCTGCCACTGGCGTAGCTTGCGCTTGTCGGCGTAGACGTAGCCACGCAAGGCGCTGATTGCTGCCGGGTGCCCGGCCTCGGCCTGGTCGGCAACCCACTCGCGGTAGTTCTGCACCTTGCCGATGGCCGCGCGGTCACGCTTCATGGCCTCGCGCAGCTCGGCCCGGTGCTTGACCGTTTCTGCGGCAAGAACCGAAAGCATGGCCTTCTTCATGGGCGCGGAGTGGTCGCCCGACTGGATGGCCTTGCGCTGCGCCTGGGCCTGTTCCGTGATGGCCTTGCCCTTCAGGGCATAAGTCGCCTTGAGTTGCTGCACCTGGTTGGCAATGTCATCGGCAAGCGGCTTCTTCGCCTGGTCGTACAGCTCCCGCAGCTCGCGCCGCTGCTGTGCGCGCAGCTCGGCGCGTTCCGCGCGGCTCAAGGGATCGCGGCGCGGCTTGCGCTCGGGGTTGTAGATCTGTTCCGGCTGCTGGATCTCCTGGGCGGCCTGGTAGGGGCCTAGCTGCTTCTCAAGCCGGGCTTTGCTCAGGCGCTCGTGCATGTCGCTGGCCTTGATGGGTGTCTGCTCGGGGTTGCTGCGGTCGTAGACCGCGAAGCCCTGCCCCTTCTGCCGCAGCTCAAGCCCATAGCGGCCCATGACCTGGTGCAGTTCGCCCCAGCTCAACGAGGGCGACTTCAGCGCCTCAACGATGGCCGTGCGCGGCTCGCCTCTGGCGTAGCTGAACAGGCTTTCTCGCCCGTGAACTTCCATGTCGCGGGCTTTGGTGGGTGCCTTCTCCTTGGTGTTGCGCGTGTCTTTACTGGCCCAATCAATGACCGTTTCGCCGTCCCGCTCGAACACGGCAAAGGCTCCCTTGTCGTGCCCAAGCCCATAGCGCAGCTCGATCTCGCGCATGGCTCGCGCGCCCTTGTAGTGGTCGCGGTCGGGATAGACGGCCTTGTAAGTCTCTGGATGCACCCGGTTCACGGCGACGTGAACATGCAGGTTGTCGGTGTCGGCATGGATCGCGGCGGCGTACTGGTGGCCCTCGAAGCCGAGGCCCTTCATGGTGTGCCTGGCGATGTCGAACATCGCTTCATTGGGCAGGCGCTCCCCCTTCTTCAAGCTCACCAGGAAGTGATAAACGGGGTCTTTGATGCGGGGGTTCAAGGACGCTACCGCCTGCATTTCAGCGGCGGCGGTGTCGATGTCTAGGCAGTTGGTTTCCATCGGCACGGTGGGGGCGGGGCGGCCTCGCCCTGTGCCGCCCATGCGCAAGGTCTGAACGCTGCTCAACGTGCGCGCCTGGCGCAGCGGTGCCCGCTGCTCGATGTCATCCAGTCCGGGCAAGTCCTCCAACGTCAGCAGCTCGCCCCGCATGTGCTCGGGCATGCCCTCGAATAGCTCGCTCTCGATCAGCGGCGCAGTGGGTTCGCGGCCTTCGTGCGTGTCCTCGCGCCCGATGTACGACACCAAGGCGGCGAAGCTAGAACGCCCGTCATTACGCTTGGCCGTCGCCTTGAAGATCGCCACGGCCTAGCCTCTCGATTGCATCCTTGATCGCGCGAAGGATGTCGGCGGTTTCCTTGCTGTAGCTGCCGCCTGTGTCGTTGTGAATCTTCTTCTGAAGGCCTCCAAGGCGGCGCAGCTCGTTGATGACTTGGGCGTCGATGGTGCTGCGAGTCTTGCGGCCAAGCGCAGCCGCTCGGAAGAACTCCGAGACGGTCACGCCACCGTCGCGCGCCTTCTCGCGGATGGCCTCGGCCTCCTCCGGCGTGAGGCGCACCGCTAGGGCGACGGTCTTCTTTCTCTGCTCGCTGCTCATCGTGCTTAGGTTTCGCTTATGTCCTGCTGATCCGGGTCTATCGCTGCTGATCTTTTGCTTATGTTTTGCTGATCTGTGCCCGCTTCGCGGGCCTGCATAAGCAGAAGGTCAGCAAAACATAAGCAGCGCCCCACGGGCGCGGCGGGTGAGGGGTCTCGGGGCGTAGCCCTGAGCAGGTAGGTTAGGCCAGCAAAGGGAGTGCAACGACTGGCGCGGGCCGGTGGAATGCCGCGTCAGCGGTATTACAAACCCTATCCTGTCCCCTTCTCTCCGCCGTGATTTGATGATAACATGCGTACAACGCTGGGGATAGTCCAAGCGTTGAACCCACAGCACAGAAAGGAGCGAAATTGGCTATCTCGATAGACACCATCGAGCGCCTGAAAACGAAGCTGCAAACAGTGCCGCCGAAGCCGCGCACCGTGGTCGAGTCGAACAAGGAAGCGGTGTTGATGCTCCGCACCGAGATCGAGCAACTAAGGGCCAGCGGTCACGACTGGAACGATGTCGCTGAACTGCTCAAAGACGATGGGCAAGGAAGCGGTATCACGGTAAAAGGATCGACGCTGAAGTCGTTCCTCTCGGCCTCGAAGACCAGCAGCACCAGGCGCAACCGGAAAGAGAAGGATCAACCCGGCAAGGGCGACAACTGGCCCCAGCTGTAGCCTTCGTCAGCGGCAAACCTTAAAATTGCGTTGACTGAAAACGTGACCGCTGCATGCAGCGTGTCCCCTGCGAAAGCAGGTCGGGCGGGTCAAGCGAAAGCCTACCCCTCGCAAGTCTCCGAACCTACAGCCGGGCATCTGCCCTACATCTGCGCGATCAAGTCGGGATCGGCGGTGACAGTCGGCAAGGGTTCCACCGATGGCGCAGCGCCTACGCTGCAACTCAAGCCGGACCCGGCATAGCTCCCGTGAAGCAGACCACGGCGAGACAGGTCTTCAAGTTCGTTCCTCAACGGGCTTTCCTGTCATCGGGTCGGTTCTCGCTCTCCCTCCGGCATGGAAGCCCACACCTGAAAGGGCTAGGCCATGTCGCAACTCAAGCACTACGGGGAGCATTCCCCCGATGTCGTTGACGCGGATTTCCGCGTCGTCCCCACTCCCCCAGCTCGCGCCTCGCGGTCGCTGCCGATCTTCCGGCTGCTGACGGTCGCACCGATCCTGCTCGCCATGTTCGGCGGGGCGCTCAATCTCTGGTCGGGCAATGCCGCCATGCTGGGCGCGTTCGCTGGCACGGTCGCATTGATCGGCCTGAATGCCTGGTTCGATCCCGCCCGGCTGCGCCCGCTGGCCCTGCCCTTGGCGGTCATGGCTGGCCTGGCCGTCTTGTTCCTGGTCGGGAGGCACGTATGAGCAGCGCCGCAGGTTCTCTCGCTGCCCTGGCTCTCATGGTGGCCTTCTTCGTGGGGGTGCGCGGCGTCATCGCCGCCATGCGGGGTGATGTTCGGCAGGCCTTCGCTCTCCTGCAAGAAGCAGAACAGCAGTCGCCGGGCCATATCGCTACGTCCTTGCTGAAGGTGCTCGCGGGCTTCGGCCTGGCGCTCCTGCTGGCCGCGCTCACCGGCTGCGGTGAGAAAAAGCCCGAGGTCGATCAGAAGCTCGTCGATTGGTTCATCGCGCATGAGGCCGACGCTCGCGCCGAGCTGAAGAAGTGCGCCGAGCTTTCCAAGGGCAAAGCGCCCGAGTGGAACAACACCGACGAAGGGCTTCGCTGCCGCGCGGCCACCCTCGCCGGGAACACCTTTCAACCCGAGCCGCTGGCTCAACCCCGTCAATTCCGTGGAGGTTCCAAATGAATCGCAAGCACTTCATCGCCCTGGCCGTCGCCGCCTCGTTCACCGCCATCGCCCCGACCACGCAAGCCGGTTCGGTCGCGGGCTTCGGTGGCTCGACCGAGATCACGCAGCTCGCCAACAACATCGAACTGGTGCAGCAGTACGCGCAGCAAGTGCAGGCCTACGCCACGCAGTTGCAGCAGTTCCAGACTCAGATTCAGCAGTACCAGAACATGGTGACGAACACGCTGAACATCCCCAATCAGGTGTGGGGCACGATCCAGAACGATCTGATGGGCGTTGCCAACGTGGTGCGCCAAGGGCAGGCCCTGGCCTACTCGGCACAGAACATCGGCACGCAGTTTCAGAACACCTTCAAGGGCTTCTCGTACCCGCAGGGCTTCAACTTCAAGACCGACTACCGCAACTGGTCGCGGGCCACGCTGGACGGCATCAAGGGGGCCTTCGAGGCCTCGAAGATGCAGGCTGACCAGTTCGCCACTGAGGAAGGCGTTTTGATCGGCCTGCGGTCACAGTCGCAGTCAGCTCAAGGCCAGATGCAGGCGCTGCAAGTGGGCGCGCAGATCGCGGAGCAACAGGTTCAGCAGCTCCAGAAGCTGCGCCAGCTCATGATGGTTCAGATGCAGGCACAGAACTCCTACCTGGCCGCACAGGAACAAAAGGATGCGGCCTCGCGCCTGGCGCTCGATGACTTCTTCCGGTTCGCTGACCCGCGCCAAGGCTCGACCAACTTCCGAGGGGGTAGCCGATGAACTCCCTACCCTCTCCGAAAGGCCAGTGGTTGCGCCTTGGTCTGCACCTCGGCGCGGTGGCCGTGCTTGCTGGCGTGAGCCTGTCGGCGCATGCCGACACCCGCATCATGGACGACATCGCGCAGCAGTACAAAAACGCGAGCGTCGGATGGAGCGGCACCCTCCTTGGCTTCGCCAATCGGCTGTTCGCGCTGCTGGCCCTCATTGAGTTGGCCTGGTCGGCGGCAGTGTGGGTGCTGGACAAGAACGAGTTTCAATCGTTCTTCGCGGCCATCGCCAAGAAGATCATGTGGATCGGCATGTTCTATGCGCTGCTGCTGAATGGCCCGGTCTGGATTCCGGCCATCGTCGATTCATTCGTCGATGCCGGGTCGGCGGCGGGTGGTGGCGCTGGCCTGAGTCCGACCGATGTCTTCAATACGGGCATCATGAACGCGGCAACCCTGGTCAGTGGCATGAGCGCCCTGGACATCCTCAAAGACCCAGCAATGATGATGTTCGGCGGGCTGTCGGCCATCATCATGGTGCTGGCCTTCGCTGTGATCGCCGGTCAGCTCTTAATCGCCCTGGTTGAAAGCTACATCGCCATTTCGGCGGGCATGCTGTTCCTTGGCTTCGGTGGCTCGCGGTGGACGACTGACTTCGTTCAGAAGTTCATCGGCTACGCCGTGGCAACCGGCGTCAAGCTGTTCATGCTGTACCTGGTCATCAGTATCGGGAACACGCAGGCGCTGACCTGGGCACCCATGCTGACCAACGCACTCGGCGCAGCGGCAGGAGACAAGTTCAATGTCATTCTGACCGTGATGGGCGGCTCTGTGCTGCTGGCCTTCCTGGCGATGCAGATTCCTTCGATGGCTGCTTCAATGCTCGCCGGTAGTCCGACGCTCACGGCAGGCGGCGCAGCGGCCACGGGCGCGGCGATCGGTGCCGGGATG
>ERZ761603.2277-NODE-2277-length-13403-cov-50.009889_pt1 | contig 13403 bp, 9 predicted proteins | sample MGYA00511879_ERZ761603 | MGnify/ENA primary metagenome ERZ761603 (study PRJEB28899, sample SAMN02850040) | bioreactor sludge metagenome | biome: EBPR Sludge; feature: EBPR Bioreactor; material: flocular biomat | place: Australia: Thorneside Wastwater Treatment... | reverse complement strand
GCGCGGCCTGGAAGCCCTCGCTCATCACCTTGGCGTAGCCGCCGCCGCCCGAGCCTTCTTCCTCGTAATCGACCTTGACGAATTCCCCACCCATCGACTTGACCTGGTCGGCGACCTCGGCGCGCGTGTCGTTGGCCCGCACGATCGCGCCCAAGCCGACGGCGGTGCCGATCGCGGCCAGACCGGCGACACCGGCACCGGCGATGAACACCTTGGCCGGCGGCACCTTCCCGGCGGCGGTCACCTGGCCGGCGAAGAAGCGCCCGAAGGCGTTGGCCGCTTCGATGACCGCGCGATAGCCCGTGATGCCGGCCATCGAGGTCAGCGCGTCCATCTTCTGGGCACGGCTGAGCATCCGCGGAAGCGAGTCGATCGCAAGCACGGTGACCTTCCGCGCGGCGAGCTGCTTCATCAGCTCCGGGTTCTGCGCCGGCCAGATGAAACTGACCAGCGTCGAGCCTTCGCGCATCAGAGCCACCTCGGCGGCGGTAGGTGCGCGAACCTTGAAGACGAGGTCGGACGACGACCACAGTTCCGCGGCGCTGCCGACGACCTCGGCACCCGCCGCGCGGTAGGATTCGTCGTCACAGTTTGCGGCGTCGCCGGCTCCGGCTTCGACCTGCACTGAAAAACCGAGCTTGATCAGCTTTTCGACGACTTCGGGAACGGTTGCAACACGTTTTTCCCCAGGCGCAATCTCTCTTGGAACTCCAATTGTCAGCGGCATTTGGTCCTCCATCATTGATTTCTCGTCTTTTTGAAACTGCTCCGCCAAACGGCGGAAACCCCAAGTCCAACTCCCTAACCTTACCGACACCGCGCGCCTGTGAAGCACCGATTAATCAGGTAAGGACAACGTCCTGATGACCCCGGCCACGTGGCAACATGGGCACTGCCCAGCGAACTGCCGCGCGCCAGATACCAAGTAGTTCTTGCCGGGTCTGCCGGGTCCGATCTGCTCCCGACAGATCCACACAAAGCTGAGCCGCACTTTAGCACGGCACTGGCGATAAAAAGAAGGAGCGCACGCTTGCCCGTGCGAGGAGCGGACGATCTTTTCGAACTCCGAGGACGGCACACGTCTTGCTTCCACTCTTGGTCCGCCGGCGGAATTCGCCCGAGCCCCGGCGGCCCTGGCCAGCCGGTCACGGTGGCAGCGCCGCCGCCCTCATCGAGCTCGCCGCCGCATCCTGAAGGCAAGGAACCTCTGTATCGTCGAAAGGCTTGCATAAGGCCGATTGCCAGCCCAGCGGGCGGCCCCTGCCCCGTCCGGATCTACCCAACCGACCGCTTCAGACCGGCAGCGCGTAGCCCTTGAGCTTGCGATACGTGTCGACGGCGTAGGAATCGGTCATCCCGGCGACGAAGTCGGCCACCCGAAGCAGGCGAACGTACGGTTCGCGGTCCGGTTGGCCGGCGTGGCCGCGGAACTGGGCAGGCAGGAGCTTCAACAGCATCTGAGCGCGGGTGGTCAGGCGGCCATGGCCGGCGCCCGCCTCGACCGCATCGGCGAACAGGGCGAGCAACGCACCGAGCACCTCGAAGCCGGCCGTTTCGATCTCGAGCGCCGGATGCGCGGTGTAGATGGTCTCCTTCGCCAGTTTGAGCACCGCCTCCAGCGACATGGCGACCGGCGAGCGGGCGAGCAGTCCGTCGTCGAAGCCGCCGGCGAGGATGGCTGCCTCGTTTTCCAGGAAGACGGCCGCCGCGCTTTCGAGCAGATAGCCGATGGCCTTGGCGCGCAGGTATTCGAGGCGTTCCTTGGGATCGTGCAGACGCGCCAGCCGGCCGCCGCTCACCGCGCTGCCGGCCAGTTCGCCGAGCAGGCACTCGGCGTCGCGGTAGGAAACGAAGCCGAGCCGGGCCGCATCCTCGAGATCGACGATCAGGTAGCAGGTATCATCCGCGACTTCAACCAGGAAGGCGAGCGGGTGCCGGCGCCAGGCGCAGCCCGGAATCCGTTCGACCAGCCCGGTCGACCGCGCCACTTCGGCGAAGGCGGCGGCGTCGTGCTGGAAGAAACCGAATTTCTGGCCGCTCTTGCCGTCGAGCGCGGTCGGGAGATGCGACGGCCGCGGATACTTGGTGAACGCCGCCAGCACCGCGCTGGTCAGTTGCAGGCCGGGATTGGCCGGGCTCTGCAGGCGGCTGACGATGCGGAAGCCCTGCGCGTTGCCCTCGTAGCGCTCGAAGTCGGCGCGCTGCGCCGGCGTGAATTGGTGCCGGTCGAGCAGGCCGGAACTGCGGAACCATTCGCGGATGGCGTCTTCCCCGGCGTGCCCGAAGGGCGGATTGCCGATGTCGTGGGCGAGACAGGCGGCGGCGACGATGGCGCCGAAATCGCCCGATTCGACATTCTTCAGGCCGTGGCGGGCGATGATCTCACGCCCGACCACCGCCCCCAGCGAGCGTCCGACGCAACTCGCCTCGAGGCTGTGCGTCAGGCGGGTGCGCACGTAGTCGCTCTTCGAAAGCGGAAAGACCTGCGTCTTGTCCTTCATCCGGCGGAAGGCCGAGCTGAAGACGATACGGTCGTAGTCCTGCTGGAAGGCGGTGCGCTCGGGGGATCCCGGCGTCCTGCCAGCGCCCAGGCGTTCGGCGGACAGCAGTTTTTCCCAGGTCTTTCGTTGGCCCATGGTTTCCAGGAATGGCGACGCGATGGGCTGCGAGTTTACTCCCCTTCAACCTCGGCCCGCACATGGTCGGGCAAGGGCACCGACTTGCCGGTCCGGGTATCCATCCACACCACCTTGGCGGCGCCTTCGGCATGGATCCGTTCATCGCCGACCAGACGCATTTCGACATGGGTCAGGAAACTGGAGCGTCCCGGGTGGCTGGCGAAGGTTCGCACCTCGATCGTGCCGGGATAGTTCAACGGAATCAGGAAACTGCAACTGGCGTTGATGATCACCGGCCCTTCCCCGCCCGGCCGGACCGGCACCTGCATCGCCTCGATCCACTCGACCCGGGCCTGTTCCATGTAGCGGAAGTAGACGGTGTTGTTCACGTGACCGTAGGCATCCATGTCGCCCCAGCGGATCGCCGTGGTCGTCACGTGAACGAGTTTCCTGCGCTTTTCCATATCCGTGAATTTCCCGGAAGGGTTGAAAAAATAGACACCATACTGTACCGTATTGGCCACGACACGACAAGGAACCGACGAGGAGAGATGATGGAACGCGAAGCGATGGAATTTGACGTTGTCATCGTTGGCGGCGGCCCCGCCGGGCTGGCCTCGGCAATCCGCCTCAAGCAACTGGCAGCGGAAAAGGGCGGCGAGATTTCGGTCTGCCTGATCGAAAAAGGCGCCGAAATCGGTGCGCACATTCTTTCCGGCGCAGTCCTCGACCCCGGCGCGCTGACCGAGCTTCTGCCCAACTGGAAGCAGGACGGCGCCCCGCTGAACGCGCCGGTCAGCGAAGACCGTTTCTTCATTCTCACCGAAACGGGCGCCAGCAAGGTTGCCAACAGCCTGTTGCCGAAATGTTTCCATAACGATGGCTGCTACGTCATTTCTCTCGGCAATCTCTGCCGCTGGCTCGGCGAGCAGGCCGAGGCGCTGGGGGTCGAGATCTATCCCGGCTTCGCCGGCGCCGAAGTGCTGTTCACCGCCGACGGTTCGGTCAAGGGCGTCGCCACCGGCGACATGGGGCGTCGACATGATGGCAGCGAAGGCCCGAACTTCCAGATGGGGATGGAGCTGCACGGCAAATACACGTTTTTTGCCGAGGGCTGCCGCGGCCATCTCGGCAAGCAGCTCATCGAGCGCTTCAGCCTCGATGCCGGCGCCGACCCGCAGACCTACGGCATCGGCATCAAGGAGCTGTGGGACATCAAGCCCGAGAATCACCAGCTTGGCCTCGTCGTCCATAGCGGCGGCTGGCCGATGGATCCCGACACCTACGGCGGCGGCTTCGTGTACCACCTCGAAAACAACCAGGTCGCGGTCGGCTACGTCGTCGGTCTCGGCTATACCAATCCGCACCTGTCACCGTTCGAGGAGTTCCAGCGCTACAAGACGCATCCGGAGATCCGCAAGTTCCTCGAGGGTGGCAAGCGCGTCGCCTACGGCGCCCGCGCCCTGACCGCCGGCGGGATCCAGTCGCTGCCCAAGCTCGTCTTCCCGGGCGGCGTCCTGATCGGCGACAATGCCGGCTTCCTCAACGCCGCCCGGATCAAGGGAACGCATTGCGCCATCAAGTCGGGAATGCTCGCGTCCGAAGCCTGTTTCGACGCGCTGCAGGGCGGACGCCAGCATGACGAACTTGCCGCCTACCCGGAAGCCTTCAGGAGCAGCTGGCTGTATGACGAACTCTATCGGGCGCGCAACTTCAAGCCGTGGATGAGCAAGGGGATGAAACTCGGCTCGTTCATGTTCGGCATCGACCAGGTCGTCCTGCGCGGCCGGGCGCCATGGACCCTACACCACAAGGCGCCGGATCACGCCAAGCTGAAGCCTGCCGCCGATTGCCCGCCGATTGCCTACCCGAAGCCCGACGGCGTGCTGACCTTCGACCGCCTGTCCTCGGTCTTCCTGTCGAGCACCAACCACGAGGAAGACCAGCCCTGCCATCTGCAGCTGAAGGATGCGGCAGTGCCGATCACGGTCAACCTGGCCATGTACGACGCGCCGGAGCAGCGCTTCTGCCCGGCCGGCGTCTATGAGATCCTGCGCGACGAACAGGGCAACAATCCCCGCCTGCAGATCAATGCGCAGAACTGCGTGCACTGCAAGACCTGCGACATCAAGGATCCGACCCAGAACATCAACTGGGTCACGCCGCAGGGGGGCGAAGGGCCGACCTATCCGAACATGTGATGGCATATAATGCCCCCTTGGGTCGAACCCCTTGGGAGAACATTGAATGGGCTTTCTCGCCGACAAGAAAATTCTGATCACCGGACTGCTGTCGAAGCACTCCATCGCCTACGGCATCGCCAGGGCTTGCCACCGTGAAGGCGCGCAGCTCGCCTTCACTTACCAGAACGAGCGTTTCGAGGATCGCATCAGGAAATTCGCCGGCGAATTCGCCAGCGACATCACCATTCCGCTCGATGTCGGCAGCGACGAGCAGATCGACAATGTCTTCGTCGAACTCGGCAAGCGCTGGGATGGCCTCGACGGCCTCGTCCATTCGATCGCCTACGCGCCGACCGAAGCGATCGAGGGCGATTTCCTCAACGGCATCTCGCGGGAAGCCTTCCGCATCGCCCACGAGATTTCTTCGTACAGCTATCCGGCGCTGGCCAAGGCCGCACGGCCGATGATGCAGGGGCGCAAGGGTTCCCTGCTCGCCCTCTCCTACCTCGGCGCCGAGCGCACCATGCCCAACTACAACACCATGGGTCTGGCCAAGGCCAGCCTCGAAGCGGCGACGCGCTACCTGGCGTTCAGCCTCGGCCCCGAAGGCACGCGTGCCAACGCCATATCGGCCGGCCCGATCAAGACGCTGGCGGCGTCCGGCATCGGCAGCTTCAGCAAGCTGCTGGCGTACAACGCGCACCACGCCCCGCTGCGCCGCAACGTCACCATCGACGAAGTCGGCAACGCCGCTGCCTTCCTGCTCTCGGACCTGGCCAGCGGCATCACCGGCGAAATCATGTACGTCGATGGCGGCATGAATACCACCGCGCTCGGCAACGCGGAGCCGCTGCCCGGCTGACCGACTGTCGCGGTCGACCCGCAGGAAACATGAAAAACGCCGCCCGGTTCAACCCGGTCGGCGTTCTCGTTGCGGCGCCTGGCAGGCGGCTGACGCCCGCCCGGCTTATTTCATTTCCAGATCAATTGTGACGCGAAGACGAGCCGCCGACAGTGCAAGTGGAACAGCAAGGCAAGGTCGATAAAGTCACGGTTGGTTTGGAAATGGAATTACTTGTCCTTCGCTTCCAGCACCGCCTTGTTGATTTCCACCTTGTAACGGCTGCGCAGCGCGGCAAGGTAGCTCTGCACCTCTTCCTGCACCTCCAGCGTGTTCAACTGACGCAACAGTGCCTGCTTGCGGGCATCGTCGAGCGCATCACCGGCATTGACGCCGACCAGCTTGTACAGCGCGTAGCCGGCGCCCGGCAGATCGACGCCGGCGTAGCCCGGCAGCCTGGAGGTGTCCATCTTGAAGACGGTCGGCGCTGCCGGCTGCGGGATCTGGCGCGGGTCGAGGCGGGAAACGCTCTTGGCCGCACCCCACTTGAGGCTGTCGCTGCCCTTGCGGAGCGCCTCGAGATGAGTTTCACCGTCCTTGCGCGCCAGCGCCTGGGCTTCCTGACGCCTGAGCATCGTCTCGATGCTGCCCTTGACGCTGTCGAAGGGCTGTAGCGTTGCCGGCTTGTAGTCGACGATGCGCGCGGCGACCAGGGTATTCGGCGCAATCTCGACGGCTTCGGTATTGCGCCGGTTCTTGACCGAATCCTCGGAGAACACCGCCGTCAGCACCTTCTCGTTGGCCAGCGGGCCGTTCGCCGGATTGGCCTGGCGCCCAAGCCATTCCGACTGCTTGACGGCGAGACCGAACTTCTCCGCGGCCGGCTTGAGGCTGTCGGACTGTTCATAGACCAGGTTGCTGAAGGCTTCCGCGGCCTCGGCGAACTTGCGGGAAGCGGCGGCCTTCTTCAATTCGGCCTCGATCTCGCCGCGCACGTCGGCCAGCGACTTTTCCTTCGCGGCATGGATGCCGGTCAGCTTGATGATGTGGAAGCCGAAATCGGATTCGACAATGCCGGAAATCTCGCCGTCCTTGAGCGCGAAGGTCGCTTCCTCGAACGGCTTGACCATCATGCCGCGGCCGAAAAAGCCGAGATCACCGCCCTTGGCGGCGGAACCAGGGTCGTCCGAGTTCTTCTTGGCGAGGCTGGCGAAGGCCGCCGGGTTCTTCTGGATTTCCCTGAGCAGATCTTCCGCCCTGGCCCGTGCCTTGTCCTTGCCGATCTTTTCCGAGGCGATCAGGATGTGGCTGGCGCGGCGCTCTTCCGCCTGCTGGAAGCGATCCTTGTGCCCGTCGAACCAGGCCTTGATCTCGGCATCGGAAACAGCAAGCGCGGCGCCGACACCTTCCATCGACAGCACGACGAATTCGACCCTGGCCTGCTCCGGTATCTCGAACTGCTTGCTGTTGTCGTCATAGAATTTTTTCGCCGCGCCGTCCGCCAGCTTGACCTTGTCGAGATAGGCGTCGAGAGGCAGGCGAAATTCCTGAATGTCGCGTTTCTCCGTCTGCATCGCGATGATGCGGTCGCTGACCGTGCGCGCCGTGACACCGGACTGGCCCACCGCCGTCGCCAGTTGCTGCAATGTCAGATCCTGGCGCAGGCGCGCCTCGAAACCGCCCGGCGTCATTCCCTGTCCGCGCAGCACCGCTTCATAGCGCTCCTGCGAAAACTTTCCATCGACCTTGAAGGCATCGATCCCGCCGATCGTGTTGCGGATCGCGCCGTCGCTGGTAAGCAGGCCCTTCCTGCCCGCTTCCAGCGTCAGCAACTGCTGGTCAACGAGGTCATCGAGTATCGCCTTGCGTGCTTCCGGGGTGTCTAGGATCTTTGGATCGACCTGCCCCATCTGCGCCCGCAGGCGTTCCTGCTGCTCACGCACGGCCTGCTGGAACTGCTGCTGACTGATCTTGACATCGCCGATCTTCGCCACCGCGTCCCCGGTTCCCGCGTTGCGCACGTAGGAATCGACACCGAAAAAGGCGAACGGCAGCGTGATCAGCGCCAGAAATATCTGGACGATCTTCTTGTTGTTGCGAACTGCGTCAAACATGAGAGGAAAAATCCTTCGGATACGTTCAAGACGACGAACTGCAGTTCGCCAGAAACAGTAATGATACCGTAGTTTCGTTGCCCGTCATTTGCCGCACGCCTGGCGCGGAACTGCCCCATCGCGATCATCCGCACCTGTCCGGGCGACGCATCCGTAACTCCGGGGCATGCAGAATTCTCCAGCCATGCAAGGCGCAGGCAGTGACGATCCAGGCCGCCGGGTGGCCAAGGCCTCCCCGGAACGGAGTCCAGCCGCCGCACTCCCGGGAGCGTGCGGATGGTGCCTGCTGGGAGATGCTCGGGCCGCATCCGGGGCGCCGGGAACGAAGGCTTCCGTCGATCCCCGGCAACGATCGGGAGCGCACCCAGGCCGTTTCGCCCAAGCCCCCGCGCCCGGCACGCAACCTCAAGGATCTCGAATGCCGGGCAAACCCGACGCTATTTGACTAACGGGGCGCGTGCGCCGCCTGCAGATCGTGCCCGAGTTTCAGGTCATACTGGGCGACATGGGTTTCGAAACAGCGCTCCATGAAGACCATGAGCGCGGGGATGTTGCATTCGCCGCGGCTGACCTCGCCAACCTTTGCCTGAACGAAGGCAGTAATCTTGCGGTGCTCCTTGAAGTGGCCCTCGTCGAACGGGATGCCCTTCGCTCTCGCGGCCTCCTCCTCCCATGCGAAATGCGCTTCGAGATCTTCGGCAAAACGGGAGAGCAGCGCCAGGCCATCTGCGTGATCGCCCGCAACCTCGAGCAACGCACACTTGACCTGCACGATCTCGTTGAAGAGCCGGTCGTGCTGATCATCCATCTCGGCAACGCCCGACAGCAACGCGGTCGGCATGTGAATTTCATTCATGACACTCCCTCCGGACCTTGCCTCAGGACCCCTCTAATCGAACAGGCTCGGCGGCATCGGTTTCAGGTTCTCCCGCTTCACCGTGAAGCGAACCGGGACCCCTTGCCTGCCGATGGCCTCCACCACCATTCTTCCGGCAACCGCTTCGGCGATGACCCTGACGTTGCGCTTGTTGCCGCGGTTCTTGCCGACGTAGGTTGCGATGGTGCCGGCACGTGGCAACCAGAGAGATTTGGCGCGGGGCATGTTCCTTTCACCTGCCTTGCGATGACAATCTGAAAGACTACATTGGGTTCGCGAAAATACGAAGACTGTATATTTGTACAGTCTTGTGATAAGCTCGGCTTGCGGTCGCAATAAGCCGCCTCAGGACCTCATTCCTGCCTCATTTGCCAAGGAGCCGAGAACATGAAACAGATCCAGAAGTGGTTCGAACTGATCGCCGGAATCCGCCGGGAGGAACTGGCGCGCGCGGAACGCACCCGGGAAATCTTTGCCGACACCAACGATGACCTCCGGGCGTTGCAGACGCCCGCCTGCTGGCGCCGGCAGTGCCGGATAACGCGTACTCGGGTCTGAACCGGTCGCGGCCGCGGGTGGTCTGGTCGAGGTTGCAAGCGCCAAGGGCGGCCGCAGCAGCAGCCCTCGTCGATTTACCGCTGGCTCAGCCCACCCAGCGCCGCGCGTTGCGGAACATGCGCAGCCAGGGGGAGTCCTCGCCCCACCCGGCGGGGTGCCAGGACATCTGCACGGTGCGGAAGACGCGTTCCGGGTGGGGCATCATGATCGTGAAGCGGCCGTCTTCGGTGGTCACCGCGGTCAGGCCGCCGGGCGAACCGTTCGGGTTGTACGGATAGATCTCGGTCGGCTCGCCCTTGTTGTCGATGTAGCGCAACGCCGACAGGCACTTCTGCTGGTCGGCCGCATTGTCGAACACCGCGCGGCCCTCGCCGTGCGAAACGACGATGGGGATGCGCGAGCCTTCCATGCCGGCAAAAAAGAGCGACGGCGAAGCCAGCACTTCGCTCAGCACGAAGCGCGCCTCGAACTGCTCGACCTTGTTGCGACGGAAAGCAGGCCAGTGTTCGGCGCCCGGGATGATGGACTTAAGCGCGCTCATCATTTGGCAGCCGTTGCACACGCCCAAGGCGAAGGTGTCCTGGCGGTTGAAGAACGCGGCGAACTCGTCGCGGCAGCCTTCGTGCATCAGGATGGTCTTGGCCCAGCCCTGACCGGCACCGAGCACGTCGCCGTAGGAGAAGCCGCCGCAGGCGACCAGGCCTTTGAAGTCCTTTAGATTGACGCGGCCGGCGAGGATGTCGCTCATATGCACGTCGACCGACGCAAACCCGGCGCGGTCAAAGGCTGCCGCCATTTCATAATGGCTGTTGATGCCCTGCTCGCGCAGGATGGCCATGCGCGGCCTGGCGCCGAGCTGCAAGTAAACCTTCGTGAAGTCGTCCTGCGGGTTGAAGGTCAGGTTCGGGCTGAGGCCGGCATCGCTCGTGTCGAGGATGCGGTCGTATTCCTGCCGGGCGCAGCTCGGGTTGTCGCGCATCGACTGCATCTGGTAGCTGGTCTCGGACCAGGCGCGCTGGAGGTCCACGCGGGTTTCGCGCAGGAGCTTCTTCGCATTGCGGACGACGCGGATCTCGTCGCTCATGTTCGGGTAGCCGACGAAATGGTACGGCAGCCCGCCCTCGCGCAGCACGGCGGTGACGGCCGAGCGGTCGTCGCGCCTGACCTGGATCAGCGCGCCGACTTCCTCGTTGAACAGCGCGCGCACGACATTCTCGAAATCGCGGCCTGCCATCAGGTCCGGGCGCTTCTCGCTGCCATCGACGTCGAGCGCCTGCGCATCGAAGCAGATGCCGTCGAGATCGAGCGTTACGCCGCAGCGGCTGGCGAAAGCCATTTCGGCGGCTGCAGCGAGCAGCCCGCCGTCTGAACGGTCGTGGTAGGCACGGATCAGGCCGCTGGCGTTCAACTTCTGCACGGTATCGAACAGCGCCTTCAGCTTGGCCGGCTCGTCCACATCCGGCGCGTCGTTGCCGGTAGCGTTGTACACCTGCGCCAGGCAGGAGCCGCCGAGGCGGTTCTTGCCGAGGTCGACCAGGATCAGGTCGCTTTCGCCGCACTCGCGATCGAGCACCGGGGTCAGCGTCTTGCGCACATCGTTTACGGCAGCGAACGAGGTGATGATCAGGGACAGCGGCGACACGACCTGCTTCTTCACGCCGTTTTCGTCCCAGGCGGTGCGCATCGACAGCGAATCCTTGCCGACCGGGATCGACACGCCGACCTGCTTGCACAGCTCGGAAATGCCTTCGACCGTGGCATACAGGCGGGCATCCTCGCCCGGCACGCCGCACGGGGCCATCCAGTTGGCGGAGAGCTTGACCTTGTCGAGCGTGCCGACGTCAGCGGCGGCCAGGTTGGTCAGCGATTCGGCGATAGCCATGCGGCCCGAGGCCGGCGCGTCGAGCACGGCGACCGGCGTGCGCTCGCCCATGGCGAAAGCTTCGCCGAGATAACCTTGATAACCCATCATGGTGACGGCCACATCGGCCACCGGCACCTGCCACGGGCCGACCATCTGGTCGCGGGCGGTCATGCCGCCGACCGAGCGGTCGCCGATCGAGATCAGGAAGGTCTTGTCGGCAATGGCCGGCAGCTTCATCAGGCGGTAAGCGGCGTCCTTGAGTTCAATCGCGACGGCATCGAAGGACACGAAGCTGGACGCCAGGCTGGCCACGTCGCGCGTCATGCGCGGCGGCTTGCCCAGAAGGGCCTCCATTTCCATATCGACCGGGTTCACATTGAAGTGACGGTCGGTGACGGTCAGGTGGCCATCGCCGGTCGCTTCGCCGACCACCGCGAAGGGGCAGCGTTCGCGTTCGCACATGGCGCGGAATTCGTCGGTACGGCTTGGCGGGATGGCCAGCACGTAGCGTTCCTGCGACTCGTTCGACCAGATTTCGGCCGGCGACATGCCCGGCTCGAGGATCGGCACTTCGCGCAGTTCGAACCTGGCACCGACTTCGCCCGAGTGGGCGAGTTCGGGCAGCGCGTTGGAGACGCCGCCGGCGCCGACGTCGTGGATCGACAGGATGGGGTTGCCGTCGCCTGGCTCCTGGATGTCGGCCTTCGGGGCGCCCATCTGCCAGCAGCGGTCGATGACCTCCTGCGCGCGGCGCTGGATTTCGGGATTACCGCGCTGGACGGAGGCGAAATCGAGGTCTTCGGCGTTCACTCCGGCGGTCATTGACGAAGCCGCGCCGCCACCGAGGCCGATCAGCATGCCGGGGCCGCCGAGCTGCACAAACAGCGTGCCGACCGGGAAAGTCGGCTCCTTGAAGGACTGCGCTGCCTGGATGCTGCCGAGGCCGCCGGCGATCATGATCGGCTTGTGGTAGCCGCGCACCGTGCCCGCGACATCCTGCTCATAGGTGCGGAAGTAACCGGTCAGGTTCGGACGGCCGAATTCGTTGTTGAAGGCGGCGGCGCCGATCGGGCCTTCGATCATGATGTCGAGCGCCGAGGCGATACGCGACGGGCGGCCGTAGGCCTTTTCCCAAGGCTGCGCGGCGTCCGGCAGGTTGAGGTTGGAGACCGAAAAACCGCAGAGGCCGGCCTTCGGCTTGGAGCCCTTGCCGGTGGCGCCTTCGTCCCGGATTTCGCCGCCGCTACCGGTCGAAGCGCCCGGGAAGGGCGAAATCGCCGTCGGATGGTTGTGCGTCTCGACCTTGGTCAGGATGTGGGTCAGCTCTTCCTTGTAGGAATAGCTGCGGTCGGCATCCGGGTAGAAGCGGGGAATGGTCGCGCCTTCGATGATCGAGGCGTTGTCGGCATAGGCCAGCACGGTGCCTTGCGGGTGGGCGCCGTGCGTTTCGCGGATCATGCCGAACAGGGTCTTGTCCTTCGGCTGCCCGTCGATGACCCACGAGGCGTTGAAGATCTTGTGGCGGCAATGCTCGGAGTTGGCTTGCGCGAACATCATCAGCTCGACGTCGGTCGGGTTGCGCCCGGCCTTGGTGAAGATGTCGAGCAGGTAATCGACCTCGTCGTCGGACAGCGCCAGGCCCAGCGTGCCGTTGGCCTCGACCAGCGCGGTTTTGCCGCCTTTCAGCACGTCGACCGTGGACAGCGGCTTCGGCGCGAAATGGCGGAAGAGTTCGCCGGCCTCGTCGAAACCCGCCAGCACCGATTCGGTCATCCGGTCGTGCAGCAGCCCGGCGACGGATTTCTCCTCGTCGGCGGTCAGGGCGCGGCCGTTCCTGACGACGACATGGAAGGCGACGACGCGCTCGATGCGCTCGATGGCCGGTTCCAGATCGCAATTGAAGGCAATGTCGGTAGCCTTCGACGACCACGGCGAAATCGTGCCGATGCGCGGCGTGATCAGGAACAGTGCGCCCTTGTCCTCACCCGCCGGCACTTCTTCCAGCAGCCTTCCCAGCCTGGCGCGCTCGTCGGCGCTCAGGGCGCGCTTCTGCGCGATCACGTGCCAGTAGTCGGCGGTCACCGATTCGATATCCGCCACCGCCGCCGTCAGACGGGAGAGCAGGCGTTGCAGGCGGAAGGCGGAAAAGGCGGCGTCGCCCTTGAGGCAAAGAATATCGGCCATGGAGAGGTGAGTCGGGTCAGGCGGCGAGCCCGGAATTATACCTGAGGCGAGGCACGACGAATCGGGGTTGGCCGCGGGATGGCCCGGGGCCGCGAGTCGATCGCTCGACCAGGGTCTCCGCACTCGAACATCATAACGGTGTCAGTCCAAGGAAACGCCTGCGC
>ERZ761603.2274-NODE-2274-length-13408-cov-14.901520_pt1 | contig 13408 bp, 7 predicted proteins | sample MGYA00511879_ERZ761603 | MGnify/ENA primary metagenome ERZ761603 (study PRJEB28899, sample SAMN02850040) | bioreactor sludge metagenome | biome: EBPR Sludge; feature: EBPR Bioreactor; material: flocular biomat | place: Australia: Thorneside Wastwater Treatment... | reverse complement strand
AGCGATTGAGGCCCTATTTATGCGCTTGGCACGCGAAAAGTGTCGAACTCTGGTGCACTGAAAGTCCGAAGAAAGAAGGGCCAGGGGCAGTGCCTCAGAGCCCGGCCTTTTCGAGGGCCTCGATCAGGAACAGGATCTCGGCGGCCATGGAGTAGTGCAGCTCCGGGGCGTCGGCGAGGCTGCGGTCGCGGCTACCGCCAGTGATGGCTTGCAGGGCGCGGATGAAGGGGAGGAGCCAGGCGGCGCGAGGCTCTGCCGCGAGTTGCTGGAGGAACGACGCGGCGGCCGCTGGGTCGCCTGCGAGCAGAGGCTGGGAGGCGGCGAGGGCGATACGGCCTGCTATGTCGTGGTTCTCGCCGCCGTCGCGGCGGTAGGCGAGGTAGCAGGCAATGGCCTTGGCCCTGGCTTCAGCAGCGGCATCGAGATCGCCAGCGTCGGTTTCGATATCGGCGAGTTTGGCCCAGGTCATCCAAGGCGAAGCAGCGTGACCGAACGGCGCCTTGCATTCGATCGCCCGGCGTATTTCCTGCCGCGCTTCGGCATGACGGCCGAGCTTGCAGAGCGTGGCGCCGACGTTGCTCCTCGCACTGCCTTCTTTCGCCAAGTCCCCGATGTCGCCGTACTTCTCCGCCGCTTGGCGGTGGAACGTCGCGGCTTCCTCCGGGCGGTCGAGTGCGCCGCCATACAAGTTCCCCAGTTGCCCGAGCGTGGCCGCCTGCCCGGCGACGTCGCCGAGCCGCAGCTTGATCGCGAGCGACTTCCGGTAGGCCTCCTCGGCCGCCTCCGGCTGGCCGGCATTCTGATACGCCATGCCGGTCTGATGCCAGCTCACCGCGACGCTACCCGGCTCTTCCAGCTGCGTGAATTGCTTGCGGGCGTCTTCATAAGCTTTCAGCGCCTCCTTGTAGCGTCGCTGCTTCAAGCGGACCGTCCCTAGCTGGCTCTTACCGACGGCGACCTGCCGATCATCGGCAAGCTCCTCGGCACGGCGGATGTTCTCTTCATAGGCCACCGCTGCCTCGTCGAGCCGGCCCAAGTCGCGAAGACAGTCGCCCTGTTCCGCGATGCAGACAGACACCATCCGTTCCGCGCCTGCCACGGGGCGCTCCTTGGCGAAGGTTTCGAAGCGCCGCCGGGCCTCGTCCAGCAGCGGCACGGCGTGCTCCGGTCCACCGCTTGTTTGCAACACGCGGGCCAGGAGCCAGCAAGCTATCGCCAGATCGTAATCGGCAGCGGGATAGGCCTGCTCGCCCGCGTCCCGCGCGCGCTGCAGCAAGCGCTGTGCGCCAACCAAGGCCTCGCGCAACTGCCCGCTGCCAAGCTGCTGCTCGATTCGTGACGACGTTGCCTCAAATCGCGCGTGGCTCCAGCCGTCACCCAGCGCCGCTTCCGCGGCGTCGCGAACCTGTCCCACTCGCTCCAGCAGTCGTGGCTTACCGGCCCACTGCAGCAGGCTGTAGAAAGAGGTGGCCAGATCGATCGTCGCCTCGGCATCCGCCGCGCGCCACACCCGATCGAGCAGCGCAAAGAGGTTTGGCAACTCCAGTGCCGTCAGCGTCGCCGCGACTTCTGAATTCTGGTTCCGCTGCAGGTCAAGGAAGCTCACATAAGCGCGCATCCCCTCGACCCAGCGAGCCGTCAAGGCCTCGCGCTCCGTCTCGTCCATGCAGCTACGCAGGTAGGGGCACAGCGCGGGATTGAGACTGAGGTGGTTGAAACGGTTCGGCGTCGCCAGCCCGGTCGCGACCAGTTCGCCGGCCAGTGCGGCGATATCGGCCACCTCCCACTGCATCATCACGCGTAGCGCGTCGAGGTCGACGCCGCCGTGAAACACCCCGAGCACGCGCGCCCGCTCGCGATTGTCCGGCGACAGGCGGCGAAGCGAGAGCTCGACGCTGGCGAAGAGCGATTGTTCCCGGGCATTGGGGTGATCCACCGGGAAGCGCTGCGCCATCTGCGCCATCAGCTCGACGAGCGATTCGCGGGTGGCTTCGACGCCGCGGTCGCGCAGCGCCGGGGACAGCAGCGCCAGCGTGCGTGCGTGGCAGTGGACGGCGTCGACCAGGCGCTCGATCTCCTCGCGGGCGGCGTCGCTGGAAGCGCCGGCATCGCCGCCGGCGGCGTTCAGCGCACGCTCGACGAGCTTCACCGCGTCGTCGCGATCAAGACGATTCAGCTCGCGCCGCTGGCGCTGCGCGTCGAAGGGCGCGGGCAGCGCCTCGCGGCTGGTGAAGATCAGCCGCGTCTCGCCGACCGGCAGCAGCCGCTCGCAGAGCGCGAGCAGCGTCTTCAGCTCCTCGCCCGCCTCTTGCGAGAGCGCTTCGGGTGTCTCGCTGGCGATGAACGGCGGCAGGAGAACGCTCTCCATGTTGTCGATCAGCAGCAGGGTCGGCTGCTCGCGTAGTGCGCGCGCTATCTCCTGCTCGGCTTTTCGGAGGTCGCCGCTGCAGTCGGCCTGGGTCGAGAACGTCTTCTGGAGCAGTTGCCCGCCGAGCTGGTCGATCACCGACTCGGCGAGATTCTTCTCCAGCCCTTCCACACAGACGAAGGCCGCGCGGCGCATCTGTTGCGAGCGCACCAGCCAGCGCGCGAACTCGGCGGCGAGCGCGGTCTTGCCTTCGCCGCCCTGGCCGCGCAGCACGGCGTAGCGCGCGCTGCCGTCGGCTCCCAACAGGCGTTGCAGGGCGAGCAGCTCGCGGCTGCGGCCGACGAAGCCGGTTTCGGGTTCCTTTGGCAAGGCACCGAGGCGGGTGGCGAGCGCGGTCTGAAAATCGGCCAACGTCTGGCTTGCGGGCGCGGTCCTGAAGAGCTGCGGGTCGTCTTTTTCCTGGAACAGGACGGGGACGAACCAGTCGTCGAGGCGCAGCTCGCCGACGCCGAAGATGCGCCCGCGGAAATTGTCGTCCTTGAGCTGGCGCTGGCCTTCGAGCATCGCGTCGCCGACGCGCCTGCCAGCGGCCAGCGCCTGGTAGAAAGCGGCGACGAAGCGGCGCGCGGTCTCGACGAGCACGCTGTGGCTCATCGCCACCACCGACGCGACGCCGACCTTGAGCAGCTCGGAGGCCACCGACTCGGACGCCTGCTCGGCCTGCGCGGTCTGGCAGGCTTCGAGGAAGACGAGCGGAATGCGGTGCTCACGTAGCAGCGAACCCAGCTCGTTGGTGAACACGGTGCTGTGCCGGCGCTCGTCGAGCTTGCCGCTGTCCTCGGGCCGCTCGAAGCACAGGCCACCGAGGCCGACACTGCGGTCGTAGACGCCGTGGCCATCGAAGTGTACGACGTGGTACGGCTTTTCCTCGCCATGCGCGCGCTCCAGTTCGGCGCGTAGCGCCGGCAGCGTCGGCGGGCTGAGCAGCTGCAACTGGACCAGGCCGGGCAGCGCTTCCATGGCTTCGACCAGCGGCAGCGCGCTGGCACGGTGGTCGATGTAGCCGCAGGCCTCGTCTTCCGGCCGCGCGGTGACCAGCAGGATGCGGATCGGCGTGGCGACTACCGACACGTCGAGCGCGCGCGTATTCGGCAGGCGGCGGCGCACGCGCGTCGGTCTGGCGCCCTGGAAGAGGTAGCCGTCGCCGTCGTGCAGCAGCTCCCACGGCAGGCCGAGCAGCAGCGTCGCGGCTTCGCGCGCGCTGGCGACTTCGGCGTCGGGCGCGCCGGCCTCCGGCGTGTTGTCGACCAATACCGAGAAACGACGCCCGGAGCGGTCGCCGATCCTCGCCCAGGCCTGCATGACCTGTGCGCTATGGGCGACGGGAATCGCCGCCTGGTGCAGGCGCTGCCCCCACTCGGCGAGCTTCTCCTCGACCTGGCGCGCGCGGTCCTGGAAGTAGTGGCTGGGCCAGACGGCGTATTTCTCCAGATACCAGCGCAACTCGTCGGCCTCTATCGGCCCCATCGGCGCGACCAGCCGCCAGCTTTGCGCGCTGCCAACCTCGCGCTGGCCGGCCGTGGCCGGCTCATAGACCAGGCGGGCACGGGCGGAGGCACGGCGGACACCGTCGCTCTCCTGGAACTTCAGGTCGCTCAGTACGAGGACGAGTTCCTCCAGCGGCTCGGCCCTGGGTTGCGGCGTTGCAGCGACGTCGGCCGGCAGGCGCCGGCCCAGGGCGACGAGGATCGCGTCCATCGCCGCGTCGACGCCGCCGGCGTCGCTGCTGACGGGGATGTAGATCGGTTCCTCGCCGAAAAACTCTTCCAGCACGCCGAGTCGGGTGCCGTTGAGCGACAGCGGGATGACCGGGAAGCGGTGCTTGCCGCCGTCGTGCTTGGCACGCTGTTTCTGCACCTCCAGCGCGTGGCGCAGCTCCTTGCCGACCCATTTCGACTGCAGGGCGTCGGTGCTGATCAGCACGGCGTAGGCCGACGCGTCGTCGATCGCCTGTTTTATTTCTGACCACAGGGGGTCGCCGCCGCGCAGCTCGCGCGAGTCGATCCATCCTGGCTGGCCGTGGTCGGCAAGCGCGCAACGTAGCTCGCGGACGAAGGCGTCGTCCCGGGAGCTGTGGGAGATGAAGAGTTTGCTCATGGTCGGTCGGCTTTCATCGTTGGTCGTCGGCTGCGGCTCGTATTCCGGAGGTCGGGCGCCCCCTCTCCCCCGGCCCCTCCCCCACGAGGGTGGAGGGGAGTGGCGCGTTGGTCGGCACATTCTATTCCATCTTCGTAACGATGCTTTCTTACACGCGCGTGTTCACCCTTTACTCTTGCCCAAGGCACGGGGAAGGCCTGACCCCCATAAGGTGTTTGCGGCGCGCTTCCGGCCAGTAGTGATGGCTGTTACTCTATTTCCAAATCAATGAGATCTGGGATAGCCGTGAAGCCGATTTTCATCAGCTACTCTTCGCAGCATCGTGATCTGACCCGTGCGCTCGTGGGCGTGATCGAGGCGCAGTACGGTGCTGGGTCGGTGTGGTGGGATCACGAGCTGGAGAGCCGTGCCTCGTATGCCGAGCAAATCCGGGCCGCTCTTGAAGAGGCGCGGGTGGTCGTGGTGCTCTGGACGGCCGGCGCGATGATCTCCGATTATGTCTATGCCGAGGCGGTGGGCGCGCAAGCGCAAGGCAAGCTGGTCAATGTGCGGCCCGCGGACATGCGCTTTAGCGACATCCCCGAGCCTTTCAACATCCATCACATCGACGACGCCGAGGATCACGCGCGCATCCTGGCCACCATCGCCAAGGTGATGACTGGTGAGCCGATTCCGACCCGCGTGCCGCTGCACGAACTCTATTTCCGCCAGCACGGCCACCGACTGATCGACGCCAAGCAGCGCCAGCTCGCGCGCGATCCGCGCGAGATCGCTCCCACCGAGCTCGGCCTGCACGAGGAGGCACTTGCCGCCAGCCAGGAGGCGGTGGACTTCTATCGGCGCTTGGCGCAAGACCGCCCCGACGCCTTCCTGCCCGAGCTCGCGGGGAGCATCAGCGTCACGTGGGACGTTTTGACGGCGCTCGATCGGCAAACGGAAGCGGCGCCGGCAGCCCACGAGGCACTTGAAATTCTCGCGCCATTTGTCGAGCGTTATCCCGAGACCCTTGGGAGTCTGGCACGCGCAATCGGCGCGATACAGCGACGCCGCGCAACAAGCGCCAGACTGCGCACTGCTCGAGCGCGTTGCGCGAGCGCTCGATGGGGACGAAACGGCCGCCGACGACCCTGCGATCGAGGCGCTCAAGCCGTAGATCGTCGCCATCCTGGACGAAACCAACGCCATAGGCGTGCTCAGATACAGGGAGCGTCATTCACTCCAGTCGCTCGATGCGATTCAAGGAGCCAGCGCTGAGCGCGGGATGTTTGGCGAGGTATTGCTCCAAGGCGTCCACGTCCATCGTGCTGGTGCGCCGTTCGCGCCCCTGGAGGAGAACGCTGAAGTTGTCGCCGCCACCGGCCAGATCGCTGTTCACCGTCACCCGGTAGTTGGCCCCCGGTAGCCGTCGTGCGGGTGGCAGCCGCCGTTCTGTATGCGCAGCAGTTCGACGACGCCGCGGTCGAACTCGTGCTTGCCGACGGCGCCGATTCCCAGGCCCATCAGGTTCAGCGAGTCGATGGTCGGCTCGTCGTGGAACAGCGCCGAGAGCAGCGGCGTGGCGCCGATCAGGTCGCCGGCGGCGACGAATACATGGTTCGCATTTTTTTCGCGCGCAAGCTATCCACGAGTGTCGCCATGTGCTCGGCGCCACCGGCGGGTACCGCCATTTTCGCGCCGGCATGCGCCGGAAGCCTGATGCGGATTCCACCCGGCGGCGGCAGGAGCTTGCCGTGGAAGTCGTTGATTGCGAGAAGTTTCACCAGCACCGGCACCGGCGAGGACGGGCGCTGGTCGGTGACCGCGCAGGCAGTCAGCAGGGCGGCCAGGGCCGGGAAGCACAGGCGGTGTAATCTCATCGGACGCTCCATCGCTAGGGGGCAATTGATTTGGGGAGGGCCGCCTGAGTATCCCGGGAGGCTGGTGCCACGGCGGCTACGGATTGTGGTAGGCGAGGCTCAGTATCGCCCGATGAATCGGGCTCCTACCGGGACGGGTATCGCCCGCGAAAGAGCCGACTCCATAAGCGTATGCGAGTTGTTGCGGACAGCGGAAGCTCACGTCAGGTTCGCCGGCAGCGTAGCATGCAGCGCTTTCCATGCCAGCGTTGGCGAGCGACGATAACGGATGTGTCGCCCCGTGGCTTTACAGCGCTCCAGCCGGACGCGTAGTATCCAACGGCCGCAGCCTATCGGCATGTCATCCCATTTACCGACTTGTGGAAGATTCTGCGAACCATGCCCGACCATAGCTGGACGTGCCCTGCCTGTCACTGTGCCAATGCTGTCGCCACTGAGGCGTGCCGCGAGTGTGGCGCTCCCGCGGCGACTGCGCCGGAGCCTGGCGACCCATTGCCTGCCGATCGCCACGATTTGCCTGTTGCGGGCGACCTATCGCCCGCGCGGCAGGTGAGTGGGCAAGGTGGCCAGAGTGGCCAACCCGGCGAGACCTTTTTCCCGTCCCGCGAGAGCCCTTTGGCCAAGGCAAGGATCTACGTCTTTGGCGGCCTGGCCGCGGGTTTTGCCATAGTCATCGCGAAACAAGGCGCGTTTTCGTCTGAGCTGCTCCTTACTCTGTCGATGCTGCTCCTCTTCGCGCTACCCATCTGGCTCCATTTCCGCAACCAACTCAGATTTGGCCAAGCCATGGTCACCCTCAGTGATGAGGCGATCGAGGCGCCGAATCTTGCCGCGAAGGAAAAGACACTCCGCTGGGCCGACGTTGACAGCATCGCTCTCGATCTCAATCAGGTCACCCCGGTTCTCGCTTTTCACCTCAAGGAGGTTGACGGGTTTCGCAGCAATCGGAAGTCGTGGGCGGGAAGCAATCCATCGAAGCCCACCCTGGGCTTGTCCGCTTTCTCGCCAGCCGATCAGGAACGCCTTCTCGACGCGGTAAGACGTCGACACCGTCGGGCGATGGGCGGGAGCGCTCCCGAGTCGGCGGCGATGGGCAACGAACTACGGGAGAAGCGGGAGTTCCAGGAGCGAATCAAGGCGCTTCAGCCCTATACCTGGGCGACGCACGCGCTGATCGCTGCCAACATCATGATCTGGCTGGTGACGCTGCTCTATGGCGCCGAGTTCTCGCGAACGGCGGCAGAGAAGCTCCTCCTTTGGGGCGGCAACGCCGCCTCCGAAGTTCAGAAGGGCGAATGGTGGCGGTTGCTGAGCGCTCTCTTTCTCCATGGCGGGCTTTTCCACCTGGCGATGAACATGCTCGGGCTGTACACGGCTGGCATGATCGTCGAGCGGATCTACGGGCCACGGCTCTTTCTGATCATCTACCTTGGTTCGGGGCTGCTCGGTAGCGCTTTGAGCCTGCATTTCGCCGCACAGCAGGCGGTATCGGTCGGTGCTTCGGGGGCGGTTTTCGGCGTCGCCGGGGCTCTGCTGGCGGCGGTATTCCAGCATCGCGACAAACTGGCGAGATCCTTCAGCAAGCAGACGCAGGCCGGGATCGGCTTCTTCGTTCTCTATTCGCTCGTGCAAGGCTTCGGGCAAAGCGGCATCGACAACGCGGCGCACGCGGGAGGCCTGCTGGCCGGCTGTCTCGCTGCCTTCATCTTGCCCGAGCGCTTCGACCTGGATCGCTACCGAACAGTGTTCGCCAGCCGAGCCATTGCCGTGCTGGCCATTCTAGGTCTGGTGACGGTGGGCCTCGCGGCCATGGCTCCGTTGGCGACAGTCGATCTGGGACGGAGCCTTGCCAGCTCACAGTTGCCGTTGTTGGAGCGTGCAGTTGGCCGTTTTTGACAGCAGCTTGAGGGCGATCGCTTACGACCAGGACGAAGTCAAGGCGGGCAGGCTTTCGGAGCGGCGAGCGTCCGGCGCTGGCTGCTGCCGGTAGCGTCGTGCTGATTGACGGCCGCGCGTCCCGTGCGGTCCTGAGCTTTTCATGGAGGTTTTCGATGGAGATGCGACAACTGGGCCGCGATGGCCCGCAGGTATCCGCTCTTGGCCTGGGCTGCATGGGCATGAGCGACTTCTATGGACAGCGGGACGACGAGGAGTCGATCGCCACCATCCAGCACGCGCTGGATCTCGGTATCAACCTTCTCGACACCTCGGACATCTACGGCCCCCATACCAACGAGGAACTCATCGGACGGGCGATCAAGGGTCGGCGAAGTGAAGTGTTTCTGGCAAGCAAGTTTGGCATCCTGCGCGATCCGAAGGAACCCTCGGTGGGCGGTTTCGACAGCCGTCCGGAGTACGTGCGAAGCGCCATCGAAGGCAGCCTTCGCCGCCTGGGCGTGACGACCATCGATCTCTACTATCAGCACCGGGTGGATCCAAACGTGCCGATCGAGGAAACGGTCGGCGCTCTCGCCGAGCTCGTTCAGGCGGGCAAGGTCCGCTACATTGGTCTGTCGGAAGCGTCGGCCGCTACGCTGGAGCGCGCATGCAGGGTGCACCCGATCAGCGCGCTGCAGAGCGAGTATTCCCTGTGGTCGCGCGACCCCGAGGCCAGCGTCCTCGCTGCCTGCCGGCGCCTGGGAGTCGCTTTCGTACCATTCAGTCCGCTCGGCAGAGGCTTCCTCACCGGCGCGATCATGCGCCCCGAGGATTTCGCCGACGACGACTCTCGTCGCTCGAACCCGCGCTTTCAGACCGAGAACTTCGCCAGGAACCTCGCGCTGGTCGAGCAGGTGAAGGCCCTGGCCGCCGAAATCGGCTGCACGCCCGCGCAGCTCGCGCTGGCCTGGGTACTCGCGCAGGGTGATGACATCGTGCCGATCCCGGGCACCAAGCGGCGCAAGTACCTCGACGAAAACGTCGCTGCGCTCGCGCTGCGGCCCACCCCCGCGCAGCTGGCCGCTCTGGACGCGGCCTTCCCCTTCAACGTGGCGGCAGGCGATCGTTACCCGCCCAGCCTGATGAAGGCAGTGAATCGCTGAACGTCAAGCTGCCGCCACGGCGGCTACGGATTGCGGCAGGCGAAGCTCGGTTCGCCCGATGAATCGGGCTCCTACCGGGGTTTGGTCTGCGGGCCTGGTGTGGATCTTGATGCTTCGGCTATGGCTTGCACCCTGTTTTCGCTGCCGACGAGGTCGGAATTCCATTTTTTCAATGAGGGTGGGAGCTGAACGCTGTCAGACTTGCGTGCAGAGTTGACTGAGCTGAGGAGGGAGGAAGCGATGGTTCGCAGCAACGCAGGACCGGGGAAGTGGGCGCTGAGGGTATTCGCCTTCGTTGCCGTTGCCGAGATTCTCTATCTGCTATCGGGGAACCTGCTGCTCAATGCCGCTTTTCTGCCGCAGATGCTGAACCGCGATCGCGAGCGTTTCAGCATCGAATGGGCATCCGCATGGACCCTCCTGCCCGGCCATCTGCGTGTCACGGGCTTGACGCTGCGCGGTCAGACGCCCGAGCAGGAATGGTGGTTGTCGATGGGCCAGGCTGAAGCACGCCTGGCGCCGGGCAGTTTGTTCTTCAAGACCGTTCGCTTTGAAGGTGTCGAGGCGGACAAGCTGACGGCAGGGGCGCGCGAGCGGCCGGCGGGGGCCTCCGGGTCTGCGGCGAGGCCTGCTTCCGCTCCCGTGCCCGCCGCGGGTGGCGTGCCGACTGCCACTGCGGATCCACAGGGGGAAGCGGCGCCGCTGAGCGTGCCACGGGCGGAAGGGGAAGTTTCGTCCGCGGAGGGCGCGCCTTTGCTGCCGGCAGCGGCAGAAGCAGAACAAGCGGCCAGCGACTGGTCGGGCTGGAGCATCGAGGTTGGCGATGCGGCCCTCGCGCAGATCGAGGCGCTTGAAGTCGAGGGCTACCGTTTCAGCGGGCAGGCGCGGTTGCGGCTGGAGGATTTCAGTTACCGCCCCGATGGGCCGGTGGCCATGGCGCGCGGCCGGCTGCAACTGGACTCGGGGGAAGTCCAGCGCGATTCCGACTTGCTTGCCGCCGCGCTGCAGGGTGATGTCGAGATCCGGCTCGACGAGTTTGTCCCCGGGGAAAACACGGGCGCCGCAGCGGCCAGGTTTCTTTCCGGCCGCATTGACCTGAGCGGCGATCTGACCTCATTTGCTTTCCTCGACGCCTACCTCAGCGATAGCCAATGGCTGCAGCTGGATGGCAGCGGTCGCCTGCAGGCGAGTCTGCACGTCGAACACGGTCGCTTGCTGGACGGCAGCGAACTGTCCATCGAATCGCCGGACTTGACCCTTGTCTTGGATGAGCGCCTCGCCTCGGGAAGCGGAGAGCGTCATCTGCTCCAGGGGGCGGGCAGGGTGCACGCTGATGTGCGGATTGAGGCGGGCAGGGGGCAAACGCAGCTGCAGGTGGAGCTGCGTGATGTGGCCATGCGCAGGCTGCCGGGAAACGAGCTTTTTCTGCAAGCCGAGGGCTTTCACCTCGGCCTGACCGCCGCGCCCGTCGATTTGAGCGAACGGCCAGGCGAGCCGGCGGTGTCCATGCAGTGGCGGCAGGCGGTGATGCCCGATATTGCGCTCTTGAACAGCTATCTGCCTGCTGGCCTTCCTTTCCGCCTGGTCGCGGGGGAAGCGCGGCTGAACGCTCAGCTTGCCTATGCCGATCGGGCAGTCTCCGGGAGCTTTGAGTTGGCAGGAGAGAAGGTTTCCGGAATCGTTTTCGAGAAGCCCGTGATCGGTAGCCTCGCTGTCGATCTGATCATCAAGGAGGCCGACTTCGAAAACCGCCGCCTCGACCTTTCCGGATCACGTATCCGGATGCAGGCAGCCGAGCACAAGGCTGCCCGCGGGCTTGGCAAGGCCAGCTTGCAGACTGAGCTCAAGCTGCTGCAGTTGCAGTTGCAGCTGGAGTCGGCGTCGGAGTTATCGCTTGCCGAACTCAGGGCCTTTTCCGGGCAGCCGCCGCTCAGTGGCGAAGTCAAGCTGGAGGGAACGGTGGCCAACATCGATTTCCTCAACGCCTTCCTGGCCCCACGTCATGCCATCGAGTTCGGCGGCGGTGGCCGCCTGCAGGCCGACCTGCGCCTGAACGACGGGCACCTGGCTTCTCCCAGTCGCGTGACGGTCGAATCGGACCGACTGCTCAGCCGCTTTTCCGGCTTTGAGCTCCGCGGTGCGGGCGGCATCGTGGCCGAGATTCGAACGCTGGCCGGCGCCGAGACGATGCACATGGATATGGGCTTGCGCGCCATGCAGGTACGCCAGCTGCAAGGGGGCGAGGTTTTCCTGCGCGGCAAGGGAATACAGCTGCTCGCGACAAGCCCGCTGTCAGAGGTGCGCAGGATGCGCGTCGAGCCGACCGCTGTCTTGAGCTGGCAGGATGCGCTGATGCCTGATCTGGCACTGCTGAACAGCTACATCCCGGGTAAGCCGCCATTCAGCCTGAGCTCGGGCGCTGCCCGTTCGAGCGGCCGTCTCAAGTACGCCGGCCGGAAGTTGTCGGGCAGTGTCAATCTGGCCGGTGAGAATGTTGCCGGTACGCTATTCGGGGAGTCGGTCGTCGGCCAGCTCGGCGTCGATCTGGTGATCAAGCAGGCCGATCCGGCGAGCGGTGTCCTCGATCTCTCGGGAAGCAGCGTGCACATGCAGGCCGCGGCGGCAGCGGGCGCGGCGGGCGCGTCGAGCAACAGCGAGGCGCCGCTGCAGACCCGTATCACGGTCACGGAAGCACGCCTGCAATCCCGCCCACTATCGGCCAAGCAAGCTCGCTCGGGGCAGTTGTCTTCGCTTGGCGGGGTGGTGAAACTGGAGGGGTCGGTGGCGAATATCGCTTTCCTCAACCACTTTCTTCACGGTGATCAGGGGCTGGCATTTTCCGGTGATGCACGCATGAGCGCCGATCTGCGGCTTGCCGAAGGGAAGCTCGCACCCGGCACCCGTCTGATGGCCGAGTCGGAGCATTTGGTCAGCCGTTTTCTCGATTTCGAGGCCAGCGGCAGCGGTGTATTGAAGGCTGCGATGCAGGGTGCCGCGCGTGCGCCCGAGGGAAAGCTGGAGGTGGCTCTGAAAAGCTTCGGGCTGCGCCGCCTGGATGACAAGACGGCCTATGTCAGCGGGCGTGACTTTCAGATCACGACAGTCGGCAAACGCTTCGATTCGAAAGAGGGGCTGCGTGAACTGGAGACGGTGGTCACTCTGGGGGCGGCCGAAATACCCGACATTTCCGTCTATAACGCTTATTTGCCGAAAGAGGGCGGCGTTTCGATTGGCTCCGGAAAGGCAAGCCTGGCGGCAGACTTCAGGCTTAGCGGTGTCACCGGTAGCGCCAAGCTGGAGATGCGGGCCAGCGGCGTCGCGGTGCACGTCAAGGAGCAGACCATCAAGGGCGACCTGCGCATCAGTACGCGCCTCACTGCCGGGAACCTGGAGAAGATGAGCTTCGATGCGGCGGGCACGCAGCTGCGCATCGACAACGGCTCGCTGGAAAGCGAAGGCATTGCGCACGACGATTCGTGGTGGGGACAGATCGATATCGAGCGCGGGCGGATGACTTGGAAGCGGCCACTAAAATTGGATGCCGAAATCAGCCTGCGCCTGCGTGACAGCGGCCTGCTGGTGCATCTGTTCGTAAAGCAGACCAAGGAGAAGCCGTGGCTGAACGATTTGCTGACCATCAGGGACGTCAGCGGCCGCAGTGAAGTTCGCCTCAACGACCGTGCCATCGTGCTCGGCAATGCCCGGCTTAGCGGTGAAAAGCTGCTGGTGCTGGCCAATCTGCGGCTGAGTGAAGAGACCATGCGCGGTGGCCTGTATGCCAGCTACGGGATACTGGGTGCGGGCATCGAACTCCAGGGCGAGGAGCGCAGCTGGAAACTGCTGAATCCACGAAAATGGTACGACGACTATTCCGCAGCGTTCTCGGCAGAGAAACCCTAGTATGAAAGTCGCGCAAGCGACTCACGAAGCGCCCTTCTCCCCTCGCGGGGTGAGGCGGGGAATTCAGGGAGCATGCTCCCTGCCCG
>ERZ761603.2271-NODE-2271-length-13416-cov-20.243545_pt1 | contig 13416 bp, 9 predicted proteins | sample MGYA00511879_ERZ761603 | MGnify/ENA primary metagenome ERZ761603 (study PRJEB28899, sample SAMN02850040) | bioreactor sludge metagenome | biome: EBPR Sludge; feature: EBPR Bioreactor; material: flocular biomat | place: Australia: Thorneside Wastwater Treatment... | reverse complement strand
AGTCGTCGATCAATGCGCGGACGGTCCAGGCCATCTTGGACTGCATCTTCTCGACTTTTTTCTTGGCGGCGGGGTCCTCTCCCTTGTCGATTGATACCCTGTGTTCTCTGGCCATCTGGCGGGCTTTGGCGAGCGACAAGTCGGGGTAATTGCCAAGGGTCAGTTCCTTGCGGCGGCCGGCTCCCATCCGGTAGCGGAGTATCCACGTAGCGGTTCCCGCCTCGGACAGGGTGAAAGTCAGGCCACCCCCATCGGAACGGGCAATTGGTGCGCCTTTGTTGACCCAGTGCTTTATCTGGATGTCGTCGAGTACGTTGATCTGGGTTCCCATGATGTCCGACTCCCGGTCAGGATCAATCGAGTCCTTCTTGCCGGCTCCCGGTCACCAGGGTCTGTTGTTGTGGCGACTTTTCCCTCGCATCGATAACCTTTGTCCCACGTTCGCCGCGCCGTTCCTAGCTTGGCTGATCTCGACGTGGTCGGCTGATGCATTGTGCGAAGTGGGTAGCTGCGAGTGATTCTAGCAGCGAGCTACCCATCTAGCTACCCACTTAGCTACCCGGTTTTGACGCGACGTCATGAGACAAAATGCGACGTTTTAGGATGTATGTAGCTGTTTATTAGTTGATTATGTGTTGCTCGTTGGATGTATTGAAACGTCGTTGGATGTGGATTGAACTCGCAGCTGGCGATTTTCATTCGGCGGGCGGGGCAGCGGGCTTGAAGCCATAGGGGGCGGTGACCGGATAGCCGGCCAAGTCGAGCAGCTCGTTCCAGGCCGGGGCTGCAAAGCCGGTGGCATTTTGCCGGCCAACGCTGATGCTTGGCAGCACGGCCTCGCCGCCTAGTTGCCGGCCAAGCGCCGTTAGCTCTTCCTGGCTGGTGAGCCGCTTCTCCGAGAAGGGAATGCCACGGCCATTGAGCAGTGCGCGCGCCTGCTGGCAGGCGCCGCAGTCGGCGCTGGTGTACAGGACGACCGGGAATTTGGCGCTTGCCTGGCGTACGGCGTAGGGCAGCCGCTGTTGCTCGTCGGCGATGCTCGGTGCCTCATTGACGCTCACTCCGCGTGTTCCCGGCGGTGGTGGCAGGTCAGAGATCACGGTGACACCGCTGCTCGGGTCCACCCAGTGGTAAGTGGTTTGCGCGCCGGCGAGCGTGGCGGTCAGCAATGCAGTGGCGATGGAGGCGAAACGCAGTGCGCTTGTGATGTGCATGGAGAACCTCGCTATGTCATGGGCGCTACGCGGGAACCATGCCGCTGTGCCTGAGCAGGGCGTCGACTTGCGGATCGCGACCGCGGAAGGCACGGAAGTTTTCGATTGCCGCACGACTGCCGCCGACCGAGAGAATACTGTTCAGGAAGCGTTGGCCGGTGGCCTGGTCGAAGGGGTCGCCGGTCTCTTCGAAGGCGCCGTAGCAATCGGCCGAGAGGACCTCGGCCCACTTGTAGCTGTAGTAGCCGGCGCCGTAACCACCGGCGAAGATGTGCGCGAAGCTGTTCGGGAAGCGATGCCACTCGGGCGGCACAAGAACCGCGACTTCGCGGCGCACTTCGCCGAGCAGGTCGAGCACGCTGCGCTCTCCATCCGGGTCGAAGTCGCTGTGCAGCAGCAGGTCGAAAAGCGAAAACTCGATCTGGCGCAGAGTCTGCATGCCGCTCTGGAAGTTCTTGGCGGCCAGCATCTTGTCGAACAGGGCGCGTGGCAGCGGCTGGCCAGTGTCGACATGGCTGCTCATTTCCTGCACGACGCTCCACTCCCAGCAGTAGTTTTCCATGAACTGCGACGGTAGTTCGACGGCGTCCCACTCGACGCCGTGGATACCGGCGACCGCCAGCTCATCTACCCGCGTCAGCAGGTGGTGCAGTCCGTGGCCGGTCTCGTGGAAGAGGGTGATCACTTCGTCATGGCTGAAGGTCGCCGGCCGCGCTTGGCCATCCTTGCTGCCGATTGGCCGCGAGAAGTTGCAGTTGAGGTAGGCCACCGGCTTTTGGATGTCGCCGCTCGCCGTCGACCCGGAGCGCAGTCGGCGGCGCGTGATCGCTTCGTCCATCCAGGCGCCACCACGCTTCGTTTCGCGAGCGTAAAGGTCGAGATAGAACTGGCCAAGCAGTTCGCCGGCCTGCGTTTCGATGCGGAAGAAGCGGACGTCCTGATGCCAGACGGGTGCACGGTCAGGCTTCAGGCAGACACCGAACAGGCTTTCAATGACCTTGAAAAGGCCGCTGAGGACCTTGTCTTCGGTGAAATACTGCTTCACTTCCTGCTCCGAGAAGGCGTAGCGCTGCTGCAGGAGCTTTTCGGAAACGTAGCCGACATCCCAGGCTTCCATACATTCGAGTTGCAGCTCGCTACGCGCGAAGGCGCGCAGCTCGGCGATATCCTGTTCGGCAAAAGCGCGCGCCTTGGTCGCCATGTCGCGCAGGAACTCGAGCACCTGTGGCACCGAGGTGGCCATCTTTGGCACCAGCGAGACTTCGGCGAAGTTGGCGTAGCCGAGGAGTTGCGCTTCTTCGCGGCGCAGGCGGAGGATCTGGTAGATCAATTGCGTATTGTCGAGCTCGGCAGCGCCGAATTCGGCGGCGCGCGTGGTGTAGGCACGGTACATCAGCGCGCGCAGGCGGCGACTGTCGGCGTATTGCATCACCGGCAGGTAGGAGGGCATGTGCAGGGTAAACTTCCAGCCGCTTTGGCCATCCTTCTCGGCTGCCTCGCGCGCCGCCTGGCGGGCGTCGTCTGGCAGGCCGGCAAGTTCGGCCTGGTCGTCTACGAACTCGGCAAAGGCGTTGGTGGCGTCGAGCAGGTTTTCCGAGAACTTGGCCGAAAGCTGCGAGAGTTCCTCGGAAATCGCCTGAAAGCGCGGTTTCTGGTCGTCGCGCAATTCCGCTCCGGCGAGTCGAAAATCACGAATCTCGTTGTCGATGATGCGCTGCTGCGCTGGCGAAAGGCGTGCGTATTCATCGCTCTGGGCGATTGCCTGATAGCCGGCGAAGAGCTCGAGATTCTGGCCAAATTCGGCGTAGAAGCGCGAGATTTCCGGGAGCATGCGGTTATATGCCTCGCGCCACGCGGGGACGTCATTGACCGCGTGCAAATGGCCGACGATTCCCCAGGCGCGCGACAGCGGTTCGAGGCCGTCGGTGAGTGCTGCGGCAAAGTCGTCCCAGGTCTTGGCGGCGCCTGTTGCGGTCAGCCGCAGTACCAGCGCGCGGCAGTCGTCGAGCAGCTGGCCAATCGCCGGCTGCACGTCGTTCGGTGCGATGGCGTCGAAGCGGGGCAGGCCGGAGAAGTCGAGGAGGGGATTGTCGGACGGGGGGGTGGCAGTCATCAAGGGTTCCGTGGGTGCAGAGGAGAGCGCTGAGCGCTTGTTCGTGGCCGGTGAACTGGCTGACCTGGTGGTGCTGGCAGCTCGCTATTCTACAAGGTCGCGATAGGCGTGCCAGGAGGCGTGCCCGATCAGGGGCATGAGAACGATCAGGCCAAAAAAAAGCGTGCCAATGCCAAGCACGGTCAGCGTTGCAACCATCGCCGCCCAGAGAATCATCAAGCGGATGTTGGCATCGACCGCACGCAGGCTGGTGCGCATTGCGGCAATGAAGTCCACCCGGCGATCGAGCAACAGCGGCACCGAAACGACGGTAATGGCGAAGACAAGCAAAGCCAGACTGCCACCGCTGAGCAGCCAGATGATCATCAGATCGCGGTTTTCTGGCAGCTTGGGCATCTCGGCCAGCAAGCTCAGTAGATCAGGCGGGATATGCGGTGCCAGGAGCAGGAAGAGCAGCGTCGAGATGCGCTCCCAGGACAATCCGACGAGGGCCAGCAGGACGCCCAGCTTGATCAGTTCGCGCGCGTTGCGGCGACCGCCCGCCAGCGATACCAGAAAAGTCGAAGATTGACCCGCCTGGCGGCGGCGGCTGATCTCATACAAGCCGCCGCAGAGCAGCGGCGCAATCAGCAGGAAGCCGGAAGTAGCGGCGATGAAGAGATGCCCTTGGCGCCAGGCAAAGATGGTGATCAGGTCGCCAAAGATGGCGAACAGCAGACCATAGGAGAGGCTGGCGATGGGGTTGGCGCGCATATCGCGCCAGGCTTCGGCCAACCATAGCAGGGGCTGGCCGACGGCGACGCTGCGAACATTCAACGGCGCTCGGCGCCGCTCGGGTGACGTGGCTTCTAGACCCATGCGGTCTCCTTGCTGAAGGGCCTAGCGTGAAAGTCGCGACCGCGACTCACGCATCTCCCTTCTCCCCCAAGCGGGAAAAGGGCCGGGATTGAGGGCAACGCTCACGACCGTTGCGCCGGTTGTCATGCGCCGCGCGTGCGCGGCGGTCACTGGACAGGCTTCTCTCCGGTGAGGCGCTGCAGGGCCTCGGCGTACCTGGCACGCGTCCCGGCGATCACCGCCATCGGCAAGCTTGGGCCAGGTGCCTGTTTGTCCCAGGGCAGCGTTTCCAGATAGTCGCGGATGTATTGCTTGTCGTAGGACGGCGGATTCCTGCCTTCGCGGTAGTCATCGGCCGGCCAGAACCGCGACGAGTCCGGAGTCAGTACTTCGTCGATGAGGTGTAGCGTGCCGGCGGCATCGAGGCCGAACTCGAACTTGGTGTCGGCGATGATGATGCCACGCGCAGCGGCATGCTCGGCAGCAGCGGTGTACAGGGCGATCGCCACATCGCGCGCCTGGGTGGCAATCTCGGCGCCGCTCTTGCCGGCGACGGCAAGGAGGTCGGCCAGCGCGCTCGCACAGTCGGCTTGCGCGCGTTCGAAAGACACGTTTTCGTCGTGATCGCCGATGGCGGCCTTGGTCGCGGGCGTGAAGATCGGCGCCGGCAAGCGGCTCGCCAGACGCAGTCCCGGCGCCAGCGGGATGCCGCAAACGGCACCGGTGGCCTGGTAGTCCTTCCACCCCGAACCGATCAGATAGCCGCGCACCACCGCTTCGATCGGCAGCGGTCGCAGGCGCTTGACGACCAGTGCCCGGCCGCGTACCTGGGCGCGCTCGTCGGCCGCGACCACCGTTTCGGGAGCGATTCCGGTCATCTGGTTGGGGACGATGGCCGCGAGTTTTTCGAACCAGAAGCAGGCCAGCTGGGTGAGCAGCTGGCCCTTGCCGGGAATCGGGTCGGGCAGGACGACGTCAAAGGCGGAGAGGCGATCGCTGGTGACGATCAGCAGCTGGTCTTCGCCAACGGCATAGATGTCGCGCACCTTTCCGCGGCCTAGCAGTGGCAGGCTCTTGATCGTCGATTCAAAGAGGGCGTCGGTCACGTGGCTGATCCGGTGGGGGAAATGGTGAAATCGCAGGGGCGAATGTCGAGCTTTGGGATTATAGGACACATCGCAGGCACCGAGAGTGCGTCCTGGCCATCGCTGGCAGGAGCGAGGTTTTCCCAGCGCCCCGTACGACGGCCCGGCCATGGTTCGGCCCAGCTGGCCCCGACGATCAGTGTTCGCGCTCTTCCTCCTGGCGCAGGCGCTTGCGCATTCGCCAGATACCAAACATCGCGGCTGCGGCGATCAGCGGGATCGAAAGCGCGGCGGCAATTTCTGGCGACAGCACCGGCAGCAAGGTCTTGCCACCCTTGGCGAGGTAGTGCACCAGTTGCGATCCATAGTAAGTGATGGCCACCACCGATAGCCCTTCGACGGTCTCCTGCAGTCGCAGTTGTAGCCGGGCGCGGCGGTTCATCTGCAGCAGTTGCTCCTGGTTCTGACGTTCCAGTTCAACCTCGACACGGGTACGCAGCAGCTCGCAGGTGCGGGTCAGACGGTCGGACAGTTCATCTTGCCGGTCGGCCATGGCGATGCAGGTATGCACGGCCGGCGCCAGTCGTCGTTGCATGATTTCGGCAAAGGTCGGGCAGCCGGCGACACGCCGCTCGCGTAGCTCGCCAACGCGCTGCATGACCAGGTCGTGGTAAGCACGCGCGGCGCCGAAGCGGAAAGCCGTGCGCGCGATCGAGTGCTCGACTTCGGTGGCCAGGCTGGTCAATTGCGCCAGCACGTGGCGTTCGTCGGCCAGCGAATTGGCCAGGCCGATCTGGTCGACCATTTCGGCCAGTTTGTTTTCCGCCGGGGTCAGCCAGTTGCCGACTTCCTTGGCGATCGGCAGGGCGAGCAGCGACAACAGACGATAGGTCTCGATATCCAGGAGTCGCTGTACCGTCCTGCCGGCCTGGCGCTGCGTCAGCTTGACGTCGAGAATCTGAAATCGCGAAAACCCCTGCTCGAAGAGAAAGTTGGTAAACACCCATGCAGCATTGTCTGCGACCCGCGCGGCAACCACCGGCGGCCCGGTTGGTGACAGCCCGCTGGTCATCGATTCCGGCGATACGTTTGCGCTCGACTGCAGATCGACGTGAGTGGCGACGAGGAGCTCGCCGGGGATTGCTGCGAGCCATTCGCTGGGTAGTGCTTCCAGGGCACTTGTGCCAGGGTCTTGCGACTCAGCAGTCGCCGACTGGCGGTAAAAGGTATAACTCGAAAACTCGGTATGCAGCTCCCAGCGCAAGACGATGCCTTTGGCAGCAAGTAGCCGATGGCTATCGGAGCCCTCGAGCAATTCCCCGTTGACGAGCCGCTCGAGTTGAGCGAGGTGGGCACGCTCTGCGGTCGTGTCGCTGGAGGCGTTCGCAAACACCAGCTGCGAGACGCGCGCCGGGCTGCTTAGCGGCAGCGGCGAGCGTGCGTGGAACTCGGCATTGAGCGCAGCACGCAGCGTAGTCGGTTCGAGCACCGGGAGTCGCAGCGGCGAGTGCGGATCGCTCACGACGGCATCCCGAAAGCGCAGCCGGGCACGCTGGCACGCCGGGCTGGGGTTGCAGACATCTGAATCAGCTGCACTTTCGTGGTTCCTGGTTGACGGGCGTCAGCTAGCAGCCGGCTGCTGATCGCCGACGCGGACGATTTTCAGCGTGTTGGTGCCGCCGCTGTTGCCCATCGGTTCGCCGGCAGTGAGCACGATGAAGTCGCCTTTTTGGACCATGCCTGCCTCGATCAGCAGCTGCTCGGCCGCATAGAGTAGCTCATCGCGGCTACTCGGCTGCTCGCTCATCAGCACCGGCGAGACCGCACGATAGAGGCTCATCTTGGTCAGCGCCTCGCTGCGCGGGGTCAGCGCGTAGACCGGGACGCCGCAGTTCAGACGGCTCATCCAGAGAGCCGTCGAACCGGAGGCGGTGAGCGCGGCGATGGCTTTGACTTTCAGGTGATGCGCCGCCCAGATCGCGGCCAGCGAAATCGTCTGGTCGATGCGCGTGAATACGTGGTTCAGGAAGTCGCGCTCAAGTGCCACTTCGGCGGATTTCTCTGCTTCCACGCAGATTCTAGCCATTGCTTCGATGGTTTCGACCGGATAGCGTCCGGCAGCGGTTTCAGCCGAGAGCATCACCGCGTCGGTGCCGTCAAGCACCGCGTTGGCGACGTCGGAAACTTCGGCGCGGGTCGGCGCCGGCGAGACGATCATCGACTCCATCATCTGGGTGGCGGTAATCACCAGCTTGTTGTTCTCGCGTGCCATACGAATCATGCGCTTCTGCAGCGCCGGTACGGCGGCATCGCCGACCTCCACGGCGAGGTCGCCGCGGGCCACCATGATGCCGTCCGAGGCACTGATGATCTCTTCCAGAGCGGCGACCGCTTCGACGCGTTCGATCTTGGCGATGGTCAGTGCGTGTCCGCCCGCCGCATGCATCAACTGCTTGGCCATGTACATGTCGGCCGCGCTCTTGGGAAACGAAATGGCAAGGAAATCGACGTCGATACTGGCCGCGGTACGAATGTCGTCCATGTCCTTGGCGGTCAGCGCAGCGGCGGAAAGCCCGCCTCCCTGGCGGTTGATGCCCTTGTTGTCGGAGAGTTCGCCGCCGTGACGAACGATGGTGAAGATTTCCGAGCCAAGCACGCGCTGCACCTCGAGCACGATGCGACCGTCGTCGAGCAGGAGGATGCTGCCTGACGAGACGTCGCGCGTCAGATCCTTGTAGTCCAGGCCGGCGCGGCTGGCATCACCCAGTTCGCATTTTGCGTCGAGGATGAAGGGTGCGCCTTTGTCCAGCCAGATCTTGCCGTCGGCGAACTTGCCAACGCGGATTTTCGGGCCCTGCAGGTCGGCAAGGATTCCGACCGGGCGTCCGACACGGGCAGCGGCCTCGCGCACCAGCTGCGCGCGGGCGATGTGATCCTGCGGTTTGCCATGGGAAAAGTTGAGGCGCACGACATCGACGCCGGCGCGGATCATATGTTCGAGCACATCCGCGTCCGACGACGCGGGACCGAGGGTGGCAACGATCTTGGTATCGCGGGGCATGGGGTTCCTATTCTTGTTGTACAGATGGGGCTTCCATCTGGGGCAGTTTTTCTGGGTTGCTGACTGGGGGAGGTGCACGCACAGACTTGCCAGCAGTGGCATCTGACAGTGGCAGGCAGGGTCACGTTCAACCGGGATTGTCGGCCTTGCTGATCTTGCGGCTGGGCGAGAATTGGCGTGCGGTCACGGCTGTCGGACTCGGCTTGGCTAGGCCATCAGAGTCGCACCCGCGCAATTTCCGTGCAGTGTACGCGCGGCGTAGCGAAGGCGGGCAAGTGTTTGCATCGCGAGCGCTTGGCGAGCGAATTGTTGTTTTTGTGGGGACGGGTATGTGACGCTTGCCGAGTGGCGGCATCGCGCGCAGCGATGCGATCAGTTCTGGCACTGTCGGGCGCGCTTCAGCAGAGACGCGGTGCTGGTAGAGCGACCCACAAGAAGTCGTCAAGGGCTCTGATTCGGGAAACTGAGGAGGTGCTCAGGCAGGCGGAGGGTAGGCAGGAACGGGTATCGAAGTGCGGAGAGAGGGGCGCCCGAAAGCGCCCCCGAACGGCTGCTTAGCGCGCCATTACCTTGATCATCTCCAGCACTTTGCAGGAGTAACCCCACTCGTTGTCGTACCAGGAGACGACTTTGACGAAGGTGCCGTCAAGCGCCATGCCGGCATCCGAGTCGAACACCGAGGTGCAGCTCTCGCCACGGAAGTCGGTGGCCACCACTTTCTCGTCGGTGTAGCCGAGAACACCCTTCATCGCGCCTTCCGAGGCAGCTTTCATCGCTGCGCAGATCTGCTCGTAGGTGGCGTCCTTGTTCAACTCGACCGTCAGGTCAACGACCGAGACGTCGGACGTCGGCACACGGAAAGCCATGCCGGTGAGTTTCTTGTTGAGCTCGGGGATGACCTTGCCGACAGCCTTGGCGGCGCCTGTCGAGGACGGGATGATGTTCTCGAGGATGCCGCGACCGCCACGCCAGTCCTTGTTGGACGGGCCATCGACGGTTTTCTGGGTGGCCGTGGCTGCATGCACGGTGGTCATCAGGCCGCGCTTGATACCCCAGTTGTCATTGAGGACCTTGGCCACCGGGGCCAGGCAGTTGGTGGTGCAGGAGGCGTTCGAAATGATCGTCTGGCCAGCATAGGTGCTGTCGTTGACGCCAAACACGAACATCGGCGTGTCGTCCTTGCTTGGTGCGCTCTGGATGACTTTCTTGGCACCCGCGGTGATGTGCTTCTGGCAGGACTCGGTGGTCAGGAAGAGGCCGGTCGCGTCGACGACGATATCGGCGCCAATTTCGTTCCACTTCAGCTCGGCCGGATCCTTGACCGCGGTCAGGCGGACTTTCTTGCCATTGACGACCAGCGCATTGCCCTCGACCGCGACCGTGCCCTGGAAACGACGATGCACTGAATCATACTTGAGCATGTACGCCAGATAATCGGGTTCGAGCAGGTCGTTGATACCGACGATTTCGATGTCGTCCGAGAAATCTTGCACAGCAGCGCGAAACACCATCCGTCCGATACGGCCAAAGCCATTGATCCCTACTTTGATTGTCATGAAACGGTCTCCTTGAGAAATTACAACACTGTCTTCACGGTCGTGACCACATTGGTCACCGTGAAACCGAAATAGTCGAACACCTGGCCTGCGGGTGCCGACTCTCCAAAACGATCGATGCCGATAACGGCGCCGTCGAGTCCGACGTACTTGCGCCAGAAACTGCTGACGCCTGCCTCGATCGCCACTCGCGGTAGCGCGCGTGGCAAAACTTCTTTCTGGTACGACGCATCCTGGCGGTCGAAGACCCCGGCGCAGGGCATCGAGACGACGCGCACGGCGATACCTTCGCCGGCCAGCGCCTGTTGCGCGGCAAGTGCCAGCTTGACTTCCGAGCCGGTGGCGATCAGCAGCGCCTGTGGATTGGCGCAGTCGGCCAGCACATAAGCGCCGCGGCGAATCGTTTCGGGTGCGATGCCATTGCTGACCGCCGGCAGATTCTGTCGCGAGAGCGCCAGAATCGTCGGGCCGTCGCGACGCTCGATGCCGGCGATCCAGGACACGGCTGTTTCGCTGGCGTCGGCCGGGCGCCAGAGGTCAAGATTGGGGATCAGGCGCAGGCTGGCGACATGCTCGACCGGCTGGTGGGTCGGGCCATCTTCGCCGAGACCGATCGAGTCATGGGTATAAACCATGATCTGGCGCACTTTCATCAGCGCTGCCATGCGGATCGCGTTGCGCGCGTAGTCCGAGAAGACCAGGAAGGTCGCGGTGTACGGGATCAGGCCACCGTGCAGGGCCAGGCCATTGGCGATCGCGGTCATGCCGAACTCACGCACCCCGTAATAGATGTAATTGCCGCCCTGGTTGCGACTAATGCCCTGCGAGCCTTTCCACAGCGTCAGGTTCGAGCCGGCAAGGTCGGCCGAGCCGCCAAGCAGTTCGGGCAGCTGCGGCGCGAAGGCGCTGATCGCGTTCTGCGACGCCTTGCGGGTGGCGATGTTTTCGGCTTTCGCGGCGATATCCGCCAGCGCATGCGTGGCCGTTGCGCTCCAGTCAGTTGGCAAGTCGCCATTCATGCGGCGGAGAAATTCAGCGGCCAATTCCGGAAACGCCGCCTGATAGGTCGCGAAGCGCGCTTGCCAGTTGTTTTCGAAGACCTGGCCGCGCATGCGGCCGTCCCAGCTTGCATAGATGGCGTCGGGAACTTCGAAAGGCGCGTGCGACCAGCCGAGATGCGCGCGGGTTGCTGCCACTTCCTCGCTTCCCAAAGGCGCGCCATGCACATCGTGGCTGCCCACCTTGTTCGGCGAACCTTCGCCGATGCGCGTCTGGCAGCAGATCAGCGTCGGGCGGCCGCTGTCGGCCTGCGCCGCGAGCAGTGCCTGGTCGATGGCCTCGCTGTCGTGTCCGTCGACGGCGGCGATGACCTGCCAGCCGTAGGCAGCGAAGCGTTGCGGCGTGTCGTCGGTAAACCAGCCTTCGACATGGCCGTCGATGGAAATGCCGTTGTCGTCGTAAAGGGCGATCAGCTTACCGAGGCCGAGGGTGCCCGCCAGCGAGCAGGCCTCGTGCGACACGCCCTCCATCAGGCAACCGTCACCGAGGAATACGTAGGTCGAGTGATTGACGATCTCGTGACCGGGGCGATTGAAATCGGCGGCCAGGACCTTCTCGGCGATGGCCATGCCGACGGCGTTGGCCAGGCCCTGGCCGAGCGGCCCGGTGGTCGTTTCCACGCCAGGGGTATGTCCGACTTCCGGGTGGCCGGGGGTCTTCGAGCGAAACTGACGGAAGTTCTTCAGATCGTCGATCGAGACGTCGTAGCCGCTGAGATGCAGCAGCGCGTACAGCAGCATCGAGCCGTGACCGTTCGAAAGAACGAAGCGGTCGCGGTCCGGCCAGTGGGGATTGCCCGGGTTGTGTCGCAGGTGGCGACGCCAGAGCACTTCGGCGATTTCAGCCATTCCCATGGGCATTCCGGGATGGCCGGAGTTGGCTTGCTGCACCGCGTCCATGGCCAGGGCGCGGATGACGTTGGTCAGGGCGGGAGACGCAATAGGCACGATAATTGGCCGATCAGAAGCAGGTTATTGGGTAGCATGGGCAAATTATCCGCCAAAACAGCGGGCATTGCCACCTTCCCTTGCGACGCAGCACCAGGAGGGGGCTGCTTGTGACTACAGATTGGCGGTGCTCGCAGGTCGCTCTCTTGTGGATAGTAAAAGCTAACTATAAACAGAACAAAGTTTAACTTTTAATTATCTATTGTGCCGCCTACACTGGTCAGCACTGAACGACGCCATGTGACCCGAATGCACACAGACCCCACGGCCGAACGCGCGATGAACAGCCGCCCCTGCAGGGAGCCGCGGCGGCAAGCGGTCAATCTGCAGGCGGTGATTTTCGACGTGGACGGGACGCTGGCCGATACCGAGCGCGATGGTCACCGCCTGGCCTTCAACCGCGCTTTTGCGCAGTCTGGCCTGGACTGGGAGTGGTCGGTCGTCACCTACGGCGAATTGCTCGCGGTGACCGGCGGCAAGGAACGCATTCGTTTCTTTGCGGCGCAGCACGCGCCGCAGCTGCTGCAGCGACCCGACAGCGAAGCCTGGCTGCTCGCCTTGCACCAGTTGAAAAGCGAGATCTACGCGCAGCTGGTGCGCGCCGGTGGCATCGCCTTGCGGCCCGGCGTGGCGCGCCTGCTTGGCGAGTTGCGCAGCGCTGGCATACGTCTGGCGATTGCCACGACAACCACGCCGTCGAGCTTGCAGGAGCTGCTGCTCTCCAGTTTTGGCGCGCAGACGGAGTCGCTCTTCGAAGTTATCGGCGCTGGCGACGTCGTGGCCGCCAAGAAGCCGGCACCGGATATCTACTGCTGGGTGCTGCGGCAAATGCAGCTACCGCCGCAAGCCTGTCTGGCGGTCGAGGACTCGCTACCGGGGGTCCAGGCCGCGACGGCCGCCGGCCTGCCGACGCTGATCACCGTCAACCCCTACAGCGTCGACGGCAACTTCGTCGGCGCGCTGAGCGTCGTTGCCGATCTCGGAGAGCCCGGCGCGCCAGCGCGCCACCTGGCCGGAGCTCCGCTCGCCGGAGAATGCGTCGATCTGGCGCAACTGCGCCTCTGGCACCGACAGGCAGTCAGCGGCATGGCTCGCTGACGGGCCGCCCGCCGGCAAGCGAACATCGAATCCTGAATCCGGAATCCGGAATCCCGAACAGCCGACACTCTCTTCACCATTACTCGACACGGAGACAAGCATGGACCAATCGAATCGTTACGCCGACCTCAGCCTCAAGGAAGACGAGCTGGTGAGTGGCGGCAAGCATATTCTTGTTGCTTACAAGATGAAGCCCAAGGCCGGCTACGACTACCTGCAGGCGGCTGCGCACTTCGCGGCCGAGTCGTCTACCGGGACCAATGTCGAGGTGTGTACCACCGACGATTTCACCCGTGGTGTCGATGCGCTGGTCTATCTGATCGACGAAGCCAGCGAAGAGATGCGCATCGCCTACCCGGTCGACCTTTTCGACCGCAACCTCACCGACGGACGGATGATGATCGTTTCCTTCCTGACCCTGGTGATCGGCAACAATCAGGGCATGG
>ERZ761603.2266-NODE-2266-length-13429-cov-46.558546_pt1 | contig 13429 bp, 10 predicted proteins | sample MGYA00511879_ERZ761603 | MGnify/ENA primary metagenome ERZ761603 (study PRJEB28899, sample SAMN02850040) | bioreactor sludge metagenome | biome: EBPR Sludge; feature: EBPR Bioreactor; material: flocular biomat | place: Australia: Thorneside Wastwater Treatment... | reverse complement strand
CCGGGTTCTTCAGCATCGATTGCTGCAGGCCGCGAAAACCGTCATCGTCCAAGTAGTCGGCGCGGTATTTGGCGAATGCCGGCAATTCAACGAACAGGGCTTTCATGGATTAAATATACGCAAGTTGCGGACAGTTTGCAAGACACCCTACTCTTCATGACCTTCCGATAAATCTCACTACCCCGGTGAATCCTGAGATTCGGATACACCTTTTGCGCGTAGGCGAGCTCTTCGTTCTGATCCTGCCTCAACGCCTCGATCTCGGCCTCGGTCCGCCGCTCGGTCAGCTATGGCGTATCCAGTGCTGGCGGCTCTTGCACCTGGTCGGTCGGTGCCGATTGGTTGGCGTCGTCCTTCTTCACGGCCTCAGCTCTTCAGCACATCCCGGTCGAATTTCTCCGCCGGCACCAGGGAGCCGCAGCAGGGGCATGACTTAGCACAATCAGTTGCAGGACATGGTGTTACCCATTTGCTTACACCGTGTTCCGTCGCTACGATCGAACTTCCCAGGTACCACGGTAGGTGTATACCGGTTTCCATATTGATCCCGACATGAGTTGCCATTGCAACTTTTTACAACGGGCATTGGCTGCTCGTAGGCTGGCGGTGGTTGATTGTCGTTCAGAGGACCATCCAGTTCGTTTTGCGCCTGGACTTTGGAGATTCCTTTGCATTCGGCCAACATGGTGGAATTGCGACGGCTGGTTGCAGTCTCGATGCAACGCCCATTCGCTTCAGCAGTTTTAGCCCGCGCCTTTTCATGTGCGCCCAGTTGGTCAGTCACGGCCTGCCGTTGGTCGGCAGCGGACTGTGAAGTCTGCTGACGATAAATTTGTTGGCTATATGCAGCTTTGTCGGCTTCAATACTCCGAATTTCCGCGGCGTTACGCGCTTGGACTTCCCTGGCTTGGCGATGCCGCTCAGGCGAAATATATTCGTTTGACTGGATGCGTTCGGTCTGTGAACCACCGGCGCACGGCGCGTCTGAAACCGCCCCATCTTTCCGGATGGGGTGCGGCATTTGAATGTCTGGGCATGGCTGGCCAACGGAACGACAAGTAGCGCCATCAACAATGCGATTCTGATTTTGATGGTGTCCCCTGCATTGAAAACATCTGAATGGACTGGTCGGACAACTCTACACCTCAAAGCAGAGCCCATCAATTAGGCGAAGCGTCATAGAGTTAGCGCCCAGCAGTCCAAGGCCGGATGAAAGCGCAGGGCATCGGCGCAGGCTGGCAAGTTCAATCCTCGCTTTGCCAGGTAGCGACCGGCTGCATCGCCTGCCGTGATCGGTTGCCCAGCTTGCCCGATGGCGACAGCCTTATCGCGTTTCTTCAGCCAGTCGATTGCAGGCGGTGGGGGCAATGACTTCCTGATTGCCATTTGCACCACGTCCCGGGACACGATCTGCTAGCATTTCTTGCATCGTCGCGCACACGCCTGCAATCTGTGGTGAAATTGGTCGCCGGCTCTGTAACTTGACCCACAAATGACCCACAAAACACCAAATACCGCAGGACAACAACGTAAGCACAAGGCTTTTCAGTGGAAATGAAGATTGCCACCTGGAACGTCAATTCGCTCAAGGTCCGCCTGCCGCACCTGCTTGACTGGCTGGCCGAGCAGCAACCCGATGTACTGTGCCTGCAGGAAACCAAGCTCGAGGACGACAATTTCCCGCGCGCCGAAATCGCGGCAGCGGGATATCAGGCGGCATTTTCGGGCCAGAAGACCTACAATGGCGTCGCCCTCCTTGCCCGCCAGCCACTCACGAATGTGATCTGCGGCAACCCCCGCTTTCCCGACGACCAGCAACGGCTGATTGCCGGAACCGTCGCCGATGTCCGCATCATTTGCGCCTACATTCCGAATGGCCAGGCGGTCGGCAGCGACAAATACGACTACAAGCTGCGCTGGCTCGATGCCCTGGCCGGGTGGCTGGCGGACGAGCTTGCCGCGCACCCGAACCTGGCGCTGTGCGGCGACTACAACATCGCACCCGACGACCGCGACGTTCATGACCCGAAGGCCTGGGCCGGCCAGATCCTCTGTTCCGAGCCGGAGCGCAGCGCCTTCCAGCGCCTGCTCGGGCTGGGCCTCGAAGACAGCTTCCGCCTCTTCGAGCAGCCGGAGAAGACCTTCTCGTGGTGGGACTACCGCATGCTGGGATTCCAGAAGAACCAGGGTCTGCGCATCGACCACGTGTTGCTATCGACGGCCCTGGCGAGGCGGTGCACAGCGGCTGGCATCGACCGCGCCCCGCGCAAGCGCGAGCGCCCCTCGGACCATGCTCCGGTCTGGGCCAGCATTGCCTGAACCCATGTCCGACACGGTCGACCAGGAAGGTCTGCTGAACTTGTACCCCGCCCTCGACGGCCTGCCGGGCGAGCGGCTGGCTGCGCTGCTCCGCCCGGCGGTGCTGGAACTCCCGGCCGGAAGCCAGGTCTTTGCCGAGCATCAGCCCTGCCAGGGGTTCCCGCTGCTGCTCGCAGGCAGCATCAAGGTGGTCAAGCAGTCGGCGAGCGGCCGCGAACTGATGCTGTACCGGGTCGCGCCCGGCGGCTCCTGCATCATCACGTCGAGTTGCCTGCTCGGACGCAGCGACTACAACGCGCGCGGTATCGCCGAAACGCCGCTGCGGCTGCGGCTGGTGCCGGCACCGGCATTCGCGCAACTAATGATCGACCACGCACCGTTTCGCGACTTCGTGTTTCACCTCTTTGCCGAGCGCATCGCCGAACTGATGCAGCTCGTCGAGGAGGTCGCCTTCACCCGCCTCGATCAGCGACTCGCCAGGCTGCTCGTGGCCCAGGAACGGCCGGTGCTCAATGTCACCCATCAGCAACTGGCCGACGAGTTGGGCAGCGTCCGCGAAATCGTCAGCCGCCTGCTCAAGGGCTTCGCCGAACAGGGGCTGGTTGCGCTCGGCCGCGAGCAGCTAACGGTAACCGACCGCGCCGGCCTGCTGAAGGTTGCCGCTCTGTGACCCAGGTTACATACACGGCACGCAGCAATGACTACACTATGTCACGTAATCACAACCTGACGGAGAACCGATCATGAAAATCAATGTTGGCGGAATCGACAAGATCCTGCGTATCGCCGTGGGTCTGGCGCTGGTTGCCTGGGCGCTGATGGGCGGCCCGGTCTGGGCCTGGATTGGCGTCGTTCCCCTGGCGACCGGCGCCATCGGCTGGTGCCCGGCCTACACTTTGTTCGGCCTGAACACCTGCCCGACCCGGAAGTAGTCACCTTGCCCCGTCCCCCGGAAACCCGCCGCTGGCGGGTTTTTTCATGTCAGGCTGTTGGCAATGCGCACGTAATCGGCGACGCCGATCTCTTCGGCGCGCCGCGTCGGGGCGATGCCGAGTTGGCCAAACCCGGCATCGTCCATAATCCCCTTGAGCGTATTGCGCAGCATTTTCCGGCGCTGGGAGAAGGCGGCCTGGACAACCACCGCCAGTTTGCCCGGATCCTTCGCGTCGAGTTCGGAAATAGCCTTGGGAATCAGGCGGACGACTGCCGACTCGACCTTGGGCGGAGGATCGAAGCTTTCCGGCGACACGTCGATCAGCCGCTCGATGTGGAAGCGGTACTGCAGCATCACCGAAATCCGGCTGAAATCGGAGTCGCCGGGGACGGCAACCATGCGTTCGACGACTTCCCTCTGCAGCATGAAGTGCATGTCGCGGACGCTGCCGGCATACTCCGCCAGATGGAAGAGCAGCGGTGTCGAAATGTTGTAGGGCAGATTGCCGACCAGGCGCAGGTCCCCGCCAATGCTGGCGAAGTCGAAGGCCAGCGCATCGCCTTCGTGGATCGTCATGCGCTCCCGGGAATGCTGCCGCTTCAGTCGGGCGATCAGGTCGCGGTCGATCTCGACGACGTGCAGGTGGTCGAGCCGCGCCAGCAGCGGTTCGCTGATCGCTCCCAGTCCGGGCCCGATCTCGACCATAAAGTCACCCCGCTGCGGGTTGATCGCCGCAACGATCGCGGAAATGATGCCTTGGTCGACCAGGAAATTCTGGCCAAAGCGCTTGCGGGCGACGTGCCCTTTCACCGGACCTGAGGCTCCCCGCGCGACATGCGCTCCGCCTCGGCCAGCGCCGCGAACAGGCTGCCCGGATCGGCGTGGCCGGTTCCCGCCAGCGCCAGCGCGGTGCCGTGGTCGACCGAGGTGCGAATCACCGGCAATCCCAGCGTCACGTTGATGCCGTGCCCGAAGGTGGCGTACTTGAGCGCGGTCAGTCCCTGGTCGTGGTACATCGCCAGCACCGCATCGCCCTGCGCCAGCACAGGCGGCGTAAACATCGTGTCGGCAGGATGCGGGCCGGAAAGCAGCAAGCCTTCGCCGCGCAGCCTGTCGAGCACCGGGATGATGACGTCGATTTCCTCGTGGCCGAGGTAGCCCCCCTCGCCGGCATGCGGGTTGAGGCCGGCGACCAGGATGCGCGGGCCCGCCAGCCCGTACCTGTCCCGGAGATCTGCGTTCAGGATGCGCAGCGTGCGCTCGAGCAGATCCTGCGTGATCGCCGCCGGCACTTCCTTCAGTGGCAGGTGGGTCGTCGCCAGCGCAACACGCAGCGGGCCGTTCCCGGTGCTGCCGGCGAGCATCATGACGACGAGCGGCGTTCCCGTTCTTTCGGCCAGGTATTCGGTATGGCCGGTGAAGTGCACCCCAGCCTCATTGATGACGCCCTTGTGCACCGGCGCCGTGACCATCGCCGCAAACTCGCCCGAACGACAGCCGGCCAGAGCGCGGTCGAGCAGTGCCAGCACGTACTCCGCATTCGCCGGGTCGAGCCTGCCGGCCACCGCCGGCTTGGCAACGGGAATGTGGAGAACGTCGAGACAGCTGCGGTCGACCGGGATTTCCGGGCGAAAATCGCGCAGGGCGACCTTCAGGCCGATGGCTGCAGCACGCTCGCGCAGCAGTTCGCGGTCGCCGAGAATGACCGGTCGGGATTCGCCAGCATTTTCCGTCAAGCGCAGGCACAGGTCCGGCCCGATTCCCGCCGGTTCGCCGCTGGTGACCGCGATGGGCGGCGGCATCATTTCTCGTCGAGGCGAACCTCGACGTAGGCGCGGTCGCGGATCTGGCGCAGCCAGTCCTGATAGGCGTCGTCGAGCTTGCGCTCGCGCAATGCCTGACGGGCGGCCGCCCGCTGGCGTTCCGCGGAAACGTCGCGCTGGCGACGCTCGAGAACCTGAATCAGGTGCATGCCGAAAGGACTCTGGACCACCGGGCTGAATTCCTTGACCTTCAGCGCATCCATCGCGGTCTCGAATTCCGGGACGGTGTCGCCCGGACTGACCCAGCCGAGGTCGCCCCCCTTGGCTGCCGAGCCGTCCTGCGAATAAAGGCGGGCAAGTTCGGCGAAATCGCCGCCGTTGACCAGCCGCTCGCGCAGGTTCTCCATTTTGCGGCGCGCTTCGGTCTCCGACACGACTTCATTGACCTTGATCAGGATGTGGCGGGCGTGCGTCTGCTGAATCGACGCCGGGGCGCTGCCGCCCCGTTTGCCGAGGAGCTTGATGATGTGGAACCCGGCCGACGAGCGCAGCAGGTCGCTTACATCCCCTGGCTTCATGCGCACCGCCGCTTCCGCATAGATCTGCGGCAGACGCTCCAACGGACGCCAGCCCAGATTTCCTCCCTGCAGCGCATCGGGCGCATCGGAGAAACTGGCGGTCAACTGGGCGAAGTTCTCGCCGGCTTTGGCTCTCTTGAGCGCCTGCTCACCGCGCTGGCGCAGTTTCTGCAACTGTTCCGGACTCGCCGACTCCGGCGCCCGCAGCAGGATGTGGGCAAGCTGAACCTCTTCACCACCGCCGGCGCTGGCCTGGTTGGCCAGGTACAGGTCGACCTCGCCATCGGAAATGACGAGTTTGCTGTCCACCTCGCGCTCGCGCAGCCGGACCGTTATCAGTTCGTCCCGGATCTCCTCGCGGAAGCGCGCGTAGTTGACGCCGTCCTTTTCCAGCGCCAGCCTGAATTGCTGCGGCGTCATCCTGTTGCCCGCGGCGATGCGACCGATCGCCTGGTCGAGCTGAGCGTCATCCACCTTCAGTCCGGTTTCACGGGCAAACTGCAACTGGATCCGGTCGATGATCATGCGTTCGAGCAACTGACGTTCGAGGACATCCGCTGGCGGCAACGGCGTGCCCTGCTTCTTGAGCTGCTTCACCGCTTCGTCGAGGCGCGCGCGCAAGTCGTAGGAGGTGATCACTTCATCGCCGATGATGGCGACGATCCGGTCGGCCTCGACCGGCTCGGCCGGCGCTGCGCTGGCCGGCAGCGTGAAGACGGCTGTCAGAAGCAGGCAAAGGGCGAGAAGGCTACGAAGCGAGTGGCGCATGGTGGTCATTGTGTCGTGAGCAGGCTGCTGGAGGTCAGTTCGTTGGACTTGCCGTAGCCGGGAATGGAGCGGCGGAGGAGGCTGACCGGATCCGTGCCGACGCTGGCGAAGTCGTTGAATTCGAGTTGCAGGAAGAGGACGTTGTTGGGCGAACCCGATATTGCCGCCAGGCGTTGGGCGACTATCCGGGTGGTCCAGCAACCGGCATTGTATTCGAGGCCGGCAATGGCCTCCAGCAACTGACCGCCCGGTGTCGTGTTGGTGAGCGTCTGCTTGCCGAGGAACGACCAGTTGAAGCGTCCCACCGCATACAGGCGATTGGTCAGCGGCCACTGGCCGGCGATGTCGACCTGGTCGACCTGCGCCACATTGTTGTTGGGATCGCGTGTGTAGCGATAACTGGCGCTGAGAACCTTGGCCAGGTCGGGCTGGAAACGGACCCCCACGGAGAACCGGTCGGTCAGGCTGTCACGGAAATTGTAGTCCAGGGCAAAATCGGCATAGGTCCTGGGCAGGACCAGCCCGCTGAAAGCCGCGAGGACATTGGAAGAACCCCGCTCCTGGTTACCCACCGGAGCGACGGTCGACCCGAGCGGCGTGTAGTTCAGGGTCACCCGGCTCGGGCTGAAATAGTAACGCTGCCCGACCATCGCCTTGAAGCGCTCGGCTCCTGTCGTCCCGTCGAGAAAGCGGGTGACCACCGCAGCGGTGAGCTGATTGGCATCGTTGATGCGATCGAAGCCGCTGTAGCGATTCTCGGAAAAGATCTGGGCAAAGTTGAAGTCCGCCTGCGCTGTGTCGAAAAGCGGAATCCCGGTCTGATCCTTGTACGGAATGTTCACGTAATAAAGCCGCGGTTCCAGCGTCTGGATGAAATCATTCCCCAGAAGACTGGTTTCGCGCTCAAAGATCACGCTGGAGTCGACCGTGAAGATCGGGAGGACCCGGGAGACGCTCGAATCCGCGCCCGCCACCTGATCGCTGAGCGAATACCGGGTCGCGCTGACGCCGATCTTGGGAATGAAAGTAAAAGCTGGATGGACGATCGGGAGCGAAAGCTGCGGATAGAGCACCATGCGGTCGCCCTGCGGGCGCAGGTCGCTCAGCAGCCGGCCGGCATCGGGACGGTTGAAGCGCGTGTACTGGCCGATCACGGCCAGATCAGTGCCCAGAACGTCGGGCTTGAAGCCGACGAGATTGACTTGCGGCTCCAGAAAGTACGGGGGCAACACCGGGTTCTTCGGATCGGTCTGCAGCGTCTGAAAGCGCTGGACCTGCGTGGTGGTCTGCAGCCAAGGAACCGGCACATAGCTGAGCAGGAACTGCTGCGGCAATTGCACCTGCGAGGTCTGGAACAGGCGCGAGGACGTGTCCTGCCAGTAGAAACTGTCCGACACGCGGTTGTAGTTGACCACTGCCGAGGCTCCCTGGCCGAGGTTCTGCTGGTGCTTGATCTGGTAGGCGTAGCGGTCGCGGTCGGCTAACTGGTCATGCGGCATGTACTCCGCCTTGTAGGCGTTGGGATCGCCCGCGACACCGCTATTGAAACCCCAATAGCGCACTTCGGCGCCCAGTTGCAGGCCGCGCCTGGCCATGTAGCGCGGATAGAGCGTCGCGTCGTAATTCGGTGCGATGTTCCAGTAGTACGGAACCGTCAGGTCCAGACCGGTGCGCGAAGAGGGTGCCAGCAACGGATGCAAGAACCCCGACTGCCGCTGGTGATTCAGCGGAAACGTGGCGACCGGCGAATAGAAGATCGGGACATCCTTGAACCACATCGTCGCATCCTTCGCTGTCCCGACCTCGCGGTCGTAATCGAGGTGCATTTCGGACGCGCGCACATACCAGTCCCGGTCTCCCGGCTTGCAGGTCGAGAAGGTGCTGTCGAAAAGCGTGATCTGGTTCTCGCCCTCGAACTCCGCGCGCTCGGCCGTTCCGCTGGCCAGCGACGGGCGGGTAGGCGGCGCCGCGGTCGGCAGCCCGTAATTTCCGGGAATGCGCAGCATCATCGGCGCGCTGGTGTTGACGGCATTGGAGCTGGAGGACGTTGCGACCGGCATCAGTATCTGCTTGGACAGGACCCGGCTGGGAACCTGCTTGACGATCAGGTAGTCGGCATCCTCGACAAAGCCGACCTGTTCGGACATCTTCATGCGGACGTGCGGCGCCGTGAACTCGGTGCCCTCCTGAAGCATGCGCACGTTGCCGGTCGCGTCGACTTCGTCGTCGAGGGGCCAGTAGATGACCTTGTCCCCGTAGAACAGCGAGCCCGCCTTGCGCAACTCGACGTCGCCGGTCGCCACGGCGACGTCATCGGTGCGCCCTTCGAGGTGCTCGGCGATGACAAAGAGCGGATAGTCGTCACTCTTCTTCGGGTCGAACGCATACGGAATCCCGACCTCCGGCATGACCGGAGTCCTCTTGCCGCCCAGCACGTTGAAACGGCGCTCGCTGCGCAGGCGGAGCTGAAGATCATCACTTACCGCAGTGCCGCCGCCAGGCGCCGCGTCACGGCTCGCCGGCGCAGCCTTCCGCACGCTGACGGCAGCCAGCTGCACGCTGTCGGCGTCCTCGGCGGCATGGCCGGCCGGCACCGCGGCGAACATGCAGCACGCGAGGCAGACAAACGGGTGGCGGACCGGATCAGGCATCGGGCAGGGGAATGAAGGAAGCGAAACGAAGTGCGCCGGGAGCGGCGGCTACCAAGTGTTAAAATTGGCTATTTTACAACGAACCGTCGGCCATCCTGATGTCGCGCGATCAACTTGTTACCGACTGGATTGCCAGTCACTTCCCGGACCAATCGGTCGAGATCACCCCGGCCTCCGCCGACGCCAGTTTCCGTCGCTACTTCCGCCTGACCTGGCCAGATGGCAGGACGCGCATCCTGATGGATGCGCCGCCGGAAAAGGAGGACTGCACACCCTTCATCCACGTCGCCGGCCTGCTCGCCAAGGCTGGACTCGCCGCGCCGCGCATCCTCGACCAGGATCTCGCCAACGGCTTCCTGGTGCTCACCGATCTCGGCCGCGTCGGCTACCTCGACGCACTGAATGCCGACCGCAGCCTCGCCGACACGCTGATGCGCGCGGTCCTCGACGTCCTGGTCAAGTGGCAACTGTCTTCCCGGGCGAGCACCCTGCCTCCCTACGACGCGACCCTGCTGCGTCGCGAACTCAATCTCTTTCCGGAGTGGTTCGTCGGCCGCCACCTCGGCCATCAGTTGAGCGGCGACGAGAAAGTCATGCTCGACCGGACCTTCAGGTTCCTTATCAACTCGGCCCTCAACCAGCCCAAGGTCTTCGTGCATCGCGACTTCATGCCACGCAACCTGATGGTGGTCGAAAGCGAGGCCACCCTGACGCCCGGCATCATCGACTTCCAGGACGCCGTCTACGGCCCGATCACCTACGACGTCGTCTCGCTGTTCCGCGACGCCTTCATCTCGTGGGAGGAGGATCAGGAGATCGACTGGGTCGTCCGCTACTGGGAGAAGGCCCGTGCCGCCGGCCTGCCGGTGCGCGCCGACTTCGGCGATTTCTGGCGCGACTACGAACTGATGGGCCTGCAGCGCCACCTCAAGGTGCTCGGCATCTTCTGCCGCCTCAAGTACCGCGACGGCAAGGACAAGTACAGCGAAGACCTGCCGCGCTTCATGAACTACGCGCGCAAGACCGCCGGCCGTTACGTCGCGCTGAAACCGCTGCTGACGCTGCTCGACACCCTCGATGGCAAGAGCGTCGAGGTCGCCTACACGTTCTGATGAGAGCCTTCATTCTTGCCGCCGGGCGGGGCGAGCGCATGCGTCCGCTGACCGACCACACGCCCAAGCCGCTGTTGCCGGTGGGCGGCAAGCCGCTCGTCGCCTGGCACCTGGAACGACTGGCGGCGGCCGGATTCACCGAGGTCGTCATCAACCACGCCCACCTTGGGGAGAAGATCGAGGCGGCCCTGGGCGACGGGTCGCAATGGGGTCTGAAGATCCGCTATTCGCCCGAACCGCCGGGCGCGCTGGAAACCGCCGGCGGGATCGCCAACGCCCTGCCCCTGCTCGGCGACCATCCCTTCCTGCTGGTCAACGGCGACGTCTGGTGCGACATCGATTTTGGCCATTTTTACGGGTCGACCGCGGCCGCCCATCTGGTCTTGGTCGCCAACCCGGCCCATCATGCCGCCGGTGACTTCAGCCTCGACGGCGAGCGCATCACTTTGGCCGGCGGCGAGGAAACGCTCACTTACGCCGGCATCGCGGTCTTTTCGCCGTCGTTCTTTGCCGGCGTGACGCCCGGCTCGGTCATGAAGCTCTATCCGCTGCTCGCCGCCGCCATCGCCGCCGGCACGCTGACCGGAGAACGCTTCACCGGCCGCTGGGTCGACGTCGGTACGCCGCAGCGTCTTGCGCAACTGGATGCCGAATTGACCAAGCCATGACCCACGCCCACTTCCGCGCCCGCCGCAAACGCCTGCTGAAAGCCATCGGCGACGGCGTCGCCATCGTGCCGACCGCGCCGGAAGTCATCCGCAACCGCGACGCCCACCACCCCTACCGCTTCGACAGCTATTTCTGGTACCTGACCGGTTTCCCCGAGCCGGAGGCGGTCGTCGTGCTGATCGGCGGCAAGCGCCCGAAATCCATTCTCTTCTGCCGCGAGAAGCACGAGGAACGCGAGATCTGGGACGGCTACCGCTATGGTCCGAAAGCCGCCAAGACCGCCTTCGGCTTCGACGCCGCGTACCCGATCGAGCAACTCGACAAGAAGCTGCCGGAACTGCTGGTCGACCGCGACACGCTGTGGCACGCCATCGGCCACGATGCCGAGTGGGATGCCCGCATCGCCAAGGCTCTGAACGCCGTCCGCGCCCAGACCCGCGCGGGCAAGCGGGCGCCGCGCGCCATCCTCGACCTGCGCACTGAACTCGACGCCATGCGCCTCATCAAGGACCGCGCCGAAGCTACCATCCAGCAACGCGCCGCCGACATCGCCAGCGCGGGCCACGCCCGCGCCATGCGCGCCTGCCACCCCGGCCTGGCCGAGTACGAACTCGAAGCCGAACTGACCTACGAATTCCGCCGCCGCGGTGCCGACGCCCACGCCTACACGCCCATCGTCGCCGGTGGCGCCAACGCCTGCGTGCTGCATTACGTCGAGAACAACAAGTTGCTCAACGACCACACGCTGGTGCTGATCGACGCCGGCTGCGAGGTCGATGGCTACGCCGCCGACATCACCCGGACCTTTCCCGTCAATGGCCGCTTCAATGGGCCGCAGAAGGACGTTTACGAAATCGTCCTCGCCGCGCAGACGGCAGCGATCGCCGCAACCGCCCCCGGCCGCCACTTCATGGAAGGCCATGACGCCGCCGTGCGCGTGCTGACCCGGGGCCTGATCGACCTCAAGCTGCTTCACGGCGATCTCGACAACCTGATCGACAAGGGTGACTACAAGCGCTTCTACATGCACCGCACCGGCCACTGGCTCGGCCTCGACGTGCACGATGCCGGCGAATACAAGGTCGGCGATGCATGGACGACGCTCCAGCCGGGCATGACGCTGACCGTCGAACCCGGCATCTACATCCGCCCCGCCGACGACATCCCGCTGGCGCTGGCCGGCATCGGCATTCGCATCGAGGATGACGTGCGGGTCAGCGAGAACGGCTGCCACGTGTTCACGACGGCCCCGAAAACCATCGCCGAAATCGAGGAGGTCATGCGCCATGACTGAAGCAGCCGTGGAAGATGTCGACATCCTGATCGTCGGCGCCGGACCGGTCGGCATGACGCTCAACCTGGCGCTCGCCGCCGGTGGCCGGAAATCGCTCCTTGTCGACCGCCGACCGCGGCAGGCGCAGCAGGGCGACCCGCGCGCCCTCGCCCTTTCGCACGGCGCCCGGCAACTGCTGGAACGGATCAGGGCCTGGCCGGTGCGCGCCGCGACGCCGATCGAGACCATCCACGTCTCGCAGAAGGACGGCTTCGGCCGCACCGTGATCGACCACGCCGACTACGGCCTGCCGGCGCTCGGCTACGTGGTGCGCTACCGCGACCTCGCCGCCGAACTCGCCGCGCAACTCGCGGCCGACGCCTTGCTCGACGCGGTCGACATCGTCGACATCAGGCACGATGACGATCACGTCAGCGTCTCCGTGCGCCGGGAAGGCGCCTTGCGCACCATCCGCGCAAAGGTGCTGGTGCACGCCGAAGGCACCCCCGGCGACGACCCGGCGGTCACGGTCAGCGACTACGGCCAGCACGCGGTGATCGCCGAAATCACCCCGCAACCCGGCCACAACAGGCGCGCCTGGGAACGCTTCACGGCGGACGGCCCGCTCGCCCTGCTGCCGCTCGGCGACGAATACTCGGTCGTGTACACCCTGCCGCCGGACAAGGCCGATGCCGTGCTGGCGCTCGACGACAACGCCTTTACCGCCGCGCTGCAGGAGCAGTTTGGCATGCGCATGACATTCAGAAATCCCGGGCCGCGCAGCCGCTTCCCGCTCGCCCTGCGCATGCGCGAAGCGCTGGTCAGGGGCAGCGAGGTGTGGATCGGCAACACCGCGCAGACGCTACATCCGGTTTCCGGCCAGGGCTTCAACCTCGGCCTGCGCGACGCCTGGCAACTCGCGGAAATACTGCTCGACAACGGGGTCGACCGCAGCAGCCTCGAAAGCTATGCCGCCAGCCGCCGCCTCGACCGCCAGGGCAGCGCCTTGTTCACCGACCAGATCGTGCGCGCCTTCTCGAACGATTTCGGCCCGCTCAAGCTGGCCCGCGGCCTCGGCCTGCTTGCCCTCGACCTCTTTCCGCCGGCCCGCCATTTCGTCGCCAAGCGGATGATCTGGGGCGCCCGCGCCTGGCCGTGACGCCCGGTCGCCTGCGCGCCTGGTTCCTCGCCTGCCGCCCGAAGACACTGTCGGTCTCGCTGTCGCCGGTCGTGGTCGGGACCGCCATCGCCTTTCACGACAGCGGCCGCGTCGCCTGGTTGCCGCTGCTCGCCGCCGCGCTCGCCGCCGCCCTGATCAGATCGGAAGAGCGTCGTGTAGGGAAAGAGTGTAGATCTCGGTGG
>ERZ761603.2262-NODE-2262-length-13439-cov-69.754707_pt1 | contig 13439 bp, 11 predicted proteins | sample MGYA00511879_ERZ761603 | MGnify/ENA primary metagenome ERZ761603 (study PRJEB28899, sample SAMN02850040) | bioreactor sludge metagenome | biome: EBPR Sludge; feature: EBPR Bioreactor; material: flocular biomat | place: Australia: Thorneside Wastwater Treatment... | reverse complement strand
GCAAGGCCTTCGGCGACAAGCTGCTGATGGACAACGTCAGCTTCGCCATCCCGCCCGGCGCCATCGTCGGCATCATCGGCCCCAACGGCGCCGGCAAATCGACGCTGTTCAAGATGATCGAGGGCCGCGACAAGCCCGACTCCGGCACGGTCGAGATCGGCGCCACGGTCAAGATCGCCGCGGTCGACCAGACCCGCGAGGGCCTTGCCAACGACAAGACGGTGTTCGACGCCATTTCCGATGGCGCCGACGTGCTCACGGTCGGCCGCTTCGAGATGCCCAGCCGCGCCTACATCGGCCGCTTCAACTTCAAGGGCGGCGACCAGCAGAAGATCGTCGGCAACCTGTCGGGCGGCGAGCGCGGGCGGCTGCACCTGGCCAAGACCCTGATCCAGGGCGGCAACGTGCTGCTGCTCGACGAACCGTCCAACGACCTCGACGTCGAGACCCTGCGCGCGCTCGAAGACGCGCTGCTGGAGTTCGCCGGCTGCGCGCTGGTGATCTCGCACGACCGCTGGTTCCTCGACCGCATCTGCACCCACATCCTGGCGGCCGAGGGCGACTCGCAGTGGTTCTTCTTCGAGGGCAACTACCAGGAATACGAAGAGGACAAGAAGAAGCGCCTGGGCGAGGAAGGCGCCAAGCCCAAGCGCATCCGCTACAAGCCGATCGCGCGCTGACACATCCACCGGACGCGCGCTGTCCCCGGAGGCCCGCTGCATGCCCTGCAGCGGGCTTTTGCGTTTACGCCTCCCGAGGACCTCGAACAGAGAATCTTATTTGCATATTGACGGCACCATTCCCGTTTGTCATTATCCGTTCATCATCAACCCGGAGGATCGATCATGGCGCCAGGCAGAAGGATCCAGTGGCAGCGCGGTCAGGGCATGACCGAGTACATCATCATCGTGGCCCTGATCGCGGTCGCCGCGATCGCCGTGTATCAGTACTTCGGCCAAACGAAACGGACGCCAGATATACTGCCTAAACCCTCCTGACCTCAGCAGCCTATGACCGCCGCGCCCCGAGTCTACAGCTATCTCCGCTTCAGCGATTCCCGCCAGGCAGCGGGGTCGAGTGCCGACCGCCAGGCGGAATACGCGCGACGCTGGGCGGCCGAGCACGGCATCGTGCTTGACGAGGCGCTATCGATGCGCGACGAGGGCTTGAGCGCCTACCACCAGCGGCACGTCGCGCGCGGGGCGCTGGGTGCGTTTCTGGCGGCGATCGATGCGGGGCGGATTGCGCCGGGATCGGTGCTGATCGTGGAAGGCCTGGACCGACTGAGCCGGGCCGAGCCGATCCAGGCCCAGGCGCAGCTCGCGCAGATCATCACCGCCGGCATTTCCGTGGTGACGGCGAGCGACGGCAAGGTCTATGACCGCGAGCGCCTGCGGCAGCAGCCTATGGACCTCGTCTACTCGCTGCTGGTGATGATCCGCGCACACGAGGAGAGCGACACCAAGAGCAAGCGCGTGCGCGCGGCGATCCGGGCGAAGTGCGAGGCGTGGCAAGCCGGGACGTGGCGCGGGCGGATCCGGTTGGGGAGCGATCCGGCGTGGCTGCGGTGGACCGGCACGGCGTGGGAGCTCATCCCCGAGCGCGCCGAGGCGGTACGGGCTGCGGTGGCGATGTTCCTGCGCGGCGAAGGGTCGGTGCGCATCCGACGCCGGCTGGATGCACTGGGCTTGCAGCTGACCGAGCGGCAGACGAGTGCGACCAACTTGTACAAGGTGTTCCGGCTGCGCGCGCTGGTGGGCGAGCGCGAGTTCGACGTGGGCGGCGAGGTCTTCACGCTGGTCGACTACTACCCGGCGCTGATGGACGAGGCGGCGTTCTCGGAACTGCAGCGCGCGCTCGGGCAGCGAGAGCGGCGAATCGGTCGATCGGCGATCGCCGGCATCGTCACCGGGCTGGACGTGCTCAAGTGCGGCTACTGCGGCACGGCCGTCGGCTCGCAGAACCTGGTGGGGCGAGCGAAGGCAGATGGCGCACTGGCCGACAGCTACCGGCGCCTGGTGTGCGCCGCCCACCGCTATGGCGAGCGCTGCGCGGTAGGCGGAAGTTGTTCGGCTGTACCGGTCGAGCGCGCGCTGCTCACCTACTGCAGCGACCAGATCAACCTCACGGCACTGCTGACCGGTGACACACGTGCCGAGACGTTGCGTGCAGAGCTGGCCAGCGTGCGCGGTCGGCAGGCGAACACCGCGGCCCAGCTCGAGCGCATCACGACGGCGCTCATGGCGGATGATGGCCCGGCACCCCAGGCATTCCTACGCAAGGCGCGCGAGCTCGAGGAGCAAGCGGGTGCGCTGGCCAACGAAGCAGCGAGTATCGAGCACGACCTGGCCGTGCTGTCGCAGACGTCTGCACCCGCGCTGGCCGAGCAGTGGTCCGCGCTGGTTGATCGGGCGCTGGCGCTGGACGAGGATGCACGCCTGCAGGTACGCCAGCTCGTGGCCGACACCTTCGATCGGCTGGTGTTGTTCGTTCGGGGGGTGGAGCCATCGGACGATGGTGAGGCGCCGATCGAGCTGCTGCTGGTATCACGCGCGGGCCAGATGCGCATGCTGACGTTCGATCGGCGCACGGGAGCCCTGCGGTTGGGCGTGGACGTGGGGGCCTTGCCGGCGTAAGAGGGATCAGCGCCCAGCGCCCTGCCGTGCCAGCCTTTCACGCTCGCCCTTGAGCCGCTCGATCTCGCCCTGAATGGCGCGGATCCGGACGTCGTAGCGGCCAACGACGGCGGTCATCTCTTCACTGATACTGTTTTCCCACACCGCGCCCGCCAGGTTGTTGTTCGCCTGGGCCTTCTTGGCGCGTAGCGCGGCGAGCTCCGCGTTCATCTTGCCTTCTTCATCCCGGATGCGGCTGTGCTCGACGCTGATTCGGTGGTCGATGTCGCGCAGCGCGCGCTCATGCTCCATGCGAGCCACGACAGCTTGCGGGTTGCTGGATGAGTTGATCGGAGCCACTCCGGATTGAGCTGGCGCCGAGACCGGCCCGGCTCCCGCGCGCCCTGATGCAGGCCGAACATCGATCGGCTTGGCGTCAGGCTGGCAGGGCTGGCCGGAGAACACGGTCGTGTCGCCGATCTTGCACTTGTAGACCTGCGCGGCGGCGGGTGGCGGCAGCGCGGCGAGGATGGCCAAGGCTACGAGGGTGACAGGATGCATCATGCTGGCATGCTCCGGGTAGGCATGCCGCATTGTAGCGCGGTCAGATTTCGATGGTCTCGACCGGGAGTGCGGGGCCTGCCCTTCGACGGCTCCGCCGCTCAGACCTCTTGATCCACCCCAGCGAGCGCGGGCGCAGGGCCGAGGATCACGCCGCCGCGCACATAGACATGGTCGCCGACCGTCGCCTCGCCGCGGGCGTGCAGCGTGGCGCCGTCGACCAGTTGGATGACGACGCCGTCGGTGGTGACCGCGACAACCTGCCCGGCGTCGTCGGAGTCGCCGGGGATGAGCGCGAGCAGGCGCTTATACGGATTCCAGCTCATGGGTTTCGATCCGGATGGTTTGCCAGAGGTCGGGGAAGCGGTGATCGACCTGGACGCTGCGGGAGAGCCCCAGGCGCGAGACGCCGGACTCGGTGTAGCGGATGAGCTTGCCCGGCTGGATGATGCCGGTCTCCTCGAGCACGGGCAGGCGCAGGGTGATGTGCGCCTGGCGGCCGGTGTCGCCGAGTGTGGCGAGGCCGCGCTGGCGCGTCATCTCCGGGGCTGTGGCGAGCGGATCGACGATCGTGGGGGCAGTGCGATCGGCGGCGGTGCCGGTGCGGCGGATGCGGTCGCGGCGGCCGGCCTCGCCACCGTGCACCCAGACGGCGTTGTAGGCGGGCTTGTCCTGCCACTCGATGCCCTCGACTTCGCAGACGTCCTCGGGCAGATCGATGTCGGGCGCCTGCGCGGCCCAGTTCCACGGCGCGGCGGGGTAGCGCGGCATGATGATGAGCGTCTGGTCGGTGTCGTGCGCCTGCACATAGCCGCCGCCGGCCTCGGCGATGCGGGTGGCGGCGTCCATATAGCTGCCCTGATGGCTCCACGCGCCGGCGGGCACCAGCCAATCGGTGATGCGCCAGTCGACCGTCCAACCGATGCCGACGCCGTTGATCGTGAGCGCATCGGCGAGGAGCTGCTGCGCGGTGCGCGCCTCGGCGTTGTAGCGTGTCGCGACGGGCGCGTGCGGGGCCGCCAGCCAGGCCGCGCGACCGCGCCCCGAGATCTTGAGGCGCGCTGCGGCGAAGCGGCGATCGCGCCCCATTCGCTCGACCACCAGGCGCAGCGGGCTGCCGTTAAGCGTGGCGAGCAGCTCGACGTGCTCGCCGAGCGCGGGCGAGCGGACCAGCGGCATGAGGTCGGCGGGCAGCGAGGCGGACCATCCCCAGGTCCAGCTGTCGGCATCGAGCGTGGCGGAGAAGTCTTCGACCTCGATGGGCTGGCCGGTATCGACCCGCAGCAGGCGGAAATCATTGATCACGAGATAGGCCTCGGAAATGGGGACGACGATGGTGGCGCCGGGCTGCTCCGGCGTTGGGCAGCCGAAGACGAGCGCGGGGAGCCCGTCGGCAAGTCGGCAGAACACGAGCGCGGCGGGCGCGGACGGCAGCGTCGGGTAGATCGCCTGGTACAGATTGGAGAGGGCGAGCGCGACACCGTGCTGGTGCCACACTCGCGCGCACATCCGCTTGCGCATAGCCTCCTGTGCTCCGATCGCCGTCGAGTGCCCCCGGCGCACCCCGGAGGTCGATCGCGCGGCAAGCGGCGCGGCGGAAGGTACCTGAGCCTGGTGCCCGATGCGGGCGCAACCACGTGATGCAGCACCGCTCTGCGAGTTCGCGCGAACACTTGCAGCGTGCGCCACGGTCTGCGCGTGCACCACCACGGCGCACGTGCCTAGTGCATCCCCGTGCTGCGCCGGCTGGGCGCTGGCGCGGCTGGCGCGGGCGGCCTGCTGGTGTGCCAACCTTGCCGCGCCGAGAAGGAACTCCCCGTGCTGTGCCCGCGCATCGAGCGGCGCGCGTAGCGGAGCCTGCTCCGCGGCGGCAGCAAAGAGGACCGCTTGCCGGCGTAGTGCCTCCGCGTGCGGAACGCCGATCACGGGCCCGTCGTTCTCGGGTAGCGAGAGGTCGATGCTCAAACTCATGAGCGCGAGCAGTGCCGGCATGGGCGGGCCGGGCATCGCCAAGAGCAGCGCGCCGTTTTGATATATCCCCACCGAAAGGGTCGGTGCGGGCGGTCTCAGATCCGCCGGTGGGATTCCCGCACCACCCGCCGCAAAATGTGTCTTCCAGCCCTCTGCACGGAGGGCTATTTCACCCAGGGGGGCCGCCGGAATTTCGGCGAGCACGTCCCCTTCGACATCACCCGCGACCAGAATCTTGCCGAATACGATCGCTACAGGCGAACGCAGCGTGATGGCCCGGGACTGGAAGAGCAGCTCCACAGCGCCGATGCGGCTGTCGGCGATGGCGCCGACCAGCGACGGTGGGAGCGACGCGACGTTGGGGGCTGGCAGGGTGGCGAGCAGCGCCCCCGTGACGGTCTCGTATTGTTCCCCGCCGGTCGCGCGCCAAGTCGCGGAAACCATCGAGCGATCGGGTCGTGCGTACTCCGCCGCGTTGCGCCAGAAGGCATGCACAGCACCAAGCAGCGGGCGAACGTATGCCGAGGCACCCGTGGTCTGCCAGCTCGCCATCACGCCAACCAGATCCGGCCGGGAGTACTCCGGTGCGGCCCACCACGATGCACCGACTGCACCTACGGGCGGCCTGGAGTAAGCGGTGGCGCCGTTTAGCGCCCGCCAGCTCGCAAGTACGGAGGCAGGCACCCCGCGGGTGTATTCGGACGCGCCGTTCCAGGTCGCCTCTACCGCGGGGGAGACGGGGCGCTGGTAGCTCAAGGCATCACGCGGTGCACGATGTCATTGAGCAACTTCCCCTCGGCCAGCTCGTCGCTCAGGAACAGCACCTGCATCTCTCCACCCGGCGTCACCTCGATCGCGTATTCCCCGGTGGAGGCGTCGCTCATCGTCTCACCGAGGACATTGCCGGTCGCGCGGTCGTGCACACGGACGACTCGCGCGGCGGGGAGCCCTGCTGCATCGGTCACCACGCCGGAAACGGTCGATGTCGCGGGCGGGGCCACCGAACTGAAGTAGTAGAGTTGCCCCTGGGCGAGTTCCGGCGCGGGGACGATGAGTTGCTGCGCGCCGAGCGTTTCCGGTTCGACCACCCGCTCATCGAAGACGAAGACCTGCATGTACGCCGTTCCGGGGGCGTTGGTGGAGGCGCGACAAACCACCTCGATCCCGGCGCCGTTTGGCAGCACGCGAAACGCCGCATGAACAGAAGCGTTTGCCGTGTCCCCCCAGCCGTTCCACTCGATATACAGCACGGCCCCCTGCGCGCCGGTAGCCCACTTTCCGGTTTGCAGCACCAGGTAATCCGGGACATAACTCGGCATCAGCAGCAAGCCCGACGACGGCCACGAGTTGTAGATATTCGGCGTGTCGATCGCCCCCGGGATCAAACCGACATCGTTTATGTTGTAGTTCGACAGGTAAGGGAGTGCGGCACGACGGAAACCGAGCAGACCGTTGCTGCAAATGAACACGCGCGTTTCCTGGCCGCCTTCGAGAGGCGGGAAACCCACGTCGACAAATTGCTGGTTTTCCGTGAAAGCCAGCGTGTTTTCCGCCCCGGCTGCAAGCTCCACTTTCCACGCATCGTATGCCGCGAGCACGGACGTGAACGAGTCAGCCGGCCGCTGTACGATGTCGTCGAGGATCTTCTGCCCGGTGGCGAGGTCGAGGATGGCCATCGCTTACCCCTGGAACGTCGCAACAACAAGGCGGACAAACGACCCTTCGCGCAGCATCGTGTCCGAGAGTTTGATCTCCCCGCTGCCGGCCTCGTTGGTCACGGAAATATCCGTCGCCCAGACGCTGCCGGCGTTGTCGTAGACCTTGGCCTGGGTCGCCTCGCCGGTGGTGCCGATCTGCACCTCGACGGGCACAGTGAGTTGGATCTGGAACGTTTCGGGCACGAGAATGCCGGCGCCATCACGTAGCAGTAGCGACGCGAGCACGATGTTGTCGGCGCTCAGAAAATCGATCCTTGCGCGCCCTTCTCCGCCATCGAGCAGATCGAAAGACGCCTGCAGCGCCGGGAGGCGGGCCGCTGCCGCGCGGGCTGCGGTATGCGAGGTGGATAGGTTCATGTCAGTCCACGGAGGGGGTAAGGTTGAGCCGCACTACCGGGTCGTACCGCCCGGTGTGGTCGTAGGCGATCACCGCATATTTTTTCGTCGGATCCAAGCCGTCTACGTGCCACGCACCTGCCACGTCCGAAGCGGTCGTGGCTGCGAGTTCCGCCGCCGGGAGTACGCCGCGGGCGGAACCGGGGAGAAAGACCTGAACCCGCCGCGGGACCATCGTGTTCGGCGAGCCGGCCACGGCGGTTGACCCGTGCAGGAACCCGGGAGGGCGGATGTCGACGATGATCACATCGTCGTCGCAGAGGCGCACCGTCATCGCCAAGGCCCCACGATCTGAATCGCGCCTTGGTGACCCTCATACCCGTAATAGAAGGCGCCGACCTCGAACTCGTACAGCGCGGTGTCACCCACCTCGGTGATCTGGGTGCGCAGCGGACGCTTGCGGGCCTCCGCAACGTAGAGACCGGGGACACGGCCGCGCTGACGGCCCCCCTGATACACCCTGTCGGGGTAATAGCGCAGCAGCCCGTCCGCTTCCTGAATAAAGCCGCCGGGGAGCGCGCTAGCACTTGCCGAAGGAGAGTACGTGGTGCCGGCGAGGTCTCTCGCGAGCGTGAGCCCGCCGTCGGCAGGCATTTCCGCGAGGCCGAGCCCAACGGCAGGGAACTGGACGGCGCCCGGTCTGTGCGCGCACAGGATGCAGTGGAAAGCGTCGGACTGTGCGGACTCGCTCAGGTCTCCGAACGCATACACGCTGTAGCCGCGATAAACATCGACCGGCTCCTCGGAGAAGTTCACTGCCAACACGAGGAAACGGTCGTCCGCGGCGAGGATCCACGGGCGGCCCGATACGACCAGCGGGGAGGATTTCATCCAGGCGGGCAACACCGTTCCCGACTCCAGCGAGGTCGGGAACGGTCGTTCTCCGGCGTCGACGTCCGTCATGGTCTCGTACGCGCGCACCTTCGCGTGGATCGTCTGGCCGTCCTCCACGCGCAGGTAGCATTGCGTCCCCGCCAGGTTCTGCGACTGAAAGACCGCCTTATGTTGGGCAGGCGCCGCGAAGGGTCTCGCCCAACCGGCGGATGCGAACGCGAAGCCCGCCCCCACCACGCCCCCGTCGGGGACTCCGGGGCAATCGAACCGAACTTCGCCCCCCTGCTGGTACGACAGGCGCCACTCGGCGTTAAGGAGAGGCTCGCTGGCGCCGGAGATGCGCACCACCGAGTGCTTGCGATAGGGGGCCTCCGCTGCGAAGTGAGCGGTCGCAACGCCGTCGGAGACGACGAGCGTGTCGGGCGTTCTCGCGCCGAAACCGTCGACGAGGCAGGTGCTCAGCAGCGCGATCATCTCGCCGAGCTGACCGCGCAGTTCGGGGGCGCCCTCCAGGTCGGAGGAGAACCATTTCACCGTGGTGTCTGCTTTCATCGTCATGTCCGGTCGATGTTGCCCAGCACGCAGATCTCGACGCCGTCGGCGCCGTCGTCGAGCGGCTCGTCCGACTGCTGGATGCTGCGCGCAATCCAGATGTCGGCGAGCGCGCCGACGGTGTTGATGCGCACCACGTTGCCCGCAGCCCACCCGCCGCCGTTTGCCGCGACCGGGATGCGCAGATAGGGCACGCCACCGGAACCATCGGCTGCGCGCGTGCGCGGGTTGATCGGGGCGACGTCCGCATTGAACGGCCCCGAATACACGAGGCCGCGCCGCTGGCCGATCAGTTCGACATTCGTCGCGCTCGTCCAGCGCAACAGCCAGCGCTCGGTCTCGGCCCCCTCGTTGGTGAGCTCGATCGGGTGGGCGATCACGTCGAGCGATGCGGTCGCCTCCGAGCCGGCGAGGGTGTCGGACCACGTTCCGTTCCAGGTCGCCTGGTCCCAGACTGCCGAGACGCGCGCCCGGCGGTCGCCGTGCAGCAGGCAGGACGAGACGATCGCCTCGCCGGCCGGGTAGTCGTGCGTAAGCGGGCGGGACAGCGCGATCTCGCCCGTGATCTGTGCATCCGTGACCTGCCGCAGATCACCCACGGTGTGCCGCACACGCACCGGCATCACCATCCCGGCCACGTCGGTGAAGACCACCAAACCGGCGGCGCGATCGACCATGTAACCCGTGCGGCGCACTACGCCATCGGCGTCAACCACCTTGGCCCAGGCCAGCCGGGCGCGACCGCAGTTGATCGTGGTGCCGTTGATTGCGTTCTGTGGCGCTGTTTCAGCCGTGTGCATGACCATGACCAGGTCGCCGGGGCGATAGATCGGCACGCGACCGTCGGCCGGCAGGCGCACCGCGTCGATACCGAGGATGTCAGCGTCGAGCGGCAAGTAGCGGTAGCTGACGGCGCTATAGCGCACGCTGGCTGGGTCGACCTCGCGCGGGATCGTGACCTCGCCAGCAGCGTTGGCACCGAAGCGGACTGTTGCGACGCCCATCTCGTAATTGACCTCGCCGACGGCCCAGGCGCCAACGATATTTCCGTCGGGGTCGGATGTGGCGGTGATTTGCTCGGAGTTGGAGTAGCTGCCAGTACCGGAGGTGGTGGCGGTGATAGTGAGGGATTGCGGTTTGACCGGGCTGGACTCGATGCGGAACGTCATTTCGGTCGCGGTCCAGTCCCCGTAGCGGCCAAGGGCGCTAGTAATAACGGGTGTGCCCGTGGTCCCTGGTGGAGACCTCGTGATGAGCACGTCGCGCGAGGCGTAGCCCACCGTTCCGGCCGGGATTCCGCCGGGGTTACCTGCGGTGATGTCCGTGTAGAGCACGCCAGCACGGTCGACGTAGGTCTTGCCCCCGTACTGGATCTCTAGCGACCCAGGGACGAGTGCGGGGGCGCTGGTGGCAAGGCCCACACGAACCGCCGGGGCGCTGTCGACGGGGACCGTCTGGGATGCACTGGCCGCGAACGCAGTCACAACCCCGCCAGCAATCGCGCGAGACCAGTCCACGGCGATCGGAGCAGCCGCGGTTTGCTGTGGGACCCAGCCATACAACCCACTTCCCGGCGCAGATTGTGTCCAGACCCGCTCTGTGGCCGTCGCTGTGGGGGCAGTGACGACGACATCCCCTGTGGCGTAATCGACGGTACCCACGATCGTCGAGGCAAACTCCAGATCACCAGCGGCGATACGCAGGTTTCCGTCGCCCAGCGAGTCCGCGAGTTCGGCATAGCGCGGGCCGAAAGCGAATTCCGCTGACACGGGCACGCGCACGGTACGCGGCCTCACCGCGACACCGAAGGTCCACGACAGCACGCTACTGCCCGGCGGCGCCGGGTTGCTGACGCCGACCCGCTCATACGAGACCACGACGTCGCTGCCGGCGTCGATCGGCACGATGTCGAGCGCGATGCGCGGGGCGCTGTAGTCGATCGTCCCCGACATGCCGTTGCCGCTGATCGTGCCGGCGGTGGCGTCGGTGGCGGTGTAGACCGTGCCGGGGTTGTCGCCCTGGCGCGGGGAGGTCCACGTCACCATGACCGAGCCAGGCACGATGGGGCCGACGAGATCCGGGGACTCGAACACCATGCGCGCGGGGGCGGGCGATTCGGGCACGAGGGAGACGTAGTGCGCGGGCGAGCCCCATGCGAGCACGATGGAGCTCCCCGCATCGGGCAGCGCGCCGAGCGTGACCGCAAGCGCACCGGTAGTGTAGTTGACGGTCCCGGCACCCAGCGCAGCGTCGGACCCAGCGAGCACCCCCTCACCGTCGTCCGCGAGGTCGTACCAAATCCCGTTGGCACGGTAGGACAGGTTGAGCGTGCCCGGGGCGGGCAGCGGATTCAGCGGGGCGACCCAGTTTAGCGCGCGGGTTTCCGCTGTGACGCGAAGCCCGTGTGTGTGCGCCTGTTGGGCGATTTCGACCATGCGCGAACCGGCGGACACGGTGACGGTCGCGGTCGGCGTCAGGGGCCGGTTTACGAGCGGACGCTCGGTCTGCGAGCTGGGTACGAGCGAGGCGTACATGCTTGCCGCCCGCACAGTGGTATCGCCGACATTGGCAGGCACCGTCAGCGGCTGTGCCCCGAAATAACTTGCGGCATCCGCAACGGTGGTGTCGCGGATGCGGGTTTTGCCGGTGTACGTGTATGCGGAATCTGCGCGCGCGGCTACATGCCCTGGAAAATCGGCGCGCAGCGCGTCGGACAGTGAAAGCGTCACGATCCAGCGATCGAACGTCAGATCCTCGCCGCTGGATAGCGTGCCGTCCGTGAACGTCGCGACGGTCACCGAGACCTCGGTGACACGCACGTACTGCTCGACCTCGCTCGGCGTGCCTTCGTGAAGCACGAGGCACAGCGTTTTACCAACCGGAGGGAGCGGACTGCCGATGCGCTGTAGCACACTGATCGCACGCATGCCTGCGATGTGATTTTCGAGCAAATAGCCGCGCCAGGTCGGGCCTTTGTATAGATACGCGGCCACGCGGTCGGCAGCGTCGCTGCGGGTATCGAACGGGTCGCCGGAGGAGAACAGGGTGTAGCCGAGCGCGTCGTCCTGCGGCAGCGCGGTGACTACCGTTTTGGCGCCGGAGTACATATCCGTGCTCAGCGTCCGGACCGCCAGAAATACCTTCCGCAAATTGAAACGCCCGTAAGCGCGATCAAGGTCGGAAATGTCGGGGAAAACGTTATTCATCCGGCCGTCTTCAATCGCACGTCCGGTCGCAGCGCCGCCCCCCTCGGGCACGTCGTCCATGACTTGCGACTCGACGAATACGATGTTGTTTTCAAGTATCGGCATTGCGACCTCAGGTGGGGATGGTCATGAAGCGCAGCGTCACGAGGAGCCAGTCCTCGGCGCCCGCATCGCTGTAGAAGATCACCGGCTCGGCGGCGTGGGCGCCGTCCTGGTGGCGGAACATCACGCGGTACGGAGTGCCGTGCAGCGAGAGCGTGAGGGCCTGGCCGGGCACATCGGCCCAGGCGCGCAGCTGCGTCATGTCCGCGCGCGTCATCCAGGCGCTGCGCTCGTCGAACGGGCGTAGGGTGATCGGGCGGCCGTAGTGGCGCAGGGCCACCTGGATGATCGGGCGGCCGGTGAGCCCGCGCGTCATCGACTGCTCGACGGCGGCCCAGCTGAACTCGTCCTCCCAGTAGAGGTCGGGATCGAGCACGAGCGTGGTGGTGCCGTCGGAGAGGGTGATGGACATGGTCAGGACCTCAGCGCGTCGGATTCGAGCTGCCGCAGCACGGCCACGAGGGCGTTTGCGTCCTGCGCGCTGGCGGTGTTGATGGTGGTGGAGCGGCCTGCGCCGATGCCGACAGAGACGCGGTGCGTGATGACCTGCTCGCGGGGCTGCTGCTCGACGATGCGCGGCTTGTTGGATTCGTAGCGGCCGGACGCGCGTTCTTGCTCGAGCTGTATCTCGTCCAGGCGCTTGACGATGATGTCATTCACCATTTGCGCATAGCGCGGGTTTGCGCCGGCCAGACCAACACCACCAGGCGACGAACGCTTGCCGATGCGCTCCAACGCCTGCTCCATTTCCTTGCGCAGCGCGAGGCCGCCGAGGGATTCGGCACGCGCCAGGATTTCGTATTCGCCGGAGCTCATGAGCCTGTAGCTCGATGCCTTTCCGGGCAGAGCACCCGGCGGCGTGCCCGGGGGCGGCGCATCACCACCAGGCGGCGGGGGTGGGGACGGAAGATTCTGGATCGTCTGCCCAAGCACTACGTATTTTGCGGTGGCATCTTCGGCGCTATCGCCCAAGCGGTCAGTAGCGTTCTTGCCTGCGTCCATGGCAGTGGCGATGGCGCGGCCAGTGCCGTCCGCCGCGAGCTGCAGGCCATGCATCTTGGCCTGCGCCTGCAGGGTAGCGGTGGCAACGCCGCCGTTCGCCGCGATCGCTTTTTCGGCGTAGGCGGCGAATGCGGCGGCGAGCTCGCGCGGAGTGGCGGTGCCGCTGTTGCGGATGGTCTCGAAGCTGGTGCGAGCGCTGTTGGCGAGGCGATCCAACTCGGCCTGGCTGGTGACGCCGAGGTTGCGGAAGGCCATTTCGACATCGCCCGCCGTGAGCTTGGCTTGTGCGCCCGTCTCCTTGAGCCGCTGCTGCAGTTCGATCAGCTTTTGCGCAGCGCCCTGCGTATCGCCCGCCTCGATCAGCCTGGCGTACTCTTCGCGCAGCTTCGTGATTTCGGCCTGCGTCGCCTGCGCAGCCTGCTGCTGAGCGGCGGCGGAGGCTTGCGCTTTGGCCGCCAGTTCGGCGGCGGCGGCGCCTGCGG
>ERZ761603.2261-NODE-2261-length-13441-cov-5.489317_pt1 | contig 13441 bp, 12 predicted proteins | sample MGYA00511879_ERZ761603 | MGnify/ENA primary metagenome ERZ761603 (study PRJEB28899, sample SAMN02850040) | bioreactor sludge metagenome | biome: EBPR Sludge; feature: EBPR Bioreactor; material: flocular biomat | place: Australia: Thorneside Wastwater Treatment... | reverse complement strand
TATTGGCACGGCCAAACCAACGCCGGCCGAACGCGCCGGCATCCCTTACGCGGGACTGGATCTTGCCGACCCATCCCAGGCCTTCAGCGTGCATGATTACCTGCGCGGGGTGATCGACACGATGGCCGCGCATCCCGGCGTCCGGACGTGGCTGGTCGCCGGTGGCACCGGGTTGTACGTGCGCTGCCTGTTGAAGGGATTGGATGAGCAGGAGGGCGCGAACCCGGCACTCCGCGCGGAGGCGGAGACCATTCTGGCCGGCCAGGGTTTCCATGCCTTGATGGCGTGGTGTCAACAACGCGATCCCGATATTCGCGAGCGGTTGCCGGAAGGCGACCGGGGAAATGCCCGGCGCTGGATCCGGGCCTTGGAACGCGGTCCCGTCCTTCCTTCCGATGTCCCGCTTCCCGATGACGTCCGGATTGCCGGGCTTTGCCGCGATCGCGCCGAACTCGAGGCGCGGATCGTCCGGCGTGTCGACGACATGTTCGCGCGGGGGTTGGTTGAGGAGGTGCGATCCCTTCGAGCGGGCGGGGTGGAATGGTCGCCCACGGCCCGCCAAGCCATCGGCTATGCCGAAGCGGCGGCGGTCCTGGATGGCCGCATGACCGCGGCCGCGGCCCGGGAGCGCACCGTGATCCGCACCCGCCAGTATGCCAAGCGCCAGATGACCTGGTTCCGCCATCAACTGCCCACCCGCTGGTTTTCCGTTTGCGGCGAACACGACATGAACCTCGCCAGCCGGCGCATCATGGAGTATTGGTCATCCCATGACTGACATGATTGACCTCCAACCGTCGGGCGAAGAAACCGTCCTGCTGATCGGGATATGCCTGTCGCGCCATGCCGATCCGACCGCCCAGGAATCGCTGGAGGAACTCGCCCAGTTGTGCGAAACCGCCGGCGCGACCGTAACCGGGACCATGGTGTGCCGCATCGGCCATCGCCATGCCGGCACCTACATCGGCGAGGGCAAGGCGGCGGAGATTGCCGCGCTGGTCGCCGAAAAGAAAATCGCCACGGTGGTGTTCGACGAGGAATTGACACCCGCGCAAGGCCGCAACCTCGAGGCGATTTTCAAGACGAAGGTCGTCGACCGTACCCAGGTGATTCTCGATATCTTCGCCCAGCACGCCCGCACCGCCGAGGGTCGGCTGCAGATCGAGCTGGCCCAGTTGGAATACCTGCTGCCGCGGTTGCGCAAGATGTGGACCCACCTGGAACGCCAGAAGGGCGGTATCGGCATGCACGGTCCCGGCGAAAAGCAATTGGAGATGGATCGACGCCGCATCGTGGAGAATATCCAGCGCCACCGGCAGCGTCTCAAGGAAGTGCAGATGCGCCGTTCCGAGCAACGCCGTGGACGACGCCGCCATGGCTGGGCTTTGATCTCGCTGGTCGGCTACACCAACGCCGGCAAGTCCACGCTCATCAATGCCCTGACCAAGGCCGGCGTGCTGGCCTACGACAAGTTGTTCGCCACCCTCGACCCCACCACGCGTCAGCTCAAGCTGCCGAACCACCAACTGGCGTTGTTGACGGACACCGTCGGATTCATCCGCAAGTTGCCGCATCATCTGGTCGAATCGTTCAAGGCCACGCTGGAGGAGGTCGTTCAGGCCGACCTGCTGGTCCACGTGATCGATGCCGCCCATCCGCAGGTCTTCCACCAGATCGAGGCGGTGGAAGGCGTGCTGCGGGAAATCGGGGCGCACGAGAAAAACATCATGCCGGCTTTCAACAAAGTGGACGACCCCGCATCGGCGGTCAACCTGCCGGCCCTGCGCGCACGGTTTCCCGGCGCCGTCGAGATTTCGGCCCTGCGCGAGACCGGCCTCGATGAATTGCGGGTGCACCTCGCCGACACCCTGCGCAACCGCAGCGAGCGGTTGACCTTGCGTGTTCCCTTGCGCGACGGCAAAACGCTCGCTTTGCTGAAGACCAATGCCACCATCGTGGAAGAGACCTACGAGGAAGAACACGTGCTGATGAAAGCCGCGGTGCCCATCACCTTGAGCGGGGTGGTGGCGCCATACCGGTTGGATCCGCCCGTGGATAACGAATATGAGCACCAGCATTGAACCGGCGGCGGCGCCCGCCGTCACTATCACCCAATACCCCATCAGTCCGCGACGCATCAAGGACATCCCCCTCGACGAGCGCCCGCGGGAGATGTTCGATCGCGACGGCGCCGACCAGGTCAATGACCGCGTGTTGCTGGCGATCCTCGTGCGTAACGGCATCCCCGGCCACAGCGCGGTCGATATCGCCGACGCTTTGTTGAACCGGTTCGGTTCCTTGCCCGCCCTGGCCCGCGAGCCGGTCGAGGAGATCGCCCGCATCCCGGGCATGGGCAGCGTCAAGGCCCAGATCATCAAGGCGGCGTTGGAACTGGGACGCCGCCTGTCCGGACGCATGGAGGACGAACGTGCGGAAGTGCGCACGCCGGCCGATGCCGCCCGGCTGATCGCCGGGCAGGCCGCCGCGCTGGAGGTCGAACAATTCTGGGTCATCCTGCTCGATACCAAATACCGGCTGCGGCGACCGCCCATCTCGATCTCGAAAGGCATCCTCGACGCCTGCCTGGTCCATCCCCGCGAAGTGTTCAAGGAGGCGATCCGCGCCTGCGCGGCGGCGGTGGTGCTGGTGCACAATCATCCATCCGGAGATCCCTCGCCGTCCCGCGAGGACATCAAGTTGACCCGGCAGTTGATCGAAGTCGGGCGCATCATGGACATCGACGTGCTCGATCATGTCGTGGTCGGTGGGCGCTCGGAGCGTAATCCGGCTGGTTTCACTTCCTTGCGCGAGTCCGGTCTGGTATCGTTCACCGCAACAACTTGATTCATGCCATGAGCATTCATCCAAGCGCCATTGTCGATTCCCGAGCCAATCTGGGCCGTGACGTGGAAATCGGACCGGGAGCGGTGATCGAACCCGACGTGCAACTCGGCGACGGCACCGTGATCGGACCGCATGCCGTCATCCGCGCCTACACCACCATGGGCGAGCAGTGCCGCGTGCACCCCGGCGCGGTGATCGGCGACACGCCGCAGGACCTGATCTTCAAAAACGTGCGCAGTTATGTACGCATCGGGGCGCGGTGCGTCATGCGCGAAGGCGTGACGATTCACCGGGGCACCAAGGAGGAAACCGAGACGGTGATGGGCGACGATTGTTACCTCATGGCGAACAGCCATCTGGCCCACAATGTCCTGCTCGGCAACCGGGTCATCCTGGCCAACGGCGTATTGCTGGGCGGGTATGTGCACATCGCCGACGCCGCCTTCGTCAGCGGAAACGCCGTGATCCATCAGTTCTGCCGCATCGGTCGACTGGCGATGGTGGGCGGATTGTCCGGCATCAGCAAGGATGTGCCGCCATTCTGCATGACCCACTCGGTCAGCATGAACATCGTCGTCGGCCTGAACACCGTCGGTTTGCGCCGCAACGGATTCGATGCCGACGCGCGTCGCCGCGTAAAAGCCTGTTTCGACATCGTCTTCAAGCAAGGATTGAACGTGCACCAGGCGCTCGATGTCCTACGTCAGCGTGAAGACGATCCAGTGGCGAAGGAATGGCATGACTTCATCGCAACGTCCAAGCGCGGCATCTGCAAGGGGGCCGGCGGCGTTGAGGCGGATGAGGCGTAACGTGCCGGTCGCGGTCGTGCTGGCCATCATGCTGGCAACCGCCGGGATCGCCGAGGAACCGCCCATCGAGTTCGGCTGGAACGACGAAGGCGTGGCGGTGCGGGTGCAGGACCGACCGGCCAACGAGGTGTTGCAATGGATTTCCGCCGCCACCGGCATACCAATCCAACTCGACCCGGCCAATGAAACCCGTCTCAATGGGCTGTACCGCAAGCGCACGCTCGAGGAGTTGCTGCTCGACCTGTCGCCCGGCATGGCCATCCAGTATACCCACGATCCTCGATTGAACGCCCCGGTCATCGAGCGGGTGTTTTCCACCACCATGGCCGATACCGAGACCCGCGACCGGCACTTGCGCCGACTCGTGATCGACCGGGAAAACGTCGCCGATGGCATTATCCCGCCGACGGATCGGCCGGTGCGTTACTCCGGCATCGGGGCCGCGATACATCCCACGTCCGACGGCGGGGGCGTACTCCTGCAGCCCTTGTCGCCGACGGCGCCGGCGGCCCGGGCCGGCCTCCGTTTTGGCGATGTGGTGACGGCTATCGACGGCGTGCCAGTGATCCGGTTCACGAATACGTTCGACATCGCCCGGGCCATCCGCGGTCCGGAGCAAACGGACGTCACCCTGGCCGTGCAGTATCCGGACGGGACGCGGCGCGAACTCAAGGTTCGCCGCGAAGTGTTCATGTGGACGCCGCCGGCCACGCCGTAAAGTCGGGAAGCGGCGCGAACGATACAAACAGACTGGTCATTGCAAGAGGTTGCGGTAAGGTATCAAGCAAATGAGGTGTATGATGATCCGTAGATGGCTGCCCCTGGTGATGTTGGCATGGTCGGCGAACGCGCAGGAAACCTTTCCACGCGCGGAATGGAGGGACGAACCCAGCCCGCTGGCCAGTCCGGACGCCACGGTGGGCGGCGAAATCAGCATCTACGCGCACCAGTACCCGCAAAGCTTCAACTACTACCTCGACAACAACGTGTTGAGCGGCGAGTTGTTCGGCAACATGTATGAGTCGTTGCTGGGTATCGATGGCATCACCGCCGAATACGTGCCGGGATTGGCGAAAAGCTGGACCATTTCCGAGGACAAGCGCGTCTTCACCTTCACCATCGACGAACGGGCGGTGTGGAGCGATGGCAAACCGGTCACTGCCGACGATGTCGTGTTCACGTTCCAGACGGTGCAGGATCCGAAAAACCTCACCGGTCCCCACAAGGTCGGACTCGACGATTTCGAGACGCCGGTGGCGCTGGATGAACGAACGGTTCAATTTGTCGCGAAGAAAGTCCATTGGCGCAACCTCGGCACCGCCGGTGGCTTGCTGATCCTGCCCAAACACGCAATGGAGGGGCAGGATTTCAATCGCATCCATTTCGAATTCCCCGTCACGTCCGGGCCCTACCGGCTGGGCGAGGTCAGTGAGGGACGTTTTGTCAAAATGGAACGGCGCGAGGACTGGTGGGGCTGGACCCTCGCGCGCAATCGAAACACCGCCAACTTCCAGACGCTGGTCTACCGCTTCTTCGCCGACTCGGAAAACGCCTTCGAAAGTTTCCGTCGCGGCGCCATCGACGTATTTCCCGTGTATGTGGCCCGCTTGTGGGTGAACGAGACGGCCGGCGCCGCCTTCGACCGCAACTGGATCGTGAAACAGAAAATCTACAACGCCAACCCGATCGGTTTCCAGGGCTTCGCCATGAATATGCGGCGGCCGCCTTATGATGACGTGCGTGTGCGCCAGGCGCTCGCTCACTTGCTGAACCGCGAAAAGATGAACAGCACCATCATGTACAACCAATATTTCCTCCATCAGTCGTACTATGAGGATTTGTATGATGCGGCGCATCCCTGCGCGAACCCGGTCTTCGGTTTTGACAAGGACAAGGCCCGCTCCCTGCTGGCCGAAGCCGGATGGCAGGCCAATCCCAAGACCGGGTTACTGGAAAAGGACGGCAAACCGTTCGTGATCACGTTCCTGACCCGCGATCCGTCGTCGGACAAGTTCCTGGCCATCTATGGCGAGGACTTGAAAGATGTCGGCATCACGCTGAACATCGACCGCAAGGACTGGGCGGCGTGGACGAAGGACATGGACCAGTTCAACTACGACATGACGTGGGCGGCGTGGGGAGCGGGTCTGTTCAAGGACCCGGAAAGCATGTGGCATTCCCGCGAAGCCGACCGACCGAGCGGCAACAACATTACCGGCTTCAAGAACGAACAGGTGGACGCGCTCATCGAGCGCCAGACTTCGATCTTCGATGTCCGGGAACGCAATGCCATCCTTCGCGAGATCGATAGCCTGATCGCCCGCGAGGTACCCTATGTCCTTTTATGGAACATCAACTACACCCGCCTGCTGTATTGGAACAAATTCGGGACGCCGCCGCAGGTGCTGTCGAAGTTCGGAGATGAACGTTCGGCCTATGGATTGTGGTGGTATGACGAGGATGCCGCCGATGACTTGCGCACGGCGATGGAGGAGGAGCGGGCGCTCCCGGCCCGGCCGGTCGAGGTGAAGTACGACGACATGCTCGGCCCGTGATGACGCAATGGACCGGCTCGATTATTTCATCCGCCGCCTCCTGCTGATCATACCGACGTTTATCGGTATAACGGTCGTTTGTTTCACGCTGATCCAGTTCGTGCCGGGCGGGCCGGTCGAACAGATGATGATGCGCATGCGCGGGCTGGGGGAGGGCGATTCCAGTCCGGCGGCCGGCGCCGTGGCCTCGGTGACCGCCGAATACAAGAAGCAGTTGGAGATCCATTACGGGTTCGACCGGCCGCTGGCGGAGCGCTATTGGCGTTGGCTGGTGCATCACCGGCTCGGCCTGGACATGGAGTCCTACAAGTTTCCCCACCGCTCGGCCTGGCAGGTGATTCAAAGCCGCTTTGAAGTGTCGCTGATTTTCGGCATCACCAGCTTCATCCTGACCTATCTTATTTGCATTCCGCTGGGCATTGCCAAGGCCTTGCGCCAGGGTTCGTTGTTCGACCTCGGCTCCAGCCTGCTGGTATTCGTCGGTTATGCCATGCCGGCCTTCGCGCTGGGCATGGTGTTGAAAATGCTGTTCTGCGGCACGGTGGAGGGATTCTGGGACTGGTTTCCGGTGGCCGGATTCGCCTCCGATCATTACGCCACGATGTCGTTCGGGGAAAAGATCGCCGACCGCTTTTCCTATATGTTCCTGCCGTTGGTTTGCTACGTGGCCGGCAACTTCGCCATCCTGACGTTGTTGATGAAAAACTCCCTGCTCGACCAGATCGGCAGCGACTACATGCGCACCGTGCTGGCCCGGGGCGGCACGTTCCGCCGGGCGGTGTGGGGTCACGCATTCCGCAACGCGTTGATTCCGATCGCCACCGGCTTCGGCGGCGTGTTGACCCTGATGTTCGCCGGATCGGTGGTGATCGAGCAGGTGTTCGAAATCCCCGGAATGGGCCGGTTGAGTCTGGAAGCGGTGGTGGGCCGCGACTACCCGGTGTTCATGGCCATCCTTTCCATCACGTCCCTGCTCGGCTTGCTGGGCAATGTCTTGTCCGACCTGTGTTATGTGCTGATCGATCCCCGCATCCATTTCCGCAAATGAACCCGCTGGCCAGAAAACGATGGAACCGGTTCCGCCGTCACCGGCGGGGTTTTATATCGCTCTGCCTGCTGGGCGGCATGTACGCGATCAGCCTCGGCGCGGAGTTGATCTGCAACGACCAGCCCTTGTACGTGCGGTTCGAAGGCCGGCATTATTTCCCGGTGTTTTGTTTTTATCCGGACGATGTGTTCACCGGCAGCGGTCGGCAGACCCGGCCTGATTACAAAGCCATCCGGGATAGCGAACGGTTTGCCGCCGACCCGGCCAATCGCATCCTTTTTCCGCCTTTCCCGCATGGCCCGTACGAGATCATCAAGCCGGAGACCTTGCGCCGCGAGGAACGGGTTGACCTCGTTCTGACGCCGGCTCTGCGGGTCGGCAACGTGAACATCGACGGCGCCTTCCGGGTGGTGCGCTCCCAGCAGGCCGAACCGTTTTTGCGGGGTGATGCCACGGTCTCGCTGCTGGAACAATGGCCTTTCCCGCCCGAACTGCGGAGCGCCGTGGAGCAGCGTCTGGCCAATCGGGCCGCTCCATCGACACGCGCCGTGCTGACGAATCGGCTGGACGAAACGTTGGTGGCCGAGGTCAGCTTCTCGTCTTTCGCGCCGCGTCGGGAGCCGCCCCGCGATGTGCGCATGACGTTCCGGGAAATTGGATCTTCAGCGGGCAAGCCGGTCAAACTGTCGTTTCCGCGCGATCTGGAGCTGGTTGACGAGCCGCCGCCGGTGTGGTTTGCCATGGAGGAGGCGCAGCGGCAGCAGTTTCGGGATTTGGTCGCCCGTGCATTCGAACTTCCCGTGCTTTCCGATCCGGTGACGATCGCCGGAGCGGAATATGCGGTCATGTTGCGCAAGAATGACGTGCAGTGGCCCTTCCGTCCGGTACCGGGTCACTGGCTGGGGATCGACAATGCCGGCCGCGACGTGCTGGCCCGCATCCTCTACGGCCTGCGCACATCCATGACCTTCGGCCTGCTCCTGGTGGCGTTTTCGATGGGATTCGGCGTGCTGATGGGCGCGATCCAGGGTTACTACGGCGGGCGGGTGGACCTGGTGGCCCAGCGTCTGATCGAAATCTGGAGCACGATTCCCTTTCTCTACGTGATGATCCTGCTGGGTTCGATGTACGGGCGCAGTTTCAGTTTGCTGCTTTTTTGTTACGGCATCTTCAACTGGATCGGTATTTCCTATTACGTGCGGGCGGAATTCCTGCGCCTGCGCAACATGCCGTTCGTCGACGCGGCGCGTTGCCTGGGCATACGCCCGGCGGCCATCATGTTCCGCCACATCCTGCCGAACGCCTTGACGCCGATCATCACGTTTTTCCCGTTCTCGCTGGTCGGTGCGATCGGTTCCCTCGCGGTGCTGGATTATCTCGGCTTCGGCCTGCCGCCGCCGACACCGAGCTGGGGCGAACTGCTGCAGCAGGCGCAACAGTTTCGCTGGGCATGGTGGTTGATTGCCTACCCGTCGCTGGCGCTATTCGTGGTGATCCTGCTGGGCGTCTTCATGGGCGAGGGCGTGCGCGACGCCTATGATCCCAAACCGAGGATGAAGATGGAATGAACACGCCTTCGTCAGCATCCGCACCGTTGTTGCGCGTCGAGGATCTCGTGGTCTCGTTCCAGACTGACGAGGGGCCCATCCGCGCGGTGGACCGCGTTTCCTTCGAGATCATGCCCGGCGACGTGCTGGGCGTGGTGGGGGAATCGGGGTGCGGTAAATCCGTTACCGCGTTAAGTCTGTTGCGTTTGATTCCCCAACCTCCGGGCCGCATCGAACAGGGACACGCATGGTTTGGCGGCCGCGATTTATTGACCATGCCCGTGAAGGAACTACGTTCGATCCGCGGCCGCGAGATCAGCATGATCTTTCAGGAGCCGATGACCGCGTTGTCGCCGTTGCACCGCATCGGCCGCCAGTTGGTCGAGACCCAGCAATTCCACCGCGACATCGACACGGCCGCCGCGTGGCGGGTGGGCGAGGAGTGGTTGAGGAAAGTCGGCATTCCCGACGCGGCGGAACGCATGTACGCGTATCCGTACGAATTGTCGGGCGGCATGCGCCAGCGGGTGATGATCGCCATGGCATTGATGCTGGAGCCGAAATTGATTATCGCCGACGAACCGACGACGGCGTTGGACGTGACTATCCAGGCGCAGATCCTCGATTTGTTGCGGGCGATGAAGCAACGCGACACCGCCATCATGTTGATCACCCACAACCTCGGCGTGGTGTGGGAAATGTGCAACCGGATGGTCGTGATGTATGCATCGGAAATCGTCGAGGAGGGGCCGGTGGACACATTGTTCAGCCGTCCCGGGCACCCTTATACCGAAGCCCTGCTGAAGGCCAACCCCGCGCTGGCGGCCAAAGGCGGCAAACTCGAGTCGATTCCCGGACAGGTTCCGGCACTGCGCGAGGCGCCCGTTTACTGCCGCTTTGCCGACCGTTGCCGGTATGCGATCCCGGCGTGCCGGGAGGCGCATCCGCGGCTTGAGGAGGCAGGCGAAGCCGGTCGCCGCGTCCGCTGCATCCGTTCGAGTGAACGCCTCGAAGCGAAGGGAAGCGCATCATGAGTCAGGCGCCGCTGCTCGATATCCAGGATGTGCAGGTGTGGTTTCCGGTTCGGCGGGGCGTTTTTTCGCGGGTGCGCCAGCACATCAAAGCGGTTCAGGGCGTTTCGCTCTCGATTCGCCCGGGCGAGATTGTCGGACTGGTCGGCGAATCGGGTTGCGGCAAATCCACCCTTGCGCGCGCGATCATGATGCTGCAACCGCCGGCGTCGGGACGGATCCTGGTCGATGGACGCGACGTGTACGCGATGAACGACATGGAGCGTCGGGCCGTGCGCCGCGATGTACAGGTGATTTTCCAGGATCCCTACGCCTCGCTCAATCCGCGCATGCCGGTGTATGCCATTATCACCGAAGGCATGGTGGCGCACGGGCTGATCAAGCCGGCGCAGCAGGAGGACGCGGCCGCGAGCTTGTTGCGCGATGTCGGGCTTGGTGCGGATGCCTTGTATCGATACCCGCATGAATTCTCGGGCGGCCAGCGCCAGCGCATCGGTATTGCCCGCGCGTTATCGCTGAAACCGCGCCTGGTGGTGTGCGACGAAGCGGTTAGTGCGTTGGATGTGTCGGTGCAGGCGCAGGTGATCAATCTGCTCCTCGACTTGCGGGAACGTTACCGGCTGTCCTATCTGTTTATTTCCCACGACCTAAGCACGGTCAACTTCATCGCCGACCGGATCGCCGTCATGTATCTCGGGCGGCTGGTGGAGGAGGGCACCACCGAGCAGGTCATGAACCAGCCGCGGCACCCGTACACGCAGGCCTTGCTGGCCGCGGTGCCGAACGTGGGCGGACCGCGAGGGCGGGCCGCGGCGTTGGCGGGCGAGATCCCATCGGTGGCCAAGCCGCCGCCCGGTTGCCCGTTCCATACCCGTTGTCCGCACGCGATGGAAATGTGCCGGCAATCCTATCCAGCTTCGTTGCAATTCGACGGGCATCGCGTATCGTGTTTCCTTTACGGAAACAAATGACGATGAAATTGACAACGTGGCTCGCCCTCCTTCCGGTTATGCTGGCCGCGCATGCCCGCGCCGCGGATATTACCGTCACGTTGGAGTCCATGCCGGAAAGCGGCGTGATCGCGGTCATGGTATTCGATGATCCGAACCGGTTCGTCGATTTCCGTTCGCCGGTGACGACGGTGGTGCACGCGGTCGAAAACGGGAGCACCGTCGTGGTGCGGGATCTGCCGCCCGGCACCTATGCGGTGGTGGCGTACGCCGACCGGAATGGCGACGGCCAGCTCAATGAGAATTTCATCGGCATTCCGCGCGAACCGATCGGTTTTTCGAACCGGTACTGGCCGCAGGGGCCGCCGACCTTCGCGCGGGCGGCGTTCCCGCTGGACGGCGATGAAGTGGAGATGGAAATCGCGCTTCAGTCGGTCTTCGGCGAACTCGGGCTGATCGGTGTTGGGGTCGGGGCCATCGTCAAGACCAGTCCGTATCGCGAGGCTGATTCCACGACGGTGCAGCCGATTCCCGCCGTCAGCTACATCGGCGACCGCCTGCAGATTTTCGGAACCCGCGTGCAGTGGGGCCTGGTCAATGGTGAAAAGGCCGGCCTGGCCGCCACGGTCGGTTACCGTTTCGGCGCCTACGAGGAGGATGACAGCCGGGTGTTGGCCGGCATGGGCGACCGCGAGGATACGATCATGGGCGGATTGTCCTGGCGGTACAAACTCCCGGATGGCGTCGACCTTGGCCTCTCATACGAACACGATGTGCTTGATCGTATTGGCGGCGGCATCGCTTCCATTGAGCTGGACAAATCGTTCCAAACGGGCGCCTGGACCTTTTCGCCGGGACTGGCATTGCGATGGCAGTCGGCCGAATTCGTTCGTGACGAGGCGGGGGTGAAGGACGACCAAGCGGCGCCGGGGCGTCCGGTTTATCGGCCGGACGATGCGTGGATTCCCGAGGTGCAGTTCGGCTTGTTCTACGAGTTGCCCCGCGATTGGCGCGTGATTGTCAGTACCAGTCTGGCGTTACTGCCCTCGGCCTTCACCGACAGTCCGCTTATCGAGGACGATTACATCGTCAGCAGTTTCCTGGCCATCAACCGGCTCTTTTAAACGCGGTTTGCCTTGCCGCTCCGGCTGCGTGTCGTTAATATCAGCGACAGCAAGAGGTTAACACGCGGGTCGATCCGCCGGAAAAGGAGATTGTCATATGAGCAAAGTCATTTTGGTGCGCGAGGTGATGGCCACCGGATTGTTGACCTTGAGAGCCGACCTGCCGATTTTTCAGGCGATCATGCTGCTGTTGAAGAACCGCGTATCCGGCGCGCCGGTCGTGGACGACCAGGGCAAGCTGCTCGGAATCCTTTCCGAAAAAGACTGCCTGAACGTGTTCGCCAACGAGGCGTTTTTCTCGATCAATGCCGGCGGGCAGGTGGGCGATTACATGTCGCGCGAGGTGCTGACCATCGATCCGGACGACGATGTATTCAAGGCGGCGGAGATTTTCATGAACAACTCGTTTCGCCGGTTGCCGGTGGTAGAGGATGGCAATTTGGTGGGGCAATTGAGCCGCCGGGACATCCTGATGGCCAGTTTGAAACTGGTGCAGGAATCGCCCAAGAAGAAGGAATGGACCGACGCCCGGTACATACCCGAAGAAGTGAAGGCCGTGCTGGCTGACCGTCCGCACGAGGAGTGATGGCGGATCCGCGCGGCTAACCGACTTCGCGCCGGAAACGTTCGCGCAGTTTTTTCAACGTCGCCGTCTGGGCGTCATCCAGCGCGGGATAAGCCAGATCCAATCCGCGCATCGCCTTGGTGATGGCGGCGGCGACGGCGAGGCGGGCATACCATTTGTGATCGGCCGGGATCACATACCAGCGTCCGTGCGGCGTGCTGGTATGGCGGATCATGTCCTCGTAGGCCTGCATGTAGTCCTTCCAGCGCAACCGCTCGTCGGCGTCGGCGGCGGAAAATTTCCAATTCTTTTCCGGTTCTTCCAGCCGGTCGAGAAAACGCCGGGCCTGTTCTTCGGGGGAGATGTGCAGGAAAAATTTCAATACCAGCGTCCCGTTGCGGGCCAGGTGCCGTTCATAGTCGACCACGCTTTCGTACCGTTCCTTCCAGAGGGTCTCCAATTTGGCGGGGCGGCAGGAAGAAGGCAGTTTCTGCCGGTCGAGGTATTCGGGATGCACCCGCACCACCAGCATTTCCTCGTAGTAGGAACGGTTGAAGATGCCGATGCGTCCGCGTTCGGGCAGGCGGCAGGTGGTGCGCCAGAGAAAATCGTGATCCAGCTCTTCGGGCGAGGGCGATTTGAACGAGTATACTTGGCAGCCCTGCGGATTGACGCCGGACATGACATGTTTGATCGTACTGTCTTTGCCGGCGGCGTCCATCGCCTGGAAAATAAGCAGCACGGACCAGCGGTCGTGGGCATACAGGATTTCCTGCATGGCGCTCAATTCCTCGACGCCGCGGGCAAGCAGTTTTTTGGCTTCCTGCTTGGATTCAATGTTGGCGGTATCGTCGGTGGCGACATCCTTTAATCGAAACGAAGCGGGGTGGGTAATGCAATGACGTTCGGCGAGGTGTTTGATCGGCATGTTCCGGCTCCCTTCTCTTTGCCGACACTGTAGGGCAACG
>ERZ761603.2259-NODE-2259-length-13454-cov-17.562281_pt1 | contig 13454 bp, 11 predicted proteins | sample MGYA00511879_ERZ761603 | MGnify/ENA primary metagenome ERZ761603 (study PRJEB28899, sample SAMN02850040) | bioreactor sludge metagenome | biome: EBPR Sludge; feature: EBPR Bioreactor; material: flocular biomat | place: Australia: Thorneside Wastwater Treatment... | reverse complement strand
GTTTGTTGCGGAGGGTTGGTTTCCGGCTGCGTCGTACTTGCCTTAACGACCCACGTCAAAGTCGGTTGACGGCGAAAAGCGACAACTTCGATTCTTGCTTTTCGGCTTGTCGGCTGTCGCGAGTGGGTCGTAGACGCCGAATACGCCAGAAAGTCCGCCTCAATCGTTGCGCAAAAGGATGGCCAGCAGCTGCAATGACGGCTCAGCGACGGCGTGCTGCCGGCCGGTCCAGTCACCGGCTTGTCCGAGTTGGCCGAAGCGGGTATTGGAGCGTTGGCATTGCGGATGCTCGCCGGGAATCGCATATACTCGCGGCGCTTGCGGCGACCCGATCGCGTTTCGTTGCCGGCAGTCTTTTGTCCGATCGTGCCAACCTCACTCTGCGAGAACGCAATGGTCCGCCTCTATGCCCTGGTTTTTGCTTTGTCCGGGATTTCCGGGCTGATCTACGAATCCGTCTGGAGTCATTACGTCAAGCTGATCCTCGGTCATGCCGCGTTTTCGCAGACTCTCGTGCTGGCGATCTTCATGGGCGGGATGGCCGCCGGTTCGTGGCTGGCGTCACGTTTTTCCCCTCGCCTGCGCAGCCTGCTGCTGGCCTACGCCTTGGTCGAAGCCGCCATCGGCTTGATCGCGATCGGTTTTCACCCGCTTTTTGAAGCGAGCACCCGTTTTCTTTTCGATACCCTCTTGCCGTCGCTCGACCCCGGCTTCGCTGCCCTCACGGCCAAGCTGATCGTCGCGACCTTGCTCCTGCTGCCGCAATCGCTGCTGCTCGGCGCAACGTTTCCGTTGATGAGCGGGGGAGTGCTGCGCCTCGACCAGCGGGCAACCGGACGCACCGTCGCGCTGCTTTATTTTGCCAACAGCATCGGCGCCGTGATCGGCGTCTTGTGGTCCGGATTCTGGCTGATCGCGGCGGTCGGTCTGCCAGGCACCCTGTTTACCGCCGGCTTGATCAACATCGGCCTCGCCTTGCTGGTCTTTACCTTGACTCGCGTCGGGCCGACGGAGACCGTGGCGACGGCGGACGGCCCGAGCAGCACGGACAGGCTGCAGGGTCTGCGCTGGATCCTGTGGGCCTCCGCGATTACCGGTGCCGCGTCGTTCTGTTATGAAATCGCGTGGATACGCATGTTGAGCATGGTGCTCGGCGCCTCGACGCACTCGTTCGAACTGATGTTGGCTGCGTTCATTCTCGGTCTGGCGCTGGGTGGCCTCTGGATTCGCCGTCGGATCGACGCGCTGCAGAACCCGAAGCTGTTCCTTGGCGCAGTGCAGATCGTGATGGGCAGTTTCGCACTGGCGACGCTGCCGCTCTACAACTATTCGTTCGACTTCATGGCGGCGGTGATGCAGGGTTTGAGTCGTAGCGACAGCGGCTACGTCCTGTTCGCCTTGAGCGGCCACGTGATCGCGATGCTGATCATGCTGCCGGCCACGTTTTGTGCCGGAATGACGCTCCCGCTACTGACGCTGATCCTCTGGCGCAGCGGCTGTGGCGAGCGCGCGATCGGACAGGTCTATGCGGCAAATACACTCGGTGCGATCGCTGGCGTCGCCGCCGCCGTGCACCTGGTGCTGCCAACGGTGGGTCTGAAGGGCTTGCTGCTCTTCGGCACGCTGCTCGATGGTGCGCTGGGGCTCTACCTTCTTGCCGGAGCGCTCGCGCAAGTGACCCCTCTGCAACGCTATGGCGGGCTCGCCGCTTTCTCTCTGGCCTGGGTCGCCTGCCTGACGAGCGTCGACTTCGATCCGCAGCGCATGGCTGCTGGCGTCTATCGCCACGCCAGCGCTACGGTAGGCCCGGGGATCGACGTTTTCCACTGGAAGGACGGCAAGACGGCATCGATCGGCCTCGCTCGCGACTCGCGGGGGCATGTGGAGATCACCACCAACGGCAAGACCGACGCCTCGCTCAACATGAGCGGGGCGGGGGCACCATCGCCAGACGAAGTCACGATGGTGCTTGCAGGGGTGATTCCGATGCTGCACAACCCGCAAACGAGGAGCGTCGCCAACGTCGGTTTTGGCTCAGGCCTGACGACTCACACCTTGTTGGCGTTTCCGCAGGTGGAGCGGGTCGATACAATCGAAATCGAGCCCGCAATGGTCGACGGAGCGCGTATCGGTTTCGAGGCGCGGGTTGTGCGCGCCTTCAAGGACCGGCGTAGCGTCGTCTATTTCGATGATGCCCGGTCGCACTTCTCAAGCCACGGCAATCGCTACGATCTGATCGTTTCCGAACCGTCGAATCCCTACGTCTCGGGAATCGCTTCGCTGTTTTCGCGGGAGTATTACCAGCACTTGACGCGTTACCTGTCACCCGGCGGCCTCTTCGTTCAGTGGTTGCAAATCTACGAAACGTCGTTGCCGGTCGTTGCTTCGGTGATCGGGGCGCTCGACAGCGTTTTCGCTGATTATGCCGTCTATGCGACGGATGACGTCAATCTGCTGATCGTCGCCAGCGTTGCCGGGAAAATCGCTCCCGCCGACTACAGCCTTGTCGACAGAGCCGAGGTGCGCGCCGAACTGGAGCCTTTGGGGATAGTCAGCCGGGCCGATATCGCGCTGCGTCTGGTCGGCAGCAAGGCGCTGTGGTCGCCGATGCTCGCCGCACTCGCGGCACCGAGGAACTCCGACTACCATCCTTTCGTCGATCAGCATGCGGCTCGTTACCGCTTCTTGCGCAAGAAGGACACGCTTCCCTTGCTGGAACTGGGCGACCATCCGGTTCCGGTGCTCGAAGCCCTGGCACTGCGCCCGCAGCCCGACGCGCAGCCGGTTGGCGCGCGCACCTTCTTTGACGCGGGCAACCATGCTCACGAAGCGCAGCAAATCCGGGATTATCTGCTGCACGGCGGTGCTGCCGACGCTCTGCCGGCGCCGTTCTGGTGGAGCTACGCGACGATCCTCTCCGCTCAGGATTGCGCCGCGCTGAGCGGCCCTCTCGTTCTCGCCCTGATCGACTTCGCGCGCCGAACGCATCCTGCGCTCGGGTCGCGAGAGGTTGACGAGTTGTGGACGCGGATGGCCTCGCTCATGCCTTGCAACCAGTCCGGGACACGCATCAGTCAGTGGCTCGCGTTTCTCCATGCCACCGGTACACGCAACTGGCCGCTCACCGCCACCCGTGCGCGTGAGATTCTCGACAGCGAGGGATCGACCCTGACCGGTTCGGCGCTGGAAACACTGCTGATCGCCGATCTTGCTGCGCGCCTGGCAAGCAACGATGGCGACGGCTTCCGGCGCACGCTCAACGACTACCTCGTGCCGGCTCAGGAAGAGCGCCGTGCCGCGAGCCCACTGCTGCTCGATCTGATCGTCGCGCAGGCAGGCGGGCGCGGTTGGTCGGTGCCCAACCGTCCGCTTCGCGATTGACCCTCACCCCACTGAACCTCTGCGACAAGCTGGAGAGGCTGGTGGGTAGAAGGCGTACGCTAACCTCGACGCCAGGCGTGGAAACGGGCGACCCACGCCAGCAGTTTCTGTGGCGCATGCGCCTTCTTCCAGTTGCCGGCAACGTACTTGTTGGCTTCGGCGAGCGTCGGGTAGATATGGATCGTTCCCAGAATCCGGTTGAGGCCGATGCCTTGGCGCATCGCCAGGACGTACTCGGCGATCAGGTCGCCGGCGTGCTCGCCGACGAGGGTGACGCCGAGGATGCGGTCCTTGCCGGGGACGGTCAACACCTTGACAAAGCCGTGCGCTTCGCCGTCGGCAATTGCGCGGTCGAGATCGTCGATGCCATAGACGGTCACCTCGTGCGGGATCTTGCGCGCGCGGGCTTCGCTTTCGCTGAGGCCGACGCGTGCGACCTCGGGATCGACGAAGGTCGACCACGGAATCACCGAATAGTCGGCACGAAACTTGCGGAAGGGGTCGAAAAGCGCGTTGACTGCCGCGTACCAGGCCTGGTGGGCTGCGGTATGCGTGAACTGGTAGGGACCGGCGACGTCGCCAGCGGCGTAGATATTCGGGTACTTGGTTTGCAGGAAGTCATTGGTTTCGATTGTACGCTCGGCGGCAATGCCGAGCGCTTCGAGACCGTAGCCGCTGACGTTGCCGACGCGACCGAGGGCGACCAGCACGGCGTCAAAGCCTATTCGCACCTGCTGTCCCCGATGCTCGGCGAGAAGTATCTTTTCCCCTTGGTCGACCACGAACTCGACGGCGCGGTGGTCGACCAGCAGCGCAATGCCTTCGCTGCGAAAGCGTTGCATGACCAGTTCGGAAACTTCCGGATCCTCGCGTGGCATGATGCGCGGCCCCCTTTCGACCTGGGTTACGGCGGCGCCGAGGCGAGCAAAGGTCTGTGCCAATTCGCTGCCGATCGGGCCGCCGCCGAGAACGAGCAGACGGCGTGGCAGGACCCGCAGCTCCCAGACGGTGTCGGAGGTCAGATAGCCGACCTTTTCGATCCCCGGGATCGGCGGGATGAAAGGTCGGGCTCCGGCGGCAACGACGATGGCGCGCGTGCTCAGTCGCTCACATTGTCCATCCTTGCGCACGACTTCGACTTCCCAGGGGGAAACGATCTTGGCTTCGCCCTCGATGACCTCGACGCCAAGACCCGTGTAACGCTCGGCCGAGTCGTGCGGCGCGACGGTTTTGATGATCGCCTGTACCCGTTCCATGACCGTCGCGAAGTCGAATTCGGCGCTGGCGCTGCGGATTCCGAACTCGGAGGCCCGCCGGATATGTGACAGCAGTTTCGCCGAGCGGATCAGCGCTTTCGACGGTACGCAGCCGGTGTTCAGGCAGTCGCCGCCGAGCTTGTGCTTCTCGATCAACGTCACTTTGGCACGTACGGCCGCCGCAATGTAAGAGGTGACCAGTCCCGCCGAGCCGGCGCCGATGACGATCAGGTTGCGGTCGAAGTGCGCCGGCTTCTGCCATCCAGCGTAGACCTTGCGCGCAGCCAGCACGTCCACACCCTTCTTGGCGAGTAGCGGAAAGATCCCGAGCAGTACGAACGACCCGATCAGCGCCGGCGAGAGAATTCCCGCCAGCGAGTCAATCTTGGCCAGCTGGGTCCCGGCATTGACATAAACCAGGGTGCCGGCAAGCATGCCGAGCTGGCTCACCCAGTAGAAGGTGCGCGTCCTGATTGGCGTCAGGCCCATCAGCAGGTTGATGACGAAGAAGGGAAAAACCGGCACCAGACGCAGCGTGAACAGGTAGAAGCCGCCTTCCTTTTCGATGCCGGCATTGATCGCCCGCAGGCGATCGCCAAAGCGCTTCTGGACCCAGTCGCGCAAGAGGAAACGCGAGGCGAGAAAGGCGAGCGTGGCGCCCAGCGACGAGGCGAACGACACCAGCAGCAGTCCCCAGAACAGGCCAAAAATGGCGCCGCCGGCGAGCGTCATGACCGCAGCGCCGGGCAGTGAGAGGCCGGTGACGGCGACGTAGGCCAGGAAAAACACCAGCGCCGCTTGCAGCGGGTGCGCTGCACGCCAGGCTTCGATCGCAACCTGTTGGTTCTTAAAGTATTCCAGGCTCAGGAAGCGGCCCAGGTCGAGGCTGTAAAACGCCAGCAGCAAGACGGCAAGGGCCGCCAGGAGCAGGTTTCGTCGTCCAGTCATGGGATCGCCCTCCGATCGTTGTCTTGTGCGTACGGCCATTCGTCGATCGGTGGCCGCAGGTCCTTACAGGCGTTCAGGTTTTGCCAGGCGCGAATGCTCTGCCGTCCTCCGGCAAGAGCAGCGATGGCAGCGTGGAAAGGTCGTCGATCTCGCCGTCAGGCGTCGCGGGAATACGCTCGGCGGCTTGCCGGAAACGGTTGCACCACAGGACACGCAAGCCGGAAGCTTTGGCGGAGAAAGCGTCCCAAGCGTTGGCGGAAAGGAAACAGATGGCCTCGGAATCCAGTTGCAGGCGGTCCGAAGGCAGGCGATAGACGGCGGGGTGCGGCTTGAAGACGCCGACTTCCTCGACCGAAAGGATGGCGTCGAAGACCCCCGCGAGGCCGTTTCTGTCAACGGCTGCGGCGAGCATCGCCGGCGTGCCGTTGGAGAGAATCGCCAGCTTCAGCCCGCTCGCGCGCAAGCGGCGCAAGGTTTCGCCAACCTCGGGATACGTGTCAAGCTGCAGGTAGAGCTCCAGCAGACGAGCACGCAATCCCGGCCGCTCGATCTGCAAACTGGCCAATGCAAAGTCGAGCGCGTCGCCGGTGACCTGCCAGAAATCCGCGTGGCGGTCGCCGAGCCCGCGCAGCCAGCTGTATTGCAATTGCTTCTGGCGCCACAGGTCGGAGAGGCGCTGCCAGTCGCCGGCGAGTTCGTCGCGTGCGGTGCGCGCCGCCGAGTTGACGTCAAAAAGTGTGCCGTAGGCGTCGAAAACGCAGGCCTTGATGCCGGTCAGTCGCATCGTGTTCATTCTCCGCCTCCTTTTGCTGGCGGCTAATCCGCCAGTGATTGCGATGACGTTCGCGGTTGGCGCGGGGCGTCAGGACGAGCAGGTCGGTGCAGCAACGACTTCATCACCGAGCGCACCCGCACAACTCGAACCCTGACCCGCGGTACAGCCGTAGCAATGGTCGGCGACGCGGATCGGCCAGCCGGCCAGCGCTGCCGCGGCAAGATCGGTGAGATGCAAGCGATGCCGGCTGGTGCTGCCGATGTTGAGGCCGAGCTGCTGATTGAAGTCGCAATCGTACAGATACCCTTGCCAATCGACCGACAGCAGGTGGCGGCACATCACGTGCTCGATGTTCTCATCGCGGTGGGCGTCGCGCAGCAGGCGCATGTAAGCGTTGAACTGACCCTTGGAGACCAGCATCGAGCCGAAACGCTGGATCGGCATGTTGGTCAAGGTGAATAGCTGATTGAAGACAATACCGAATTCACGGCCAAGGTGCTCGCGGTAGGCCGCGGCCAACGTTTCCTGGGGCGGCGGTAGTGACGCTCCCTGGGGATTGAACACCAGGTTGAGGATCAGGCCACTGTCCGGCACCCCGTAGCCGAGCGCGTTCAGGCGGCGCAGGCCACGGATGCTGGCGCCGAAGGTTCCCTTGCCGCGCTGGCGATCGACGTTCTCTTCAAGATAGCAGGGCAGCGAGGCGACCACTTCGACCTGCTGCGCCGCGAGAAAGTCCGCGAGATCGTCCTCGCCGGGTTCTTCGAGTATGGTCAGGTTGCAACGGTCCACGACGCGCAGTCCTCTTGTTCGCGCGACGGTGACCAGGGCGCGAAACTGCGGGTTGAGCTCCGGAGCGCCGCCGGTCAGATCGAGCACCTTGATCTCGGGGCTGGCTGCGATGAAGGCGAGCAAGGCGGCAACCGTTTCCGGCGTCATTTCTTCCTTGCGCTGAGGTCCGGCGTTGACGTGGCAATGCACACAACTCTGATTGCAGCGATAACCCAGGTTCGCCTGTACGGTGTCAACTACTCGCCGGCTCAAAGCAGGAAAGTTGCTCGCCACGAGTAGAGGCAGGGTCGCGTGCATGGGTCTCGGTTCTCCGGAGAAGCGGTACGGGGTTTTTCGTTTGTGTCGCCGTGGTTGCAGTTTCCTTACGGCCGTTGCACGCGCCGTTTTTGCGGCTGGATCCGGGGCACGATGCACGGCAGTGTAGTGACCTGCGAACGCAAGTCAATCGGTCGGGAGTACGTATGCATGAGAAAAGTTCATCCGTCGGCTGAGAATTGATCGTTTGTCGCGTCTTGGTCTGCAGTCTAGAGTGTGTTTTGTCGCGTGATCAGAGTGTTACGTTTCGCGACAAAGAATTTGACCAACCCGGTCTGTGCGGGTTCACCAAGGCAGCAAAGGAGTAGGAAAAATGGAAGCGGGCATCCCGGTCCTCGGCGCAACCATCAGCGTTCTCTTCATGGTCGTTTGTTTCTCATCGCCGGTGGTTGGTGTCATCGTCGACTGGCTGGCACGCCATCGGGGTCGCAGCGTCCAGCCTCGCTGACCGTGCCCGGAAGCTGCCGGGAGGTGAGGCTCGCACGTCAGGCCGTGGGACGCGGCTTTGTGTTACTCTCCCCGCGAGCGACGTCAAAGTCCTGAACCGCGCTCCCGCGCTACCGGGCGCGTCGCTCTCGGCCCGTAGCCCTGCTGCGGGCGACCTTGGTCGGAGGTGAGCGAGCGACTCGGCTGCCGCGATGCACGACTCGATTGAAAGTCCCTTCCTGTCGGTCATTGTGCCGGTGCTGAACGAAGCGGCCACGGTGCAAGGATTTCTGGCGGCGCTACAGGATCTGCGGCGGCGGGGAGTGGAAGTACTGCTCGTCGATGGCGGTAGCAGTGACGCGACCTGCACGCTGGCCGCTGCAGGCGTCGACCGGATGATCATTGCGGCGCGCGGTCGGGCGACGCAGATGAACGCAGGCGCCGCGGCAAGTGCTGGCGAAGTGCTGCTTTTTCTGCATGCCGATACGACGCTGCCGCCGGTAGCCGACGCACTGATTCGGCAGGCGATCGCCGGTGGTGCGGTGTGGGGGCGTTTCGACGTGAAAATCGACGGCCCGCCCTTTTTGTTGCGAGTCGTCGAGACGATGATGAACTGGCGCTCGCGGACGACCGGCATCGCCACCGGCGACCAGGCGATCTTCATCCGTCGCGAGGTGTTCGAGCGCTGTGGCGGCTATCCGGAGTTGCCCCTGATGGAAGACATCGCTCTCTCGAAGCGCCTCAAGGGCTGGACACGACCGGCTTGTCTGCGTGCCCAGGTGACGACCTCGGGTCGTCGCTGGCAGCAGCACGGCATACTGCGGACGATTTTTCTGATGTGGCGCTTGCGGGCGTGCTACTTCCTTGGTGCCGACCCGCAGCAACTCGCACTTCGCTATGGCTATCTGCCAGGCAAGCAGTGAACAGGTCGAGGTGGCCGTTTTCGCGCGCGCGCCCGCACCCGGCCGTGCCAAGACACGCTTGCTTCCGGTGCTGGGCAGCGTCGGTGCGGCGCGTCTGCAGCGACGGTTGACCCTGCGTGCCTTGTCCCTGGCCCACGCGGCGGCGATCGGTCCCGTCACGTTGTGGGCGGCGGACTACCGGCATCGATTCTTCCGTGCGCTGCAGGCCCGCAGCGGCGTCGATCTACGCGCCCAGATCGACGGTGATCTCGGCGCGCGCATGGCGGCCGTGTTTGCTGCACACGGCGGTCCGCTGTTGTTGATCGGGAGCGATTGCCCGGCGTTGTCGGTCGCCGATTTGACCGCCGCCGCCAAGGCGCTGCGCGAGACAGGGAAGGATGCGGTCGAAGCCGTGTTCATCCCGGCGGAAGACGGCGGCTATGTGCTCGTTGGTTTGCGTCGCCCCCAACCGTTGCTGTTTTCGGGTATCGACTGGGGCAGCCAGCAGGTAATGGCGCAAACGCGCGAGCGTCTCGGCGATTTGGGCTTGCGCTGGCAAGAATTGCCAGCGCTTTGGGACGTCGATCGGCCCGAGGACTTGGCGCGCCTCGCGGTATTCGAGGAGTTTGCCGAGTGGCTGCGCTAAGTCGCGGCGGGCGACGGCGGACACTGCGCGTTTTGCTGGCGGCACCGGTGCTGGTCGCAGGCGCCGCCGTTTCGACGAGGCGTGTCCGGGCGGCGGGCGAGGGATCGATCCGGCGGATCGACGTCGCTCGGTTTTCGGCGCTGGCTCCGGGTGACACCTTGCCAGCAGAGTGGAAACACCAGCGGCTGCCTTCGGTCGAGCGGCCGAATGTGTTCTCTCTGACGACTGACGGCGGCGCAACCGTTCTCCGCGTGCAGTCTCATCGCTCGGCCTCGACGCTGGTAGTTCGCAGCGAGGTCGACCCGAACGTGACACCCCTGTTGAGATGGCGATGGTGGGTGGCGAACGCTGTTGCAGGCTCAGATTTGCGCCGCAAGGCGGGCGACGACTACGCCGCGCGGCTGTACGTGCTTTTCGATTTGCCGGCCGAGCGCTTGAGTGTCGGTGATCGGCTCAGGATTGCCGCCGCGCGCCTGCTGCACGGAGAAGAGTTGCCGGCAGCCGCGTTATGCTACGTGTGGGGAACGGCGCAGGCAGCGGGGGAGTCGGCGTGGAACGCCTACACGGATCGCGTGCGGATGATCGTCGTCGACTCCGGGGACGGGCATGCCCAACAGTGGCGGAGCATTACTCGCGATGTCACTGCGGACTTTCGAGCCGCTTTCGGCGCTCCGGTACCGCGGATCTTCGCCATCGCGCTCGCTGCCGACACTGACAATACCGGCGAGAGGAGCGAAGCCCGCTTCGGCGACGTGTGGTTTGAGTCTCACGGCTGAAGCGAGGAGGGATGGCCAGATTACAGGGGTAACACAGGGGTAACCTGGCGACGCCCCTCTCGCCGTGACAGCGCCAGAAATCACTGCCACTGCTGAATACCGGCGAGGACCCAGCCGCCCCTGCCGTCGCGTGGTTTCGTCAGATGCCACACTTCGTCCACCGCTTCTGCGCTGGCGTCTTTTTCTTCACGAATCAGCCCGGTAAAGCGCACGCTGACGACGTAGCGCGAATCCTCCTCGCTCACTTCGAGCACTTGGGCGTCGATCGTGACGACTTCAGTCTGTTGCGACGTCGAGCCGCGATCGGCAATGTTCAGGCGCAACTCGGCGAACATTTCCGGCGTCGTGAACTCGCGCAGGTCGTCGAGGTTGCCGGCATCGTTGGCAGCCTGCAGGCGGACAAAGCTGACTTTCGCGCTGCGGACGAAAGCGGCGACGTCAAAGTCGGCCGGAATCGTTCCCGCGTTTCCCTCGGGAGCACCCGCGCCGGTGGTGGCCAATGCAGCCGGGATTCCACTATGACCGGCCCGCGCGATCGGCTCATTCTGCAACGGGGAGTATGACAAGCCGCCGGCGGTTGCCATGGCCGGCTGCCTGGCGCTCGCGCGACGGCGCAGGATGAAGCCGACGACGGCGAGCACGAGCAACAGGACGAGGCCGATCATCAACATCGTCGCGAGTTCTTCGCCGAAGCCAAGATGCGAGGCCAAAGCGGCTAGTCCAAGGCCGGCGGCAAGACCGGCGAGTGGACCAAGCCACGAGCGTTTGGGCGGTGTCGGAGCCGCCGCCGCCGTGGGTGCCTTCGCCACGCTCGAGGCCATGGCCGGTGCTGCAGGCGTCGCCGCGCGATCGGCACTGATCGTTTCCCGTTGCATCCCGGAGGACTTGCCGGCACCGAGGCGTTTGCTGGCAGCATCGGCGTCTCCGACAGTCAGTGTCAGGCCAAAAGCGAGAATGGCTGCCAGTAGCGAGAATGTCTTCATGATTGCTTCCTTTCCATGGTGAATGGGCAGAAACGTAGCATAGACGCCTGTAGATGAATAAAAAGCAGAATTATCGGTATCCATACTTCCAGAATATGGAAGTGACTCACCACGCCGGCGACGCCACTGCTGGTCTGCGAACGCGAGACGGCAAGCTGGCGGAGCCTGAGTCGGCGTCGGCAGGCAGATTCCCGGTAGTCTTCCGATCACATCGCCTTGTTTGACGCCCGGATCGCTTGCGATGAGTGTCGGATAGGCGCTGTGCCGAAAAACAGATCTCCGCGTGCCATCTGGATAATGGCGACGATCGCGGGATGACTCAGGTGACGCTCGGTGGTGATCGCAAAGAGTTGCTCGCTGATGGTATCGATGCGCCCGACGGGGCGCACGCGATAATGCTCACCGACGAAGGTGGCGATAGCCGTGGGGGCGACGAAAAGGCCAACCCCCGCTTGACCAAAGGAATTGAGCAAGGCGCTGTCGTCGAATTCGCCGACGATCTTCGGCTGCAGGTGTTTGGCTTCGAACCATTGTTCGAGTCGCGCGCGGATGGCGGCATCTTCGCCGGGGAGCAGGAAAGGGGCGCCCTCGAGCATCTGCGGAAAAGCGCCTCCCAGCTTGCTGATCAACGCTGGCGCGCCGAACACCGTCAGATCGCTTTCGCCAAGCAGATGGCTGTAGCCGCGTACATTCAGATTGGTCGGCATCGACCGGTCAGCGATGACCATGTCCAGCCGATGCACGGCGAGTTCGGCAAGCAGGGCCGTCAGCCGCCCTTCGCGACAGACTAGGCGTATGGTTTCGGGCAGATGAAGGGCGGGCTCGACGAGACGATGGGCGACCGATTTCGGCACCGAGTCGGCGATGCCGACCTTGAAGGGAAGCACCTTGCGCGCCGTCTGGTCGCGTGCAGCCTCGAGCAAGTCGTCACCGAGGGCAAAGATCTTCTCGGCGTAACCCAGGATCCGCCGGCCTGCGTCGGTGACTTCGAGACCGCGGCCGGCACGCCGCAGCAGTTCTACGCCCAGCGCTTCCTCGAGTTCGCGTAGTTGGCCGCTGATTGCCTGTGGCGTCAAATGCAGTTGTTCGCAGGCACGCGCAATTGAACCCGACTTGGCGACCATCCAGAAATAGCGGAGATGCTTGTAGTTGAGTGCGCCCATGCGGGTCCTCGATTCGGCAGAACAGGCGTGCGATGCCGCATTGTATGTGGCCTGTCGAATCGCCTCTTGTCCTTGACCCGCGATTGAGACCAAAGTGGCCGCAATGGCGCCGTTTCCGCTGTCGAAAACCCCGCGCAAGGCGCTCGCCGAGGTCTTGCGCGCGCAGCGGCGCGCCGGCCTCCAGGGAGGGGCACTGGCCCTGCCCGAAGCCTGAGTGGTCGACGGCCAGTCGGCCGGCAGCGGCGGTCGGCCGTCACCACGGTGATCGGCGTCGGCCTGCCGGTGCGGGTGGGTGCGCGCATCGATTCCCGTCAGCCCGCAGGCCGGTGCCAGGCGCGCACCCGCTTGGCAGGCTGCCTCGATCTGAGCCATCAACCGCTGGCGATCTTCCTGGCGAATCATGCGTCCGCGGCCCCGTGGACGATCGCCGAGAGCCTTTTCAAAGGGCCAGCAAGGCCGCGGTTTCCGCCAGGGCCTTCTCCTTACGCTTGAGTTCCCGTTCCAGCTCCTTGATGCGCTGCTTGTCGGCGCGCGTTTCGGCTGGCCGCGCGCGCTCCTCACCGGGATCGGCCATCGCCTGCGTCGCCTCATCCCGCCAGCGCGCCAGCTCGCTCGGATACAGCCCATGTTCCCGGCACCAGGCGCTGCACGGCGCTTCGTCCATCGCCGCCGTCGCCATCACCGCCTGCAGCCGCGCCGCCGCTGTCCAGGACCGCTCGCGTGCGGGCCTGGACAGCCCCTCTGCCCGCCAGCGCTTCAGGGTCCCCTCCGAAATCCACACTGCCCGCGAAACCTCTTCGATCGCCGCGCTCTCCGGCGGCAGCAGCCTCCCCAGCACGCGATCCTTCATCGCTTGTCCGTATCTCGCCATCGCTCTCTTCTCCTTTTCGCCCCCTCGTCTCAGATCCTATCCAGGCGACAACTAGTCTGACACAGAGGGCCGGTAGCGCGGCTGTCTGCCTGGCGCCAAATGGCTACGTGCGCTCTTCACCACGCAGCCCACTTCGGCTGCAATCTTGCGCAGGCTGAACCCATACTTCTTACTAACCAATAAACATCTACTGTTCATATTGTACGAGCGCAATCCGGATGCC
>ERZ761603.2258-NODE-2258-length-13458-cov-52.601656_pt1 | contig 13458 bp, 9 predicted proteins | sample MGYA00511879_ERZ761603 | MGnify/ENA primary metagenome ERZ761603 (study PRJEB28899, sample SAMN02850040) | bioreactor sludge metagenome | biome: EBPR Sludge; feature: EBPR Bioreactor; material: flocular biomat | place: Australia: Thorneside Wastwater Treatment... | reverse complement strand
TTAATCCCCCCCTCGCAAGCGAAGGGGGGAGCTATAGCGTGGTTGTATATCCCAACCCCACCCAAAACCTGCTACACCTGCAAGATTGGCAAAACATGGCAGCCTTTAATTTATACAGCCTATCGGGCAAAGTGGTGTGCAGCCAAAACCCTGTTACCAATTCGCAAATTACCATTGCCCACCTACCCATCGGCTTATATATTGCCGAGGCACAGTACAAAAACGGCGCTACCCTACGCCAAAAACTGCTCATACACCGGTAACCGCATTTTTAATTACTGCTCCCCGCCTGTGCCTACAGCGCAGGTGGGGAGCTAAAATTATACGAAACATGAAACAATTTTGGTTATATATTGCCTTTTGGTGTGGCGTTTTTTGGAATTGCCCTTTGTTAAGAGCTCAAAATCCCTTTAATTCTTGTAATGGAATAGCGTTTCAAACAACAGATTCTAGTTCAATTTTTCGAGATATAACTCGCATTTCAAACAATACTTATATTGCTGTTGGCGAAGTAAGAATGCTTCCTATTTCGGTCCAAGATAAATTAACAATTGTAAATTTCAATATTTGTGGCAATACCTACTGGCGGAAACAGATATTTAATCCTAATTCCGGTTTTTCAGATTATCATGTGGTTTGTGTAGATCAAAATTCTTTTGTTGTAACATGTGCTTATACTTCTAATTTATATGAAAACCCTTACTACAATATTCTTTCCATGAAATTTGATAATTTAGGCAATGCTATTTGGACTAAAGTTTTTAGTAACGGAGTTTATACGGATGCGCCAACGTGTTTGACTGCACTAGAAGATGGTGGTGTAATGATAGGCGGGTTCTCCTACAATTTTCCTGATAATAATGAATTTTCTCAGGCGTGGTTAATAAAAGTGGACTCGGCTGGAAACACAGAGTGGAGTAAGACTTACGGCTTTGCGACTGCCAGCGAAACGATTAGGTCAATTGTTCAAAATGAAGATAACACTTATACAATTGCTGCCCAAAGAGTTCAAAACAGCACAAGTAGTTTGTGGATTTTAAAAACTGATAGCGAAGGTAATGTACTTTGGAACCGTATATTGGGAAATGGTTATTGGACGGTAGCTTCAAAAATGATACCCTATCAAGATGGTTACTTACTTGTTGGTTTGGAACAACCCTATATTTGGAATGTTGGGAATGCTTTTGTACTAAAAATTGATACGACAGGTACCCAGCAATGGATTAAATACTATGGTGATGGAGGTATAGATGAATTTTCAAACATCATCAAATTGGCTGATGATAATTTAATTGCCATAGGTTCTAACCAATTTAGTTTAAGTAGTTTAACTCATTTTAATGCTTGGATGATGAAGCTAAATGCAGAAGGAGATAGTATCTGGAGCAATACTTATGCATATAATGGCACAATCTCCATAGATGATTACGTTTGGGGTTTAAGCCAAACGCAAGAGGGTGGGTTTTTGATGGCAGGTTTTACCTCAGTTCTTAATGCAGATTCATCTGCCGCCACACAGTCGGCATGGGTAGTACGTACAGACAGCCTCGGCAATGCCTGCCCACCCTATAATGGTTGTTGGGCGGTAGGCACAGAGCAAACTCCCCCCTTCTTTGAGGGGGGGCAAGGGGGGGAGCAGGTGGTTGTATATCCCAACCCCGCCACCCATACCATTAGCATACATACCCAACAACCTTGGCAACAACTTTTTCTGTATAACATTCACGGGCAAGAAGTGGCAAGTTATGTTCATGTTTCAAATAACAACACCATTGAGTTGCCCCAACACCTGCAAAACGGCATGTATATAGCCCGATTACAACTAACAGACAGCAGTACACAAACCGTTAAAATTCTCATTTCTAAATAACGGCTTTATGAAACTGTATATCGCTGTATTATTGATTTCTGTAGTGTCTGTAAAACTTACAGCTCAAGACTCTTGTCTTATTGGGCAAACATATTCAGACTACGATCAACTTGATGCTTTCAATACAATTCTCACCTTGGATAGTAATGAGTTTATTGCTGTGGGTACTTCGTGGAACATAAATACTGGTTATTACAATTTATTCATAGTTAAAACTGATAACTGTGGAGAAGTTATATGGACACATACTCATGGTCTTGAACAGGAAAGTTATGTGGCTACTTCGGCGCACTATAAACCCGGCGATAATTTCATTATGTTTACGGCAAATTACTACCAGCATATAACCGCCCAGTATTTTTATTGTGTAACTAAACTGAGCCTTGACGGCGAAATCCTGTGGATGCGCAATTACTGGGCAGGACCCAAAAACTCCGCCCCCAAAAGCGTAGTACAAACTTCCGATGGCGGTTTTGCCATAGTAGGATTTAACCAAAACTTTGCCAATGATTACTCCAAAATTTGGTTCCTAAAAACCGATGGCGAAGGCAATATAGAATGGGATAAATTTTATGGCACCAACAACAATTCGGAGAGGGTCTATCAAATAATACAGTTGCCCGATGATGGGTATCTCATACTGGGATATCGGTCGTATCCGGATGCACCTACCCTTAAAACATGGCTTATCCGCACCGATGCACAGGGCAATATACTGTGGGAACGCCTACACGGCAACAATTTTGCTACCTACGGTGTTTGCATTATACCCATACCCGATGGGTATATGATTAGCGGCATACAATACGCCGCCCCTACCTGGCAAATAGCCGGCGATGCCTATTTACTTAAAACAGATATTAATGGCTATATGCAATGGCAGCGCACTTATGGTGGGCAATACAGTGAGCAGATTAGCAAAATCATGCAATTGCCCGATGGTAATTACATGTGTATGGGTAGTAATGCCTCATGGGGTACAGTCGATTCACCCGATGGCTGGCTGTTTAAAGTAAGCGCAGTAGGCGATAGCATTTGGAGTAAAACCTATCGCTACGATACTTTGGCAGCAAGGTCGGAGTATTTTTACGATTTTACCACAGCCCCCGATGGCGGTTTTATGATTGGCGGCTGGGCAGGGCAGCCCGCCCCCACCAATCAAGATGCTTGGATAGTGCGCACAGACAGCCTCGGCAATGCCTGCCCACCCTATAATGGTTGTTGGGCGGTGGGTACAGAGCAAACTCCCCCCTTCTTTGAGGGGGGGCAAGGGGGGGAGCAGGTGGTTGTATATCCCAACCCCGCCACCCATACCATTAGCATACATACCCAACAACCTTGGCAACAACTTTTTCTGTATAACATTCACGGGCAAGAAGTGGCAAGTTATGTTCATGTTTCAAATAACAACACCATTGAGTTGCCCCAACACCTGCAAAATGGCATGTATATAGCCCGATTACAACTAAAAGACGGCAATTTTAAATCGGTTAAATTGCTCATTTCTAAATAATTGAGCCATGAAAAAGACAATACTTGTCATTGCTTTATTGTTTTGTCTAAAGTCTCAACTTGCTGCTCAAAACAATTGTTTGCCGGGCAATTTATACAACAACAATAATTGGCTTGATGGATTTGGTTCTATCGCAGGGCTTGATAATGGCGATTATATTGCAGGCGGCAGTTCTTTTAATAGTAGCAATAATTACAGACAAATGTTTTTAGTTAGAATAGATGCCTGCGGAAACGATATTTGGAAGCAGGGCTATGGCGACACAACGGAGTATTTTAGCAATGTAATACTACATCACCAGCCGGGAGACAACTTTTTTGTAGCTACAGCCCTGCATTATAGCAATATAATTCAATGGTACACCTATACTTTAATCAAATTCAACCTTGCCGGCGAAATGCTGTGGATGCGCAAGTACTGGGCAGGACCTCAAAAATCATCTCCCAAAAGCGTGGTACAAACTTCCGATGGCGGTTTTGCCATAGTAGGATTTAACCAAAACTTTGCCAATGATTACTCCAAAATTTGGTTCCTAAAAACCGATGGCGAAGGCAATATAGAATGGGATAAATTTTATGGCACCAACAACAATTCGGAGAGGGTCTATCAAATAATACAGTTGCCCGATGATGGGTATCTCATACTGGGATATCGGTCGTATCCGGATGCACCTACCCTTAAAACATGGCTTATCCGCACCGATGCACAGGGCAATATACTGTGGGAACGCCTACACGGCAACAATTTTGCTACCTACGGTGTTTGCATTATACCCATACCCGATGGGTATATGATTAGCGGCATACAATACGCCGCCCCTACCTGGCAAATAGCCGGCGATGCCTATTTACTTAAAACAGATATTAATGGCTATATGCAATGGCAGCGCACTTATGGTGGGCAATACAGTGAGCAGATTAGCAAAATCATGCAATTGCCCGATGGCAATTACATGTGTATGGGTAGTAATGCCTCATGGGGTACAGTAGGTTCTACCGATGGCTGGCTGTTTAAAGTAAGCGCAGTAGGCGATAGCATTTGGAGCAAAACCTATTGTTATGATACATTGGTAGCAATGTATGAATATTTTTACGATTTTACCACAGCCCCCGATGGCGGTTTTATGATTGGCGGTTTTGCGGTTAGACCCGCCCCCACCAATCAAGATGCTTGGATAGTGCGTACAGACAGCCTCGGCAATGCCTGCCCACCCTATAATGGTTGTTGGGCGGTAGGCACAGAGCAAACTCCCCCCTTCTTTGAGGGGGGGCAAGGGGGGGAGCAGGTGGTTGTATATCCCAATCCCGCCGGCAATACATTATTCATAAACGCCACCCACCTCACCGCCGCCCATGTGCTAACCATAAGCCTCTACACCCCCCAAGGGCAATTAGCCAAGCAGCATACTGCCCCCGGCGGCGCTACCCTACAATTAGCTACCGACACCCTGCCTTCGGGCATCTACTACTGCCATATACAGGTAAACGGGCATGCCCCGCAAACCCAAAAAATTGCCGTCATCAGGTAAAAAGTTGTACGAAAAATTGAAATGAGTACATGCTGAAAACTTTGGAGAGGTATAAATTAAGACAAAAAATGAGGTCAAGGCTACGCCCCCTTCAACGTATTAATTTTTAGGGGCGTAGCCTTGGCGTCTTAACCCTTACCCACTTTCCGCCCCCCCATTTGCGTTTTGAATAATGAACCCAATATCGGGCTACCGGCAGTTTGATACATGCTACCGGCACATTAAGTACCCAAAAGGAAGCCTATCAATAGTACCCGATGTTGAACGCCCTATCCCATCGGGATGGGTGCAGCCTTGGTTTGAAGTATAAATTGAGCTATTCACCCCTGTTTTCAACAAAAATGGCACACAGATAAAGCGGAATAAACGCGGGTAAATTCGGGTAAAAGTGAATCATTTACCCAATTGAGCCTTTATTTTTTAAAAATCGGCGTTAATCAGCTCCATCCGTGTTATCCGTGTGCTAATTTTTGCCGGTTTTGCGCTCCTACCTTTGTGTACCGGTTTACGTCAAACTCGGGTCACACCCCATCGGGATTGTCCATTGTACTGTCTATCGGGCAGTATAAATACTGTTCATATTACAAGAATATAATGACCAAAAGCGGAAAAATAGGGTGCGGAATGAGAGCATGAGCATTATTGCCCTTTAAATACGGCTTGTTGTTTGGCAAGAAACGCTTGTGTGCCTATGCCAAAGTCTTCGGTATTAAAACAATCGGCAAACAGGCGCATTTCGGTAGAGTAGCCGTTTTCGCCTTCGGTAAAATAAGCGTCCACACAAGCAATTACTTTGGCAATGGCAAGAGGCGCTTTTTGTGCTATTTTACCCAATATGTCGGTACATTTAGGTATAAGCTCATCGGGCTGCACTACATAATTTACCAAGCCCAATCGGTAGGCTTCATCGGCAGAAATCATATCGGCGGTCATGAGCAGTTCAAGGGCTTTACCCTTTCCTACCAATTGCACCAATCTTTGTGTACCACCATAGCCGGGTATAATACCTAAGTTTACTTCGGGCTGCCCAAATCGGGCGTTGGGTGTTGCCACGCGCAGGTGGCAAGCCATAGCCAGTTCGCAACCGCCGCCTAAGGCAAATCCGTTTACGGCTGCAATAATGGGTTTGGGGTAGCTCTCTACGGTTTTAAAAATATGATAGGCGCGGCTTACCATATCTAACCCCTGCCGGGTATTAAAATGGGCAAACTCGGCTATATCAGCGCCGGCGGCAAAGGCTTTGGGTCCGGAGCCGGTAAGTATTATCCCTTTTACGGCGGCATCGGTTTGATAATTTTGCAAGATTTCCTGCAAACTAATGAGCAGTTGGGTGTTTAGGGCGTTCAGTTTTTCTTGGCGGTTAATGGTAATGGTTAATATGCCATTATCGGGGTTTAGCTGTGTGAGCAGTAAATTTGATGACATAGGGATAAATGGTTATGGGTGAACGTAAAATGGCGTTGGTTTTTTACGGCGTAAGGCTCATGCCGTTTAGTTTATAGTAGGCAATAGCAGCGGCTATTTTATCGTAGCCATATTGGTTGTTTAGGTGGTTACTAATGGTACTTAATGCGGCAGTTGGCGAAAGTTTTTCAATAACGGGTAAAATTTGTTTCAGTTCGGGCAGCTCCACTAAGTGGTAAATGTTAATGGGGTAGCCTTTTTCGTACAGTTCAGCCAAATGTCGGGCAATGGTGGTGGGTGTAAGGTTGCGTTGTTGAGCAATTTGGGTAGGGCTGTGTGGGTGGAGTAGGTAAAAAGCATAACTTACCTGTCGGGTAGCCGGTTTAAAATCTTTGCCCTCGGTGCGCAAAAATCGGGCAATTTCGTCCATAAAAGCATTGCCATAATCGGCAAGTTTTCTAACGCTCACACCGTTTATGAGTTTCATTTCGGCGGGTATAAGCGGAAACTGTGCAGCCATTTCCTGCAAGGTAGCATCAGAAAAAATCATATGTGGCGGCACTTCGGCGGCATCGGCAATTTGCTTGCGCAGTTGTAGGAGGCGTTCAAACAATTGCTCTGCAAACAGTTCCTGTTGGCTTTTGGGTCTTACATTGGCATAAGCGCCTGTTTTTTTGGCATCGGTAATGGGCGAGTACTGCACCAACCCCACTTTTTGCCCGTTAAACAATACCTCGTTGCTGGCAGTGGTAAGGGCAAGGGCATAGTTTTTATGATAGGCAATTTCTATAAGCCCCAGTTGAATAAGTTGAATAAGGTAATCGTTCCACTCGGGGTGTTTAAGGTCTTTACCTACTCCAAACGTTTTAATTTGGTCGTATTGATTTTTGGTTACGGTAGCGCTTCTTATGCCTCTGAGCACATCAATTACCACGCCCATAGGGGCAGCCTGCTGTAGGCGAGCCACAGCCGAGAGGGCTTTTTGGGCTATTAGTGTGCCGTCAATTTGCTGGCGAGGGTGGCGGCACACATCGCAGTTGCCGCAGTTGGCATCGGTTTGCTGGGCAAAATAGTTGAGCAAAATGCGTCTTCGGCAAATTTGGGCTTCGGCGTAGTGTTGCAGCATTTGCAGTTTTGTCAGTTTTACTTCTTGTCGGGCGCCGCCCTCGTCTTCTATAAACTTGCGGCGTTGTATAATATCGGCATAAGAGTAAAAGAGCACGGTTTTAGAGGGCAGCCCGTCGCGTCCGGCGCGCCCTATTTCTTGGTAGTAGCTTTCAATGTTGGAGGGTACGTTGTAGTGCAGCACAAAGCGCACATTAGATTTATCTATACCCATACCAAAGGCTACGGTAGCACAAACCACCCGTATATTATCGCGCAAAAAAGCCTCTTGTACGCGGCTTCTTTCATCGGTTTCCATACCGGCATGGTAAGCGGCGGCGTTAATGCCGCGGGCGCGGAGGCGCTCGGCAAGGGTTTCTGCGCCTTTACGGCTAAGGCAGTAAATGATACCGGCTTGGCGGGGGTGTTCGTCTAAAAAGTGGATAATGCGTTTTACCCTATCTATGGCAGGCAGCACGGCAAGGCTAAGGTTGGGGCGGTCAAAGGAGGTAATAAACTGCCGGGGGTTGTGCAGGTACAGTTGTTCTACAATATCGGCACGGGTAACCTTATCGGCGGTGGCGGTAAGCGCTATAAAGGGCACATTGGGAAAGCGGTTTTTTAGCGTGCGCAGTTGTCCGTATTCGGGTCTAAAATCGTGCCCCCAAAAAGAAACACAATGAGCCTCATCAATGGCAATAAGGTTCACTTGCAATTGCGACAAAAAGTATTGGAATCCTTCGGACTGAATTTTTTCGGGCGAAACGTACAGGAGTTTTATTTGTCCCGATAAGCATTGCTGTTCCGTTCTCCTTTGTTCATCAAGGCTCTGGGCGCTGTTTATAAAAGCGGCGGTAACACCGTTTTGTTTTAGGGCTTCTACCTGGTCTTTCATTAGGGCAATAAGTGGCGATACCACCACGCCTACGCCGGGCATAACCAACGCCGGAATTTGGTAACAAACCGATTTGCCGCCTCCGGTGGGCATTAGCACCAGTACATCAGACCCTTGCAGCACGGTATCTATAATTTCTGCCTGCATGGGTCTGAATTGGCTGTAGCCAAAATAAGTTTTTAGAGCTTGTAGGGGGGTAATTGCGTATGTGTGCATAGTAATTTTAGAATCCGCTCCAAAAGTACGCACTTTTTTTGAATGAAAGCCATATTTTGTTATATATACTGTACATTGTCAATTCTTATCCTACAACAAGGATAATTTTGGCTAAGGAGCAAAGACTCAAAGATGTTTTTTTGTTCTCTTTGAGTTTGTCTATTTTTAGCCATCTTAGTAGCGGATAGTTTTGGTAGATAGAAGATGGTAGTGGGTACCAATAACTAACAACTAATTTGCGCCTTTGCGAGAAAAAGCATTAAATTTGCAGCTACTTAGGTACTGCCCATCATGCAGGTTCATGGCGTATTTGCAGGCAGCTAATTGGTAAGATTTCCGGCAGCAATTAGCACACGGATAACACGGATGCGGCTGATTAGCGCCGATTTTTTAAAAATAGTAGCTACTTAGGTACTGCCCATCATGCAGGTTCATGGCGTATTTGCAGACGGCTAATTGGTAAGATTTTACGCCAAGAACACCAAGTCTTTGCGATCATTGCGCTCACCTTTGCGTTCTTTTGGTTATCACAAGGAATTTAGTTAAGACCAAAACACAGGGTAAGTAGTTACTTAAATTTAATGTTTTTGTGCCCAAAACTTGGCTGCGTGAGATACAGCATCAGCAGCATACAATAAGATACGTGCCGCTTAAATTAAGCGACAAATACAAAAAATATGTTTTGGTATTACACCACCTTATCTGCACAGCAAGAGCTGGCAAAGGCATCGGGTTTGGCTTTAAAAACAAAGCCCATGCCCAGTATGTAACCCATTGCATCGCGCAAAGCCGTGTTAGATTCAAAGTTGGGATTAGTGTTAATATCGGCATGAACCTCCATCTCTATGTTGTAGCGGTCAAACAAGTCGCAGAGTTCATAGGCAATGCTGATAGATTTGGCTACTTCGGTTAACATACGTTCTTTGAGCGAAAAATGCTGGGTGCTTCTTTCGTTGTAAATAAACATAAAGCCCCCTTTTTTTTCGCGAAGAAAGACAATTACCGTGGCAAACTCTACCGCATCGCCACGCACCTGCGAGTCGCTGCCAATACATACTTTTAACCTATTACCGTTTGCAGTTTCTTTAACTATGGTTTCTTCTACTGCTTTTTTGATTGAGGTAATTTGCTCGCCGTTTAATCTTCGCCATTTGTTGTTCATACTATTTTGTTTTGTTGGTAAAGGAACATCTTTTATGTAAAATACCTGTTAGGGTAATGTTATCTTTTTGTTAGATGGGGCAAATTTAATAAGTTTTAATAATGGACTGCGATGCAAGGTTGTGTTAGCGCTTGGTATGTGTAAATGGGAGGCATTTATATACATAAACTACATGCTGAAATAGAAACTGCAAAAGGGGTAAAAAAAGTTCCCGAATTTTTTTTGGTCAAAAAAGGGTTTTTTAGTTACAAGTTCCAAAAATTTACTTATCTTTGCGCTCCGATTAAAATTAAAGCATTTCAACGCCATGAAGAAAGGTATCCATCCTGACAAGTATAGATTAGTCGTTTTTAAAGATTTCTCTTGCGACTATGCTTTTTTAGGTAAATCATGTGCCGATACTAAAGACAAAATAGTATGGGAAGACGGCAATGAGTACCCGCTTATTAAGTTAGAAATTTCTAACGCCTCGCACCCGTTCTTTACCGGTAAAACCAAATTTGTGGATACAGCCGGTAGAATTGAAAAATTTCAGAAAAAGTACGCCAAATTTTCCAAAAAGTAGCATTTTGTACTATTTTTTTGCAAAACAGCCCCGATTTAACAAAAATCGGGGCTGTTTTTGTTGTGGGTAGTGGGTAGTTTTGGTAGATAGTATATGTATAGTAGTGGGTATCGGGTAGTTATCATTCGTAACCCGCAATTCTTAATTCGTAACACAAACCAAGTTGCCGTAAACGGTATTAGTAAATAAGCAATTTCACCAATTCTTTTTCGGGGGCAAATTGTCTGTAACCTACTGATTTTGCATTTATTTTTACCGGTTTGTGTGCTATTGGTTTACTTTGTGCGCTCATTTTGCGTTACCTTTATACTTTGTTTTTTAAACTCCCGTATTTCCATGAATAAAGCAAGTTTTTTTGCGCTGCCGGTTTTGTTTTTATGTTCCTATATGTTGGCAGTGGCGCAAGTAAGCGCCGGTGGTGCGCCGTATAGCTTTGTATATCCCAATCAGGTAAGCGCTTATGTGCCGGTAGCTACCCTGCCTGCGGTAGATGTGGCTGCCCTACTTGCCGAAGATGCCTTAAACGATGCCAAAAACCAACCCTACCGGTTTGGGGCGGAGTTAAAAGTACAATTTACGCCCGATAATGCCGGGCTGTGGGAAACGCTGCCTAATGGCGACCGCTTGTGGCGACTGCGTATTTATGGCAAACAGGCGCGCACAATTAACCTTATTTTTAGTAGGTTTTATATGCCGCCCGGCGCTAAACTACACTTGTATAATGGCTCTAAAACCGACCTGATAGGCGCTTTCACTTCTGCAAACAACAAGCCGCATGGGCAGTTTGCCACCGGCTTACTGCGCGGCGATATAACTACCTTAGAATACTACGAACCCGCATTGGTAGCCGGGCAGGGTAAAATAGCCATATCAAAAGCGGTGTATGGATACAGAGGCTTTTTTTCGCCCGAAAAAGGATTTGGTGATTCGGGGGGGTGCAATAACAATGTAAACTGCCCCGAAGGTGCAGACTGGCAAGACCAAAAACGCTCGGTTGCCCTTATCATTTCGGGCGGATTCAGGGCTTGCAGCGGGGCTATGGTAAATAATATAAATAATGATTGTACGCCCTATTTCCTTACCGCCAACCACTGTTTAGACGGCTCGGTAAATACATGGGTGTTTATGTTTAACTATGAAAGCCCCACCTGCGATAATATAGACGGACCACTAAATCAAACTACATCGGGCTGCACATTGGTAGCAAATGCTCCTGCATCAGATTTTGCACTATTGTTGCTTAGCGAGGTGCCGCCCATTGATTACAACGTTTACTATGCCGGCTGGAGCGCCGAAACCACACCCGGCACCTCATCGGTAGGCATACATCACCCTGCCGGCGATATTAAGAAAATTACCTTTAATTATGACCCATTAGTCAGTACCGAAGGGTTATCGGGCGTGGCAGATTCACATTGGGAGGTTACCGAGTGGGAAGACGGCACTACCGAAGGCGGTTCATCGGGTTCACCTCTGTTTGACCAAAATAAACACATTGTGGGGCAGTTGCACGGTGGCACGGCATCGTGCAGCAGCATTACCTATGATGCCTATGGCAAGGTTTCGTACTCATGGAATACCGGCGCTACTGCCTCTAACCGCCTGCGCGATTGGCTAGACCCGGGTAATACCGGCACATTGGTTTTAGACGGCCGAAACTGTAGCGAAGCCGTTTACAGCCTTGATGCCGGCATTGCACAGATAACCGCGCCCGGTTCGTTTTTGTGCAATGTGTCTGCTATTACCCCGCAGATATTAGTACGCAATTACGGCAGTACACCGCTTACCGCCTTAACCATTGCCTACCAAATAAACGGTGGTTTAATAGAAACGCTGGAATGGACGGGTTATTTGGAGTTTTTATCGCCGGCATATATTTCGCTGCCCTCCATATCGCTGCCCGATGGGGAGCATACCTTGTGGGTTGCCGTAGTACAGCCAAACGGCATAGCCTTAGACGAAAATATCTTAAATGATGCCGCCACTACTACTTTTACGGTTACCGGTGGGAGTGATATAGCAGTGCAAATTGTGTGCGATTTTTGGGCAGAAGAAACCTCTTTTACCATTACCAACCAGCAGGGGCAAACTTTTTATACCGGCGGCGGTTTTAGCGCATTTCAAACCTATAATCTCAGCTACTGCCTGCCGATGGGCTGTTATATTTTTACCATTTTAGATTCTTACTGCGATGGTATGGACCCGGGCGCAAGTTATGCCGTTGCGCTGCCCGATGGTACCGTTGCCGTACAGGGTGGCGGTAATTTTGGTTGCTCGCAAGCCTATAATTTTTGCGTAGAAAGCTCCGCTTTAATTGCCACTATTGACACTGCGTACTTGCAACCCTGCAACTTGCCGGGGGTGGTGCAGTTTTATGGCGGCAATGACGGCGCTACTACTTACAACTGGCAGTTTGAGGGTGGTTTTCCGGAAACCTCTACTGAGCAAAACCCCATTATCATTTACAACCAACCTGGGGTGTATGATGTAAGCCTCATAGTAAGTAATAGCCTTAACACTGATACTTTAATGCTTACAGATTACCTCACTATTTACCCCGCTCTTTCTCTGAATGGCAGCATAACCCCCGCCCAAACACCCAACTCCACTGATGGAGCTATAGCGCTCCTTGCCGAAGGAGCACAATCGCCTTATATTTATGGATGGTCTAACGGAGCTACTACGCCCGATATTGCTAATTTAGCGCCCGGACAGTACTGTGTAACCCTTACGGCTGCCAATGGCTGCACGGCAACTGCTTGTTATACCGTAGGCACAGTGGTAGGACTACCCCACAGCGCTACCGGTGGCAGTACTATTGCACTATACCCCAATCCGGCAAGCGATGCGGCTTGGTTGTTGCTGCAAATGCCGCAACCGGGCAGTTTTACCGCTTCTATTTACGATTTGCCTGGCAGGTTACTGCAACGGTTTCCGTTAGAGGCAACTACATCGGGCAGCCACACCTTTGAGTTACCACTCCAAAACCTGCCCAACGGCGTTTACCTGCTTACTGTTGAAAGTAAAGACCGGCAGGTTGCCGGTACGGTGCGCTTGGCTATAGTGCGGTAAGATTGAAGGGAGAGTAGGGCAGAGCCTATTTGTTCTCCCCCCCTCAAAGAAGGGGGGAGTTTATATTGTCCGTTTTTTTAACCCACTTTCCGCACCCCCATTGGCGTTTTGAATAATTAACCCAATATC
>ERZ761603.2257-NODE-2257-length-13459-cov-6.647792_pt1 | contig 13459 bp, 6 predicted proteins | sample MGYA00511879_ERZ761603 | MGnify/ENA primary metagenome ERZ761603 (study PRJEB28899, sample SAMN02850040) | bioreactor sludge metagenome | biome: EBPR Sludge; feature: EBPR Bioreactor; material: flocular biomat | place: Australia: Thorneside Wastwater Treatment... | reverse complement strand
CGATCTGCTAGAACAGGTGCGACAGGGGCAGATTCGGGCCATTGCCCGCCTGATCACCCAGGTTGAAAACAGCCCAATGGCCGCTGAGCAGGCGATCCAGGCATTGTATCCGCACACGGGCCAGGCTCACGTGGTAGGGGTGACCGGTTCGCCCGGTGCGGGGAAAAGCACGGTGGTGAATGCCCTGGTGAAAACGCTGCGCCAGCATAATGTTCGCGTAGGCATCATCGCCGTGGACCCCACCAGCCCGTTTACCGGTGGGGCGCTGCTGGGCGACCGGGTGCGCATGCGTGATTTATCGGGCGATCCGGGTGTCTACATTCGCAGCATGGCGTCGCGGGGCAGCCTGGGTGGATTGGCGCGGGCCACCGCCTCGGTGATCAAGGTGCTGGATGCCGCTGGCTTTGACTACGTACTGGTGGAAACAGTCGGCGCGGGCCAGGCGGAGGTGGATATTGCCAATGCCGCCCATACCACGATTGTCATTGAAGCACCGGGTATGGGCGATGAAATTCAATCGATCAAGGCGGGCATTTTGGAGATTGCCGACATTTTGGTGGTCAACAAAGCCGACCGGCCCGGGGCCGATCGCACGGTGCGCTCGTTGAAGATGATGCTGCATTTGGGGCCGGTGGGGGGAACGCGGCAAAGCGGCCGTATTTCCTCGCTTGCTACCACCAGTCCCAACGGCGCAGCCTGGAACATTCCAGTGCTGGAAACGGTGGCCACCGAGGAAAAAGGCATGGGAGCTCTGGCCGAGATGCTGGCTCAGCACATGGCCCATTTGCGCCAGAGTGGTGACTGGCTGAAGCGAGAAAAGGAACGCAGCTGGCGCGAGGTGGAAGGGCTGCTTCAGCAGCGGTTTATGGCCCAGTTTCAGGCGTCGGTGCCATTGGAGCTGCGTGATGGGTTGTTAACGGCCGTTGCCGAGCGCAATGTGGACCCGTATACGGCCGTGCATCAATTATTGGAAAAAACAGAAAGCAAACGTAAAGGATAGAAAAAGTATCAGCTTATGATGGCTTATGGCGATATCAAATTGTTTGCCGGGTCGGGTTGCCCGGAACTGGCGCAGCGCATTGCCGAGTACGTTAAAATCCCCCTGAGCAGTTGGGACATCATTGAATTCCCCAACGAGAACCTGTTTGTAAGGCTGCATGGCAGCGTGCGTGGCCAGGATGTGTATCTTATTCAAAGCCATGCCCGGCCGGTGCATCGTAATATCATGGAAACGCTCATTGCTATTGACTGCCTCAAGCGGGATTCCGCAGGCAGAATTACGGTGGTCGTGCCCTACATGGCGTATTCGCAAAGCGACAAAAAAGATCAGCCCCGCGTGCCCATCTCGGCCCGCCTGTTGGCCGATCTCATCGAGGTGGCGGGGGCCGACCGCTGGATGACGATTGATTTACACGCAGCCCAAATCCAGGGTTTCTATAAAATTCCTGGCGATTCTTTAACTGCCTTCCATGTGCTGGTAGACTATTTTCTAGAGAAGAAGTTGGATGCTGTCATCGTGACGCCGGACCTGGGGTTTGCCAAACGCGGCCGTAACTTTGCGGTCGAGCTGGATATGCCCCTGGCGTTTGTGGAAAAGCGCCGCGTCGGTAACCGCAATGACCGGGAAGCGTTGTCTCTAATTGGTTCGGTGGATGGCAAAGATGTGATCATTGTGGACGATCTGGTGGATACGGCCGGATCAATCCAGCAAGCTGTCGATCTGGTGAAAGCCAATGGCGCGAAAGACGTGTATGTGGCCTTTACCCATCCGGTCATGTCTGGCCCGGCCAGCGAGCGGCTGCGGCAGCTGCCAATTAAGGAGATTGTGACCACGGACACCATTCCCATTCCATCAGAAAAAATGCTGCCGAACATCACGGTTTTGTCGGTGGCTGGTCTGTTGGGCGAGGTGATTCTGCGTTCGCATGAAGGGCGCAGCGTGGGTGAGTTGTTTAACGAGTAGTGTGTGGCGAGGGGTGAGGCGGATACGGCCGTTCTCCCCTTCTAACAAAAAATTAAGGCAGCCCTGGTACACTACCTCTCTTTTGTTTGACTATAACTCTTTCGATAAGAAGTGGGCGTATGTTTAAAAAACTTGTATCCAAAATAATGGGTGATCCCAACCAAAAGATCATTGAAAATCTAAAACCTATCGTGCAGCAAGTGGCCGCTTTGGAGCCAGCCCTGCAGCAGATGTCTGGCGATGAGATGCGGGCAAAAACGGCCGAACTCAAAGAGCGCTATGCCAACGGCAAATCCCTGGAGGAACTGCTGCCCGAGGCTTTTGCCCTGGTGCGTGAAGCGTCGGTGCGTTCCACCGGCCTGCGCCATTACGATGTGCAAATCATGGGCGGCATCCTGCTGCACCGTGGTGATGTCGTCGAAATGCGAACGGGTGAAGGTAAGACGTTGGTCGGTACGCTGCCGCTTTTTCTGAACGCGCTGACCGGCCAGGGCGTACACCTGGTGACGGTGAACGAATACCTGGCCCGCCGCGACGGTGGCTGGATGGGTAAAATCTTCCACACCCTGGGCCTGACCGTTGGCTGTATTGGCCCGCAAAAGTTTTCGGCCCTGTACGACCCCGACTACGTGAATCCCGGTGCGGAGCTGGAAGATGAGCGCCTGGTCCATTGGCGGCCCAGCACGCGCAAACAGGCTTACCTGGCGGACATCACCTACGGCATCAGCAGCGAATTTGGCTTTGATTACCTGCGCGACAACATGGCTACCAGCCGTGAAAAGCTTGTGCAGCGCGATCTGGTCTACGCCATCATTGACGAAGTTGACAATGTTTTGATCGATGAAGCGCGGACGCCGCTGATCATTTCTGGTCCGGCGGACCGTTCGGGCAAGGAATACAGCCGTTTTGCTGAGTATGTGCGCCGCCTCAAGCGCAATACAGCCGAAGAAGAGGAAGAACCCAACGGCCACTACGATCTGGACGAAAAAAGCCGCTCCATCAGCCTGACCGAGATGGGTATTGCGGAAATTGAACAGCGCATCCCGGAACTCGACCCCGACGCAGGGGACAGTCTTTACGATCCCCGCTTTTATCACCTCACCTATTACCTGGATAACGCCCTGAAGGCGCAGTACCTCTACAAACGTGATGTGCAGTACGTGGTGCAAAACGGCGAAGTCATCATCGTGGATGACTTTACCGGCCGTCTGATGGCCGGTCGGCGCTACTCCGAAGGCTTACACGAGGCGATCGAAGCCAAAGAAGGGGTGCAGATTAAGCGGGAAACGGTGACGGTGGCTACCATCACCCTGCAAAATTACTTCCGCCTCTTTGAGAAGCTGGCCGGTATGACCGGTACCGCCCTTACCGACGCCGAGGAGTTTGATAAGATTTACGAGCTGGGCGTAACGCCGCTGCCCACCAACGTGCAGTACATCGTGGACAACAATGTGCTGGGGCTGGTGGAGAAAAAAGAGAAGGTTGAAAACGCGGAACAGGTGGTTTACGTAGACCCGACGACCAACAAACCGCGCTTTTACAAGCGTTTGGACCACGCCGACCAGATTTACGGCAATGAAGCGGCCAAGGACCAGGCGATCATTCGTGAGGTGAAGCGGGTGGTGGCCACAGGACGGCCGGTTCTGGTGGGTACCACCTCCGTGGAGCACTCCGAAACGATTGACCGGCTGCTCACCGAGGCCAAAATTCCGCATACGGTGCTGAACGCCAAGATTCATCAGTCGGAAGCGCTAATTGTGGCCCAGGCTGGGCGCAAGGGGGCGGTGACTATTTCTACCAACATGGCTGGTCGTGGTACCGACATTTTGTTGGGTGGTAACCCGGAAGGCCTGTCGGCTGAACTGCTAGAACGAGAGATGTTTAAACGGCCGTTACTCACCCAGCTCATCTTCAAACACCTCGAAGAAGGGGAAGAGGCGGCCAAAGAGATTATCAGCCGCAACAGCAAGCTTGATGCCGACCTGCTGCCGTGGATCGTTGCCGAAAAAGCTCGGCTGGATGAAGCCCTGGTTGAAATCGAAGAGGTGCAGGTCATGGGTTACCTCACCCGCGTGTTGGGTGAAAGCTATGATCTGGGCTACAACGAAATTCGCCAGGCACTGCGCCTGGTCACCAGCGGCAGCCTGGGTGAAGCACGTGAATACCTGGAAGATATGGACAAGGATGTGGCCCTGGTTGAAGAAGCCATCCGGCTGCGCGACATGTACATGGGTTACCAGCGCGTTCAGGGCGACAACGGCCTGCTGGCCCAATTCCTGGCGGAAATCCTGTTTGAGAAACATTACAACGCCCGCGCCGCGCTGATTCGCGCCGTGCTGGGCAACGACAAGGCGGAAGCGGCCAAAGTGGTGCAGACTGTGCCCGGCATTTCCGAGAAGTGGATCCAAAAGATTGACGATTTGCAAAAGCAAACAGAGCGTGAGCGCCGCGAAGTATGGGAGCTGGGTGGTCTGCATGTTATTGGGTCAGAGCGGCACGAATCTCGCCGCATCGACAACCAGCTGCGCGGGCGTGCCGCGCGCCAGGGCGATCCTGGCTCCTCCCGCTTTTTCCTCTCCCTGGAAGATGATTTGATGCGCCGATTTGGCGGCGAGCGGCTGAAGAGCTGGATGTCTAAGGGGCTGCTGGCCAATATTCCCGATGACATGCCGCTGGAGTTTGGCGTATTGGACCGGATGATCGAAAGCGCCCAGGAGCGGGTGGAAGGGTACAACTTCGACATCCGCAAGAACATCGTGGAATACGACGACGTGATGAACCGGCAGCGTATGGCCACCTATAACGAGCGGCGGGCTATTTTGCTGGGAGAAGGAGTGGATTACGACAAGCGTATTGACGATGCTTTTGCAACGGCCGTTGCCCAAATCGTCGATAACTACGTTGAAAATTATGTGCCCTACGTGCGCGGTGAAATTGAGCGTGTAGTAGACGAATTCACCACCGACGCCACCGAGACAATTAACTTTAATGCAATAGCCGCCCGATTGCGCGGCTTGCTGCCCGAGATTATCACGCTCGACAAAACAGAGGCCGCCGCCTTCTCGCGTGACAAGTTGATTGAGCGGTTGATGCTTTTGGTGTACGAAAATGAGGAAAACGGAGCGAATATTTACCAGCTGCTGCGGGCAATGGGCCGTTTCCTGCCCCTGCTGCCCCCCATTCCGAACCTGGGCAGCCTGGCTTCGCGTAAGTCTGGGCAGCTTCAGGCCAAGGAAAACATTCGCCGTGAGTATGTGGCCCGGGTACAAAGCTTCTACGATGAGTTTGTGGCGGATCATGTAGAGATGCCAACGGCCGATCGTGAGCGCATCTGGAACGAGTCGGAAGAGCAGCTGAACCAGGCGTTTGGCCAGTTCTCGGTGGATAACCTGTCGGTAAAAACGGCCGAATACCGCCAAACTCGTTTTTCCAGCCAGGCCAATGCGGCTTTGCGCAACTTGCTGCTGGAAACGCTCTCGGCCCTGGACGGTGATCAGCTGGAAGTGGCTTTGAAGGCATACGTTAGCAAGCAGCAGGAAAAATGGCGCAACCAGATTGGTGAAGAGGAGTACCGCAATTTTCAGCGGCTGCTGCTGCTGAACGCAATTGATCGCGAATGGCGCGATTACCTGACTGCCGCTGACGATTTGCGCCGTGAAATTGGCCTGGAAGCCGTGGGGCAGCGTGATCCCAAAGTGCAGTACAAAATCCGCTCGGCGCAAATGTTTAACGACATGCGCAACAACATCGAGCAAAATATTGTGGAGCGCTTCTTCTTCCAGGTGGAGCAGCACCGCGCCTTTGTGCAGCAGCAGGAGGCGGAGACGGCTTACCAGACCCAGGCGCGGGATGCCGGTTACCAGGTGGTTAAACGAGAAAAAGGGAAAGGTGTTGAGCTGCGGCGCGATATGCCCAAAGTGGGGCGCAACGATCCGTGCCCATGCGGCAGCGGCAAGAAGTACAAGCACTGCCACATGAAGGAAGATACGGCCGCATCGCCCAGCACGAGCACCAGCGCCAACGGACGGCCGTCTGGCACCCCCACGTCTTCAGGTAAAAAACGTCGTCGTTAGAGGCTCCACTGTTGGCGCCTGTACAGTCCGGCGCAAACCTGGCGTTGTTATGTCAAGTTCGCCGGACTGGTTAACTGTTGCGCCATCATTATTAACTGCGGCGAACTTTCTGGGCGCACTACTCGTTAGACGGAAATACAGAGATTCATGCGACAGTACGTTCGTTTGATAACTTTTTACGTCTCTTTCACCGCGGATAATTGACGACTTTTCTAAAACATGGTTACATGTTGTGGTGTTTGCGGACACACTTTTTTGGCTGTCTCAATGTGCCCGAAACACCACAATTTATCTAAACTTACCTGAGATTTTAGACTGATTGGCCTATGCCCCACAGTAACGATCAGCTTCAAGCCCTTAATGTCCTGCAACAAAATTTACAGAGAGCCACTTCCTGGGACGCTCTTCACTCTCTGTTACATCCCTTTGCTACCCAGCACCTGGCGGCTGAATCGGTGCTGCTGGTGCCGACGGCCGAAAATCTGCCAAACAGCTGGGCCGTAGCGCAAACCGGTTTTGCCCTCCAATTTGCCCCAACGCCTTCAAATTCTGATCTGGCCGCGCTGCTGGCATCTTTGCTGGCGATCTCGCCCTTCCTTCAGCAGCAGCATTCGCTGTCCGCTGCCCAGCAAGGGCTGCTGGGGCAGGTGAGCCAGGCAATTATTGATCAGCAGCAGTTTGACGTGATCACCGGGCGCATTGCGGCGGCGTTTCCCGACGCCTTTCCGGGCTGCCAGGCGCGGCTGGTCTTGTGTGAAAATGGCAGCCAGAAGCTGATCCTGCATAGCTGTTTTGGCCCGGCCGAAGGCTGGTTGCCGGTAGATGCCGACAGCCACTTACGCCGCGCCACGGAAATGAAGCTGCTGCCACAGGTGCGCCAGCTCATTTTGCCCATCAGGACCGGGCAGCGCCACACCTGCGCCATTTTGCAGGTAATGGGTGAATCGGTAGAGGTGGTGCGCTGGGAAACGGCCGTCTTCTCTCTCCTGGCTGGTTACATTGGCGTGGCCCTGAGCTACCGGCAGCTGGCACAGCAGGCATGGCAGCGGGCGCACCAGCTGGAAACCATCTACCACGTTACCGAATCGGTGCGGGTGCTGAAACCCTTGCAGCAAACGATGCAAGAAATTCACGACCAGCTGCTCCATATTTTTTCGCCGCCCACCTGCTACATTGCCCTGGTAGACGCCAGCGAGGATATTATCGAATTCCCCTGTGTGCTGGAAAACCGTCAGCGTATTACCCGGCAGCCCATTCCCCTGAGCGACAAAGATAGCCTGGTGGCCTGGGTTATCAACAACAACGTGCCCTTTGCCACCGACAACTGGCCGCAAGATGAAAAGCCGGTACCGGGCATCAATGGCGACGGCCAGCCGCAATCGATCATTTGTGTGCCGATGCGGCTGCACGGCGAGGTGCTGGGCGCTATTTCGATTCAAAGCGACGTGCCCCATGCCTTTGATGCGGCCGATTTCCAGACGTTAACGGCCGTTGCTGCCCACGTCACGGTCATCATTAAAAATGCCCGGCTGTTCACCCAAACCCGTGAGTTGGTGGACCGGGGTGCCCATGATTATCAGACGGCCGTTGCCCTGCGCCAGGCCATCGCAGTCATCAGCACCTCGCTGCAGGCCGAATCTGTGGTCAACCACCTCCTGCTGGCCCTGGGTAATGTCGTCTCCTACAACAATGCCTTCGCTTTCCTGCTTACCGACGGCGAATTGAAGCTGGTAGCCAGCCGCGATTTTTACGATCGGCCAGTGGTACTCACCCTGGAAGAAGCCGAATTGGTCTGGCGTGGCCATCCCCTTCTGCAAAGTATCATCAGCCGGGCAGAACTCATCCGCATCGACGACGTTCGCGCCGATGCCCGCTGGCAGCCCGTCCCTCACACCGAAAACACCCGCTCCTGGATGGGGGTTCCCCTGTCGGCTGGCGGCGTTTTGCTGGGCATCCTCATTTTCGACAGCCAGATTGCCAGCGCTTTTGATCAGCGGGTTGAGTGGTTGGCTTCGACCCTGGCGGCCCACGCTTCCGTAGCCATCCAAAATGCCATGCTGTTCCAGCAAACCGAGCAGCAGCTGGCCGAGCTCAGCACGCTGTACCAGGCCAGCGCCACCATGACGGCCAACCTGGACCAGGATTTTGTGCTGCAAACGGTTGTGTCGGAGATGGTGCGCGCCTTGCAGGTGGATAGCTGCACCATTTTTGTCTGGGATCAGGATTTTCAGAGCCTTTATCCGGCCGCCCATAAAAACCAGGCGTACATCAAACAGATGGCCCCGGAAGAAGATGAACGGCTGGTGGGGCTGGGCAGCATTAAAAACCTGGCTTCCTACAGCGTGGTGCAGCGTGTGTTTGAGACGCACCAGATCGAAAATTTACGCAGTGACCCAACCGGCAATGACGATGGCCAAGACATGTTGCAAGCCGCCGGGCTGCAATCGGTCATTTTGGTGCCATTGGTGCGCCGCAACAAAGTGCTTGGCCTGCTGGCGCTGGGCGATTTGGCCGAAGCGAAGCAGTACACCCAGGGGCAGCTGCGTCTGGCGCAAAATCTGGCCGGTCAGGCGGCAGTGGCTATTGAACATGCGCATCTGTATAGCCAGGCACAGCGCCGCATTGATGAACTGTCTACTTTCCACGACATTGTTTTGCGGCTCAACGAGCCATTGAAGCTGAACGTGGTGCTGGATACGATCACGGAATCGGCTTTGAAGCTGATCCCTGCGTCCAATCTGCACATCTTTTTGTACGATTCAGAAACGCAAACCTTTTCCAAAGGGTCGGCGCTGTGGCGCGACGGCCGTCGCACCGCCGCCGTGCCCAAACTTCGTCCGGCTGGGACAGGCCTCACCGCCACCGTCGTGCAGGAAGGGCGTCCCATCGTCATTAATGATGCGCCCAATCACCCCTTTTACCAGAGTGAAACCGCTAACAGTTGGGGCATTTATGCCATTGCCGGGTTCCCGCTGAAATATGGCGAGAAGATTATTGGCGCTTTTACCGCCACCTATTTGTATCCACATTCCTTTACCGAAGATGAACTGCTGCTGCTGAACTTGCTGGCGGAGCAAGCGGCCGTTGCTATTCGTAATGCCAGTTCTTTTGCTGAATCGCAGCGCCGCCTGCGCGATATGTCTGCGCTGGTGGATATGGCCAAGCAGGTGACAGGCAACTTGAAGCTGCAATCGGTGTTGCAAACCACGGTGCAAATCTTGCAGGGCTTGCTGAATGCCCGCGCCAGTACGATCACCATGTTGACTGATGATGGCGAAGGGTTGATGGTAAAAGCGGCCGTGGGCATCAACCCCGAGTTTATGAGCGCCAAGATGCATCTGAGCGAAAGTATCTCTGGTGTGGTGGTGCAAAATGCCGAGTTGGTGTACATCCGCGATTCGTACTCTGACCCTGACTTCCTCTTTTTTGATGAGCGAGTGCGCAGTTTGTTGGTGGTACCGCTTATTGTGCGCGACCAGCCGGTGGGTACGTTGACCATTGACAGCGATCGGCCGTTTGCTTTTACCGATTCAGACACGCAGCTGATGACCATTGCTGCTGCGCAGGTAAGTGTGGCTATTGCCAACGCCCGCCTCTTTGAAGAGCTGGAAGAACGGGCGGCTGAGCTGGCCGAAGCGTACGAGGAGCTTAAGGAAAGCGACCGGCTGAAAGATGAGTTGGTGCAAAACGTGTCGCATGAGCTGCGCACGCCGCTGACCTTTGTCAAAGGGTATGTGGATTTGTTGATGGACGGCGACAAAGGGCTGCTCACTTCGGAGCAACAGGAATATTTGCAGATTGTCTCCGACAAGACGGACGAAATTACGCGTATCATTGAGGACATTATTACGCTCCAGCGCATTGATTCGGGCAATTTGCAGTTGGAAGAGATGTCGATGGCCAATTTGCTGCAAACGGCCGTCATCAACCACCGCCTCGTAGCCGACAAAAAAGGACTGTCTATCGTTTGCTCGATTCCGCCTGGGCAGAAAGGGCGCGTGCGCATCGACAAGGGGCGCATGAACCAGGTGCTAGACAACCTCATCGGCAATGCGTTTAAGTTCAGCCCGGACGGTGGCACCATTCGCCTGTCGATGGTGGAGCAGGGAAAGGATGTGCTGGTGTCGGTGGTGGATGAAGGCATTGGTATGCCCGCCGAAAAGCACCAGCGCATTTTTGAGCGCTTTTACCAAATTGATGGGTCATCGCGGCGTCGTTTTGGCGGTACGGGCATTGGCCTGGCCATTGTCAAGCGCATTATTGATGCACATGAAGGGAAGATTTGGGTGGAAAGTGAGTTGCACAAGGGGAGCTCATTTTTCTTTACCCTGCCAAGTGTAAAACAGGATATTGTGAAGACCGTGCCAGAATTGTAATAATAGGCAAACTGCTTGCCCCAGCGCTGTTTTGTATATATAGCCGCGCAGTATGGAAGTATCGAAGTATCATAATTTGCCTAAAAAATTGAGAGTAGTGTTTTGAGAGAAAAACAAGAACAAACTGTAGCTGATTTAAAATCGCTGCCCAAGATTGATTTGCACCGGCATTTAGAGGGGTCGCTGCGGTTAGAGACGCTGCTGGAAATTGCCCGAAAATACCATCTAAACGTGCCAACCCAGGATTTGGAAGCGTTACGGCCGTTTGTTCAGGTAACCAACGATCCACCCACCCATGAAGCTTTTTTGCGTAAGTTTGAAGTGCTGCGTCACTTCTACCGCTCCCCGGAGATGATTCAGCGCCTGGTTTATGAAGCAATTGCCGATGCCGCCGCTGATAACGTCAAATATCTGGAGCTGCGCTTTAGCCCGCAGGCGCTGTCTCGGGTGCGCGGCTTTGCCATGGCCGACACAACCGACTGGGTCATCGAGGCCGTCCGCAAGGCCGAGGCCGATCTAGACATTCAGGTTGGGTTGATCGTAACGCTGGTGCGGCATGATCCACTGCCGCAGGCGCGGCAGGTGGCCGAAATTGCGTTTGAGCGGTCTGGTAAGGGCATTGTTGGCCTGGACCTGGCGGGGGATGAAGTGAAGTTCCCGTCACGGCCGTTTACACCCCTCTTCAAAGAAGCTAAGGATGTGGGCCTGGGCATTACCGTGCATGCCGGTGAATGGGCCAGTGCTTTTGGCGTGCGCGAGGCCATTCTGGACCTGTTTGCCAACCGTATTGGCCACGGCGTGCGTACCCTGGAAAATTCCGAAATTTTGCAGCTGGTTCGTGAGCGGCAAACCGCCTTTGAGGTATGCCTGACCAGCAATTTACAGACTGGTGTGGTGCATGAAATGGACCACCATCCCCTGGTGGATATGCTGGATGTGGGCCTGCTGGCCACCGTCAACACCGACGATCCCAGCATTAGCAACTGCACCCTGACAAATGAGTATGAAATTGCGCTGCGTCAGCTGAAAATTGGCTACCCCGCACTGCGGCAAACAATTATGAATGCAGCCAACTCTGCCTTTTTGCCATTCAACGAGCGTCAGGCGTTGCTGCAGAAGTTTGATGACCTCCTCCCGCTGGTGCTGCCGGTGGACGGCCGTTCCCAGGCAAGTGTCAGTGCCATCTAACCTGTTAAATTACGTTGATTCCCACTCTTTTAACGCCCGTTTGATCATCTCCTGAATCCGTGCATCGTCAATGTCACGCGGCCGTTGGTACTGCTTGCCATCAACCTCGATGAGCAATCCCCCACCCGAATCTTGAATAAGATGAATTTTGCGTTCAGCCAGGTCTGGCTCAGACTTCAGGTGGCGTTGCAGGATGGCATCCACCTGTTCTACGAGGTTGAGCATCTTGTTGGCGCTGGCCTCATTTCTGGCCGGACGGGGCCGCAGATTGGCCAGCAGCGAGATGGTTGGTTTGGCTTTGGCCGATTTTATTTCGTCCCTTTCCTGCTCCATGCGACTGACAAAACTGGTTGCTTCATCACTTTCCTCGGCTGGAGGTGGAACTGGGGTGCGTACGGCTTGTGATGGGCTTATCGGGGGCGCTACGCCGGCATCGACCAATTTCTGGTAGCCGCCAGCAAATGTGATGAGTTCGCCAATCGCGGCGAGCATTAGCTGCTGTACTTTTGCATCTGGAACCTGGCTAATCGATTCGTAGCGCTGGTTGTTGAAGCTGACCACCAATTTCCCCATCGGCGGTACGCGCAAAATGTGCATGATTTCGATTTCGTTTTGCATGGTTTCCTCTTGCTCAGAAAGGTAAGGCGTTACTTTTGGCAGTGGGGGCAAAAATGGGTGCTGCGGCCGCCCAACACAATGCGTTCTACGGGACGGCCGCATTCATAACATGGGCTGCCCGTACGCCGAAAAACGGCTACGGCGTTTTGCATGTCGCCTTTACTGCCATCGGGCTTAACGTAAATGTCGATGCTGGCACCTTCACGCTCGATGCCCAGGTTTAGCACTTTCTGGATGGCAGTATGCAGGGCGCGGATGTCACTTTGGCTCAACGTGTTGGCCGGGCGGGTCGGGCGCAGCTTCGCATAGAACAGCGCTTCGTCGGCGTAAATATTGCCCACCCCAGCGATTAATTCTTGATCCAGCAGCAGTGGTTTGATGGCCCGGCTACGGCCGTTTAATCGCTGCTGCAAAAGTTCCGGGGTAAATGAATCTTCTAACGGCTCCGGCCCCAGCTTGCCCAAAATTTGCTCAGGATTGTGCACCAGGTAAACCCGGCCAAACTTGCGCGGATCGCGGAAGCGAAGCTCCTGGCCGTTGTCCAGCGCAAAAACGGTGTGCACGTGCTTGTCGGTGGGCAGATCGGCATTCACGACGGCCAGGTGCCCGGACATTTTCAGGTGCGCAATAAGCGTTTCACCCTGGGTGAGGCTAAAAACCAGGTATTTGGCGCGGCGGTGAATCGATTTGACCTGGCAGCCCGGCAGCCGCACTTTCAGCTCGTCCACGCTGGGGGTGCCGATATGGCGCGACCAACTGTTCCGCACCCCTGTGAAGGTACGGCCGACAAGCGGCTGGCGCAGCGCACGAACAACGGTTTCAACTTCTGGTAATTCTGGCATGGGCTGTCTAATTTGTGCTGAACCTTTGCAATGAAAATTAGCTAATTATACCCAGAAGCGGGCGTCAACTCCATCGAGAACGGCCGTTTATCAGCCAATCCTCAACTCAAATTTACTCGATTTCTACTTCGGTGAGCAGCAGACGGCCGTCTGGCTGCCCATCGCCATTCAGCCTTACCGGCAGTCGCTCGTTGGTCTCCGGGTCGTAAAACCCCACCCACAGCTTGTAGCGGCCAACGGCCGTTGCCGGGCCGATCGTTATCTGGTGGGTATCAACCAACACCTCACCCTGACGCCAACTGTCTGTCAGACGCAACCCATTGACCGGTATGCTGTCCCCCTGGCCAACCAGATTTTCGGCCTCGTCGGCCAGGTGCACAAACACGATCAGGTTTTGGT
>ERZ761603.2255-NODE-2255-length-13463-cov-246.923628_pt1 | contig 13463 bp, 9 predicted proteins | sample MGYA00511879_ERZ761603 | MGnify/ENA primary metagenome ERZ761603 (study PRJEB28899, sample SAMN02850040) | bioreactor sludge metagenome | biome: EBPR Sludge; feature: EBPR Bioreactor; material: flocular biomat | place: Australia: Thorneside Wastwater Treatment... | reverse complement strand
CATCGAGAACGGGATGACGTACATCGTGCGGCCCTTCATGCAGCCCTTGAACAGGTCGCCGAGGATGCCGCGCATCTTGGCCGGGTCTTCCCAGTTGTTCGTCGGACCGGCGTCCTCCTTCTTCGCGGAGCAGATGTAGGTACGGTCTTCGACGCGCGCGACGTCCGACGGGTCCGAGAAAGCCAGGAACGAGTTCTTGCGTTTCTTGAGTTTGGTGAAGGTGCCGGCCTCGACCAGTTCGGCACAGAGACGATCATATTCCTCCTGCGAACCGTCGGCCCAGACGACGCTGGCTGGTTCGGTGAGTGCTGCAATCTCGGCAACCCATTGCTTCAGGCGTTCATGCTTGACGTAATCGGGGGCGTTGATGGAAACAGTCTGGTTCATGGTAATCACTCTCGAATGAAGGTAGAGAAGCGGGACTTACCGTTGAGCGGCGCGTGCGGAGCCAAACCGCAGGGGCAGGAAGCCGGAGTAGTCTGTCCAGCCCGGTCGGATGCGACGCGTCGGTCGCGGTTGGCGAGAAACAAGCCCAGTGCAGGGGGTGCGGTCAGCATGCTAGGCGTTGGTGCTACAAGGATTGGAGGGTTTGTGTAATTATGCCACAGGTCCGGTTCACACCAACGGTCGACAACAAGAAGAGCCCCGGCGACAGGCACCGCTTGCACCTCGCAGGCGCCCGTTCGCTGCCCGTCCCGCGGCCGATAGGCGGCAGCGGGGGCGTGGCGAAACTGAGGAGAAGGAAAGATGAAGAAACAAGGAGAGCAACTTCGTACCGCCGCCCTGTTCTACCACCGCAACCCGAAGCCGGGCAAGGTGGCGATACAGCCGACGAAGCAACTGGCCAACCAGTACGACCTGTCGATGGCCTACTCACCGGGCGTTGCGGCGGCGTGCGAAGAGATCGCCGCGTCTCCGGCTGAGGTCAGTGCGCTCACTTCGCGCGCCAATCTCGTTGGAGTGATCACCAACGGCACGGCGGTGCTCGGACTGGGCGCGATCGGTCCGCTGGCGGCAAAACCGGTCATGGAAGGCAAGGCGGTACTGTTCAAGAAGTTTGCCAACATCGACGCGTTCGACCTCGAAATCGACGAAGAAGACCCGGACCGCCTGGTGGAGATCGTCGCCTCGCTGGAGCCGACCTTCGGCGGCATCAATCTGGAGGACATCAAGGCTCCCGAGTGCTTCCAGGTCGAGCAGAAGCTGCGCCAGCGAATGAAGATTCCGGTTTTTCACGACGATCAGCACGGCACCGCGATCGTCGTCGGCGCGGCCATTCTCAACGGACTCTTCCTGCAGGGCAAGGAACTCGATCAGGTCAAGCTGGTGAGTTCCGGCGCCGGTGCAGCAGCCCTCGCGTGCCTCGACCTGCTGGTGATGCTCGGGCTGCCGGTTGACAACATCTGGGTGACCGACATCAAGGGGCTGGTGTACGAAGGGCGCGTCGAGGAGATGGACGAGATCAAGGCACGTTATGCCAAGCGCACCGATGCGCGGACGCTGAGCGAGGTGATCGTCGGGGCCGATGTCTTCCTCGGGCTGTCGGCAGGCGGAGTCCTGAAGCCGGAGATGGTCGCGCAGATGGCTGCGTCGCCGCTGATCATGGCCCTCGCCAATCCCAATCCGGAGATCCGGCCGGAAGATGTCAGGGCGGTGCGCAATGACGCGATCATCGCCACTGGTCGTTCGGACTATCCGAACCAGGTCAACAACGTGCTCTGCTTTCCATTCATCTTCCGCGGCGCGCTGGACGTTGGTGCGACCACCATCAACGACGCCATGAAGCTGGCAGCGGTGCGGGCAATTGCCGAGCTGGCACGCGTCGAGCAGTCGGAGGTCGCGCTCCAGGCGTACGGCGAGAAGCATGCCAATTTCGGCCCCGAGTACCTGATCCCGAATCCCTTCGATCCGCGGCTGATCGGCAGGATCGCGCCGGCCGTCGCCGAGGCGGCCATGGCGTCGGGTGTCGCGAGCCGGCCGCTCAAGGACCTGGAAGCCTATCGCGAGAGCCTGCACGAGTTCGTCTATCACTTCGGCCTGATCATGAAGCCTGTGTTCTCGCAGGCCAAACAGGCACCCAGGCGCGTCGTTTTCGCCGAAGGCGAGGACGACCGCGTTCTGCGTGCCATCCAGGTGATCGTCGATGAAGGGATCGCGCGACCGATCCTGATCGGCCATCCGGGCGAGATCGAGCGCAAGCTCGAGGCGCTGAATCTGCGCGTCACGCCGGACGATGACTTCGACATCGTCTACGCCGACAACAATGCCTTCTTCGACGAGCACTTCGAGTCCTACTGGCGCGAGTACCGGCGCCTGATGGAGCGCAAGGGGGTGTCGGCCGATTTCGCCCGCCGCGAGGTTCGCCGGCGGGCGTCGCTGTTCGGGGCGATGATGGTCCGCATGGGCGATGCCGATGGACTGATCTGCGGCACCTTCGGTCGGCACGACGTGCATCGCGAGTACGTCGAGAACGTCATCGGTCTGGCTCCCGGCGTCAGCGACCTGTACGCCATGAGCCTGCTCGTACTGCCTGACCGGACGCTGTTCATCGCCGATACGTACATCAACTACGAGCCTTCGGCCGAGCAACTGGCGGACATGACGCTGCTCGCTGCCGATGAAGTACGCCGTTTCGGCATCCAGCCGCGAGTTGCCCTGCTGTCACACTCGTCATTTGGCTCGGAGAACACCCCGACGGCCGTCAAGATGCGCAGGACGCTGAAGCTGCTCAAGGAGCGGGCGCCGCGGCTGGAGGTCGAGGGCGAAATGCATGGCGACGCCGCCCTCGACGAGCACATTCGTCAGCGCGTCTTTCCGAGTGACGCGCGACTGAAAGGACAGGCCAACCTGCTGATCATGCCGACCCTCGATGCCGCGAACATCTCCTTCAACCTGCTCAAGATCGCTTCCGGTGACAATCTGACGATCGGTCCGATTCTTCTCGGTGCCGCGCAGCCGGTGCATATCCTGACGTCCACGGCGACCGTGCGACGCATCGTCAACATGACGGCGCTGACGGTGGTCGACAAGCTGATGAATGAACGTTGAGCGATCCGCCGTCGGCAGCCGGTCGGCGCGCCGACGTCGCGGACTCTGCCGGACTTCGTCAGGGGCTTGTTTCCCGCCCGGACCCGTGCATAATGTGCTACATTACATAGCTCGCGTATCTGCTTATTTTTGATGGTCTATGGCGTTGGCAGTCCGGTCGTGCCGGAGCGCGGCAAAAAGGTGAATCGTGCGGGAGAGATGCAATGCGGATGACTCTGAGAGCTTTGGCGGGGTTTTTTTTGGCCATGCTGACCACACTCGTGGCGCCGACTGGGGCGCTTCATGCGGCCGAACCGGCCAAGGGAAAGGCTGCGACAGGCAAGGGAACGGCAAGCGTGGCGGCGCGCTCCGGAACGCTCGGATCAGCAGCGCAGAAGCCCATACAGGCGAAACGACAGGACCGGGTGGTGGTGCAGAAGACTCCCTCGGCAGCCGCCGAGACCCGGGCAGGCGCGCCGAAAGACCGGGCCGCCGCGGCGACACGCGGAACATCAGCCCAGTCCGCCGCGGCACCGGGCAAAGTGGCAGCGGTGGCAGAAAAGCGGGGCGGTGGCACGGCGGCGGACCGCAAGGCCAAGGACCTGCAGGGGGAGCGGTTCGCGAGCCGGAACAAGTCCAATCTGCGCCAGAACGTGGCCAAGCCGTCCGCCTTGGCGGCGAAGAGGGGTTTCGCTTCACAGCGTGAAGCTGCCGTTTCCGCTCAGGCTTACCAGAAAAGGAACCTGACGCGCGCGGTTGCCAGCAATGCCGACCTCTGGCACGAGCCAGGGCAGCTTGCGGTGCATTCGGGCTCAGCGCTGGTCATCGGCCAGGACGCAGGAGAACTGCTCTATGAGAAGAACGCCAACGCCGTCGTACCCATCGCGTCGATCACGAAGGTCATGACCGCGATGGTGGTGCTCGACAGCATGCCGAATCTGCAGGCGCCGATCAGCATCAGTGACGAGGACGTCGATTACTTGCGAGGCAGTCGTTCTCGCCTCGGTGTGGGGACGGTGATCTCGCGCGAGACGGCCCTGCTGCTGGCGCTGATGTCATCCGAGAACCGTGCCTCGCACGCCCTGGCCCGTCACTATCCGGGTGGTTTGCCGGCCTTCATCGCAGCGATGAACCGCAAGGCCGCGTCACTGGGGATGGCGCATACGCGCTTCGAGGATCCCACCGGACTGAGCAGCAACAATGTGTCTACCGCACATGATCTGGCACGGATGGTTGCCGCTGCCCATCGCTACCCGCTGATCCGCGAATTCTCGACGACGCCTGGTGTGCGCGCCGAGGTGAAAGGCCGCGAACTCGAGTTCCACAATACGAACCAGCTGGTCAGCAGCCCGACGTGGGAGATCGGCCTGTCGAAGACCGGCTACATTCAGGAGGCCGGAAAGTGCCTGGTGATGCAGGCGCGTGTTGCCGACAAGCCGGTGGTCATCGTGCTCCTCGATTCGGCCGGCAAGCAGACTCGCATCGGCGATGCCAATCGTATCAAGCGCTGGATGGAGAGCGCGTCGGCTGCCGGCAGACTGCCGACGTCAGTCTGATACGCTGGGTGCAGCAAGAGGAGCCACGGCATGCCGTGGCTCTTTTTTGGCCTGCGGGGTTGGCGGCCCCCTCGAGGTAGTGGCTCCTGCAGACGACGTCGAACCTCCGTGAGCACGAGTGGCCGCAGGTTGAACATAACTTGCGGCGATAAATTAATTAGGATTGATGCTTTGTCGTTCTAACCGTCTTCGCTATCATGACGGCCTGTGCCAAGAGTTGCCATGGAGGAGCGCATGTCCCGATTCATCCGCCGGTGGTTTGCGGCCCTGGCCCTCTGCCTCTGTGCCCTACCGGTCTTGGCTGATGCCAGTCTGCTCAACGTCTCCTATGACGTCGCCAGGGATTTCTACAAGGATTACAACCCGCTGTTCCAGAAACACTGGAAAACGCTGAGCGGCGAGTTGGTCGAGCTGAAGCAGTCGCATGCGGGGTCCAGCAAGCAGGTGCGGGCCGTTGCCGACGGGCTGGAAGCTGACGTGGTGACGATGAATCAGGCGTCCGATGTCGACTTTCTGGCCGAGAAGGGTCTGGTTGCCAAGGACTACGCCAAGCGTTTTCCCAACAATGCGTCGCCATACACCTCGACCATGGTGTTCATCGTCCGCAAGGGCAATCCGAAGGCGATCAGGGATTGGCCTGACCTCGCCAAACCGGGTGTCCAGGTGATCCTGCCGCATCCCAAGAACACCGGCAACGGCCGCTACACGTATCTCGCCGCCTGGGGCTTCGCGCTCGGCCAGCCCGGCGGCAACGAGCGCACGGCACAGGAGTTCGTCGCCAGGCTGCTGCAGAACGCACCCCTGTTCGCCGCTGGCGGTCGCGACGCGACGACCACTTTCATGCAGCGCAGGATCGGCGACGTGCTGGTCTCTTTTGAAAGCGAGGCCGAACTGATTGCGAGAGAGTTCGGCAAGGGCGAGTTCACCGTGGTGTACCCCTCGCTGTCCATCCTCACCGAGTTCCCGGTAGCCATCGTGACGCCGGTGGTGGACAAGAAGGGAACGCGCAAGCTGGCGCAGGCCTATCTTGAGTACCTGTGGTCGCCGGCTGGCCAGGAGAACGCCGCGCAGAACTACCTGCGGCCCCGCAGCCCCGAAATACTGAGGAAGTATGCCGAGCAGTTTCCGCCGGTAAGGACCTTCACGGTCGATGATGTCTTCGGCGGCTGGAGCAAGGCGTTCCCAGCGCACTTCAAGGACGGCGGCAGCTTCGACCAGATCTACCTGAAGAAGTGAGACCGGGAAGCAATGTGATGTGGCCGCCGCGGTCTGGGCGGGCCTTCTGATGCGCTCGCGGTTCGGCCCGAGGACGCTGTTGCCCGGCTTTCGGCTGTCACTGGGTTGTGCAGTCCTGTACCTGTCGCTGCTCGTCCTGTTGCCGCTGTCGGGGCTGGTCTTCAAGGCGAGCCAGCTCAGCCTCGCGGCGTTCTGGGACATTGCCAGCGGTGAGCGCGCGCTGGCTTCGTATCGCGTGACCTTTGGCGCTTCGCTGCTGGCAGCGTCGATCAACACCGTATTCGGGTTGATCGTGGCGTGGGTTCTCGTCCGCTACTCGTTTCCCGGCAAGCGGTTGATCGATGCCCTCGTTGATCTGCCCTTTGCCCTGCCGACGGCCGTTGCCGGGATCACTCTGGCGACCCTCTATGCCGGCAACGGCTGGATCGGTCGGCACCTCGAGCCGCTCGGTTTCAAGATCGCCTTTGCCCCGCCAGGAATCGTCGTGGCTCTGACTTTCATCGGACTGCCCTTCGTCGTCCGGACGCTGCAGCCGGTGATCGAGGACATCGAGCCGGAGGTCGAGGAAGCAGCCGCGTCGCTCGGCGCTTCTCGTCTGCAGACCTTCGTCCGCGTCCTCTGGCCGGCGCTCCTGCCGGCGCTGTTGACCGGCTTCACCCTGGCCTTCTCGAGGTCGATCGGCGAGTACGGGTCGGTCATCTTCATCGCCGGCAATATGCCGCTCATCTCGGAGATCACTCCGCTGCTGATCATCTCGAAGCTTGAGCAGTACGACGTTGTCGGCGCGACGGCGCTGGCCGTGGTCATGCTGCTCATCTCCTTTGTCATGCTCTTTGTGGTGAACGGCCTGCAGTGGTGGGCAGCCACCCGTCACGGCGTTCGGGCGGCCGACGGAGCGCCGCGGTGAGCACTGCCGCCCGGCGGCGGGCGACTGACGAGCCATCCTGGTTGCGTCGCCTGCTGCTTGCCGTCGGCCTCGGATTCCTGTTCATCTTCCTGCTGCTGCCGTTGCTGGCGGTGTTTGCCGAGGCCTTTGCCGCCGGCGGGCGTGCCTACCTGGAAGCACTCAAGGATCATGATGCACGGTCGGCGATCGCGCTGACGCTGCTCGTCGCCTTACTGGTTCTGCCGCTCAACATCTGTTTTGGCGTGACTGCCGCCTGGGCGATCGCCAAATTCGACTTCCGCGGCAAGAGCCTGCTGATCACCCTGATCGACCTCCCGTTCGCCGTCTCGCCGGTCGTGGTTGGCCTCGTCTTTCTGCTGATCTTCGGCGCGCAGGGCCTTTTCGGCCCGTGGCTGGCGGCCAACGACATCAAGGTGGTGTTCGCGCTGCCGGCTATCGTCCTGGTGACGATGTTCATCACCCTGCCGTTCGTCGCCCGCGAGTTGATCCCCCTGATGCAGGCGCAGGGCCGGGAGGAGGAGGAGGCGGCGGTATCTCTCGGAGCCACCGGCTGGCAGATGTTCCGCCGGGTGACGCTGCCCAACATCAGGTGGGGGCTGCTCTACGGGGTGATTCTCGCCAACGCCCGCGCGATGGGCGAGTTCGGTGCGGTATCGGTGGTCTCCGGGCACATTCGCGGTGAGACCAATACCCTGCCCCTGCACGTCGAGATCCTCTACAACGAGTACAACGCGGTTGGCGCATTCGCGTCGGCGTCGGTGCTGGCCCTGTTGGCCCTGGTGACGCTGGCCGCCAAGACGGTCGTCGAGTGGCGGCTGCGTCGTGAAGTGCGCATGCTGTGGACCACTTCGGCGCTGGAGAACAACTGACCATGGTCAGCGACCGACGCGGTGGGGCGGCCTTGTCCCATCAGGATCGCCGGCGAGCCACTGGGAGTGCGATGACCTTACTGGACGAACACCGATGAGTATCGAAATCCGTGCACTCGACAAGCGTTTTGGCGCCTTCGTCGCGCTGCAGGACGTCAGCCTGCAGATCCCGACCGGCGAGCTGGTCGCGCTTCTCGGGCCCTCCGGCTGTGGCAAGACCACCCTGCTGCGGATCATAGCCGGCATGGAAACCGCCGATGGCGGCCAAGTCCTCTTCGGCGGCGAGGAGGCCACCCATGTGCACGCGCGCGACCGTAATGTCGGTTTCGTCTTCCAGCATTATGCGCTCTTCCGTCACATGTCCGTCTTCGAGAACGTTGCCTTCGGCCTGCGCGTCAAGCCACGTCGGCTGCGTCCTGCCGAGGCGGAAATCCGGCGCCGGGTGCGCGATCTGCTCCAGCTCGTGCAGCTTGAGTGGCTGGCCGATCGCTACCCGTCGCAGCTCTCGGGCGGACAGCGCCAGCGGATAGCCCTGGCGCGTGCGCTGGCTGTCGAACCGCGGGTGCTGCTGCTCGATGAACCCTTCGGCGCGCTCGATACCAAGGTGCGCAAGGAACTGCGGCGCTGGTTGCGGCGTCTTCACGACGAAATGCACATAACGAGTGTTTTCGTGACGCACGATCAGGAGGAAGCGCTGGAGGTCGCCGACCGCGTCGTGGTCATGAACCAGGGCCGTATCGAGCAGATCGGCTCACCCGACGAGGTCTATACGAACCCCGCGTCACCTTTCGTCTATCAGTTCCTCGGCAACGTCAACGTGTTCCACAGCCGGATGCACGGAGCCTGGGCCGATGTCGGCAGGGAGCAGACCGCAGCCGTGCCGGCCGCCGAGGCGACCGCCTATGTACGGCCACACGACATCGACATCGAGCACCGTCCCGTTGTCGGCAGCTTGCAGGCGACGGTACAGGAGGTACACGCGATTGGGCCTCTGGTGCGCGTCGAGCTCGCACACGCTTCGGAATTGATCGAGGTCGAGCTCACCCGCGAGCGCGCCAATGTCCTGTTGCTCGCCGAGGGACAGCAGGTTTGGCTGAAACCGCGCCATCTCAGGGTTTTTGCGGCACCGCCGACGACGCTGGAAGAGGGGGGCTCGGGGATCTAGGCGGAGGTCGGGTGCGCATCGGCAGGCAGCCGCATGAATGGTCGCCAAAACGGCTGGCGGCGGCTGAAAAGCCGGCGAATAGTCTGGTACGATGCGCCGTGATGGAGAAAACTCCTGCAATTAAATTCGCGACTTCCGTGCTCCAACTGACGCTGTTCTGGGTCTTGGCGAGCGGCCTCTTCCTTGGCATCGCCTGGGCCCAGTCACCGGAGCCGGTGATGGCGGTGATCGCCCATCCGGCGACCACCGAAGACAGCATTCCGCGCGCCTCGCTGCGCGCCATCCTGGGAATGCGTCTGCAGCGATGGCCCGGCGAGACGCCGGCCAAGGTCTTCGTCCTTGCCGACGAGGTGCCCGAGCACGCCACTTTCAGCAAGTCCGTCCTGCAGGTGTTCCCGCAGCAGTTGCGCATGGCCTGGGACCGGCAGGTTTTTTCGGGCCAGGGCCAGTACCCGGAGGTGGTTGCTTCACCGCAGGAGATGTTGGCCAGAGTGGCATCCACCCCCGGGGCGATTGGTTACGTCAAGGCGAGCGAGGTGACTCCGAATGTGCGTGTGCTCAAGATTCGCTAAGACCATATCGAGCCTGTTGCTGCTCGCCTGGTCGCTGTCCGGGGCAACGGCTGCGCACGCCCTGGACCTGCTCAATGGCGCTTTCCAGTTGCACGGCTTTGCTTCGCTGACCCTGGTGAATACGACCGACAACAACTTCTTCGGGCAAAGCGACAACCAGATCAGCAAGGACTTCTCCGAGATCGGGGTCAATGCTTCGTGGCGCCTGACGCCGGCTCTCCAGCTGTCGGCCGAACTGCTGTCGCGGCGTGCAGGTGGCACGGATGACGGGGGTGTGCGGCTCGACTATGGCCTGCTCGACTGGACTCCGATGTCGAGCGAAGAAGGTCGAGCGGGGATCCGCATGGGGCGGATCAAGACTGCCTATGGTCTGTACAACACGACACGCGACGTGCCTTTCACGCGACCAAGCATCGTTCTGCCGCAGTCGATCTACTTTGAGCGGACGCGCAACCTGACCGTGTCGGCAGACGGTGCCGAGGTTTACATCGAGCGCTACGGCGAAGGTGGGACGCTCTCGGCGAGCTTCGCGTACGGACAGCCGCAAACCGATACCGAGGCAGCAAAGGTGCCGCTGGTTGGCCTCAATCGCCCCGGCAGCCTCGATTCGAAGCTGGCGCCCGATCTGCAGATCCTTTACGAGGGGGCCGGCAACCGGTATCGGCTGGCGTTCACGGCCCTGCGCCTCGATCTCAAGTACAAGCCGGGCTTCGGGGACATCCTGCAGGCCGGCCGGTTCAAGCTCACGCCACTGATCTTTTCCGCCCAGTACAACGCCGAGAACTGGAGTCTGACCAGCGAATACGCCTTGCGCCGCACCTCCGTCGACGATTTCGGCCCCTACTTCTACAACGGCACCTTCAACGGACAGAGTTACTATGTGCAGGGGACCTATCGGCTGACGCCACAGTGGGAAGCCCTGCTGCGCTACGATGCCTACTACGCCGACCAGAACGATCGCGATGGCAAGGACTTCGCTGCCGCCACCCGGCTGCCCGGATTCACCCGCTTTGCCAAGGACTGGACCGTCGGCATGCGTTTCGATGTGACACCACAGTTCATGCTGCGCTTCGAGGCACATCACGTTGACGGCACAGGCTTCCTGGCGGCGCAGGACAACCCGAATCCGCAGGCCTTGCGTCGCCACTGGGACAACTTCATGCTGCAAGCCTCTTTCCGCTTCTAGTTGCGACGAATGTCGGAAACAAAGCCGCCGCCCGCAGATCCTCGCCGCGCACACTTCCTGAGCCTCAAGTGGAAGGTGTTGCTGACGCTGGGTGCCGTCATGCTGTCGGTGAACGGCGTGCTCTCGTGGCTGCACTACCAGCATCTGATGACGCGCTTCGAAGAGCAGCGTGCCGAGACCCGTGCGCGCCTCGTTGCGCAGGCTTTTGCTCTGCGCAACGAGGTTGGTTTGCGGTTGCAGGCGCTTGCCGGGGTTCTCGCAGCCCTGGACTCGGTGGGCGTCACCCTGTTCCGGACACCGGCCGGCAATGCCCTGCTGCGCCAACACTTCGACAGCTACTGGCCCGCCCTGCAGTATGGCTACGGCATCGACTCGCTGCAGGTCTACCTGACCAGCAGCGAGCAACTGGCTGCATGGAACAGCGGTGGTGGTCCGGATGTGCAATCGACGGTGCAAGTGACCGAGGTCATCAACAGCGAACGGGCAATGAGCTGGACCGACTGCAACGACGTGTGTACCGAGTATGCCGCGGCGCCGATCCTCTCGGCAGGAAAGGTGGCCGGGGCCGTGGTTCTCGGCAGCTCGCTGGCTGACGTGGTGAACTCGTTCCAGCGCGTCACCGGTGCCGACCTTGGTGTCCTCGTCCCGCTCCCCAGGCATCTGCCTGCGGAGCCGGTCGACGAAGCCTTTCTGCCGCGGCTTGGCCTGCGGGCCATTCCCTTGAGCAGCATGGGCAGTCACCGGCCGCTGCTGCGTCAACTCGAGGCCCTGCCACGGACCCCCCCCGGTCCCGCCCACTCCTACCTGTCGCTGCCCTACGCAGGCAGGCACTTCGAGTTGTCGTTTCTTGCCCTCGATTTTCCCACTGGTGGCGCCGTGCCGGCGACGATGGTGGTCATCGACGATCTGACGCTGCCGCTGGCCGATATCCACACGTCGGTCGTGAACCGTTTGCAGGGCGAACTGCTGGTCTCACTGGTATCGCTCCTGCTCTTGTCGCTGCTGGTCAACGCACCGCTGCAGCGAATGACGCGGACGGCGAATGCAATTCCACTGCTCGGGCGCAGTGCCTTTGCCGAGGCACGTCGCCGCATCGCTCCACGGCCCCGTCGCTTGGTGGAGGACGAGATCGACAGTCTGGACGAAGCGGCGATCGACCTGTCGTACCGCCTTGAGACGCTCGAGCGCGACGTCGCAGCGCACGCTGCAGTGACCGAGGGGATGCTGCAACGGATCTCGGTCGAACGCGATTTCAGCCGCAGCCTCCTCGATACGGCACAGGTCATCATCCTGACTCAGTCGGCAAGCGGTCGCATCCTGACGCTCAACCGCTACGGACGCCAGCTTGCAGGCCGGGGAGAGGAGGATCTGGCGGCCAGTTCCTTCTTCGAACTGATCGGTGGGGACTCGCTGCAGATGGCCGCGGCAAGGCAGGCCGTGCACGAGATCGCTGCCGGCGATCGCCAGCATGTACAGCTGGAATCGATTCTCCAGGGCAAGGGCGGCGAGTCCTACGAGATCACCTGGAACCATTCGCGGTTGGCCGGGCAGCCTGGTGATTCCGTGATGGTACTGTCGGTCGGGGTCGACCATACGGAACGCAAGTATCTGGCGGAGCGTGATCTGCTCACGGGCTTGGTCAATCGGCGCCATTTCCAGGACATCCTGCGCAAGGCTCTGGTTGATGCCCGTCGCTCAGGGCACGATGGCGCCCTGCTCTATCTTGACCTCGATGCCTTCAAGTACGTCAACGACGTCAGCGGCCATCAGGCAGGCGACGCGCTTCTCAAGATCGTCGCCGAGGAGGTCGCGCACGTGGCCCGTACGAGCGACCGGATCGGGCGCCTGGGCGGCGACGAACTCGGTGTCCTGCTGCATGAGTGCGACAGTGCCGGCGCGGTGCAGGTGGCGGAAAAGATCAACCGCTGCCTGGCCGAGATCAAGTTTCCCGGTCTCGGGGCGAATCACCGTGTTTCCGCAAGCATCGGCATCGTCGTCTTCTCGGCGGCGAAGATGGACGCCGAACTCCTCCTGACCAACGCCGACATTGCGATGTATCAGGCCAAATCAAAGGGAGGCGGGAGCTGGCACCTCTACTCGGAGGGAGAGGGGGTGCAGGAAAAGATGCAGAGTCGCCTGCACTGGGAAGAGATGATCAATCGCTCTTTGGGGAGTGATGGCTTCGTCGTCCACTACCAGCCGATCCTCGACATTGCCGCGCGCAAGGTCAGTCACTTCGAGGCGTTGGTGCGCATGCGGGGCACCGATGGTGGCGTGGTGCCGCCGGGCATGTTCATGGAAGTGGCCGAGAGCAGTGGGCTGATCCGCGAGATCGACCGCCACGTCATCGGTATGGTTCTCGCCAGGATGGAGGTGTCGCGCCGGTCAGGGAGGAGTTACAAGTTCTCGATCAATCTGTCCGGTGTCAGCATCAATGACTCCAGCCTGTTGTCCTTCCTGCGCGAGAAGCTGGCGCGGAGTCGCAACCTGGCCAGCGACATCGTATTCGAGATCACCGAGACGGCTGCGGTGGCTGATTTCGCTGCCGCTCGCAGGTTCATGAGCGAGGTCCGCGAACTCGGTTGCGCGTTCTCGCTTGATGACTTCGGTGTCGGCTTCTCGTCGTTCAACTACGTCAAGCAGCTGCCCGTGGATTACGTCAAGATCGACGGCTCGTTTGTCCGCTCACTTGTCGATAGTCAGGATGACCAGGTCTTCGTCGAGGCCCTGTCGAAAGTGGCGCATGGTTTTGGCAAGAAGACCGTCGCCGAATTCGTCGAGGATGAGCGCGCCCTGAACCTGCTTGCCAGCTTCGGCGTCGACTACGCGCAGGGATACTTCATCGGCAAGCCGGCCGAGGAGATTCCCTGACCCGCCGGGGACAGTCCTTCAGGGCGATCGCATGAATCTTATACAAGACCCAGGAGTTGAGCCCGGAAGCTGTC
>ERZ761603.2250-NODE-2250-length-13483-cov-6.233467_pt1 | contig 13483 bp, 7 predicted proteins | sample MGYA00511879_ERZ761603 | MGnify/ENA primary metagenome ERZ761603 (study PRJEB28899, sample SAMN02850040) | bioreactor sludge metagenome | biome: EBPR Sludge; feature: EBPR Bioreactor; material: flocular biomat | place: Australia: Thorneside Wastwater Treatment... | reverse complement strand
CCGATTTCAACCATGCCGCCGGAACTCGCATCCAGGGTCACATTCATCATCGCGGCGGCGAAGGGACTCGCCGCCCTACCCGGCTGAATCAACATGCGAATGGTTTGGGACATCGAGTCCTCATCGCTGTCGCTTTCGAAGGTGTCAACACCCACCACCGTCGACGGTAGGGCGCGTGACATCGAATCTCCGGCGGTCCGCCATCGTCAGATCGCTTCCGCCGCCCCGGACGGGCGGGATGGATCCGTTTACCGATGGGCTTCGGCGAAGGCGCGGATCTTTTTCCACACCTGCGTCAAGGCGTTGCGCCGGTTGGCCGACAGGTGGCTGGTGATGCCGGCCTCGGCGAGAAATTCCGGCGAGTGCTCGAAAATCTCGCGCGGCGTGGCCCCGTCGTAGATTTCACACAACAGACCGGCGATGGACTTCACCACCATCGAGTCGGAATCGCTATGGAAATGACAGGCCGAGCCATCGTAGGAAGCGGTCATCCATAATTGGGCCATGCAACCCTCGATGCGGTTCGCCTCGATCTTGTCGGCGTCCGGCAAGGGCGGCATCGCGCGGGCGCGGTCGACCAGATACTCCATGCGGGCCAACGGGTCGGACCACGCAGCCAGCTCCTCCAGGATCGAACGTATCCGGTCGTTGATCGGCATGGTCAGCGGATCTGGCCGGTACCGTGGATCACGTACTTGTAGGTGGTCAGTTCTTCCAGGCCCATCGGACCGCGGGCATGCAGTTTGTCGGTGCTGATGCCGATTTCCGCGCCCATGCCGAATTCGGCGCCATCGGTGAACCGCGTCGACGCGTTGACATACACGGCGGCTGAATCCACCTGCTGGGTGAACATCTTCTGGTGGGTCTCGCTTTCCGAGACGATGGCGTCGGAATGATGCGAACCGTAGGTGTCGATGTGGGCGATGGCCTCGTCGATCGAATGCACCACGCGCACGGCGAGGATCAGGTCGAGATACTCCGCGTACCAGTCGGCTTCAGTGGCGGCCTTCATGGCGGGCACGAGGGCGCGCGAGGCGTCATCCCCGCGCAGCTCCACCCCCTTGGCCCCGAGGCGTTCCGCCATGCGGGGCAGGAAGGCCGCGGCGATCTTTTCATGGACCAGCAGCGTCTCCATCGCGTTGCATACGCCGGGGCGCTGGCACTTGGCGTTGTCGACGATGTTCAGGGCCATCTCGATGTCGGCCTCCTCGTCCACATACACATGGCATACGCCCTTGTAATGCTTGATGACGGGGATGCGGGCGTGCTCGGTGACGGCGTTGATGAGACCTTCCCCGCCCCGGGGGATGGCGAGGTCGATCTTGCCGACCATCTGGACCAATTCGCGGATGGCGTCTCTGTCGGTGGTGGCCACCAATTGGATGGCATGTTCGGGCAAGCCCTTCTTCCGGCCGCCTTCCTGAAGCGCCGCCGCGATGGCAGCGTTGGAATGGGCGGCCTCCTTGCCGCCACGCATGATCACGGCATTGGAGGTTTTAAAGCAGAGCACGGACGAGTCGCACGTCACGTTGGGCCGCGATTCGTAGAACATCGCGATCACGCCGATGGGAACGCGGATCTTGTGGATTTCGAGTCCGTTCGGACGCATCCATTTGCTGATGCGATCGCCGACAGGGTCCTTCAACACCACGATATCGTGGATGCCCTTGATCATCGCATCGATGCGGGCGTCGTTCAGCAACAACCGGTCCAGCAAGGCCTGCGACAAGCCGGCCTGGCGACCCGCCTCCATGTCGAGCTGGTTGGCCTGCTTGATCTGCTCGCGGCGCTGATCGAGTTCGGCCGCCATCGCCTCCAGGATCGTATTTTTCTTGCGGGAAGTCAGCCGGGCCAAAGCCCGCGAGGCCTTCACCGCCTGATCCGCCATCTTCATCATCTCATCGTGTACGCTCATAGGAACCTCGTCGATCAAAGGTGGCAATGTACCATAACCATAAGGGAAAGGGACAAGAGCCAACATTCAATCTTGATGAGAAATTCGCGGCGGGGCCGCGTCCATCGGCGCGGGCCAAGGGGCCTCATCTCCTTTGCGGGCAACAGGTAAAGACGAATCGGATCAGCCACAAATGAACATAAATGAACACAGCACAGCAGGGCCGTAACGGACGTTCTGATGATCGCTTGTGGATTAGAAAGGACCGCTCATGCGTCAGGGTGGTGCGCGCGGTCCTTCGCGCGCATGACGCCGGACGTGCAGCATGCGCGATGGTCCTGCGTGCGGAGGACCGCCCGCCCCACCAGAGGTCGATCATGAACGGATGCGGATGCTTGAGTTCCGAAATGGGACACCTGATTCGATCGTCGTCTTGAAAAGGCATTTCAGCGCACGTCGGGCAGGCATGCTTCTAGCAGCGCCGGCAGGTGCGCCATGTCCGGCACGGTGAAGTCCGGCGTGACGGCAATGGTTTTCGTGCCGACAAAAATCGTGCGGCAGCCGGCACGCTGGCCGGTCACCACATCGCTCCCGTTGTCGCCCACCATCCATGACCGGGCCAGATCGAGATCGTGTTCGCGCGCCGCTTCGAGCAACATGCCGGGATTCGGCTTGCGGTTGGGATGCTCGTCGTTCGGCGCGTCGCAATAGTACAGCGCGAGGATCGACAAACCCCGGCGTTCCGCCTCGTCGAAGATGTGCCGGTGCATGGCCTGCAGCTCGGCCAGCGGCGTCTTGCCGGTGGATACGCCCTTCTGGTTGGTCACGATCACCGCGACGTAGCCGCGCCGTTGCGCCACCGCCAGCGCATCGTAAAACGCCTCCTGCAAGTGAAACGCGGCGAATGTCTCGACGTAACGGGTGGTGGGGGCGACGTTCACGATGCCGTCGCGATCGAAAAACACACAGGGCTTCATCTCATGCCTCTCCCGCCGCGACCGGGGCGCCAAGGCCTTTCCGTCCGGCGCGCCAGGCGATACCCAGGGTGAATCCGATCGCCGACAACGTACTGACCCCGCCCAGCACATACACGACATGTTCCATCGTGTCGTGCCACAACACCACCCCGCCGATGTACACCACGGCGCACAATATCAGCAGGTACGTCATGCCGAACCGGTGCTGGGCAATCTCGTAGTTCATCAGCAGGAACGTCAACGCCAGCGGGGACACCGCGCTGACAAACAAGATCAACAACCGGCTCATTTCCGGAGTGGGTTCGCGAATCCCGTACATCACCCACAACGGCAGCCACGGCGCCGCCACCGTCACCGCCACCGCCGAACCGATCAACAACGCCACCATGCCCACCGCCTTGAGCAGGGTCACGCGGCTGTCACGCGTCGATGGACCGCTGGTGATGACTTTCGGGAACATCACCAGGGCGATCGGCATCGGCAGGAAAATCACCGCACGGCCGATGGTGGCGGCCCGGGCGAATTCGCCGGCGTCGTTCGGCGGAAACAAATGCTTCACGAAAATCAGATCGGCGTTCATCAGCACCGCGTAACTGCCGAGCATGAACAGGGAGCGGAAAAAGAAGGAACCGATGCCGGTGCCTGGCTGGTTGGCCGGCCGGTCGTTGGTGAGTCGATTGAGGCCGACCAGGCTGATGGCCAGGCCGAGCGACGTGGCCAGGGCGTGGGCGGCGAGTCCGGCTTCCGCGGTCGGCCAGATGCCCACCAACACGAACACCAGTCCCAGCCGCAGGATGGCCCAGGTGTGCATGGAGGCCGACATCCAGTAGAAATTCTGCATGCCCTGAAACACGCCGCACATCAGCGGGAGAAACAGCGTCAAGGCAATCAGGCCGCAGGCGAAGACAAACGGCGCGCCGGATTCGAGTTGGAAGAAGAGGGCCGCCTGGTTGCGCAGCAGATATCCGAGGCCGACCAGTAATACCGCGATCCCGATCATCCGCCGACTCCAGATGTTGACGATCCACCGGATGGCCCCCGTGTCGCCCGTTCGCATTGCCTTGGTCGCGTAATGCGCCATGGCCGTGCGCAAGGCATCCATCGGCGTCGCCGCGATCAGGAAAATACTCATCATCGCCGCCAGCACCCCGTACTCGTCATCCGGCAGCTCGCGGCCGGTGACCGCCTGGAACAGCATGTTGGCGATGTTGGCGAACTGCGTGGCGACGAACAGGAAGATGCTGTGCCAAAGCAAGCCGGACTTGACTGGATGCGTTTCGCTCATGGTCAGGATCGATGAAAAAGCCGCCCGAACGTATGGTCATAGAGGCCGACCACCCAGCGGAACGGCGAGTAGATCAGACGGAGGCGCACGATGGCTATCAGCATTTCCGCGGAGGCGCGCACGATGCGCAACTGCGATCCGCCCTCATCGTGCCACACGGTCGGCCATTCGATGATGCGGTATCCGGCGCGATGGACCTGAAACAGCAGATCCACGTCGAAGGCCCAGCGGGTGATGCCAATGCGCGGCAGGATCGTCCGCACGGCATCGCGTCGCAGGACCTTCGCCCCGCACTGGGTATCGTGGATGTCCATGCCGAACAGGTTGCGCACGAGGAAATTGAAGATGCGGGAGACGACCCGGCGTTTGAGCGGCTGTTTCGGTTCGACCACCGACTCGGCGAACCAGCGCGAGGCGATGATCGCGCCGGCCTCGCCGATGTTGCGGGCAAGGTCTTCGAACGCGGCGGGCGGCGTGGATCCATCGGCATCGGCGAAACCGATCAGTTCGCCCGACGCATGCTTGAACCCGAGAATCACCGCCCCGCCCTTCCCGATGGCTTCCTTCTCCTCGATCACGCTGACCTGCGGGAAACGGGCGCTGTAACCGCGCGCGACCTCCGCCGTGTTGTCGCGCGATCCGTTCACGACGATGATGATCTCGACGTCGTCATGGTACCGCGGCAGCAGGTAATCGAGATAGGTGTCGAGCATGCGCCCGATGCGTTGCGACTCGTTGTAGGCGGGCACGACCACGGACAATTTCATGGCGCGACCTCCGACGGTTCGCGCAACCGGTACAAGGACAGCACGGTGTTGGCCTGGCCGAAGGCCGGCACATCGCGTACATGCGCATAGCGCGCATCGAGGGCGGCCCGCAACTCGGCCTGATGATCGGACGCGAGCGGCATGATATGCGGCGAAGCGATCGCCAGTCCGTAACCGCTGATCGCGGCGAAATCGGCGGTGGAGGACGCGATGTCGCCCAGCAGGCTGGCCCGGTTGGAAAGATGCAATGCGGCGGCGCGTTCGTCCGGCATGTCGGGATAATAACTGAATGGCCCCATCTCCCATCCGCGCGGAACCTTCTTGCCGGCCTCCACGGCCAGGTAGGTATCCTGGGTGAGCAACGTGTCGGTGCGGCTGTCGCGCCGGATCTCCGCGCCGATGTCGCGCAGGAGCAGGAGCGACGGCTTCGCCTTCATGTTCCACCAGATCCGGTCGCGACCGGAGATCATCCAATCCATGTTGATCGGCGAAGAAAAGGATGCCGCGGTGCCGACCAGCAGCAGGCACCACAGGAACCAACGGGTCATGACCGGATCGGCGGGGGGCGCTCCTGGCGTCCAGCGGATGCCCGAACCCGACCAGGAACGCAAGGCATGGGACCACGACACCGCCAACGCGACGGCCAGCACGGGAAACACCGGCACCTGATAATCGTCATACGGAAACGGCGCGGTCAGGTGTACCAGCGTCACCGCCGCCACCGACAGCCACAGCAAACGCACCACCGAGAACGCCAACGTCTGATGATAGCCGGTGTCGGTTGTCTTGAACGGCCGCCACATCTTGACCGCCAGCAGCAGCGCAAGCAGGCTCATCGCGACAAAATACGCCTGCACCAGGCGTGAAATAAAACCGCCCTTGAGGATCAGCGAAGACAACCAGTCGCCCGACTCGCGCAGGGTGTGATACTCCAGCAGGCCGAAGCGCAACCCTTCCGGCGCAAGCCAGAAAAAGCGGCCGAATATCAACACCAACGTCAGGCCGCCCCCCAAGCCGAACCACCACCACGCGAACGCCCCGCACCGTTTCGGTTGGAACAGCAACCAGCAACCGATCAACGGCAGGAGAATACCCGACGACAAACGCGTTCCCGCCGCCGCCGCCAGACCCGCTCCGGCCAACAGCAGCCACGCCCACTGCCGGCGCTCGCTCCACCGGGCCAGCGCATACACCGCCAGCATGAGAAAAAAGCCGCACAATGCATAGGTTTTCACCACCGTGGTGAAATAGCCGTGATAGACGTTCACTCCAATCAACATGGCGGCGATGATACCGGCCGACGCCCCGCCCAAACGCGCGGCGGCGCGCCCGGCAAGGGCAAGGGTCATCAGACCAAACGCCACCGTGATCAGACGTCCCCCGGCCACGCCCTGCGCCTCGATCACCGGCGCCATCCACGCGTAAACCAACGGCAACATCGGCCCCTGGGTGAAGGCAAAGTCACGGTACGGCAGCCAACCCTCCGCCACCCGCAAGGCCGCGTACAAATACCAACCCTCGTCCTGGTTCAAGTCGCCCATGACCAGGTTGGCGGCGGCCAGCACGAGGGTCACCAACAACGTAGCGGCCAGCACGCCGGCGTATCGGGGATGCGGGTCGCTCATATCAGGTGGCTTCGGACCCTAGACGTTCAAGAAAGCGACCGATGATCGCCGCACCGGCGCGCAATTCGGAAAGTTCGATGTATTCGTCGGCGGTGTGGGCCTGCCGGATACTGCCCGGACCGAAGACCGCCACCTCGCGGCAGGTCCGGGAAAACGGACCGGCATCGCTGTACCACGCCGCGCCCTCCGTGACCGCGGCCACGCCGCCATCCTGACAGGCCTTGCCGAGGCGGCGCACCAGCCGCGAATCCGCCGTCGTTTCGAACGGCACGCCTTCCTTGATGCGACGCACCTCGCCGCGACGAAACAACCCATCGGCGACCAACCCGGCAAGCCCCTCCCGCACCCGGGCCAGGATTTCCTCGCTGTGCTCGCCGGGTATGGTGCGGCGATCGACTTCGACGACACAGCGTTCGGGGACGATATTGATCGAGGTTCCGCCGCGGATGAGGCCGACATTCACCGTGGCCCGGCCCAGCAAATCGTTGCGCAAACTGACCGCCGCCGTCTGATCGTAGAGCATTTCGATCACGCGGTTCATGCCGCGGATGGCGCTAAGGCCCTTGTCGGGATTGGAGCCGTGCGCGGCCAGGCCGGTCACTTCCACCTCGAACCAGAATGCGCCTTTGTGGGCATGGACCACGTGCAGGTCGGTGGGTTCCAGCACGAGGATTTCGTCGGCGCCGAGGCCGGCATCGACCAATTCCAGCGCACCAAGATTGCCGGTTTCCTCGCCGATCGCGCCGACAAACATCAACTGCACGCCGGCCGCCGCCAGCATATCCAGACGGGGCTTGGTCAGGTTCACCAGTGCCGCCGCCATCGGGCCTTTCATGTCGCATGCGCCCCGGCCATAGATACGTCCGTCGCGCTCCAACCCGGCGAAGGGCGGCACGGTCATGCCGTGGATGCCCTGGGTGTCGAGATGGGCCTCGATCATTACGGTACGACGGGGTTTGGAAGGCCCGAAATAGCCCACAATGTTCGGGCGGCCGCGCATCGCTTCGTGGCGTTCGACCCGGAAACCGCGCGACACCAGCCACTCGCCCAGAAAGTCGGCCATGCGGTGTTCCCCGGCAATGGCCGGATCGTCGGCCAGCACCGGATTGACGCTGGGGATCGACACCAAGTGCCGGGTCAATTCCGCTACATCATCGCTTATACGTGCCGTTTTCATCCGTGGTGCGAAGGTAAAGGGTACGGCCATGCCGGTTCAAGACCGATTCACCTTGCTGGATAAGAATATAGGAAGACCTCACGGCGACCGATCGCAATATCGGCATGACACATTTCCAATCATTGGAAATCGCGGCTCATCGAACTTCCAACGATTGGAAATCCCTCCATCATGCCGACCCGTGGTGCGGGCCCTTCACCAAACAACGCGCAACGTCACCCGTTCACATAGGTCAGGCAAGGACATGATTCGCTTTTGCATCCTCACAAGGCGTCCAGCCATTACCGGACGCGCCCATCATGTCCGACTCCCACCACAACCAGGCTATAAAAAGCGCTTGCACAATGGTGTATCTAATTGCGGTGGATGATATTGCGACGACAGAACGCGCCCCCATCTTAAACCCGTTTATTTTTATCCTAAAACGTTTTACCGGCATCATTGTTTTGTGTATGTAGTGTTAGGCGCAGGGAAGCGCGGACTGTTTTTTTGAGGAGAGGCAAGCTGTATGAACCGGAATTTTTCTTTTTCGCTTCGATATGTGTGCGTGTTGATGCTGTTGGGTTGCGGCTTGAACATGCCGGCAAAATCCGAAGTCATGCTGCAAATGTTCAACAACACTTGGAACGAGATTGCCGAGAAGATGCCGGAAATAGCTGAAGTCGGTTATTCCGCCCTGTGGTTGCCACCTCCGCAGAAAGCGAGCGGCGACCTATCGGTTGGATACGATCTCTGGGATCCGTTTGATCTGGGCGGCAATCCCCAGCGCACCGGCGGCCGCACGCGGTATGGCACGGAGACCGATTTATTGCGTCTGGTTGAGTTGGCCCATCGTTTCGGCATGCGCGTGTATTTCGACAACATCATGAATCACCGGGCATTCGATGTGCCTGGCTACAGCGAGAACACTCCGGTGGATCTGTATCCGGGCATGCTGCCGGAAGATTTCCACTTGCAAGTCACCGAGGATGGCTTCTACCGCCCGTGGGGCAATACCGCGAATTGGCAGGATACCTGGCTGGTGCAAAACCAGAACCTGTCGGGTCTGATCGACATCGCCCACGAAAATCCGAACAGCAATTTCGGTCGCAATCTCGGCGACACCCATCCGAAAGTCTCGTTTGTCCGCCATCCCAACAATCCCGAATTCTACGATTTCCACCCCACGCTCGGTCTGGTTGGCTTCGACAGCACCAACATCACCACCCAGGTGATTTCCAACAACGCAACGTTTTATCGCGAGGATGTCGGCGGCTACCTCATGCGCTCCATCCGCTGGCTGGTCTACAAGACCAAGCTCGACGGTCTGCGCCTCGATGCCGTCAAGCACGTGCCCGCCTATTTCTTTGGCGAGCAATACGCGGTCGACAAAGACAACAGCGATTCCGGCTACATCGGCCAAGCCCAGGTCCAGTTCAACCGCACCCGCGGCTTTTCCGATCCCAATCACCGCGACACCGTGTTCGAGCTGGAAGTACCCCGCGACGACTTGATGGTCTTCGGCGAACACATGGGACAGCCCCCTCCGTACGATGAATACTGGGCCTCCGGCATGCGCCTGCTTGACGCCCGCAACCATTCCACCCTGAACGACAAACTCGGCAAACCCGGGGCCAGCCTCGATGGCTTGCAACAGCCCGGCTATATCGAAGGGTTCCAGATGGGCCGCAACCTTGGCGTGCTCTATGCGAAAAGCCACGACGACGATGTGGCCTACCGCTCCGAATTGCACTACGCGCTCAATTTGACCCGCGCCGGTCTCCCGGTCATTTACACCGACGGAAACCGCCAGGCGGAAACCCTCGGCCAGAGCGGCGGCGCCTTCCCCCGCCATGCCAACACCGCCTACCTCGGCCAATTCGGCGACAACCGCATTCCCAACCTCGTGTACCTCCACAACCAGTTCGCCCGCGGCGACATGATCCCGCGCTGGGGCGACGAGGATGTCGTCGCTTACGAACGGCGAGACAAGAGCGTGAACTGGAGCATGACCGACGGCGACGGCACCACCTCCATCATGATGATCAACGACAACTACGCCGCCGGCTCCTACCGAGAAATCGGCACTGCCTTCCCCAACGGCGCCCCGCTCTGGCAATACTCCACCGGCGGCGGCAACTTCTACCACACCGTGACCGACAACAAGATCAAGGTCACCATCCCGCCCGGGGGCTATTTCCTGTTTTCCTGGCGCAGCCCCGAGGAGTCCGACCTTTGGAAATTCGGCGGCGGCCGGCCATTGTCCATCTATGAAAATGGACGCGAAGCCGGCTTCATCTCCTACGTGCGCCGGGACGGTCCCGACGGCGATCCCGCCTTCAACCCGTACGGCGTGTGGGACACCAACACCACCGACTTTTCGTACACCTGGTGGGTGCCGCGGGTCAGCTCCGCGACCAACCTCGCCTTCGTCGCCCATGTGGACGGCTCGGCCTTTGACGTGATGATGAAACTCAACGGCGGCGTGAACCTGAACAGCATCAACCACTCCGGCGGCGACCCGCGCGACAACCCGCCCGCCCTCTCCACCGACATGTACCTCGGCTACGAAACGGTCGGTTTCCTCGGCCGGTTCGGCCCCGAGAAATTCGCCGCCGTCGACGCCACCCGCAACAAGATCGGCAGCGCCGGCGCCGAAACCTACCAGTTCACTGTCGGCCAGCCCGGCTTCACCATCTACCAGGCATCGGCCACCAACGACTGGAACAGCACCTATACCGCGGTGTTCGCTTATCACGATCCGCAAGCTTCCACGTTCGACGGCTGGAGCCAGTTCTGGCCGCCGACCGGCAGCAATGCGAATTCCACCATCTATCTCCGCATGAAGTCCGGCAATCAATTCAACATCAACAAGGTATTCCTTTACTATACAACCGACGGTTCCTGGCCCGAAGGCGCCGGCGGCATGGGGATCGGCAGCACCAAGGTTTCCCCGTTTGTGTTCGCCGCCAACCAGATCGAGACCAATGGCACCAACATCATCATCAATGACTGGTGGCGCGATGCCACCATCGAACCGCAAGCCCCCGGCACGGTCGTGAAATACAAAATCGGCGTGGTCCGCCAGCAGACCGGCGAAGGTTCGGCTCCGTGGGATGTTCCCTTCCCCATCAACATGGGCGAAATCAACCGCAAGTACCAGATGATGGGCGTCTGGGGCGTGACCAACTTCAACGCGGCGAATGTGACCTACCGGCCGCACAACGATTATGGCCTGATGCGCACCGGTCTCGTCGAAGGCTTCAACGTGATCCGGGCCCGCGCCTTCCTGCAACGCGACGGCGCCGCCGAGGGCAACGGCCTGCGCACACCGATCTACAATACCTTCACCCAGCCGTTTTATTATGACGCGGCCCCGCCGTCCGGTGAGATCAAGTTCCCGATCGCCGGCCAAACGCTCTATGACAACCGCTACGAATTCGTGGTCCGCACCGACCCGACCGTCACGCGCGTCTGGTACAACATCCAGGACTCCTCGGCGATCAATGACGATGGCCAGACCGGCCAACGCCAGGGCAACGGCACCAATACCCTCGGCCAGACCGCGTGGGTCGAGGCCACCCGCGTCAGCCCGAGCCTGAATATCAACAGCCAGTACGAGGCCGAATGGCGCTTTAACTTCAACAACATCCCGGCCAGCGGCACCGCGATGATTTTCGTCAAACTGGCCGAGTTGAGCTCATCGACCAACCCGCTGGTTTCCGACAGCACCGGACGCTTTACCACCCTCACCCGCCAGGTGAATACCGTCGGCCCGAACTTCAACATGTTCGTTGCCTGGCCGCAAAACGACGGCGACACCGTCGGCGTGCCCTATGACATGAAGGTCCACTTCAGCTCGGCCATGTGGAACAGCGACGAGCAGACCATCCGCAACCGGTTCCTCATCACCATCAACGGCCTCGCCCAGTCGCGCACCAATTACGTCCTGAATTGGGAAGGCGGCGGGAACGGGAACCACGAGCTGGCGTTCCGCCTGCCCGATCTCTGGAACGGCGACCCGAACTACCTGCACAACATCCAGGTGATCCACACCAATGCCGGCGGCGGCGGCGTGACCCTGTTCGCCAGCCGGCTGGTCAAGGCCGTGAAATCCTCCACCGGCCCCGCCGTGGAAATCATCGATCCGCCACAACTGAATCTCGACGGCGCTCCGTTCCAGATCGTGCTGCCCGACGTCGCCGCGCCCACCCCGGAACAACGCCAGTATGGCGTGCTGGTGCAAACGGATACATCGGCCCGGAATGTCTGGCTTACCTTCCCCGCCCTGCCCGGCACGGCCGGCCCGGTTCCCACCACGACCAACGCCCTCACCGGCACGGTGCAAACCTGGAACGGAAGCAATGTCGTGCGAGGAACCAGCACGAAGTTCGACGAACAGGTCACCGCCGGCAGCGCGATCCGTATCGGCACCAACCTCGTCTATGTGTCGCAGGTCAACACGCCGTCCAACCTGGTCCTTAGCCAGACGTATCCCGGCGCCTCGGTTTCCAATGCCGCGGCCAGCCTGATCAGCGGCAACCCGTTCCGCATCGGCAACAAGTTGCAATGGAAGTTCACCTGGTCCAACATGACCGCCGGCGCCTTCACCATCGTGGCGAATGTCGACACCAACAACAACCTCGGCACGGTGGAAGCATCGGTCGAACGCACTACCACCGTGATCCTGCGCCAGTATGTGAATGAAAACATCGGCAAGTCGGACGACGACGACGACGGCCTGGGCGACACGACGGAGGGCCTGGCGGTTCCGCTGCCCGCGACCAACCCCGAAACCTGGGTGAACGGCGACGTGCATGCCCATTACTTCAGCGGTAAATCAGATCCCTTGAGCCCGGATACCGACGGCGACGGATTGCCCGATGCGCTCGAGCTCGGCCTGGGAAGCGCCATCGGCGGCGATACCGATCTCAATGCCGACACCAACGGCGACGGTTGGAAGAACTTCCGGCCCGACCTCGATCCGCCGGTATTCAACACCACCGACAACTGGGCGCACCCGCGTTACGATTTCAACCGCGGCCGGACCGAACTCATCCAAGGCTCGATGACCGACCCCAGCAACGCCGACACCGATTACGATGCCGCCACCGACGGCGTGGAAGACGCCAACCGCAACGGCCGGGTGGACATCGCGCTGCTGAACGGCAGCGGCGTCGCCACCAACATCATGAGCATACCGCCCACCATTCGCGGCAGTTCACGCATCGATCGCAATGCCCTGCCACTGAATGCCGTGCTGCTGGAAACCGACCCGAACACCTCGGACACCGACGGCGATGGCCGCAACGATGGCCAGGAGGACCTCAACGGCAACGGCCGTGTGGACATCGGCCTGGTGTCCGGCAATGTGACCAACATCCTCACCTACGCCCAACTCCCGCTGTACGGGACCAATATCTCCGGCATCCAGTCGCGCGCCATCAACCGCTCGTTGCTGACGAACTGGTATCCCGCGGCCAATCTGCGCTGGCTGGAGACCGACCCGCTGAATCCCGATACGGACGGCGACAGCCTGCCCGATGGCTGGGAAATCCAGTACGGCCTCGATCCGCTCGATAACGGTACCCGCAACCTGCGCACCGGCGGCGCCGGAAATCCCGCCATGGGCGCGAACGGCGATCCGGACGACGACGACTTCAGCAACCTCACCGAATACCTCAACGGCACCAATCCGTTCAACGCGGACAATGTTCCTCCTCCGCCCGCCGGCTCGATCGTGCTTGGACGAGGCCCGGCCATCGGCGTGATTCAAGGC
>ERZ761603.2249-NODE-2249-length-13490-cov-97.813175_pt1 | contig 13490 bp, 13 predicted proteins | sample MGYA00511879_ERZ761603 | MGnify/ENA primary metagenome ERZ761603 (study PRJEB28899, sample SAMN02850040) | bioreactor sludge metagenome | biome: EBPR Sludge; feature: EBPR Bioreactor; material: flocular biomat | place: Australia: Thorneside Wastwater Treatment... | reverse complement strand
GGAAGCACGATGGGCCATCTCGCCGTTCGAGGGCTTGCGTCCAGGCGACGGCGGTCTCGACGGCGTCGGCCGGACGCCACACGTCGAGCCCCGGAATCAGGCGCAGGGACGCCGCGTGCTCGATCGGCTGGTGTGTCGGGCCGTCTTCGCCGAGCCCGATCGAATCGTGGGTATAGACCATCAACTGCCGCAGCTTCATCAGCGCGGCGAGGCGAATCGCGTTCCGGGCGTAGTCCGAAAAGACCAGGAAAGTCGCGGTGTAGGGGATGAAACCGCCATGCAGCGCGAGACCGTTGGCAATCGCCGTCATGCCGAATTCGCGAACGCCGTAGCTGACGTAGTTGCCGCCGGCTTCGCGGTTGGCCGGGCGCGTGCCGCTCCAGTTGGTGAGATTGGAACCGGTCAGGTCGGCCGAGCCACCGAGTAGTTCGGGCAGCGCCGGGGCGATCGCTTCGATGACGTTCTGCGAAGCCTTGCGGGTGGCGACGGCACTGGTCTGTGTCGTCAGCTGATCGAGCAAACTGGCGACGCGGTCGTGCCAGTCGGCAGGCAGTTCGCCGAGCGTCCGCCGCTCGAACTCGGCGGCCAGTTCGGGGTAGGCGGCGCGATAGGCAGCGAATTTCGCCGCCCAGCTCTGCTCGGCGGCGGCTCCCCGGGCGCGCGCGTCCCAGCCGCCGCGAACGTCGGCCGGGATCTCGAACGGCGCGAACGGCCAGTCGAGCTGCCGGCGGGTGTCGGCGATTTCGCTGGCCCCCAGCGGTGCGCCGTGCACGTCGTGCGTGCCGGCCTTGTTCGGCGAACCGAAGCCGATCATCGTCTTGCAGCAGATCAGTGTCGGCTTGCCGGTCTGGGTCCTGGCGATGCGGATCGCGGCTTCGATCGAATCCGCATCGTGACCGTCGCAGTGCGGCACCACGCGCCAGCCGTAGGCCTCGAAACGCTGCGGCGTGTCGTCGGCAAACCACGGCTGCACGTGGCCGTCGATCGAGATGTCGTTGTCGTCGTAGAAGACGATCAGCTTCGACAGCGACAACCGCCCGGCCAGCGAGCAGGCCTCGTGCGAAACACCTTCCATCAGGCAGCCATCGCCGACGAAGGCGTAGGTGAAGTGGTCGACGACCTTGTGTCCGCCGCGGTTGAAGGTCTCGCCGAGCAGACGCTCGGCGAGCGCCATGCCGACCGCGTTGGCAAGACCCTGGCCGAGCGGTCCGGTGGTCGTTTCAACCCCCGGCGTGAGCCCGGCTTCGGGGTGTCCCGGAGTCTTCGAATGAAGCTGCCGGAAGCGCTTCAGCTCGTCGATCGGCAGGTCGTAGCCGCTGAGGTGCAGCAGGCCATAGAGCAGCATCGACCCATGCCCATTGGACAGCACAAAACGGTCGCGGTCGGCCCAGCTCGGGTTGGCCGGATTGTGTTTGAGGTGGTGGCGCCAGAGCACTTCAGCAATATCGGCCATACCCATCGGCATTCCCGGGTGGCCAGAGTTCGCCGCCTGGACGGCATCGATGGCGAGAAAGCGCAGTGCATTGGCGCAGCGGCGGCGTAACTTGCGGGATTCGGTGGGCACGGCGACCTCCTTCAATCAGGGCACGGAAACAGTCCTTGAGCAGCGAACCGCTGCCTGGCTTCAGCGCGAGCGGCGCTTTTTGTCGATCAGTTGCATGATCATCGGCGTGAAGATGATCTGCATCGCCAGACCCATCTTGCCGCCCGGACAGACGATGATGTTCGGCCGCGACATGAACGAGTTGTCGAGCATGCTCAGCAGGTAGGGAAAATCGATCCCGTGGGGGTTGGCGAAACGGATCACCAGCAGGCTTTCATCGGGCAGCGGGATATCCTGCGCGATGAACGGGTTGGAGGTGTCGACCGTCGGCACCCGCTGGAAATTGACGTGCGTCCGGGAGAACTGCGGGCAGATGTAGTTGATGTAGTCGGGCATCCGACGCAGGATGGTATCGACTACCGCTTCGGTCGAGTAGCCACGCTGCGCCTTGTCGCGATGCAGCTTCTGGATCCATTCCAGATTGATGATCGGGACGACGCCGATGCACAGGTCCACGTGCCGTCCGACGTCCACCCGGTCGGTAGTGGCGGCGGCGTGGAGACCCTCGTAGAACAACAGGTCGGTGCCCGCCGGAAGATCCGTCCACTCGGTAAACGTGCCTGGCGGCGCGCCATACAGTTCGGCTTCGGCATTATCGTGAACGTAGTGACGACTGCGGCCACGGCCGGTCTCGCCGTACTCGCGAAACAATCCTTCGAGTTCCGCGAGCAGATTGGCCTCGGGTCCGAAGTGGCTGAAATGGTGGTCGCCGGCCAGGCCGGTCTCGATCATCTGGGCGCGCATCTCCTGGCGGTCGTAACGGTGAAAGCTGTCGCCCTCGATGATGGCGGCATTAAGCTGTTCGCGCCTGAAGATGTGCTGGAAGGCGCGCGTGACGGAGGTGGTGCCGGCGCCTGAGGAGCCGGTAATGGCGACCACCGGGTTCTTTATCGACATGCGGGGTATCTCCTTTTCGTTACCGTGGAAGTCGTGAGCGTCAGAGAAACAGCTGCCGCCGGCGTGGTGTCGGTCAGTCGTCTCGGAACAGGGTTCGCGTCGAGAACAGTGGCGACCTGAATGGCTGGTCCTCGCCGGTGGCGTGCTCGCGATGATAGCGTTCGATGCGCTCGACCTCGTCGCGCGACCCGAGAACCACCGGCACCCGCTGATGCAGGCTGGTCGGCTGTACATCGACAATGCGCTCGCCGCCGGTTGACGCCAGACCGCCGGCCTGGGCGACGATCAATGCCATCGGGTTGGCTTCGTACATCAGCCGCAGACGTCCCGGCTTGGACAGGTCCTTGCTGTCACGCGGATACATGAAAACGCCACCGCGCATCAGGATGCGGTGCACTTCGGCGACCATCGACGCCACCCAGCGCATGTTGAAGTCCTTGCCGCGGACGCCGCCCTGGCCGGCCAGGCACTCGCTGACGTAGCGCTGGATCGGTGGTTCCCAGAAGCGCTCGTTCGAGGCGTTGATCGCGAACTCGCGCGTTTCCGGCGAGATCCGGAGATTCGGGTGGGTCAGCAGAAACTCGCCGATGTTGCGATCGAGCGTAAACCCATGCGTGCCGTTGCCGACGGTCAGCACCAGCATCGTCGACGGGCCGTACAGCGCGTAGCCGGCAGCCACCTGCGATGACCCCGGCTGCAGGAAGTCGGCCACGCCAGGCGCCCCGTCACCAACATGCTCGGGGCAGCGCAGGACCGAAAAGATGCTGCCGACCGAGAGGTTGACATCGATATTCGAAGAACCGTCGAGCGGGTCGAAGACCAGCAGGTAGCGACCGCGCAGGTTCTCGGACGGGATCGGATAGATGTCTTCCATTTCCTCCGAAGCCATCGCCGCCAGGTGACCGCCCCACTCGCAATGGCGAATGAACGCCTGGTTGGCCAGCACGTCCAGTTTCTTCTGTGCTTCACCCTGAACGTTTTCCTGCCCGGCATCGCCAAGGACGTCGGCCAGCGAGCCACGCGACACGCCCTGCGCAATCGCCTTGCACGAGCGCACAATGTCGCTGATCAGCATCGAGAAGTCGCCAGCCAGCGCCGGATTGCGGCGCTGCTCCTCGACCAGAAACTTGTTAACGTTGGTGCGTCCGCATAGCATGGCGCTACTCCAGAAGATGAAATGTTTCGTAAGTCGCGGTACGAACCTGATTCTAGCGGCCTGATCGAAAAACTCTAGTTAAAGGTATTGTTCGTTTTGTTTAAGAAAAGCTAATTAATGAGAAACGCCACGATCCGCCAGTTGCAAATCTTTTCGGTGGCCGCCGGCCACCTGTCGTTTGCGCGTGCCGCGGAGAACCTGCATCTGACGCACGCGGCGATCTCGCTGCAGATCAAGCAACTCGAAGACGTTTGCGGCGCGCTGCTGTTCGAGCGCATCGGCAAACGCGTCTTCCTCACCGAGGCGGGCGAGATTCTGCTCGAACATGCACGCCAGATTCTGCAGTCGCTGAAAGACGCCGACGAGGCGCTGCTGGCGTTGAAGGGCTTGAAGGGCGGACGCATCGCCGTCGCCGTCGCCAGCACCGCCGAGTACTTCGCGCCGGGACTGCTGGCGCAGTTTCGCAAGACGCAGGCCGACGTACGCATCCGCCTGCTGATCGACAACCGTGACACGGTGAGTCGCCTGCTGGCCGGCAACGAGGTGGACCTGGCGATCATGGGCCGTCCGCCCGCGACGCTCGACGCCACTTCCGTAGCTTTCGCACCGCACCCGCTGGTAATCGTCGCCAGCACGGAGCATCCCTTGACCCGGCGTGCAAACGTCGCCGTCGAAGACCTCGCCAGCGAAACGCTGATCGTTCGCGAAGCGGGGTCGGGAACGCGCTCGGCGATGGAGGAGTTCTTTCGCGACCGTTCGATCAAGCCACGGATCGGCATGGAAATGGGCAGCAACGAAGCGATCAAGCAGGCGGTTGTCGCGGGACTGGGGATCAGCTTCATTTCCCAGCACACGCTCGGACTCGAACTGAGCGCCGGACGTCTGGGGATCCTGAAAGTGGAAGGAACGCCGGTGATGCGTCGCTGGCATATCGTCCGCCACCGCAGCAAGCACCTGACTCCCGCGCTGGCCGCTTTCTGGGACTTCGTTCTGGAATTTGCGCCGGCCTACCTGCGCAAACTGGCCTGACCGAAGACCCCGGGAAGCATTCCGGCATACCGCTGGAAAGCGACTCGAGCGCGCCGGCAGCCGACGCTTTCCCCGGTCAGGCAAAGCCGGTGCGGACCGTCTCGGCGAGTGGCAGGCGCGAGGGTTGCAGGCGGTGCACCGGGAAGACGATCCTGGCGATGCAGCCGGACTGCTCCTCACCGCTGGCGCCAACCGTGTTCGGCCGCAGACTGGCTGCGGCTTGATGGACTTCGGCGATTTCACGAACGATCGCCAGCCCGAGCCCGCTCCCCTCGCCGTCCCTTCCCTCGGCCCGGTAGAAGCGGTCAAAGACCTTGTGCGAGTCTTCGTCGGAAATTCCGCTGCCGCTGTCTTCGACCTCAAGCAGGGCGAAATCTCCCTGGGTGACTACGCGTGCGGTAACCCGTCCGCCAGCGGGCGTGTAGCGCAGCGCGTTGTCCAGCAGATTGTTGATCATTTCTCGCAACAGAAACGCATTGCCGAGGATGGGCACCGCGCCGGCGGGCTCGTAACCCAGATCGATGCGCTTTTCGAGCGCCTGGACGACCCATGTCTCGACGATTTCGCGCAGTATGTGATCGAGATCGAGCACTGCCAGCGTTTGCGGCGAGTGCCCACTGGCCTCGGCGCGCGCCAGCGCCAGTAACTGGTCGACCAGGTGCGAGGCGCGGTCCACACCGGTCAGAATCTGCCTGAGGGCATGCCGCAACTCGGCCGGGTCACGCTCGCGCATCGCCAGTTGCGCCTGCGTCTTCAGGCCGGTGAGTGGCGTCCGCATCTGGTGGGCGGCATTGGCGATGAAGCGCCGCTGCGCGTCGACGTTGTGCTGCATGCGCGCCAGCATCGAGTTGAATGCTTCGGTCAGCGGCCGCAATTCCTCGGGGACGCGACCCAACGAGATCGGCGAGAGGTCGGCTTCACGGCGCGCCTCAATGCGGTTCCGCAGCCGGGTCAAGGGGCGCAATCCCTGCGACAGGCCGAACCACACCAGAACGACGGCCAGGGGAATGATCACGAACTGGGGCAGGATCACACTGGCAATGATCTTGTTGGCCAGCTGCGAGCGTTTTTCGGTCGTTTCCCCTACTTCGATCAGCACCCAGCGGTCGGCCGACTCCGCGCTGCCGAACAGGTACATGTAGGCGACGCGCAGCGCCTGCCCACGGTACTCGTCATCGCGGAAATGAATCTCGCCGTGCTCATTCTTCAGCGCGCTGCCAGGAAGCTGCGGCGCCGGCAGTTCCGGGTCGCCGGCGATAAGCGCGCCGTTACCGTCGAGCAAATGAAAATAGACGTTGTCGATCTCGTCGGAGCGCAGGAAGACCTGTGCCATTTCCGGCAGCGCCAACTGCGGATAACCCTTGTCGAAAACGACCTGGCGCGAGATCGCCGACACATGTTCGCGCAGTGACTGATCGTAGGGGTAGCTGGCGACGCTGTTGGCGAAATAATGGGTGAAGGCAATGCTGATCGGCCACACGAAAAGCAGCGGTGCCAGCATCCAGTCCAGGATCTCGCCGAACAGCGAGCGCTGGACGTCAGGGTCTTGTCTCTTCCGCAGGTTTCTCAAGGTAGTATCCGAGACCGCGCACGGTGGTGATATTGACGCCGGTGGCTTCGAGCTTCTTGCGCAAGCGGTGGATATAGACCTCGATGGCGTTGTGACTCACCTCCTCACCCCAGCCGCAGAGGTGATCGACGAGTTGGTCCTTGCTGACCAGCCGCTTGGTCCGTGACAGAAGGATCTCGAGCAGCCCAAGCTCGCGGGCGGAAAGATCGAGCATCTGGCCATTCACCAGCGCACACCGATCGGTCTGATCGAAAGTCAGCGCGCCGCACTCGATCAGCCGTGCCGTACCCGACGAGCGGCGGCTCAGCGCCCGCACACGCGCCTCCAGTTCAGGCAGCTCGAAGGGTTTGGCCATGTAGTCGTCAGCGCCCAGATCAAGCCCCTTGACCCGATCGTCGATGCCATCAAGCGCGGTCAGGATCAACACCGGCGTTGTCGACTTGCGGGCGCGCAAGCGGCGCAAGACGTCCAGTCCGGGCAGTCTGGGCAGGCCCAGGTCGAGGATCACCAGATCGTACACATTGGTCATCAGGGCGGTATCGGCGTCGATGCCGTTAGCCGCGCAATCGACTGCGTAACCCGCCTTGCGCAGTGAGCGGCAGAGGCCATCGGCAATGATTCGGTCGTCTTCAACGAGGAGGATACGCATCGTTCTCCCTTCCCGGCCCGGCGTACGTAAGCTGCCTGTAAGCCCCAACCCCTAGGCTACGCACGCTGTTCTCCATTTCATGGTCTTGGGAGTTCTGGTTCCGACCAGAACCCGGGGAGGATCCGGCTACCCACCGGCTACTCCCCGCCATTTTTTTCGTGGTCAGCAGCGCCGGGCCTGCGGGTATTCGGCCCCCGCGCACAGACTGCCAACTTTGCGAGTGTAGCATGCTACCGGTCGTCTTCTTGCGTCGGCGGGGGATCGCGCAGAAGACTCGGTGCCGAGTTGGCCAGGGATCGCTCAGTCCCTGTCGTCGTCGGACTCGGGCCCAAGAGCGCGTTCGGCCAGCTTCACCCAATAACTCACGCCGACCGACAAGATCTCGTCGTTGAAGTCGTAATGCGGGTTGTGCAGGGTGCATCCGCCGCTGCCGGGGCCGTTGCCCAGCCAAACGTAGCAACCCGGCTTCTCGCCAAGCATGTACGCGAAATCTTCGGCGCCCATCGAGGGAAGTTCCTTGTCGCGCAGCCGGTCGGGACCGAGCAGGTCACGCACGACGGCCCGGCAGATTTCGGTTTCGGCGGCGCTATTGACGGTCGGCGGATACCGATGATCGAAGCGCACCGAGATCTGCGCGCCAAAAGCGCTGGCGATCCCGCTGCATAACCGCTCGACTGAACGCTCGACCAGCGACTGCGTAGCCGGATTGAAGCTGCGAATGGTGCCGCGCAGCACGGCGTCGTCGGGGATGATGTTCCACGCTTCACCGGCGTGAATCTGCGTGACGCTGACCACGGCCGACTCGCAGGGGTGTACGTTGCGGGCGACGACCGTCTGCAGCGCCAGCACCAGCTGGCTGGTAACGACCAGCGTATCGACACCCTGGTGTGGCATTGCCGCATGGCAACCTTGTCCATGCACGAGAATTTCGAAGGCGCAGGTTCCGGCCATCACCGGACCCGGCATCACCGCCATTTCACCGACCGGGATGCCGGGCCAGTTGTGCAGGCCGAAGACGGCACCCATCGGAAACTGCTCGAACAGACCTTCGGCAATCATCACCGCTGCCCCGCCCTCGGATTCCTCGGCAGGCTGGAAAATGAAGTGGACCGTGCCGTCGAAATCGAGAACATCGCGGTGCTCCGCCATGTAGCGCGCGGCGCCGAGCAGGATCGCGGTATGGCCATCATGACCACACGCATGCATCAGTCCGGCGTTGGTCGAACGGTGCGCGAAGTCGTTCTTTTCTTCGAGGGGAAGCGCATCCATGTCGGCGCGCAGCCCGATCGCGCGGCCACTGGTGCCCTTGTGCAAGCTGGCGACGACGCCGGTCCTGGCCAGACCGCGATGAACCCGCAGACCGCAGCTGTTCAACTCGCGGGCAACCAGATCGGCGGTTCGCAGCTCGTTGAAAGCGAGCTCCGGATGCGCGTGAATGTCGCGCCGAATCTCGGCCAGATCGGCGAGAAAAGGAATCGTCAAAACAGCCATGAGTTTGACCTGACAAGCTGGGGGCGTTCAGTGTAAGCGAGACTGACTTGCTGGAGGAGGCAGGCATCCGTTATGCTTGGCCACATGCATCTCGTTCTCATCAGCGGCCTCTCGGGTTCCGGAAAATCGATTGCACTCAAGGTGCTGGAGGATGCGGATTACTATTGCGTCGACAACCTGCCGTCGCAGTTGTTGCAGCCGCTGGTCGCGCAACTGGATCAGCAGGGCTACGCTCAGGTCGGGGTAGTGATCGACAGTCGCGGCGGCGACAGTTTGTGCACCCTGCCACCGCAGCTTGACGCACTGCGCGCCAAGGGGGTCGACTTGCAGTTCCTGTTTCTCGACGCCCAGGACGCCACGCTGATCAAGCGCTACTCCGAAACGCGCCGTCGGCATCCGTTGGCCAGCGACCGCCTGACGCTGACCGAGGCGATCGCCGAAGAGCGCGTTCGCCTGGCCGGCTTGGCGGCACTCGGTCACCACATGGATACCAGCGTCCTGAAGCCCAGCGCTCTGCGCGAATGGGTACGCCAGTTCGTTGCCACCGATGCTTTCCCGGACTCGCCGCAGGGCGGGCTGACGCTGCTGTTCGAATCGTTCGGTTTCAAGAATGGCATACCGCTCGACGCCGACCTGGTTTTCGACGTCCGCTGCCTCCCCAATCCGTATTACGAACAGAATCTGCGCGCGCTGACCGGCCTTGACGCACAGGTGATCGCCTTTCTCGAGGCCGAGCCCGAAGTGCTGCGCATGCGCGGCGACATCGCCGGCTTCGTTCGCGACTGGTTGCCCGCCTACGTTCGCGACAGCCGCAATTACCTGACCGTTGGGATCGGCTGCACCGGCGGCCAGCATCGCTCGGTCTACCTGGCCGAGCGTCTGGGACGCGAGTTTCGCAGTTGCGCGCGGGTACTGGTGCGTCACCGCGAATTGCCGCCGCCGGCGATGACTGCACTCGGCATCGCCTGATGCGCTGGCTCGGGCTGCTCAGGCCCGGCGACTGGCTGCTGGTGGCGCTCGGCCTGCTGTTCTGTGCGCTGAGCATTCCGCTGGCCTGGCAGGCGGGCGTCGCCGACAAAGCGATCGTCAGGCGTGGCGGCGAATTGTTCTCCGAACTTGACCTGTCGCGCAACGGCCGGATCGACGTTCCCGGCCCGCTCGGCACGACCACCGTCGTGGTAGACAAACGTCGGGTACGCGTCGTGTCCGATCCCGGTCCCCGCCAATACTGCGTCCGCCAGGGCTGGCTGGCGCGCCCGGGAGAAATCGCCATCTGCGCTCCCAACCAGGTCAGCGTCGAAGTCCAGGGAAGCAAGCGCAGGTACGATTCGCTGTCGTATTGAGGGCGGTCGGGTGACAGCGATGGCACCACATCACGCGCCGGCTTGCGATCGGCACGGATGGCGGAATCCGGGTTATAATCCGACGCTCAATCCGAGGGGCGCTGCAGGGCTGTCGTTCGACAGTTTCAGGCTCGGATTTCTCAAACGGCGCTCATCCAACCAACCCATGCCGGGCATGGGAAGATGGGTGGGCTCAGGCTGAAGTCCTTCGGCAGGCACACACCGCTTTCCATCCCGCACAGAGTTCTCAAGGAGCCTGCCGTGCTGGATACTGTTCGCCAAACGCAAGACTACGTAATTGCCGACCTCGGCCTCGCCGACTGGGGCCGCAAGGAAATCCGCATCGCCGAAACCGAGATGCCTGGCCTGATGGCGATTCGCGAGGAATTCGCTGCCGCCCGGGCGCTGCAGGGAGCGCGCATCACCGGCTCGCTGCACATGACCATCCAGACTGCCGTGCTGATCGAGACGCTGACCGCCCTCGGCGCCGAGGTACGCTGGGCGTCGTGCAACATTTTTTCGACCCAGGACCACGCCGCCGCCGCGATTGCCGCGTCGGGCACGCCGGTCTTCGCCGTCAAGGGCGAGTCGCTGGCGGAGTACTGGGACTACACGCACCGCATTTTCGATTGGCCGGACGGCGGCTTCAGCAACATGATCCTCGACGATGGCGGTGACGCGACGCTGCTGCTGCACCTTGGCGCCAAAGCCGAAAATGACCCGTCGGTGCTTGCCAAGCCGACCTCGGAAGAGGAAACCATCCTGTTCGCCGCGATCACGGCCAAGCTGGCCAGCGATCCCGGCTGGTACTCGGCGCGCCTGGCGGCGATCAAGGGCGTCACCGAGGAAACCACCACCGGCGTCCATCGCCTCTATCAGATGCACGCCAGAGGCGATCTCAGGTTCCCGGCGATCAACGTGAACGACTCGGTCACCAAGTCAAAGTTCGACAACCTCTACGGCTGTCGCGAGTCGCTGGTCGACGGCATCAAGCGCGCCACCGACGTGATGATCGCCGGCAAGGTCGCCCTGATCGCCGGCTACGGCGACGTCGGCAAGGGTTCGGCGCAAGCCATGCGCGCGCTCTCGGCGCAGGTCTGGGTCACCGAAGTCGACCCGATCTGCGCGCTGCAGGCAGCGATGGAAGGCTACCGCGTGGTGACCATGGACTACGCCGCCGACAAGGCCGACATCTTCGTCACCTGCACCGGCAACTATCATGTGATCGACCATGGCCACATGGCGAAGATGAAGGATCAGGCGATCGTCTGCAACATCGGCCACTTCGACAATGAAATCGACGTCGCCGCGATCGAGGGCTACCAGTGGGAAGAGATCAAGCCACAGGTCGACCATGTGATCTTTCCCGACGGCAAGCGGATCATCCTGCTGGCCAAGGGTCGCCTGGTCAACCTGGGCTGCGGCACCGGGCACCCGTCCTACGTGATGAGTTCGTCGTTCGCCAACCAGACGATCGCCCAGATCGAGCTGTTCACGCGCAATGCCGAGTACCCGATCGGCGTCTACACGCTGCCCAAGCACCTCGACGAAAAGGTCGCCCGCCTGCAGCTCAAGAAGCTCAATGCGCAACTGAGCGAACTCACCGACGAGCAGGCGCGCTACATCGGCGTCGCCAAGGAGGGGCCGTACAAGTCGGACCACTACCGCTACTGATACGGCAGGACAACCGGGGACCGGCATGCGACTGCTCCTGATCTGGCTGCTCAACGCCTGCGCGCTGCTCGCCGTCGCCTACCTGATGCCATCGATCGAGGTGGCATCGTTCGGTTCGGCGCTGCTCGCAGCCCTGGTGCTCGGACTGGTGAATACCGTTCTGCGGCCCCTGTTGATCCTCCTGACGTTGCCGGCCACGCTGCTGACGCTCGGACTCTTCCTCTTCGTCCTCAACGGCCTGATGTTCTGGCTGGCGGGTTCGCTGCTCGAAGGCTTCGTCGTCAGCGGCTTCTGGCCGGGGGTCTTCGGCGCCATGCTGTACAGTATTTTCTCGTCGATCCTTTCCTCGCTGTTCGCCGGGCGGGAAGGCCACAGATAGCCTCGTGATGACAGACCACATTCCTACCTTCAGTCTCGAACTGTTTCCACCGCAGACCCCCGAGGGCGCGGAAAAGCTACGCGCCGCGCGTGCGCGCATGGCACTGCTCAAACCGCGGTTCTTCTCGGTCACCTTTGGTGCCGGAGGTTCGACGCGCGACCGCACGCTCGAAACCGTGCTCGAGATCCAGCGCGAAGGTCATCAGGCGGCACCACACCTGTCGTGCATCGGGTCGACACGCGACAGCATCCGCAGCATCCTCGAACAGTATCGGGCGCAGGGAATCCGGCATCTGGTTGCGCTGCGCGGCGACCTGCCGTCGGGGATGGCCAGACCCGGGGCGTTTCGTTACGCCAACGAACTGGTCGAGTTCATCCGCACCGAGACCGGTGACTGGTTCACCATCGAAGTCGCCGCCTACCCGGAATACCACCCGCAAGCCAGAAGCCCGCAGGACGACCTGCTGGCATTCAAGCGCAAGCTCGACGCCGGCGCCAATTCGGCGATCACGCAGTATTTCTACAACTTCGACGCCTACGCGCACTTCGTCGACCAGTGCCAGACGATCGGCATCGACGTGCCGATCGTTCCGGGGATCATGCCAATCAGCAGCTACAGCAGCCTGGCCCGCTTCTCGGACAACTGCGGCGCGGAAATACCGCGCTGGATCCGGAAACGGCTGGAAAGCTACGCCGACGATAGCGCATCGATCCGCGCTTTCGGGCTCGACGTGGTGACCGGACTGTGCGAACGTTTGCTGGCCAGCGGAGCGCCTGGGCTGCATTTCTACACGCTCAACCAGGACGCACTGACCAGCACGCTCTGGCAGCGACTCCGACTGTCATGAGCCGCTGACCATGGCTGCGCGCGAGCTACCGGTAATCGTCCGCTATGCCCTCGAACTGTTCGCGCCGCTTGGCACGCTGCGGGTCAAGGCGATGTTTGGCGGCTGGGGCTTCTACTGCGACGACCTCTTCTTTGCGATCGTTGCCAGGGACCTTCTCTACCTCAAGGCAGACGCCCAGAGCGCGGCGACCTTTGCCGCCGTCGGCGGCGAACCCTTCCGCGTGCGGTACAAGGATGGCCGCAGCGAAACGATGAACTACTGGACGGTCCCCGAAGACGCGATGGAAAGCCCGGCCGGGATGCAGCCGTGGGCGCGCGCGGCGCTAGCCGCCGCAGCCCGCAATCGCAAGCCAGGAAAGTAAGCCGCGCCGACCGCGGCGGCTCTGGCCAACGGGTCGCTGCGGTCGGCCGACAAAGGCTTCCCCGCTCGCCCGTCGTCCGGGCTAGAATTGCGCGGTTAACGGGCGCTGCTGGCCGACCTTTGCCGTTTGCGCCTGGGCAGCCGGCACGCCTGCAAGGGCTCGCGCCGACCACCCGCAGAGGGCGCATGAAGGACTATTACGCAGTGCTGGGCGTGCCCAGCGATACTTCCGGCGAGCAGCTGAAGCAGGCTTATCGCAAGAAAGCCGCGCAGCTTCACCCGGACCGAAACGACGCACCGGACGCCGCGGACCGCTTTCGCGACGTGCAGGAAGCGTACGAAACGCTTTCCGACGCCAGTCGGCGGCACGCCTATGACGAAAATCGACGCCGCAATCTGCTCGAGAAGCCGCTTGAGACCGCTCGGGAGATCTGGAACAACTATCTGGAAGGAGTACTGCATTGAGGCTGTCGCCATTCTTTGAAGAGCTGA
>ERZ761603.2248-NODE-2248-length-13491-cov-39.672596_pt1 | contig 13491 bp, 15 predicted proteins | sample MGYA00511879_ERZ761603 | MGnify/ENA primary metagenome ERZ761603 (study PRJEB28899, sample SAMN02850040) | bioreactor sludge metagenome | biome: EBPR Sludge; feature: EBPR Bioreactor; material: flocular biomat | place: Australia: Thorneside Wastwater Treatment... | reverse complement strand
ACCGCCCAGGCGCCGGTGCCGTTCGCGACGCTGAGCGGCGGGGTGGGGGTGAGCAGCGTGGATTTCTTTGTGACCTGAGAGCAGATGGCCGGTGGTCGGGCGGACGGTGGCGGCGTCCGACCGGCCAACCATCAGCTGTACCGCACGCGATAAATCTCAGTTGAGGGTGCCATGCTGGCAGCGAAATCCCGACCGACGCGTTCGTTGTGGTGCGCTATCAACGAACACCAGCTCACCGGGGGCGCTGCTTCCTTCACGTGGGGCGTGAGTCGCTGTGGGCAAGGTGTTGCGCGACAGGGGGCTGCGAGAGTCATGCCGATTCGCAATGTCCCGGTCGATCACTTCAGGGACAGCAGGTACGCTATGACGTCAGCCCGAGCCGTGGCGTCGGCCAGCCCATCGTACTTCATCTTGCCACCGGGAACTATTTTCCTGGGTGCTGCGATATAGGGGTCGATCTTGTCAGGTGCCCAGGTAATCCCGCTCTGCTTAATCGCGTCCGAGTAGCCGGCAAAGTCGGCCACGCTCCCGGCCTTGCGGCCGTTGATACCGGTCAGCGTCGGCCCCTTCTTGTTCTTGCCGGGCACTGCGCTGTGGCAATCGCCGCATTCCTCGGCGAAGACATCGGCGCCACGTTTGGCATCTCCAGCCGCCAGCACCTGTCCGGCGTCCATGATGAGGCCCAAGGCCACCAAGGTGGCGTAACGGGTGTTGATCACGTTGATCCTCTAGGTGTCAGATGGCGAGCCACACAAACAGCATGGTCGTGTTGTTGTCGCTGGCCTTGCGGTCGGTGTTGTTCACGTCGTCGATGTAATGGCTGCCACCGTTGAAGCGGTTGTAGCCGGTGTATTGCAGACCAAGCCGGATGTTTGCCCATGGCGCACCCCATGAGTCTTCCTTGCCCCACGGTGTCCAGTCGGCCTGCAGGATGTAGCCGGAGGTATCCGGCCGGCTGTTATAGGATACCTCGCCATACAGGCCGCTGTCGGAACTGCCGCGAGTATTGAACAGGCCGGCGGTCAGGCCCCAGCTTTGCTGATAGTTATAGGAAGCCGCGAGGCGAAAGGTGTTGAGCGTGTCGGTCGAATGTTCCGATGCGTCCAGAGTGTTATGAGTGTAGTGCAGGTTTTGTCTTTCCCAGACATAGCTCGTGTTGATGGTGAAGATATGCTCCCGGTTGCCGAGGAACTGGTAGGAAGCGTCGATGCCGATATCCTGGTAACGATCGGTGCCGCCGGGTTGGTCAGCGTTCTCGACCCCGGCATTGAAGCCGAACACGCCGATGTTGAAATTGTCGCGCTTCATGTCCTTGAAATAGGCCAGGCGCCAGTAGGTTCCAACCCCCGAAAACTTGCCAGGATCGATTGTGGCAGTCGCGACTTGGCTGGTATTGATCTTGTTCACGGTGCTGCCGGACAACGAACGGTACACCCCCAGCTCGGCATAGAAACTCTTTTCCCAGAGAGTATAGGCATTGAGGCCGACGACGCTGCCACCCAGGTTTTCGACCAACGGTGCTGCGCCGGTACCGAAGCCGAAATCGGAAGCGGTGTAAGGGAATCGCCATGTTGCCAGCGTGTTGAACGGATCGGTCAGGGTCGGGTTGTTGTTGAGCGAGAGGCCCACTACTCCTTCCTGCTCTCCGAGGTTGAGCGTGCTGGCGAAGCGCACGTCCATCTGGTCAAGAGAGGAAATCCGATCAACCCCGGAATAGGTACCCTGCACGAAGGTTCCGATGTTGTCGGTGAGCCGGCCGGCGAGGAACAGGGAGATTTCCTGCATGGCAGTATTGTTGTTGGTGTTGAAATGAGCGGGTGCTTCGGGCAGATCCTTGGCCGTGCGGGTCCAGTTGGCCACGGCCATGGCCGAGAGTGGCACCTTGTCCCCCTTGCCATCGGTGTCTGTGTAGCCGCCGACCTTGAACCTGATGCCATAGGGCGTCAGTTGTGGGCCGAAGCTGCCGACGTGGCAGGCCGCGCATTCCGAGCCAGTCTGGCGTGCGTAGCTCGGGACCGCCTGGGCAGGCGTGCTGAGCGCCGCTGCCAGCAACGTACCAGTCAACAGCGTTGTGGCTGTACTTAGCCACCGGACAAAGCTACCGGCAACCGGTTCCATGTTCGAAATCATGATCTCTCCCGAGCAGTGACAAAAGCCATTGTGGCAGTGCTCTTACCACTGCCGCGCTTGCCTGCACTGTAAGACAGGCAAGCTTGCGAACGCCTTACGAACAAATGGGAACGACCACGCACGGTTGCGTCGTCAGGGCTTCGCAAGCTTGTGCCCGGCAAGATGGAAACTGCTCAATCCGTCTGGAGGATCCCATGAAGTCTCTTTGGCAGCGCTTTCGTGAGCAGAAGCCCTGGAGCAAGATCCTGGAGGTCCAGGCTCTTGTCCTGATGACGATCGGTGGTCTGCTTGTCGTCGGAGGCAAGATTTCGCTCGACCGGACCAACACCTTGGCGTTCTGTACCTCATGCCACGAAATGCGTGACAACAATTTCGAGGAATACAGCCACACCATCCACGCCCGTAATCGCACCGGTGTGAAGGCGACCTGCTCGGATTGTCATGTCCCTCACGAGTTCGTCGATACGATGATCCGCAAGGTGATGGCAGCAAACGATGTTTTTCAGCACTTCGCCGGTCGCATCGACACCCCGGAGAAGTTCGAGGCACACCGGCTGGAACTTGCCAACCGCGTTTGGCTCCGCATGAAGGAAAGCGATTCCCGCGAATGCCGCAACTGTCACGACGTCAAGGCCATGGCGTCGGAGATGCAGGGCAAGACGGCGCAGAAGCAGCACCAGAAGCTTGCCAGCGGCGGCAAGACCTGCATCGACTGCCACTACGGTATTGCACACAAGGAGCCAGCCGGCGGCGCCGAACCCCAGGATGCAGTGGCTGCTGGCCATTAACCGGGGATACCTGACCACTTTCGGGTATATCCTTTGTCCCTTGGGAGCGGTGAAGAAGATGCGCATTCTTGTGGTCGAAGACGACAGCCTGGTGGCCCGCGGCCTCAAGCAGGGCCTTTCACGGGTGGGTTATACCGTGGACTTGGCCGGTTCGGCGGAGGCTGCAGAGGTCTCTCTGCAAACCGAGGCCTTCGATTTGGCCGTAGTCGATATCGGCCTGCCGCAAGCCGATGGGCTGACCCTGATTCACCGGTTACGTGCGCGAGGAAGCCTCCTGCCGATCCTCGTCCTGACTGCGCGCGGCAGTATGGAAGACACCATCTGTGGCCTCGACATCGGCGCCGACGACTACATGGCCAAACCCTTCCGGCTACCTGAACTGAGCGCACGTGTTCGGGCATTGATTCGGCGTGCCAATTCCTTAGCCGACGCCTGTTTACGCCACCACGGACTGACTCTGGATACCGGCAGCCATACGGCGACCCTCGACGGTCAACTCCTGGATCTGACCAACCGCGAATGGGCAATCCTCGAGACCCTGCTCATGGCCTCACCGAACGTGGTCAGCAAGGACCGCCTGGTACAGACGCTGGCTGGCTGGGACAAGGACATCACTCCCAATGCGATCGAGGTGCATGTCTCGCGATTGCGCGCCAAGCTTGCGGAAGGGCACATCGAAATCCGCACGGTTCGCGGTATCGGCTACCGTATCGATGCCCCCGGCAACTGAAATCAACGGCAAACGCCCGGCGCTTGGTCTTCGACAGCGCCTGCTGCTGGCCATCCTTGCTCCTTTGATGATGGTATTCGCCGTCAGCGTTTTCCTTGATTATCGCTTAGCCAAGGAAACCGCTGACGCGGCTTTCGACCAATCGCTCGCGGACGCGCTACTGGACATCGCTTCACATATCCGAAGCGGCGGTCCGTCGATCGACGTGGCACTTTCCGCCGAGGCTGAGGCAATGTTGCGCAGCGATGCGTCAGACCAGATCTACTTCGCAGTGCGGGACACCACGGGACATCTGCTCGTCGGCGATGCCGGTCTGCCCGAGATGCTGGTCAGCACCGGCAGCCAGCCTGAGTTCAGGGACAGCCGATTTCGCGATCGCCCGACGCGAACTGCGGTGCAGCGCGTCGCTTCGCAGCGCGGCGACATCACTATTACCGTTGCCGAAACATTGTCGAAGAGAAATCGGGCGAGCCGAAGGATTCTGACAGCAATGATCCTGCCTAACCTGGTTCTCATTTTCGCCACCTTTCTGGCTGTTTATTTCGGCGTCCGAAAGGGGCTGGCCTCGCTGGAGGAGGTGGAACGAGAAATCGCCGCGCGCTCGCCACGGGACTTGCGCGAGATCGATGTCGACGCAACACCTCGGGAAATTCGCCCGATGCTCATCCGTCTGAACGAACTATTCGCCCTGTTACGTGATGCCTCGGCGGCTCAACAACGGTTTCTCGCCGACGCCGCACATCAGTTGCGCACCCCACTGGCCGGTCTGCAGACCCAAATCGAAATTGCGACCATGGCGGGTCGTGTGGAGGAGGACCCGGAACGTTTGGTACACATCGAGGAAGCGACCGGGCGGATCGCGCACTTGGTCGATCAGCTACTGATCTACGCCAGAACTGAACCCGCGGCTGCGGCTGCACTAGTGTTCGAGCCGGTTTCCCTTGACGCCATAGCCGAAAAATCGGCCTCGCTCTTTCTGGACCGAGCTCTTGCCAAGAGCATCGATCTTGGTTTTGAAATTGAACCCGCCCGTGTCGACGGTATCCCCTGGATGTTACGTGAAGCGCTGGTCAACCTGGTCGACAATGCACTGCGCTACACTCCGGCAGCCGGGATGATCACCGTGCGCAGCGGCAAGCGAGGTCCGTTTGCGCTTCTGGAGGTCGAGGACAACGGCCCGGGTGTTCCGGCCGACGAGCGGAGCAGGGTATTCGAGCGCTTCTATCGCGTTCCCGGCTCATCCGGCGAAGGTTGTGGTCTTGGCCTGTCCATCGTGCGCGAGATTGCCGAACTGCATGGAGCCCGAATCGAACTCGCCGAGCCGGCGACCGGGGGAACGCGCGTTGCCCTAATCTTTCCAGCCGTCGGCGTCGAACAGGCACAGAATCTATCCGGTTGACTCAGATAAACATCCGGTAGTGAAGAGCCGTCATCAGACGTTCGCCCGGCCGGGAGATATCCACGGCTCACCGTTCAGCACCACGTCCCTGCCTCGCTGCCCGATGACGTGGAGGCGCGCTATCCACTCGCAGAGCAGAAGCATCCTCGGTCGCTCCTTGAGTTCCAGCGACTCTTCGTCACGGAAGAGCAGTGCGCGTTGGTGCAACATTCGTTCTGTAAATTCGTAGCCTGCTGGATTTGCGATGCTGGGGCGGCCGCAGCGATGAAGGCGCGTAGCGCCCGAAGAGCGGAGGACGACCCAGCATCGCGGCGCCCCCTCGGCAGGCTGTACCCGCAGGCGATTTCTTCGGGGAAATTTCACTTACCCTCACGAAGGAGTCAGCCCAATGGCACAACGAGTCGAGCATCATCCCCTGGACGCCGCATTTGCGGCTTTGCTGGCCAACGGCCTGGACGGAGCGGGCGAAGCCTTGCGCATTTTGGTCGATGAAGCAAGCAAGATTGAGCGAGTCCACTATCTCAATGCCCAACCTCATGAGCGCACGGCCGATCGCACAGACGACGCCAATGGCTTCAAACCGAAGACGGTCATGACGCGCGTCGGCGAGCAACCTTTGACGTACCCCAGGCGCGCGGCGGTGGCTTCTACCCCAGAGCGCTGGAGAAGGGCTCGCGCACCGAGCAGGCACTCAACATCGCACTGGCCGAGATGTCTGTGCAGGGCGTCTCCACCCGCAAGGGGATCACGGTGCTTCAAGCGCTGCTGGGGCCGGAGGTGTCGATTTCTTCGACGCAGGTGAGTCGTGCCGCCGAGCAGCTCGATGCCGGCTTGGCTGCCTGGCGTTAGCGCCTCCTGGACGAAACGCCCGACCTCTTTCTGGACGCCCGCTACGAGTGGGTACGCGAGGCCGGTTGTTTGGTCGATTGCGCTGTGCTGGTGGCGGTGGGCGTGACCCACAGCGGCCATCGCCGGGTGCTGGGCGTCTCGGTGGCCTTGTCGGAGGCGGAGGTGCATTGGCGTGCCTTCCTCGACAGCCTGCGGGGCTTGAAGGGCGTCAAGCTGATCGTCTCCGACGATCATGGCGGCCTCAAGGCCGCGCGTCGCGCTACCTTGCCCAGCGTGCCCTGGCAGCGCTGCCCGTTCCATTTGCAGCAGAACGCGCAGTCCTATGTCACGCGCCTGGATCAGCGCAAGTCGGTAGCTCAACGCATCCGGGCGATCTTCAATGCGCCCGATCGCGTCGAGGTGGAGCGATTGTTGAAACAGGCGGTTGATGCGTGCGTGGGCGACCGAGGCACCCAAGCTGGCGCAATGGGCGGAAGTGAATTTGCCCGATGGCTTGACGGTCTTCGATTGCGTACCCGCCCATCGTGTCCGCCTGCGCACCACCAACCGCCTCGAACGGATCAACCGGGAGCTCAAGCGCCGCACACGCGTGGCGTCCATTTTCCCCAATACCGCGTCTTGCCTGCGACTGGTTTCTGCCCTTCTGGCAGAATGCGACGAGGAGTGGATGACCGGTAAGATCTATCTCAACTTGCAATCGTGATCACTCTTCCCGAATCGAATCGCCTCGTGCGGATTTACAGAAAAAAAGTTGCGCTGCCTTTTAACAAGATCGTTGTCCTGACGCAGTTGGCGGTTCTCCGCCTCCAGGTGGCGAATGCGCTGCGGGTTGGCCGTCAGTGGTTTGTCGATCCTCGCCTGGCCCGACCGTTCCACGTCAAACTGCGCCAGCCAGCGGCGTACCGTCGTTTCGCCAAGACTCATCTCGCGGCACACCTGCGCCACGCTCAAGCCCTGCTCTCGAATCATTTGCACAACCTGCAGCTTGAAGCCCGGGTCGAACGTCTTGCCTTTTTGACTCATCCATTCTCCCACCCACAGGGGCATCAGCCTCCTATCAAGGTGTCTGTTGAAATTAGATCACGACACCGCAGCTAACCGCAGAGCTCTGTCACCTCTTGGCAGATACAGGGACGTGGGAAGATCAGCGATGGAGGTTGCCCACAAAGATGAAATCCGCACCCGCAAGTGCCGGAAAACTGTTACCGTCCGGAAGTCTGTACGCGTCAACCGCAGTCTGTCCTGTCTTGCCGAATGAGAACCCCCCGATAGGTCCTGGGCGCTAGCCGGATTGGGGAATGGCTCTGCGGCCAGCTTGCGGGCATTGGCGAGCCAGCGATGCGTGCGGGATTGGAAGGAATGATTACCGTCTGGGGAGAAAGACGCATGCTGTCCTTTGAAGAGGCGCTGTCGCGCCTGCTGGCCGCTGTTCAGCCGCTTGCCGAGGTACGCTCACTGCCCACGCTGGCTGCCGCCGGACGGGTGCTGGCGGTGGCCCAGCAGGCAACGGTCGATGCGCCGCCACTCGACAACTCGGCGATGGACGGCTACGCACTGGCGGTGACCGATGTGCCGCAGCCGGGCGTGCGCCTGCCGATTTCGCAGCGGATTGCGGCGGGCAGTGTCGGTGGCCAACTGCAACCGGGCAGCGCGGCGCGGATATTCACCGGGGCGCCGATCCCGCCCGGTGCCGATGCGGTGGTGATGCAGGAGCTTTGCGAACACGCTGCCGGGTCGGTGCTGGTCAATCATCTGCCGCGGGTGGGGGAGAACATTCGCCGCGCGGGCAGCGACATCGCTGCCGGGTGCGAGATTCTCCCGGTCGGACAGCGTCTGCGGCCACAGGATACGGCGTTGGCGGCGTCGGTGGGAATTGCCGCGCTGCCGGTCTTTCGCCGTTTGCGGGTGGCCGTGCTGTGCACCGGAGACGAACTGCGCATGCCGGGCGAGCCATTGTCGCCCGGGGCCATCTACAATGCCAATCGATTCCTGCTGACTGCTTTGCTGCAGCGGCTCGGCTGCGTCGTCCAGGATCTCGGCCAGGTGGCCGACACCTTGGCGACGACACGCCAGGCGCTGCGCGCCGCGGCACTCGACAACGACCTGGTGATCTCCTCGGGTGGCGTGTCGGTCGGTGATGAGGATCACGTCAAGGCGGCGGTCGAGCTCGAGGGTCGGCTCGATTTGTGGAAGATCGCCATCAAGCCGGGCAAGCCACTGGCCTTTGGTCAGCTTGCTGCGGGCGGGCGCAGCGTCGCCTTCGTCGGCTTGCCGGGGAACCCGGTCTCGTGTTTCGTCACCTTCCTGATGCTGGTCCGACCGCTGATCCTGAGAATGCAGGGTGCGCAGCAAGTGGCCCCGGCAAGCTACCTGCTGCCGGCCGATTTCGACTGGTTGCGTGCGGATGCGCGGCGCGAGTTCCTGCGTGCCCGGAGCAACATTGAAGGCAGTGTGGCGCTGTTTCCGAACCAGGCTTCGGGGGTTCTGACCTCGACCGTGTGGGGTGACGGTCTGGTCGACAATCCGCCGCAGCAGGTGATCAGGCGAGGCGACCGGGTGCGTTTCATGCCTTTTTCGGCCTTTCTCGACTGATCCGGGGAGGGGGCATGCTGACCGTTCTCTATTTTGCCTCGGTACGCGAGAAGCTCGGACTGGCAGCCGAGGAACTGCCTCTGCCGACCGGTGTGCAGGATGTCGCTGGTCTGATCGATTACTTGGCCCAACGCGGTGGCGGGTGGGAAAGGCTCGCCGGCATCAGGAATCTGCGCTGTGCGGTCAACCAGCAGATGGTGGCGTTCGACACGCCGATCAAGGAAGGCGACGAGGTAGCCTTGTTCCCGCCGGTGACCGGGGGCTGACGCCGTGGTGCGTGTTCAGGAGGAAGATTTCGAGGTCGGCGCCGAACTGCAATGGTTGCGCCGGGGCAATCCGGGGATCGGCGCGGTGGCGTGCTTCGTTGGTCTGGTGCGCGACGTGAATGAGGGTGGCGCCGTGCGCGCCATGACCCTCGAGCATTATCCGGGGATGACCGAGAAGGCGCTCGAGGCGATCGTCGGCGAAGCCAGGCAACGCTGGGCGATTCTCGATGTCCTGGTGATTCATCGCGTCGGCCGTCTGCTGCCGACCGACCAGATCGTCCTGGTTGCCGTCGCTGGTGCGCATCGTGGCGAAGTCTTCGCCGCCTGCGAATTCATCATGGACTACCTGAAAACCCGCGCGCCATTCTGGAAGAGCGAACTCACCCCGCAAGGGACGCACTGGGTCGATGCGCGCGAAGCCGATGATCAGGCAGCCCAACGCTGGTCCGGCTGAGGGCCGCTGCGGACCGCTGGCAGCCGCGTGGACTCGCAGCGGTCGTCATTGCCTGGTCACCGGATTGCCTCCTTTTGGCCTGTGTCGCATGCTGCTGGCTTCCATACCTCAAGTGTTGGTCCTGCGCTGCGCCGTGTTCGCCTTGCTGACCTGGATGGATGTGTGCAAGACTGTTCAGCAGCCAGCCGTGCGGGCCGCCTTACGCCACGTCGGCCGGGTGGACGACCTCGGGGTGACGCCGGCCGCGAACCGACGGGCTGCCCGTCGCAGCAGTTTTTGAACCAGGAGAACGCCCATGAAGATCGAGCACACGGCATTTGGCAGCATCAGCATCGCTGGCATCACCTATGCGCACGACGTGCTGATTCGCCTCTCCGGTGCCGTGGAGAAGCGCAGGAAGAAACTCTCCAAACAGCAATACGGCACTTCGCACATCATCTCCCGCGACGAGGCGGAATTCGTCTACGAGAAGGGTTGCAACACGCTGGTGCTGGGTGCCGGGCAGTATGGCAACGTCCAACTTTCGCCGGAAGCGGCGACGTTCCTGGCCGATCATCACTGCCAGGTCATCCTGCAGCCGACGCCGGAAGCAATCCGGACCTTCAATCAGGCGGCCGACGGCACCGTCGGGTTGTTTCACGTCACCTGTTGAAGGAAGTTGGCAAGAAGGAACGCGTCAGCGGCGAGCCGTGCAGCCATTTCCCTGGCGCTCCCGTCAGAAGGAGCGACCAACTTTTCGCGGATTGCCGGTCGTCACCGAAATGCCGGGAAAACTGGTCACGCATTGAATTGGCGCCACTCGTCCCCATCATGCCTGGCATCAGCATATTTCTAGCGAGGAGCGCAGCATGCGTTTGGACAAACTGACCACCAAGTTTCAGCAGGCCCTGGCCGATGCCCAGAGCCTGGCGATCGGGCACGATAACCAGTTCATCGAGCCACAGCATCTGCTGCTGGCACTCCTGCAGCAGGAGGACGGGTCGACCGCGTCGCTGCTGGCGCGTGCCGGAGTCAATGTGCAGGCGCTCAAGGGAGCGCTGGCGCAGGCGATCAACCGGCTGCCCAAGGTGCAGGGGCACGGTGGCGAGGTCCAGGTCGGGCGCGATCTGGCCAACCTGCTCAACCTGACCGACAAGGAAGCGCAGAAGCGGGGCGACCAGTTCATTGCTTCCGAGATGTTCCTGCTCGCGCTCTGTGAAGACAAGGGCGAGAGTGGGCGACTGGCCAGGGAACATGGTTTGCTCAAGCCATCGCTCGAACAGGCCGTGGCCTCGGTGCGCGGCGGGCAGGCGGTCGATAGTCAGGAGGCCGAAGGCCAGCGACAGTCGTTGAGCAAGTACTGCATCGACCTGACCGAGCGGGCTCGCCTGGGCAAGCTTGATCCGGTGATCGGGCGCGACGACGAGATTCGGCGCACCATCCAGATTCTGCAGCGACGGACCAAGAACAATCCGGTGCTGATCGGCGAGCCGGGGGTCGGCAAGACGGCGATCGTCGAAGGTTTGGCTCAGCGCATCGTCAATGGCGAGGTTCCGGAAACCCTCAAGAGCAAGCAGGTCCTCAGCCTGGACATGGCCGCGCTGCTCGCCGGGGCGAAGTACCGGGGCGAATTCGAGGAGCGCCTGAAGGCGGTGCTCAAGGAGATCGCGCAGGAAGAGGGGCGAATCATCGTCTTCATCGACGAACTGCACACCATGGTTGGCGCCGGCAAGGCGGAAGGGGCGATCGACGCCGGCAACATGCTCAAGCCGGCATTGGCGCGCGGCGACCTGCACTGCGTCGGGGCGACGACGCTCGACGAGTATCGCAAGTACATCGAAAAGGATGCGGCGCTCGAACGCCGCTTCCAGAAGGTCCTGATCGACGAGCCGACGGTCGAGTCGACGATCGCCATTCTGCGTGGGCTGCGCGAGAAATACGAGCTGCATCACGGGGTGGACATCACCGACCCGGCGATCGTCGCGGCGGCCGAGTTGTCGCATCGCTACATCACCGACCGCTTCCTGCCGGACAAGGCGATCGACCTGATCGACGAGGCGGCGGCGCGGATCAAGATGGAGATCGATTCCAAACCCGAAGTGATGGACAAGCTCGACCGGCGCATGATCCAGCTCAAGATCGAACGCGAAGCGGTGCGCAAGGAGCGCGATGAAGCGTCGAAGAAGCGCATGCATCTCATCGAGGAAGAATTGCTCAAGCTCGGGCGCGAATACAACGACCTCGAGGAAATCTGGAAGGCCGAAAAGTCGCAGGTCCAGGGCAGCGCGCAGATCAAGGAGGAAATCGACAAGCTCAAGCTCGAACTGGCCCACCTGCAGCGCGAAAACAAATGGGACAAGGTCGCCGAAATCCAGTACGGCCGGCTACCGCAGCTCGAAGCCCGGCTCAACGCGGCCGAAAAGTCGGGCGACGGAGGGCAGCAGAACAGGCTGTTGCGCACCGAGGTCGGCACCGAGGAAATCGCCGAGGTGGTCTCGCGGGCGACCGGTATTCCGGTGTCGAAGATGATGCAGGGCGAACGCGAGAAGCTGCTGCAGATGGAGGAACGCATGCACCAGCGGGTCGTTGGTCAGGATGAGGCGGTGCGGCTGGTGGCCAATGCCATCCGTCGTTCGCGCGCCGGACTGGCCGATCCCAACCGGCCCTACGGCTCGTTCCTCTTCCTCGGCCCGACCGGCGTTGGCAAGACCGAGCTGTGCAAGGCGCTGGCCGCTTTCCTGTTCGATTCCGAAGAGCATCTGATTCGCGTCGACATGAGCGAATTCATGGAGAAGCACTCGGTGTCGCGTTTGATCGGGGCACCGCCGGGTTATGTCGGCTACGAGGAGGGCGGCTACCTGACCGAGGCGGTGCGCCGCAAGCCCTATTCGGTGATCCTGCTCGACGAGGTCGAGAAGGCGCACCCAGACGTGTTCAACGTGCTGCTGCAGGTGCTCGACGACGGCCGCATGACCGACGGGCACGGCCGCACGGTCGACTTCAAGAACACGGTGGTGGTGATGACTTCCAATCTGGGTAGCCAGATGATCCAGCAGATGGCGGGCGATGATTACCAGTTGATCAAGCTGGCGGTGATGGGCGAGGTGAAAACCTATTTCCGGCCCGAGTTCATCAACCGGATCGACGAGGTGGTCGTCTTCCACGCACTCGACGAGCAGCACATCCGGTCGATCGCCCGCATCCAGCTCGCCTTGCTCGAGCAACGCCTGGCGCAGATGGAGCTGAAGCTCGAGGTGGCCGACAGCGCGCTGGCGGAGGTTGCGACGGCCGGTTTCGATGCGGTCTACGGCGCGCGGCCGCTGAAACGGGCGATCCAGTCGCAGATCGAGGATCCGCTGGCCAGGGCGATTCTCGAAGGTCGTTTTGTCGCCGGCAACACCATCCGCGTCGCTTGCGAAGGCGGCATCATGCGTTTCGACCTGGCGGGTGCCGGCGAGTGAGTTGCGCGGGGTTTACGGCGCAACAGGTTCACACGGCGCAGCCGCCCGGGTGAACCAGGACGGACTTCAGGTGTGCGAGATGCGGTGAGGCGGGCGGGAGGCCGCCCGGCAAGCTGGCGTACAACGTCAGATTCAGCGGGGAGCGAAGCGAGTCCGCTGCAATACCGAGTTAGGCGCGGGAGGTTGAGATGGCGGAGAAACAAAAGGATGACCGTCAGCAATACGTGCAGCTTCCGAGTTTTTCAGGTCGGCATAGATCGCCCGGAGGTCATAACCAAACTTGGCGGCATGGGCATCACGAATAGCCCGAACTTCATCGACAATTTCGTCATTCAGCATTTTCTTCTCCAAGAAGTTCTTCCGGTGTGCAGATGAATGGCAGAAACAAGCCACTCTGGTCAAGGTACTCGGCAATGCCTCTCTGCATCTCTGGGTTGGCGATGTGCCGACAGTTCCATGTCAGCAGATAGTCCACACCATTCACCGTGGCGACCGCAATATGCAGCGCGTCTTCCGCTGCCTTGGTCGGGACAATTCCATGTTGTACCAACGATTCCGCAATCAGGAGCGCCTGCTCCGTAATCAAGAGCAGAGGCACATCCTTCAAGACAGCCAGCCTCTTGGTGGCCGCATCTGGATCACCAGCGCCACACTCACGCAATACCGACTCCGACACCAACAATTCGTATCGGTTGCGTGTTTCCCACCAAGCCAGCGTTATTTGCTGATGAGCAGCTCCAACAATGGTCTTGCTGGGGCGTGCCGTCAGATAGCTGACGACGGAGGTTTTGAAGTTGGCCCCTTTTCGTGGACACGTTACCCTTGTGAAGGAAGGAGTCCACG
>ERZ761603.2247-NODE-2247-length-13492-cov-77.790578_pt1 | contig 13492 bp, 9 predicted proteins | sample MGYA00511879_ERZ761603 | MGnify/ENA primary metagenome ERZ761603 (study PRJEB28899, sample SAMN02850040) | bioreactor sludge metagenome | biome: EBPR Sludge; feature: EBPR Bioreactor; material: flocular biomat | place: Australia: Thorneside Wastwater Treatment... | reverse complement strand
GCCGGCGAAGGCGGTGCGCCTGACCAAGCGCCTGATGAAGATGGCACAACGCATGGAGCTGAGGGACTTCCTCGATCTTTGCGCGTCGTTTCAGGGGATGTGCCATAACGAAGCGGAGCATCTCGAGGCGGTGCAGCGGATGCTGAAGAAATGATGCGATGGCCACCGTATCGGGTGAGCAAGACAACGTTGTCCACGGCCTGGTGTGGGATTGGTGTCAGATTGGTCCCGGGCAGTTCGCTGGAATTGGTCTTGGCGCGACCCTGTTTTGTGTGTAAAGTCGATCGTGTTGGCATCTTGTGGGCTGCAGATGGCGCAGTGTTTCTGTGGATTGCTGTTCGCCAACAGCGCAGATAGCGCCGGAACGTGCTGATGCAAAGCTACCCGGTCAGTGATTTGGCATCGATGGGAAATCAATGTGCAGGCGGTTCGCATACCTTCCGATGACCAGACCACTACCCGTAGGCAGTGGCCGCACAGTTCGTTGTCGTTGATAAATTATAAGGAAGGAGACTCACCATGAAGAAACTTACAACCCTTGCCGCCGCCCTGGCGGTATGCGCCAGCCTCGGCAGTCCGGCGGCGTTTGCGCAGCAGAAGTTCGTCACCATTGGCACCGGCGGCGTGACCGGTGTGTATTACGCAGCGGGCGGAGCGATCTGCCGCCTGATGAACAAGGAGAAGGCCAAGCACGGCATTCGCTGCTCGGTCGAGAGCACCGGTGGTTCGGTGTACAACGTCAATACCATCAAGGCCGGCGAACTCGACTTCGGCGTTGCGCAGTCCGACGTGGCGTACAACGCGATGAAGGGAACCGAGCAGTTCAAGGGCGCCCCCTTCCCCGAGTTGCGCTCGGTCTTCTCGATTCACCCCGAGCCGCTGGTGGTGCTCGCCCGCAAGGACGCCAATGTCAAGTCCTTGCTCGACTTCAAGGGCAAGCGCTTCAATATCGGCAACCCGGGCTCAGGTCAGCGCGCAACGATGGACGTCCTGCTGCCGGCGATGGGGATGAAGACCAGCGATTTCTCGCTGGTCTCCGAGATGAAGGCCGACGAACACGGTGCGGCGCTGTGCGACAACAAGATCGACGGCTTCGCCTACGTCGTCGGCAACCCGTCGGCGAACATCCAGGACCCGACCACCACCTGTGGCGCGCAGTTGATCAACATCATCGGGCCGGCGGTCGATAAGCTGGTCAAGACCTATCCGTACTACGCGGCGGTGACGATTCCCGGTGGCATGTATGCGAACAACCCGAACCCGACCAACACCTATGGCGTCGTAGCGGCCTTTGTCTCTTCTTCAAAGGTTTCCAACGATGTCGTTTATCAGATGGTGAAGGCGGTCTTCGACAACCTGGACGACTTCAAGAAGCTGCACCCGGCGTTCAGCCATCTTGATCCCAAGGAAATGATCAAGAACGGCCTGTCGGCACCGCTGCATGACGGCGCCGTGAAATACTACAAGGAAAAGGGCTGGATGTAATTCGCCTGGAAAGAACCGGGATCGGCGAGACCTTGGCCTTCCCCGGCGGCCCTGCTGACGGCCCCGATCGGGGCCGTTTTTCCTTGAAGTCTGCGGAGATGCGCACATGACTGACAAAGAACCTGAAGCCGTCCTCTCGGACGAGCAACTCAAGCAACTGGTCGCCGAGGCTGACACCGGTGGCCGCAAGCCGACCGGCGCGGTGGCGAAACTGGTGATGTTGACGGCGCTGGCGTGGTCGCTGTTCCAACTCTGGATCGCCTCGCCGCTGCCGTATTCTCTGGGCATTTTCGTCCTCAATGACACCGAGTCGCGTTCGGTCCACCTGGCCTTCGCCATCTTTCTCGCCTTTCTCGCGTATCCCGCTTTCAAACGTTCGCCGCGTGACTACGTCCCGGCGCTGGACTGGATCCTGGCGCTGGCAGGCGTCTTCTGCGCTTCATACCTGTTCGTGTTCTACGCGCAACTGTCCACGCGCCCTGGTCAACCGACAACCCTCGACCTGGCCACTTCGGTCTGCGGCATCGTTCTGCTGCTCGAAGCGGCGCGGCGCTCGCTTGGCCTGCCGATGGTCATCCTGGCGGCGATCTTCATCGGCTACATCTTCCTCGGCCCGTACATGCCGGACATGATCGCGCACAAGGGCGCCTCGCTGGGCAAGGGCATGTCGCACCTGTGGCTGAGCACCGAGGGCGTTTTCGGCGTCGCGCTCGGCGTCTCGTCGGGTTTCATCTTCCTGTTCGTCCTGTTCGGCGCGCTGCTGGAAACGGCCGGCGCCGGCAACTACTTCATCAAGTCGGCCATCTCGCTGCTCGGCCACCTGCGCGGCGGCCCGGCGAAGGCCGCGGTGGTCGCTTCGGCCTGCACCGGCGTGATTTCCGGATCGTCGATTGCCAACGTCGTCACCACCGGGACGTTCACCATCCCGCTGATGAAGCGCGTGGGCTATCGTCCTGACAAGGCCGCCGCAGTCGAGGTTGCCGCTTCGGTCGACGGCCAGATCATGCCGCCGGTGATGGGCGCCGCGGCTTTTCTGATGGTCGAGTACGTCGGCATTCCCTATACGCAGGTGCTGAAGCACGCGATCCTGCCGGCGCTGATTTCGTACATCGCGCTGTTCTACATCGTGCACCTCGAAGCGATGAAGGCCGACATTCGCGGTATCCCGCACAAGCACGAGAACTCGTTCAGCTCGCGGATGATTTCCTTCCTGATGACCGTGTCGGGCATGGTCATCCTGGCTGGGGTCGTGTACTACGGGCTGGGCTGGATCAAGGACTTCACCGGCGATGCCTCGCTGTATATCGTCGGTGTCCTGATGCTCGCCACCTACGTCGGCCTGTTGAAGTTCGGTACCGGCTATCCGGAACTGCACATGGATGATCCGAACGTGCCAATCGAAACGCTGCCCGACGCGGGCCCGACGCTGAAATCGGGCCTGCACTTCCTGTTGCCGGTGGTGGTGCTGATCTGGAATCTGATGGTCGAGGAACTGTCGCCCGCGTTGTCGGCGTTCTGGGCGACTGTGTTCCTGATGTTCATCCTGGTCACCCAGCGACCGATCATTGCCCACTTCCGCAGCCGTGGCGATCTTGGCGGCGCGTTTCGCCAGGGTGCTCAGGATCTGCTCGACGGTCTGGTCACCGGTGCGCGCAACATGATCGGCATCGGTATCGCCACCGCCGCCGCCGGCATCATCGTCGGCACCGTGACGCTGACCGGCATCGGCCTGGTGATGACCGAACTGGTCGAACTGATCTCTGGCGGCAACCTGATGGTCATGCTCGGGCTGGTGGCGGTGATCTGCCTGATCCTGGGCATGGGACTGCCGACGACCGCCAACTACATCGTGGTGTCGACACTGATGGCGCCGGTGGTCGTCGAGCTCGGTGCGCAGAGCGGCTTGCTGGTTCCGCTGATTGCCGTGCACCTGTTCGTCTTCTATTTCGGACTGATGGCCGACGTGACGCCACCGGTCGGCCTGGCGTCGTATGCCGCGGCCGGGATCGCCCGCTGCGATCCGATCAGGGTCGGCGTCACCGCTTTCGGCTATAGCATTCGTACGGCGATCCTGCCGTTCATGTTCATCTTCAACACGCAACTGCTGCTGATCGGCATCGACAGTGCTTGGCACCTGTTCCTGACGGTATTTACGGCGATCGTCGCCAATCTCGTCTTCGCGGCGGCGACGCAGGGATGGTTCATGGCCCGTAACCGGGCATGGGAGGCGGTGGTGCTGCTGCTGGTAACCTTTACGCTCTTTCGTCCGGGATTCTGGATGGACATGATTCACCCGCCGTACGACAAGGTGGCGCCGACCAGGATCATGGAGGTGATCGAAAAAGCGCCTACCGACGATCGCCTGCGGGTATGGGTCGAGGGCGAGGACATCAACGCGAAGAAGATCTACAAGGGCGTGTTGCTGCCACTCGGGCAGCAGGCACCGGCGCTGCAGCGACTCAACGCCGCCGGTCTGAGCCTGATGGAGGTTGACGGGAACCTCGATATCATGGCCGTGAAGTTCGGTAGCCGGGCCGCCAAGCTCGGTCTCGAACAGGGCTTCAAGATCACTTCGATCGAAGTGCTTGCCGAGCGACCGGCCAAGGAATGGTTCTTCATTCCTGCTCTGGTCCTGTTGGGTTTGATCGTTGTCATTCAGCGCCGCCGTGCCGGGGTGGCCGCCACCTGACGCGCGAAGTGGAAGTCGTTTTCGTTGCCGCCGCTGGCCGGGGAGCGCAAGTTCGTACTCTCGTGGCGCTCAGTTCCCGGCGCATGGGCCGTGTCCGCAGCCAGCCACCGCCCCGTCGAGGGCCACGGTGTCGATCAGCGATTAGGTGATCAGTCCCGACAGCGGGTTGTTCTCGATCAGCGGGATGAACTCGCCCGCAAGGATTGATGTCCCCGCCAGGTGGCCGCCAGCGGATGAGCGCCGCGGCGCCCACGTACCGCTGATCGCCGAGGGAACGGTCGGGAGGTGCTCGATAAGGAACTCCCCGGAGTTCAGGGGATTGTAAATGGCGTTCAGCGCGGGCGAGGGCAGGGTCACTTGCTGACTCTTCGGGCGCTGGCGGGGTTTGAAGGCTGCGCCGGCTGGCTCGCCGGCATGCCAAGCTCAGCCTTCGCTCGTTTCATCGGAGCGGTTGCTGGCGTGGTCGCGGCCGTAGACGCGGGTGAGGTCGGCGAGGCGTTCGGCATGCCATGGTTGGACCTGCTGGCGGCGATAGCGCCACTCCCACGATCCCTCGCCAACGCTCGGCTGGTTCATGCGGTGCGTGCTGTCGAGGGCGAGCGCGTCCTGCATCGGGATGATGCAGAGCCGGGCGACCGACGAGAACGCGAGGCGGATCAGATACCAGCACAGCTCTTCGGCATTCCTGCTGCATACCCCCAGGTAGGCGTGTACCCGGTCCTGCTCGTCCGGTTGCAGCGATTCCCACCAGCCGCAGGTGGTGTCGTTGTCGTGGGTGCCGGTATAGACCACCGAGTTGGCGTCGTAGTTGTGCGGCAGGTAGGGGTTCCTGGCGTCGTCGCCGAAGGCGAAATGCAGGATGCGCATGCCGGGCAGTCCGACGTCGTGGCGCAGCTTCTTGACGGCCGGGGTAATGATCCCGAGGTCTTCGGCGATGATCTTCAGTTTGCCGTGCTCGTCGATCAGATCGTCGCTGAGCTCGCGGCGCATGGCGGCGAATACCGCTTCGCCTGGTCCCGGTTGCCATTTCCCGTCGATCGCGGTTTCCGCCGTCGCCGGGATTTCCCAGTAGGCTTCGAATCCACGGAAATGATCGATCCGGATAATGTCGCAGAGCTTCATTGTTTGCCGCATGCGCTCCACCCACCAGCGATAGCCTTCGGCGGCATGTGCCGACCAGCGATAGAGCGGGTTGCCCCAGCGCTGCCCGGTTTCGCTGAAGTAGTCTGGCGGTACGCCGGCAACGACGCGCGGGTGGCCGTGTTCATCGAGGTCGAACAGGCCCGGATTGGCCCAGACATCGGCGCTGTGTTCGGCCACGAAGATTGGCAGGTCGCCGATGATCTTGACCCGCCGGGAGTTGGCGTAGGCCTTGAGCGCTGCCCATTGGTCGAAAAAGCACCACTGACAGAACTTCCAGAAGTTGACTTCGCCGGCGTGCTTGCGCTGCGCCTGGTGTACGGCGTCGGGCTGGCGGTGAGCCAGGGTGGCGGGCCAGTCCTGCCACATCCGGCCGTCGCCGCCGTAGGCGATATCGAGCGCCATGAACAGTGCGTAGTCGTCCAGCCACGCACCAGCATCGGCACAGAAGGCGGCAAATGCCGCATGCTCGGGGGATTTCTTGGCAGCGAAGAAGCGTTGGGCGGCACGCCGCAACTGCTGCATCCGGAACGGTCTTACCGTCGCGTAATCAATGCGTTGTTCGGGGAAGGCAGGCGTCTCCGCCAGGTCGGCTTCACTCAGCCAGCCGGCCTTGTGCAACTGGTCCAGATTGATCAGCAGTTCGCTGCCGGCAAAAGCGGACGGGCTGGAGTACGGCGAGTTTCCCGGTCCGACCCCGGTAAGGGGCAAGACCTGCCACAGCGATTGGCCACCCGCAGCCAGCCAGTCGATGAAGTGGTGGGCGGCAGCGCCGAGGTCACCCGAGCCATGCGGGCCGGGTAGCGAGGTCGGGTGCAGCAGAATGCCGCTCTGGCGGGGAACTGAAGTCGTCATGCTGGTCCTTTGTTCTGGCTTATGGCAGTCGAGACCGCTGCTTGGCGAAGGCACCGCGTCAAGTGGCGTCCTGGCGCACGGTCGCGCCCGCTTGTACCCTGGAGCAGGGCGGCAGGCGACGACCGCTGGCACGCGATAGCGAGTCAGATAGTGATGAGTTGCATACGGCGGGCAGTATCGGGTGCCTGCGCTTGCAGTGCAAGCCAAGTTCGACGGCCTGCCGCGGAAAGTGCTGCGGGCGGCTGAGCAGTGTGCGCAGCGAGCCCCAGGGCAGCACAGCGCGTCACCGTCGAGAACGGCAGATGGGTGATGGCATTCCGGGGATCGCTGGCGTGGCTTTGTTGGAGGTGGCTGCGATCCGCCGCCACCGTTCACCGTTGGCACAGCCGCGTGGGCGGGTGCTCGGTCAGAAACACTACTCGTTCAGGCGCGTAATCTTGTTGCCCTGCAGACCAATGCCCGCCATCAGACCGGTCTGGCCGAAGATGAATGCGTAGATGTCGTCTTGCGCGGTTGTGGAGGTCAGCGACTTGCCCATGCCCTGGTCCACTACCACCACCGACGGGCCAACGCCGATTTCGAAGCCATCGGCCTCGTTCAGGGCCTTGAGCGAGTGTTCGTTCATGAAGAACATTGCATAACTGTATTGCTGTGCGCCGGCTTGCAGTCCATACGAAGCGCCGGCGGTGTTGTAGTAGCCTGCTGCCTTACCGCCCTTCAAGAGTACGCCGTCGCCGTACTGACCGCCGACGACGAGACCGGCCTTGGTGATCTTCGGAAAAACCAGCACCGCAACAGCATCTCTGGACAACGCCTTCGCCGCCGGGACTTTGGCGGTCAGCTTCTGGTAGAGGTTGCGCGCGTCTCGTTCGAGCGCTGCGCGGTCTGCCGCGATGGCGCTAACCGGGGCCAGCAAAGCCGTGATTACGACTATCACGAACCACCGTGATGCTTGAGAGACTTGCGAAACAAATGCCTTGTCCATATCGTCACTCCGCGAAAATGGTTGTTGAGACAAGCAGGCGGTGTGCCCGGCTCGCAGAGCCGTCATCATAAGCCAAACCATGCTGCGGCAGCTCGCTTCAAGAGCACGATGTCCGCCACACAGCATGGTTTCTCGCACGGCCGACCTCGGGGACCGTAGAGGGGCAGGCGAAGGTCGGAAAGTCTGCGTTGCGTTCCCGGATACGCGCACGAGTAGTCCACCGAAAACCTTGTCCGTACTACTTCCGGCGTCATCCTGCCTGGGTGACTTGAAGCCATTCATGCAGTCCGCCGACGCGGACGCTGGACCAGTGGCCATCCCGCGCACCGCAAGCGTGCTTGGCATGATGTCCGCGCGAGGGCAATGCTCATCTCCTGGCAGCCGTTGCCTGTTTGGTGCGCTTTGATGGCAGTGCAACGGGATGCCCAGACCACTCGCCGGTTGCGCGGCGAGTGGTCGCTGGCTGCTAGTATAATCAAGCCTGTTTGCCCGCCCCCGCGTGTCGATCGGACTGTGGCGCCATGTCGGGCAAGGAAAACGCCTGCCCGGCCAGCCGCCGACAGACTCCGCCCGGGGTGTCCGGATGGAACTCTGCCTCAACTGGAGGGGTGGTGTCCCCCACCAGCAATCACCCTATCCCATGATGAGGACATGATGCGCGCTGAGACCCTTGAGAATCGTTGCTTCGACGAAATCCATATCGGCGACACGGCGAGCGTCAGCCGCACGCTGACCGTCCGGGACGTGCAGCTCTTTGCGACCGTTTCAGGCGACGGCAATCCGACCCGCCTCGCTCTCGAACTGGTGAAACAATTCGGCGGCACAGAGTTCAGCGCACACAGCGTGTGGCTGGGCGCACAGATCTCGGGATTGCTCGGCAAGGCGCTGCCCGGCCCGGGCACGGTGTACGCCGGGCAGGATCGCGAGTTCCACGCGCTGCTGGCCATCGGCGAGGAGGTCACGATCAGAATCACGGCACGCGAGAAACTTGCCCAAACGCGCCGGGTGACCTTCGACTGCCAGGGCGTCAACGCCCGCGGCGAGACGATCATGAGTGGTGTCGCCAGAGTTATCGCCCTCGCTACCCGGACTATCATGGACCGCCCGGATGCTGCGCAGGTCTCGATCCAGAGCCATGACCGATTCGACAGTTCTGTCGAGCGCTGCGCGAAGCTGCCGCCGGTATCGGTGGCGGTGGTGCATCCCTGTGCCAGATGGCCGACCGCGGCCAGATCACCGGCGCCATTCTCGATGGCCCGTTGGCGCTCGACAACGCGATCAGCAAGGAAGTCGCGCGGATCAAGAAGAGCGAGTCGGTGGTCGCCGGCGATCCGGACATCCGGACATCCGGACATCCTTGTCGTTCCCGACCTCGCCGCCGGCCACATTCACGCCAAGCAACTCACCTTCCGTGCCGACAACCGGCGCGCCAAACTCGACTCGTGCGCCGTTGCCTGCCTGATGGCGAGTGCCGCACTGGTGCCGAGCCCGACGAAAACAGGAGGCTGAAATGGGAAACGCACTTCTGGTCCTCAACGCCGGTTCGTCGAGCCTGAAGTTTTCGGTCTTCGACGTCGGCGTTTCTGGTGCTCTGCGGGCCATGGCCGTCGGCCAGGTCGAAGGGCTCGGCACGGCCCCGCGACTCAGAGCCAAGGGTGCCGACGGCGTGGTTATTGCCGATGAGCGGTCGACGACAAGCGACGTCGCGAACCACGCGCAGGCTTTGCAGAAAATTGCGACGCTGCTGGGTTCCCGCTTCGCGGGGCAGGAACTCGCGGGAGTCGGCCATCGCGTGGTGCATGGCGGTCCGGATTACTCTGCTCCGCTGCTGATCACGCCGCCAGCCATGGAAAAGCTCGATACCTTCATGCCGCTGGCGCCGCTGCACCAGCCGCACAACCTCGCCGCTATCCGTGCTGTGCAGCAGGCGAGGCCGGGGTTGCCGCAAGTCGCCTGCTTCGATACCGCTTTTCACCGCACTCAGGACGAGGTCGCGCAGCTCTATGGTCTGCCCTACGAATACTACGAGCGCGGGATCCGGCGTTATGGCTTCCATGGCCTGTCCTACGAGTACATTGCGGCGACCCTGCCGGACATCGCGCCGGAAATCGCGACCGGGCGGGTCGTGGTGGCCCACCTCGGCAGCGGGGCCAGCATGTGCGCGATGCACAACGGCCGCAGCGTCGGCAGTTCGATGGGCTTCACCGCGCTCGACGGACTGATGATGGGTACGCGGCCGGGCAACCTGGATCCGGGCATCATCCTCTATCTGCTGCAACAGGAAGGGATGAGCGCAAGAGACGTCGAGGATCTGCTCTACAAGCGCTCGGGCCTGCTCGGCCTGTCAGGGATCGGCAACGACATGCGCGTTCTGCAGGAGAGTGACTCGCCGCGCGCCCGGCTGGCGATCGCTCACTTTGTCTATCGCATCAGCCGCGAACTTGGCGGACTCGCGGCGGTACTCGGCGGCCTGGACGCGGTCGTCTTCACCGCCGGCATTGGCGAAAACAGCGCCTTCATCCGTCGACTGGTCTGCGAACAGGCGATCTGGCTGGGCATCGACCTCGACCCGGCGGCCAACGAGCGCGGCGGCCCGCGCATCAGCCGCATCGGCAGCCGGGTCTCGGCCTGGGTGGTGCCGACCAACGAAGAGCTGATGATCGCCCGTCACACCCGCCAGCTGCTGGGCCTGTGATCACCCTGCCGAAGGCGGACCCAGGCGCCGAACAGGCGCTACGAATCATCCGCGCGTGCTGGCGGTAGGCGTCGTGTCGCCAGGTGGGACTCTCTGGCAACGCAGATCGAGCCTCCGAACGCGCGTAGTCGCGCCCGTTCACCGCCTGGGCGACCAATGGACTCACGCGCCCAAGAGCGGCATGCCGGCTTCGTTCAGCCGACGACGTGGTAGCCGCCATCGATGTGGATCGTTTCGCCGGTGATGAGCTTCGCGTAGTCGGAGGCGAGGAAGGCGGTGGCCATGCCGACGTCCTCAATGGTGACCAGCATGCGGCTCGGCGCGCGCGTCGCGGCGAGTTCCATCAACTCGTCGAAGCGGTCGATGCCGGTCGCCGCCCGGGTCTTGATCGGGCCCGGCGAGATCGGGTGCACACGAATCCCCTTCGGGCCCAGTTCGGCGGCGAGGTAACGTGCCGACGCCTCCAGAGCCGCTTTGACCGGGCCCATGAGGTTGTAGCGATCGACCACCTTCTCGGCGCCGTAGTAACTCATCGTGAACAATGAGCCGCCTTCCTTCATCAGCGGCTCGGCGAGTCTTGCCATGCGAATGAACGAGTGGCACGAGACGTCCATCGCCATCAGGAATCCTTCCCGGGAGCAGTCGGTGACGCGGCCATGGAGATCCTCGCGTGGCGCGAAGGCAATCGAGTGCAGGCCGATGTCGAGCTGGCCCCAGCTCTTGTCGATCGCGTCGAAAACGGCCTCAAGCTGTCCCGGGATACGCACATCGCAGGGCAGGTATAGCGCTGGGTCGACGCCAAGGTGATCGGCGAGCGCCTGGGTGTACGGCTTGCTCTTTTCGTTCAGATAGGTCATCGCGACGCTCGCGCCCAGCGCGCGGAAGGCGAGCGCGCAGCCATAGGCGATGGACTGGTCGTTGGCGATGCCGATCACCAGCGCTTTCTTGCCGTCGAGCGCGCCAGCGGGGCCTTTCACCTTCTCCTCGAGGTCGCGGAAAAAAACCTCGGTCGGGTTCGCTTGTGTCATTGATCGTACTCCTTCTCGGGTGGGGGTTTCGGATGGAGTTGGGTGGATGGGGTGTTGGCTGCCGGGCGATACGCCGCAGCCGCTGGCGGGCTTGCGTTGCGGCCCCGTCTTGCGGTCGTTGTGCGTCTCCGTCGCCGCCTGCGTTGTCGCCGGGGAACGTTCGATCGCCGAGCCGGCATTTGTGGGCATTGTACCGCAGGCGCTTGGGACCCTGCCTTTCGGGCAGTCTGGTTGGTCGCAGGATGTCCACCGCGCAGGGTTAACTTCGCTCATGTCGGTTGCGCGCTCTTGCCACCGTGCTCCGGCTGGTAGTCGCCGATGTCGCTCGTCCTTGTGTTCGTCGCACCGGGCGGCTCGATTGCCGGGACTTCCGTGACGACGAGTTGCCGCCAGTCATTGAGAAGGTGGCGCCCACGATGCTGATTCCGCCAGCGGCCGGGACGCTGCCGACGTGGACGCTGCCGCTGGCAGCAGGGAGGTGTCCCTTACTTGTCGACCGTCCCGTCGACGACCGTGTGCTCCGGCGCATCCGGCGCTAGCGCGTCGCAGTCGCGAGCGTAGCGCTCGATGCCGGGCTTGGCGCTCAGACCGTGTGCGACGACGCTGAGCAGCACCGTAGCCATCACCGCCAGACGAACGGTATCCTCGCCCGGCAGGTTGGTCTGCTGCTCCAGGTAGACCAACCCGAGGACTATCGACGCCAGGCCGCGCGGCCCGAACCAGCCGAGGAACAGCACCGTTGCGCGACTGAGTCCGATGCCGGCAACGGCAACTGCCACCGGCAGCATGCGCACAACGGTCAGGCTGAGAAGCGCATAGAGCAGGGTGGCCGGCGTGAAATCGTGCCAGTTGCGTGCGAACAGCAGACCGAAGAGGAAGAAGACGAAGAAGTCGAACATCTGGCCCCAGCCTTCGGTGAACTCGACGCTGTGACGGCCCACCTTCGGGAAGCCGAGCTGCGCCGCCAGGCCCGCGATGAAGGCCGCGATGAACATGCTCGCTCCCGTTTCCTCGGCGGCCAGTAGGCACAGCAGCGGCATCGCCACCACCCCCAGCTGACCCAGCTCGGGCGACATCCACCGCCGACGCTGCGCCAGCCCCATCAGCATCCCGCCGCCAAGCCCGATCGCCAGCCCGATCGCGGTTCCGTAGCCGATCTGCTCAAGGAGAAATTGCGCGAGCACGCCACGCGGACGGATGCCTTCCTCAAGCGTTGCGGCGAGCGCGATGAACAGCATCAGGAAGGGCACCGCCAGCCCGTCGTTGAGCCCGGCCTCGACGTTCAGTGCCTGCCGGATGCGCGCCGGTACCCGCGGGCTGTTGACGATGATCTGGCCGAGGCCGGCGTCGGTCGGCGCGAGGATCGCCGCGAGGATGCCGGCCTCCCACCACGACAGGCCGGTAAAGCACGCCATGGCTGCAGCTGCGCCCAAGAGGATGGTGAGCAGCATGCCGGTGCTGAGCAAACGCACCGGCAACCTGCGGTTGTCGCTCAAGGCCTTCCGGTTGATGCGCGAAGCGTCGGTGAACAAGGTCATTACCAGGCCGACTTCCGCGATCAGCAGCAAGGCCTTGCGATCGATGAACAGTTCCCTCGACGTTTCCGGGACAAGAAACATCAGCGCGCCTGCCGCGGTGAAGATGATCGGCGCGGTGATCAGCGTGCTCTCCAGCCTGCGCGACACCAGGCTGTAGCCGAAGACCAGGAGAATGAATGCGGCGGCGATTACCATGTGGGCTTCCCAAGGCGAACAGCGATCAACCGGGCGCTGACGCACGAGCTTGAACAGCGGGCCGGCTACGGATCACTGACCCGGTACCTGGTTCGAAATAGCCGCTCCCGCGTCGTTCCGAGAATTCGGATTGTTGCTGGACGGCCCCGGTTCATTCAGCTGCGCAGACACTGGTCGAGAAGGGGGGCTCGATTCTGACCCGGCCATCCAGGACCGTCAATAAGCCGCCCATGGCCGCGGCCCTGAAGTATGACTCCGTTGGCCGGCGGCGGTCGGGCGTCGGCAGTCACCGGGTCGCCTGTGGAGCGTTGCTATCGGGGTGGTCGACGCCGAAGTCGCGCCGGCCTCGAGCCCGCTGACGGTGATCCGGTAGCGCCCTTGGCGAACACGACGTTCTCCAGCCGCCGCCAGACGCTGCTCTTGCCGTGCTTTCGCGTTGATGCTTCAGGGGCTGGCCGCTTGTCCTTCGGATTGACCGGAATTCATCGGGGCTCATATACTGCTTGCAGCACCTTTGGCATTCTGATCGTTCCGGCGCATTTGGACGACGGGGATGCCGGGGGCTGTGAGCGCGCCTGCGTGCGCAGCGCCAGTTCTCCGCTCGCGAGCAGGAGAAGTGGCATTGAGGTGGCGGTTTCCGTGCACCGGGAACGGGACAGGAGGCATGCCCCGCGCCGCCTGACAACTACTTGGAGAACGCGACATGTTCAAGAACATCCTCATTCCCACCGACGGTTCGGCCGTATCGAGCAAAGCCATCAAGGCCGGCGTCAAGCTCGCGCAGGCCGTGGGAGCGAAAGTCACCGGCTATTACGCGATCCTGATCTTGCCGCCCTCGGTCTTTGGCGACGGCGATCTCATCGACAAGGGCATGTTGAACAC
>ERZ761603.2242-NODE-2242-length-13511-cov-5.776457_pt1 | contig 13511 bp, 5 predicted proteins | sample MGYA00511879_ERZ761603 | MGnify/ENA primary metagenome ERZ761603 (study PRJEB28899, sample SAMN02850040) | bioreactor sludge metagenome | biome: EBPR Sludge; feature: EBPR Bioreactor; material: flocular biomat | place: Australia: Thorneside Wastwater Treatment... | reverse complement strand
GGAGTTCAGACGTGTGCTCTTCCGATCTCTGCTGAAGAGTGAGATTGCACGGGCCTGGCCCGCGCAATCTCACTCTTCAGCAGCGTAGCGGCGGTTCGCCGCTATCCACTCGACTTCTCATGGTCCGTGGATCGCTTCTTGGACGCCGTTCGGCCCGACGTGGTCGCCCTCGTCGAACTCGAGGTCTGGCCGAATTTCGTCGCACGCTGCGAGAAGCGCAGCATCCCGGTCGGAGTGATCAACGGACGTCTCAGCCCCCGATCATTTAAAGGATACGCTCGCATTCGAACAGTTATCGGTCCTTCGTTCAGGCGGCTTGCCTTCGCCGCGGTTCAGGACGGTGCGTACGCCGAGCGATTCCGGTGGTTGGGGGTGTCCGAGTCCCGTCTCCAGATCACCGGCTCCATGAAGTGGGACGCCGTCCAAATCTCGGATTCGGTCCCGGGAGCGGACGAACTCGCGGCAGAATTGGGGATCGACCGGTCAAAACCCCTGATCGTCGCCGGAAGCACAGGACCGCTCCCCCCAAAAGGTGCTCCCATCGGCTACGACGACCGGAACGGAAGACCCCCGTGGTGCGAGGAGTCCTTGCTCCACGCCGCCTGCCCCGAGGGCGTCCAGTTGCTGTGCGCCCCGCGAAAACCCGAGCGGTTCGATGAAGCCGCGCGAGCACTCCCCGGCTGCGTCCGTCGGAGCGAGCGGAAGAAGGGCGAAGGGTCGCCAGCGGGCAGGTTCCTTCTCGACACCATCGGCGAACTTCGCGCGGCCTACAGCCTGGCAGACATCGCGATCGTTGGACGGAGTTTTGGGCAGCTCCATGGCTCCGACCCAATCGAACCGGTCTCCTTGGGCAAGGCCACGCTCATCGGTCCCTGCCACAGCGACTTCGAGGGCACCGTGGGTCCCCTGGCCAGCGCGGGGGGGCTCAAGGTTGTGTCCGCCGAGGCGCTGCATCAAAATCTGAAAGACCTGATCGCCAGCCCCCCCATCCGCGAGCGGATGGGGCAAGCCGGACGGGACTGCATTCGTAGAGAATGGGGTGCGAGCGGCAGACATGCCGCGCTGTTGCGTTCCCTGGGAGGCGTGACCCCGGGGTCCTGTTGAGGATACGTTTGGGGCTCGGAGATCGGATCCCCCATCGACTTGTGCGCTGCGGAGATTTCCGCGATGATGGGCGACTGGCAGCCTGAAAGCCCGCGTCAGGAGACGTAGGCTTGCGGTGCCTTCGGGAAGGTCGGTGCGGTTTGTTCGCGACGGGTTTGGGGACGGACGATCCCCGCGTGGCGAGCAAGTCTCTTCGGTCCGCTCTCGTTCGGTTTCTTGCTTTGAGTGACGACGCCGCCTCGCGTCGGGTTTGTGGAAGAGGCGGCAGGGAGTTTTGCCGATGCCGAAGAATCGTCTGGGACGCGCCTCCGCCAACTTGTTCAGCCGCCTCGTCGGGCGCAGCGCCGTCCAGAGTGGTCTGGGCCTTGAAAACCTGGAACCCCGCCAGATGCTCTCGGCGGACCTTCCTGCCAACGGCGCATGGACCGAGTGGGGAGCCGGCCGCGTGGTGGCCGTCGCCAACCAGTACCTTGTGACCTTCGACGACTATCTCGGCAACGCGCAGGCGGAAGTTCGCGCGCGGGAAGTCGCCACCCGCCTGGGTGTGATCGCGGAAAACGTTCAGTCCATCGGCCGGGGCGGCTGGGCAACCTTCACCACCGCGGGAACCGTGTCGCTCGACGCCGTCGAGCGGCTGAGCCGCGAGATGGACGGCCTCCGCTGGGTCGAGCCCGACCGCGTCCAGCAGCTCAACCGCGTCCCGAACGATCCGCGCTACGGCGAACTCTGGCACCTGGAGAACACAGGCCAGTTCGTCCCCGGCAGCGGTCTGGGCACCATCGGGGCCGATGTTTCCGCTCGCGAAGCGTGGGACATCACCATCGGCTCCCGAGACGTTGTTATCGCGGTCATCGACAGCGGCGTGGAAGTGTCGCACCCAGATCTCGCCGCCAACATCTGGCGCAATCCGGGCGAGATCGCCGGCAACGGCATCGACGACGACGGCAACGGCTACACCGACGATATCAACGGCTTCGATTTCGGCACATTCAGCGGCACCATGACCGACCAACTCGGCCACGGCACCAGCGTCGCCAGCGTGATCGGTGCCGTCGGCAACGACGGATTCGGCATCACGGGCATCAACTGGAACGTCTCGATCATGGCCCTCAAGATCGCGGACTCCACGGGTGCCCTCACCACCAGCGCGATCATCGGCGCCCACGATTACGCGACGATGATGCGCACCCAGTTCGGCATCAACCTCGTCGCCAGCAACAACAGCTATCGCGCCATCGCAGGCGACTTCTACGACGAACAGCAGCAGGGCTTCGACGGCGAACGCGCTGCGATCGAACGCTTCGTCGCCAGCGGCGCAACATTCGTCGCCTCCGCCGGCAACGACTCGCTCGACAACGACTCCAACTTCCGCGCCTACCCCGCCAGCTACAACATCCCCGGCGTCATCTCTGTCGCCGCGACTGACAACAACGACGGCCTCGCCAACTTCAGCAACTTCGGCGCTCAGACGGTCGACGTCGCCGCGCCCGGTGTGAACATCCTCATGGCCGCCACCGGCGGCACGTACACCATCGCGAGTGGCACCAGCTTCTCGGGCCCGCTCGTCGCCGGCATTGTCGGCCTCATCAAGAGCGTCAAGCCCAACGCCAGCGCCGTCGAGATCCGCGAAGCCCTCATCAACAGCTCCGATCCGCTCCCCGCCCTTCAGGGCAAGGTCCGGTCGGGTGGCCGCGTCAACGCCGCCGCCGCCCTTCGCACCATCACGACCGCCGGCCCCACCGTCCGAGCCATCACCCCCGGCCCCGTCGCCGGACAGCTCGATCCTTCGACAAATCAGCCCTACTCCTCGATCACCGTCCAGTTCACCAAAGACATCAGCGAGGCGTTCCTCTCCACCGGCGCAGTCACGCTCGTGGGCGGCGTCAACATCCCCATCGCCTCCGTCACCCGGTCGTCCACCGACCCGCGCACCGTCGTCATCGGGCTGAACCTCTCCGGCTTCGCGCAGCAGCGACTCCCGATCGCCAACTACACGCTCACGCTCACCGCCTCCGGATTCCGGGACACCTCGGGCAACTTCCTCAACGGCAACACCACCAGCGGAACCAACGAGGTTTACAACTTCCGCATCATCGCCTCGACCGGCGACAACGAGCCGAATGACACGCTCGCCCAGGCGACCGCGGTCACGTTCAACGCCAACAGCCAGGCCCGCTTCAGCGGCGTCACCCTCGGCAACGGCCTCTTCGCGAACCTCGATGTCGATCTCTACCGCATCGTCATGCCCCGCGGCGGGCTCATCACGGCCGAGACCTTCGCGGCCCGCCTCTCCAGCCCCTCCAACCTCGACACCTACCTCCGTCTCTTCGATGCAAACGGTCTCGAGCTCACCTTCAACGATCAGACCAGCGGCCGCGATTCGTTCATCGACTTCTTCGTGAACACCGGCGGCACCTACTACATCGGCGTCTCGGGCTTCGGCAACGACGCGTACAACCCCGCCGTCGGCGGCAGCGGCCGCACGCAGAGCCTCGGCGTCTACGACCTCGCCCTCTCGGTCCAGCTCGCCAACGACGACATCGTCACCTTCACCAGTGCCTCCGACACCGGCCTGCCCCGCCGCATTCCCGCGGCCGAGAATCAGACCCAGGGCATCACCACAAGCACCATCGTCGTCACCGACACCCGCCAGATCCTCGATCTCGACGTCCGGATCAACCTCACCCACACCTTCGTCTCCGATCTCCGCATCAGCCTCGTCGGGCCCAACGGCGTCGAGGTGATGCTGGTCGATCGTCGGGGCGGTTCCGGCGACAACTTCGGAACGGTCGACGGCAACGGCGCACCCGTGCTCTTCAGCGTCTTTGATGACGAGGGACCGCTCGCCATCGCCTCCGCGGTCGCCCCGTTCATCGCGGGGAACTACGCCCCCGAAGGTTCGCTCGGCTTCTTCGACGGCCTCAGCGGAGCCGGAAACTGGACCCTCAAGATCAACGACACCACCGCGCTCAACAGCGGGTTCCTGAACGGCTGGTCCATCGACTTCAAGTTCCAGAACGACATCTTCGGACCCTTCGAGTCCAACGACACCTTCGCCACCGCCAAGAACCTGCAGGAAATCGACGGCACCGGAACGGCGCAGCGCACGGCCTTCGTCGGTGACGGCGGCTTCGGCAACTTCGATCGTGACCTCTTCAGGTTCACCGCCAACGCCGGTGCAACGCTCACGGCAATCGCGACTCCCGCCGGTTCGCTCAACACGGCCATCCGGGTCTTCGACTCTTCCTTCACACCCATCCTCCTCGCCAACCCGGCCGACACCACCGCCGCCCGAATCGACAACTTCGTCTTCGCCAACAGCGGGACGTACTACATCGCCGTCACCGACGGCGCCAACGTTGACTACAACGCCGTGGCGGTCAACAACGGCACCGATGTCGCCGCCGCCAGCACCGGAACCTACACCCTGCAGGTCACGCTCACGCCGGGCGTCTCCGATGCTTCCACGGTTCTCACCGGCACGCAGCTCCAGATCGGTGTCAACACCACCGCAGGCTTCGGAGCCTCGCAGTCCAACACCGACATCGGCCTGCGTTTCAACGGGATCGAGTTCCTCCCGGCCTCATCGATCGCGCAGCAGTTCTTCGGTGGCGTCGCCAGCGGATTCGACTTCGTGAATTCCGGCGGCAACTCCCAGATTCCCTACACCCTCACCGTCGCCAGCGACACCTTCAACAACCGCATCTCCGCCAGCGGCTTCTTCCGCGGCCTGCAGGTCGAGAAGACCTTCTCCTTCGGCATCAACGACTCCTTCCTCGCCATCGACGTCTTCCTCACCAACACCGCAGCCACGGCCATCACCGGGCTCGGCTGGATGGAAGGTTTCAACCCCGATCCGGGCATGGCGCTCAACGAGAACAACCGCACGACCCGCAATGATGTGGACGCCGCTGGCAAGGTCGCCTCCGCGTCCTACGTCAACAACCAGTTCGGGTCGGGCCTCACCGTCGCCCTGGGCGCCGCCGCCTCCGAGACTCGCGCCAAGGCCACGATCGTCCCCAACGGCACGGTCGTCCGCGACCCCTCGGCGCTCATCGCCGGTGCGATCAACGATCCCAACGGCGCAGCCTCCGATGGTTCGCTCGGCCTCTCCTTCAACCTCGGAACACTCGCCGCGGGCGCTTCAACCAGCTTCCGCTACTTCATCTTCTTCGGCACCACGCCTACCGATGTCCAGACCAACATCACCGCGCTGAACAACGGTACCGGCACGGGCCACCTGGCGGCCAACTCCGCCAACCCCGCCAGCGAGAGCCTGCAGGTCGCCACCGGCGACACGGTCAGCAGCGCACCCATCCTTCCCTACCGCCAGTTCTTCTCCGAGGGCTTCATCGGCAACCAGATCTTCACCTTCCTCCCCGTCTCCAACCCCAACGCCCAGGCCACCCGCGTTGTCGTCATCGCCCGCTACGAAACCGGAGACCGCGATCAGGTCGTGGGCGATCTCACCATCGCCGGCAACAGTCGCAGCGGTCTCACCCTCATCACCCCCGACATCTTCCAGGCCGGCGGCGCGCTCATCCGCGCCAACGCCCCCTACGCACTCGAAATCCGCTCCGAGCGCCCGGTCGCTTCCACCTTCAGCCACTACGACCTCGCCCTGCTCGATGGCTTCCGCGCCGCTGTCGGCGAGTCGTTCACCACGCAAGTCTCATCTTCGTGGACGTTCGGCAAAGTCACCAAGGGCCAAGGCCACTTCGACTTCCTCACCTTCTACAACCCTGCCAGCGATGTGACCAAGGTCACCGCCACCTTCTTCAGCGCCACCGGCGTCGCGGCCTACAGCGTCACCCGCGACCTCACATCGCTCCGCCGCGGCGGCATCAACATCAACCAGGACGGCGACATGCAGGGCCTCCCCGACGGGGAGTACGGCGTTCTCCTGACCGCCGTCAATCCCTTCGTGGCCTCGGTCACCCGCTACGACACCGTCAACCGCACCGCCGATGGCGTCATCGGCAACGTGGGTTCCGGTTCGCTCCGCGGCGTGGTGGCCGAAGGTCAGTTGGGCCTCAACGGCACCACCGAGCGACTCGGCGTTCTCAACACCGGTTCAACCGCCGCCACGGTCGTCTTCTCCTTCATCTTCAGCAACGGCAGCGCGTACCGGACGTCGCTCGCCGTGCCCGCCTCCGGAAGCGCCTCGCTCAACGTCGAGGATCTTCCCAACTTCCCGACCGGCCTCACCTACGGCGTCTTCTACGAGTCCAACGTCCCCGTTGCACTCTCGGTCGACCAGCCCGCCTTCGGTGACGCAGTGGCCTCCGGAACTTCCGATCAGGGCTACTCCTACTGGGGCTTCGGCGAAGGCTTCCGTCCGGGCGACAACGAGAACCACCCCGGAGTCACCGACTACCTCCGTCTCTACAACCCCTCCAGCACAGAGGTCACCGTCGAGATCCGCATCGTCTACGACGGAATCCCCGGCAGCGAAACCTTCCGCCGCACGCTCGCCGCCCGCCGCGTGAGCGAGTTCAACCTCGATCAGTTCATCACGGGTGCACGACGGGCAACCGCGCAGTACTTCGGCACCACGGTCAAGGCCCCGACTCCCATCGTCGCCTACATGGGCCACTACGACCGGCTCTTCCCCGGCGCATTCGGCACCATCGGCACCCCATTGGGCCTCAAGGCCTCCATCACCTGATCGGTTGACCCTTCGAAGTCTCTCGCACGCCCCGGGACGTTTGGCCCGGGGCGTTTCGTTTCCTGCGCACTCACGCGCTGCGCGACCGCATCCACCGCCGACCGCGGACCGAACCACTCCGTGTCTCGCCTAGAATCTCCACTCTCCAAAGGGGGGGTAGCTCAGTTGGTAGAGCAGCGGACTTTTAATCCGCTGGTCAAGGGTTCGAGTCCCTTCCCCCTCATTCCGTCGTCCGAACCCCGGACAATCCGCGAAACCGCAGGATTCGCGGCAGCAGCGCATTCATGGAAGGGTGTCTCTACTTTGCCGCAGGTGTTGCACGCGATCTGGTCCGGTTCGGCGTTGTGGTTCTGGGCCGAGGATTCGAATCTCCCACCGTCAGAGGCCGGGCACCCGAGCGCTGCCCCCACCGACCGCGCACCGGCTCATCCCTTCGCCGCCTCCGCACCAGAGCTCGCTGGCCTGAGCGTCCTCAAGGGCGACGGCACCGACACCCTGCCCGACCTTACCCGCTCGGCGGACGCATCCGATCCCCCGTTCCAGCACCTGCGCCTCCGGCTTCCCTCGCGGGAGGGTGCCGTCCTCCCGAGCATCGAATTCGCCGCCATCAGCGGACGATCGTCAGCCGAGGTCGAGGGTGTGCCGCCGGTCCTGTCGGTCGTTGAGGTTCCGGCGTTGCGAATCGGTCCGGCCCACGCGATGGCCGCGATCAGCCGCCTCGCCGAGTCCGTCGAGAGCGCCGATGCCGCTTCGGGCGAGGCGTGGCTGCCGGGGGCATCCTTCGCCTACTTCGCCGAGTGCACAAGGCTCGTCAGGCACATCGTCGCGCAGCAGCGCTTTGTGCCCATGCTGGTCCAGACGGTCGGCGGCGATCTTCACGCCGCGTGGTACCCGTGGATGAGCGACGAGGCCATGGCCTCCCGAGTCTCACAATTCGTCGACGCCATGCCCGCCTCGGCCCGCGCAGCCGTCGATCGCACCAATCACGATGCATGGGCCATCACCGAAGACTTCCTCGGCACCATGATCGATCAGACGTGCCGCCGCGTGCTCGTCCGGGAAGACTTTGGAACCTCCATCGAGGACCGCGATCCGGCGACCGATCCGCACGTCGCGTGGCTCAGCGGCCTGCTCGGCCAAGGGCACACGCTCCCCGCTTCCCCCGCCCTCAGACAGGAACTCTCCAAGCGCGTCCGTGGATGGGTCGGCGTCCTCGAGGAACGCGGTGCAAGCTCCGCCTGGCGGCTCTTTCTCCGCCTCAACGAACCCACGCTCATCACGCTCAAGCCCGATGAGTCGCCGGATCCGGCCGCGCCGGTGTGGTCCCTCTCCTTCCACATGCAGAGCGTCGACAAGCCCGACCTCGTCGTCGACGCCGAGGATCTGTGGCTCGTCACGGGCGATTCCATCACGATCCAGGGCCGTCGCCTCGATCGTCCCCAGGAGCTGTTGCTGGGCGAGCTGGGGCGTGCCATGCGGTTCTACCGCAAGCTCGAAGGCGCCCTCGAGGAACGCGAGCCCACCGACGTCGCCCTCAACACCCGCCAGGCCTACGAGTTTCTGCGGGAGGTCCGCCCCATCCTGCTCGAACAGGGTTTTGGCGTGCAGTCCCCCGATTGGTGGGATTCGCCCTCGGCCCGCGTGGGCGCCAAGCTCAAGCTCGAGAGCGAGGGCGAGAACCCGCTCGACCTTTCTTCGGGCGGCCTCGGTTCGGCCTCTCCATCCAAACTCGGCGTCACTGCGCTCGTGAACTACACCTGGGAGATCGCCGTCGGCGATGCCACGCTCACGCTCATGGAGTTCGAGCAGCTCGCGGGCCGCAAGGTCCCGTTGGTCCGCGTCAACGGCAGGTGGGTCGAGATCAGGCCCGAAGACGTGCAGGCCGCCATCCGCTTCATCCGCGAGAACCCCGGCGGCAAGATCAAGATCGCCGAGGCCCTTCGTCTGGCCTACGGGTCCGACCTCCGCCAGACGGGCATCCCGGTCGTCGGCCTCGAAGCCACCGGCTGGATGTCGGCCTTTCTCTCGAGCGAGGCGAGCAGCCAGCAGATCTCGATCATCGAAACACCCGCATCGTTCAAGGGCACGCTCCGTCCATACCAGGTGCGGGGCGTCTCCTGGCTCATCTTCCAGGAGCGTCTGGGATTCGGCGTATGCCTCGCCGACGACATGGGTCTCGGCAAGACCGTTCAACTCCTCGCGCTCCTCGCGTGGGAGCGTGAACGGGCCAACGGCGCCGGGGTCGCGCCCACGCTGCTCGTCGTGCCCATGTCCGTCGTCGGAAACTGGATCCACGAGACCGCGCGCTTCTGCCCTCACCTCCGCGTGCTCGTGCATCACGGGGCCGATCGCCTGCTGGGCGACAAGTTCGTGGCGGCCGCCTCCGAGAGCGACCTCATCATCACCACCTACTCGCTCGCCCACCGCGACCGCGAAATGCTCGGAAACGTGACCTGGGGCCGCGTCGTTCTGGACGAAGCCCAGTACATCAAGAACCCCGTCGCCAAGCAGTCACAGGCCGTCCGCGACCTCACCTCCGGCCACCGCGTCGCCCTCACGGGTACACCGGTCGAGAACCGCCTCACCGAACTCTGGTCCATCATGGACTTCCTGAACCCCGGCTTCCTGGGGAGCGCGGCGGGGTTCCGCACGCGCTTCGGCGTCCCCATCGAGCGATTCCACGACAAAGGCCGCGCCGAGCAGCTCCGGGGTCTGATCCGTCCCTTCGTCCTCCGCCGCCTCAAGAGCGATCCGACGGTCGTCGCCGATCTGCCCGAAAAGCTCGAGAGCAAGGAATTCAGCCACCTGACGGGCGAGCAGGCATCGCTCTACGAGTCCTGCGTCCGCCGCATGCTCGGCGAAGTCGACGAAGCCGAGGGCATCAAGAAGCGCGGGCTCGTCCTCGCCGCGCTCGTCAAGCTCAAGCAGATCTGCGACCACCCGGCCCTGCTCCTCAAGGAGAGCCGCCCCGGACCGATCGATCCGGCCCGTTCCGGCAAGTGCATCCGCATCCTCGAACTGCTCGACGAAGTCCTCGCCGAGGGCGATTCCTCCCTCATCTTCACCCAGTTCCGCGAAATGGGCGAGCTCCTGGTGCCCATGCTCCGCTATCACCTCAAGCGCGACATCCTCTTCCTCCACGGCGGCACCACGCAGACCCAGCGGCAGGCGATCATCGATCAGTTCCAGAAGGCCGACGGAACCTCTCCCATCCTGGTTCTCAGCCTGCGCGCCGGCGGCGTCGGTCTCAACCTCACCGCCGCCACGCACGTCTTCCACTTCGACCGCTGGTGGAACCCCGCCGTCGAAAACCAGGCGACCGACCGTGCGTACCGCATCGGTCAGACACGCACCGTGCAGGTCCACAAGTTCATCACGCGGGGCACGCTCGAAGAACGCATCGACCAGATGATCGAGAGCAAGGTCGAACTCGCCGAGTCCATCATCGGCGGCGGTGAGAACTGGCTCGCCGAGCTCAACACCGATCAGCTCCGCGAGATCCTGACGCTGCGCAACGACGCGGTCGAAGAAGAAGCCTGACCGGATCCCCGCGCTGCTTCAACGCCGCTCAGGCGATTTCTCCCCGTTTTTGGTATGATCCCGCAATGGCCTGCGCCGTCCGTGCGCAGGCCCCGTTCGCCCATCGGTTCTGGAGCAGTCATGCCGGATGCACCGCCAGAGGATCGATCCGAGGAAGTCTTCCGGGACTACAAGCTCCCGCTCGCCAGGGCGCAGGCGATGGTCGAGGCCAACCGCTGCCTCTTCTGCTCCGATGCACCCTGCATCAACGCCTGCCCCACACGCATCGATATCCCCCAGTTCATCCGCAAGATCGCAACCGAGAACCTCCGGGGCTCCGCCCGCACCATCTTCGAAGCCAACATCCTCGGGATGAGCTGCGCCCGCGTCTGCCCGGTCGAGGTGCTCTGTGTCGGCGCGTGCGTCTACAACCACATGGATGCGCCTCCCATCGCCATCGGTCAACTGCAGCGCTTCGCCACCGATCACGCCTTCGAGCAGGGCTGGCGCTTCTTCGAGGCCGGTCCTGATTCCGGCAGGTCGGTCGGCCTCATCGGTGGCGGCCCCGCCAGCCTCGCCGCCGCCCACGAACTCCGCCGCTTGGGTCACCGCTGCACGATCTACGAGAAGCGGGCCCGCCCCGGCGGCCTCAACGTCACCGGTGTCGCACCCTACAAGATGAAGGCGGACCGCGCGGCCGAAGAGGTGAACTGGATCCTCGGCATCGGCGGCATCGATGTTCAAACCGACTGCGAGGTGGGTGCAGCGCTCACGCCCACCGATCTGGAATCCCGGCACGATGCCCTCTTTGTCGGTGTCGGGCTCGGGGCCGATTCCACGCTCGACCTTCCCGGCGAATCACTCCCCGGTGTCCACGGTGCGGTCGAATGGATCGAACGCATGAAGACAGGCCGCGTGCCCGTCAGCAACATTCAGAGATGCGTCGTCATCGGCGGCGGCAACACGGCGGTCGATGCGGTTCGTGAGGGCCTTGGCCTGGGCATCCCCTCCGTCACCATGATCTACCGCGGTGCCGAGGCCGCCATGTCCGGCTACGCGCACGAGTGGAAGGCCGCCAAAATCAACGGTGCCTGTGCGCAGTGGCACGCCATCCCCATCGCCTTCGAAGGCAACGCACGCCTTGAGCGTGTGATCTGTCGCCGCGTCGACGCCGACAAGCGTCCGATTCCGGGATCCGACTTCGCACTTGATGCCGATCTCGCCCTCGTGGCCATCGGCCAGTCCAGGCTCGCCTCGCTCTTTGCAGCCCTCCCCGGCCTCCGCATCGAGAAGGGGCGCTTCATCACCGACGCCTCCGGATTCACAGGCCGCCCAAAGTGGTTCGCCGGCGGCGACTGCGCCAACGGCGGCAAAGAAGTCGTGAACGCCGCGGCAGAGGGTAAAGCCGCCGCCCGAGCCATCCACGCCTCCTTCGGTCTCACGCTTCCTTCCGGCAGTGGGGGTCTTCATGGCTGATCTGTCCGTCACCTGCGGCGGCATCCGTTCGCCCAACCCCTTCTGGCTCGCCAGCGCTCCGCCCACCAATTCAGGGCTCCAGATCCAGCGCGCCTTCGAAGCCGGCTGGGGCGGCGCAGTGTGGAAGACGCTCGGCCCACCCATCCAGAAAGTCTCCAGTCGCTTCGGAGGTCACACCATCCGAGGCGTGCAGGGAGCAGGCTTCAACAACATCGAGCTCATCACCGACCGCCCGCTCGAGACGAACTTCCGCGAGATCGCCGAGACCAAGCGGCTCTTCCCGCACAACGCCGTCATCGTCTCGCTCATGGTCGAATCACGCGATGAGTGGCGCGACATCATCAGGCGCAGCATCGACGCCGGGGCCGACGGCCTCGAGCTCAACTTCGGCTGTCCCCACGGCATGTGCGAGCGGGGCATGGGCTCGGCGGTGGGGCAGGAGCCCCGCATCAACGAGCAGATCACCTCATGGGCCGTCGAGTTCTCCACGGTGCCCGTGCTCGTCAAGCTCACACCCAACGTCTCCAACATCCTGCCCCACGGCATGGCGGCGAAGCGAGGCGGGGCCCACGGTGTCTCCCTCATCAACACCATCAAGAGCATCATCGGCGTCGATATCGACCGGTTCGTCCCCGAGCCCCGCGTGGGCTCCCTCAGCACCAACGGCGGCTACTGCGGCGCAGCGGTCAAGCCCATCGCCCTCCACATGGTCGCCTCGCTGGCCCGTGAGCAAGCCTTCGGGCTCCCAATCTCCGGCATCGGCGGCATCACCAACTGGCGCGATGCCGTGGAGTTCATCCTCCTCGGTTCCTCATCCGTGCAGGTCTGCACCGAGGTCATGCTCCGCGGCTACCGCATCGTTGAAGACATGATCGAGGGCCTCGAGTCTTACATGAACTCGCACGGCTTCAACACCGTCGGCGAGATGGTCGGCAAGGCAATCCCCGGCTTCAGCGAGTGGGGCGACCTCGACCTCAATTACGAGACCGTCGCGAAGATCGACGCCGACAAGTGCATCGGATGCCAGGTCTGCGTCGCGGCCTGCCACGACGGAGCGCACCAGTGCATCCACCCCACGACCAACGGCGTGCGCGTCCCCGTTGTCGATGAATCCGAGTGCGTGGGCTGCAACCTCTGCCAGATCGTCTGCCCCGTCCCGGGCTGCATCACCATGGAACCCGTCGCAAATGGCTTCGCCCCCGCCACCTGGAATCAGGCCGTCGAGGAGGGCAAACCACTCCGTCCCAAGAAGGGCTCGCACTAACCCACGCACCCGAGAACCCCCATGAGCAAGATCGTCCGTTGCGGACTCATCCAGTGCAGCAACCCGCTCAACGATGAGAAACGTCCCGTCGCTGAGATCCAGAAGGCGATGGTCGACAAGCACATCCCGCTCATCGAAGACGCCGGCAAGAAGGGCGTGCAGATCCTCTGCCTCCAGGAGATCTTCAACGGCCCGTACTTCTGCCCCAGTCAGGACCCGCGCTGGTACGCCGCCGCCGAAGAGGTCCCCGGTCCCACCACAAACCTCGTCGCCTCCATCGCCAAAAAGTACAGCATGGCCGTCGTCGTCCCCGTCTACGAGCGCGAAATGTCCGGCGTCCTCTACAACACCGCGGCGGTCTACGACGCCGACGGCACCTACCTCGGCAAGTACCGCAAGCAGCACATCCCGCAGGTCAATCCCGGCTTCTTCGAGAAGTTCTTCTTCAAGCCGGGCAACGGCGGTTACCCCGTCTTCAAG
>ERZ761603.2239-NODE-2239-length-13525-cov-6.339421_pt1 | contig 13525 bp, 6 predicted proteins | sample MGYA00511879_ERZ761603 | MGnify/ENA primary metagenome ERZ761603 (study PRJEB28899, sample SAMN02850040) | bioreactor sludge metagenome | biome: EBPR Sludge; feature: EBPR Bioreactor; material: flocular biomat | place: Australia: Thorneside Wastwater Treatment... | reverse complement strand
TCAGCGTCGCCGGCGTGATGCCGGTGCCGGTATCCTCGACTTCGACCCACACCTCGCGTTCGTCGAAGCCGGTGCGCAGGGTGATCGTGCCGCGGCACTCGATGGCGTGTGCGGCATTGACCAGCAGGTTGAGCAGGATCTGGTTGACCTGCGCCGCGATGCATTCGACCTCGGGTACACCGGCATATTCCTTGCGTACCTCGGCCTTGTACTTGATTTCGTTCCAGACAATGTTGAGCGTGCTGTCGAGGCCTGTTTCGAGATTGGCGAACTGCCATTCGGCGGTGTCCACCCGCGAAAAGTCCTTGAGGTCCTGGACAATCCGGCGGACCCGCTGCAGCCCTTCGAGCGATTCGTCGATCAGCGTCCCGACGTCGCCGCGCACGTAATCGAGGTCGGCAGCGTCCCGCGCTTCGGCGATCGCTTTCATCACCGCCGGATGCCCGGCGAGGATCGGGTCGGCTGCCATGTAGGCGTCGATCACCTGCAGCAGGCCATCGACTTCGTCCCGCAGGCTGCCAAGGTTTGAATTGACGAAGCCCACCGGATTGTTGATCTCGTGCGCCACGCCGGCGGCCAATTGGCCGACCGAGGCCATCTTCTCGGATTGCAGCAACTGATTCTGCGCTTCCTCCAGCTTGCGGTTGAGCTCGGTCAAACGCTCGATGGTCGCGTGCAATTGACCCTCGGCCTGACATTGTTCGGTGACGTCAACACCCGAACTCAAGGTGCCGGTCACTGCACCGGAAGAATCGGTCAGCAAGGAATTGCTCCAGGCTACGCGCCGGATTTCGCCGCTGGCGGTGAGTACGTCGTTCTGATTGTGGGCGGCGATGACTCCCGTCGGCGTACCGGCCAGCCAGCCCAGAAAGCTCTTGCGCAGGTCCTCGCGCTGGCCTTCGGGAACGAAGCGGGCGAACCAGTTGGCGCCGACGATTTGCGCCTCAGCCAGACCGAGCAACCGGCAGCCCGCGCGGTTGATCATGCGCACGCGGAGGTCGCAGTCGATGACCACGATTACCGCCTGCGCCACGTCGAGATAGCCCTGTGCCCGGGCCAGGGCGTCACGCAGGGCACGCTCCGCCGCCTTGCGGTCGGTGCAGTCGCGAATGATGCCGCTGTAGAAGCGCTCGCCGCGTACCGCGTAGCTGTTGATCGAGAGATCGATCGGAAAGCGCGAGCCATCGCCGCGCAGGCCCTCGAGCTCGACCGTACGGCCGAGCACCTCCGTTCGGCCGGTCGCGCGATGGCGCGCCAGGCCCTGCGCATGCCCTTCGCGCAGCTCGGGCGGGATCAGGATTTCCAGGCGCTGACCGAGCAGGGCTTCTGCCGGCTGGCGGAAGATGGTGCAGATCGCCGGGTTGAGGGAGCGAATCGAACCGTCCGCGTCGGTAGTGATGACGCCGTCGCGCAGATTTTCCAGCAGCGAGCGCAGTTCCTCCTCCTTGCGGCTCAAGGTGTCCTGGATGACGCCCAGTTGCTCGTTGCGCAGCCGCAATTCGTCCACCAGGCGTTGCCTGGCAGACTCGGCAGCGCGTCGATCGCTGATATCGCGAAAGCTGATTACCGCGCCGACCACCTTCTCGTCGGCGACGATCGGCGCGCCGGCAAATTCGACCGGAAAGCTGCTGCCGTCGCGGCGCCAGAACACCTCGTCGGTCGCCGAGGGCGCACCACCGCGAAGGCGTACCCCGGAGAGCGGACATTCGTCGGCCGGATAGGGCCGGCCGTCGGCCCGCGTATGGTGAAACATCGGGTGCGGTCGCTGACCGAGCATTTCCGCCGCACTCCAGCCGAGCAATCGCTCGGCGGCGGCATTGGCGTAACTGATGCGCCCGCTGGCGTCGGTACCATAAAGTCCCTCGGCGACCGACTCGAGGATCGACGCCTGCTGCTGCCGCAGCAACTCGATCGCCTCGCGATCGGCGCGCAGCGTATCGGCTGTCCGGTCAAGTGCCGCGAGGATGCGCCCGAATTCGCCGCGATGACTGCCCCGGGTACGCGTGCTGAAGTCGCCCTGGCCGAGCCGCAGCAGGGCGCTCTCGATGACGTCCAGCTTGTCGCCCACATAGCGCAAGAGCAGGCGCGAAAACACCAGCAGCAGCGCCAGACCGACGACAAACAGCGCACTGCTGGCGAGCAGCGTCTGCCGGTACACCGCTTGCGCCGCCTGGTAGGCAGCGGCGACGCGGTCTTCCTGCAGGGCGATCAGTTGACCGAGCGGGGTAGCCAACTGCAACTGCAGCGACCACCAGTCCTCCTTCATGAACGTCGCCAGCGACCGCAGGTCGCCCGCCGCAAGCAGGTGGTCGAGGCGGTCGAACAGGACAGGCAACTCCTGCAGCAGGGTCTCGATGGTTTCGGTCAGGGCGTGCTCGTCCTGGCCGGGCGTTGCCGCATGCGCCGCGCGATAGCCCGCCCAGCCCGTCGCCACATCCCGACGGGCATCGGCGAGGTAGAGGCGCGCACCGGCGATGCCGAGGTCGTCGGCCAGCACACCGTAGATCTGCCCGCGCAGGCGGGTCAGCTGCCTGTCGACCAGGATCAGCTGCTGGGTCGGTGCGACTTCGTCGTCGAGCACGTGGCGCAAGCTCTCGGCACCGCGCCAGGTGCCCCACATGCCGACGCCGACGATGCCGGTGAGCGTCACGCTGCCGAGCAGGACGAACAGCCACAGACCCTGGCGAATGCCCATTCTCATGGCCGCCGCGCTGCCCCATCGACGAGCCGGCACGCCCGCCCGCCGGACGCCTGGCTGCGCTGTTCCGCCAGCTCCTGGCGCCCCGGTCCGCGTATCCACCATTGCCGCTCCTGCCTGTCCACGCCGTGATCGCCGTGCCGCCCGGTACTGTAGCAGAGAGACCTCCCTGGGTCACCGCCGCCGTGCGATGCGGGCAAGGCGCGCAAGTTTCGCCAGCAGCCGCTGTTCCGTATCCCGTATACGGGGATGGTTTTCTTGCTTCGCGGCGCGTATTCTAGGACGCGGAAGCAAGAGACCGTCGCGCGTCCAGCAAGCCATCCCGGTCGTCGCCCCCGGCGATGGCCCGTATCGCCGGCGCACAAGTCCATCCCCGGGGCAACGGCGGTAGAACCATGTCCGAGAGCACAGCGCTACCGCCGGCGAGTCAACAGGCACCGGATGCCGGTGCGCAGCGGCGTCTCTGGTCGCCCGACCGACGCTTCATCGGCTACCTCGTCGCCGGCCTGTTCGGCATCAATCTGCTGGTCGCGGCCGCACTGATCTATATCTTCGCCCAGGCGCGCGACGCCGAGGAGCTGAAGTTCCGGGTCCGCGCGACGACTCTCGTCCGTTTGCTGACCAAGGACGTCGATGCCCAGTACGAGAAGATCGATCTCGCTCTGCGGCAGGTCGCCGACGAGTATGCCGAACAGCTGGCGCGAGGCGGCCGGGAGTTTGACGGCTGGATCGAGCAGCTTGCCCGGCGCCATCAGGCAGTGACCATGATGCGCATCAGCGACGCCGACGGCAAGATCGTCTACTCGACCGACGATCCGCGAGGGTCGACCGTCAGCATTGCCGATCGGGAGTATTTCGTCCGCCTGCGCGACCGGCCGCAGCTCGGGCTACTGATCTCGCCGCCATTGACCGGGCGGCTCAGCGGCAAGGCGGTGATCGCGCTGGTGCGGCCCCTGCAGGCGGCGGACCGAAGCTTCAACGGTGTCGTCGTGGCATCGGTTCCGCTTGACTACCTCGAGAATATCCTCATCGACCGGTTTGCCGAACCGCAGGGCTACGCCGGACTCATCGACGCGCAGTTTGACTGGGTTGCGGCACAACCCGCGGCGGCGGCAACGCCGCCTTTGCTCGCCGCCCTGCGCGATGCCGTTGCCCACTCGCCGGAGCGCGGCACCTTCGTTGCGACCGACCAGGGTGGCGAGCATTTGGTCGCATACGCGCGCAGCGGGCTTTTCGGGTTCTATTCGGTGGTCGGGCAGCCGGCTGTCGCCCAACTCGCCGAGTGGCGGCGAAAAGCCCTGAACGGGGTCGTCGGCATGGCGCTGTTTGCCCTGGTCACCGCGCTGCTCGGCTGGCTGCTCGGCCGCAGCTGGAAGCAGCAGGCAGAGACGACTGCCCGTCTGATCGAGCGCGAGGACTGGGTCCGCCAGGCACAGCAGATCGGTGGCCTGGCTCTGTTCTCCTGCGATCTCGAGAGCGGCGTCTTCACGGTCAGCGAAGCGCTGTACGCCATTACCGGCACCGACGCCGGCTATCCGCATACCTGGTCGGGCTGGCTGGCGCTGGTGCACCCGGATGACCGCCAGGCCCTCGATCGCAGCTTTGCCGGCGTCGTGGCCGGCGGGCAGGCGGGGCCGGGTGTCGAGTACCGCATCGTCAGGTCGCTGGACGGCAGTGTGCGCTGGCTGAAAAGCTTCGCGCACCGGCTCACCGAGGCTGCCGGCAGGAGGCAGACGATTACCGGCGCGGTGGTCGACATCACCGAGCAGAAGCGCGACGAGGAGGCGCTACGCAAGAGCGAGCAACTGTTCCGCGGTGTTTTCGACAACTCGGCGATCGGCATCGCGACGACCACGGCCGACCGACGCTGGCTGCAGGTCAATCAGGCGCTTTGCGAGCTGCTTGGTCGTCGCCGCGAGGAGTTGATCGGCGAGGACTGGCTGGATCTCACCCATCCCGACGATCGCGCCGCCAACCTCGTCTTGCTCGAGCGCGCGGTGGCCGGTGAAATCGACACCTACGAATTCGAAAAGCGTTACATGCGCAGCGATGGCTCGGTGGTCGACGCCTTGGTCGCGGCGCGCGTCTTGCGCCTGCCAGATGGCCGGATTGACCATTTCGTCACCCTGATTCAGGACATCACGGCGCGCAAGCAAGCCGAAGCCAGGCTGCGCCAGAGCGAAGCCGAATTGCGCGTCGCCTTCGAGCAGGCGGCGGTCGGGATCGCGTTTGTCGCTGCGGACGGCCGCTGGCTGAGTGTTAACGACCGGCTGTGCGAGATGGTCGCTTACCGCCGCGACGAACTGCTCGGCCTGCGCTTCCAGGATATCACGCACGCCGATGACCTCGAGTCCGACCTTGCCGAGGTCCGGCGAATGCTGGCGCGCGAAATCGATTCCTACCGCCAGGAGAAGCGCTACATTCGCAAGGATGGGCGGGTCATCTGGGTGAACATCACGGTGGCGCTGGTCTGGAATGACGACCGCTCGCCGAAGCATTTCGTGGTGATCATCGAGGACATCGACGCGCGCATCAAGGCCGAGCGCGAGTCGCGCCAGTCGCGCGAGCTGATGAGAAGTTTTCTCGATCATCTGCCCGGTCTGGCGTCGATCAAGGACTCGCAGATGCGCTTCGTGCATGGCAACCGCGGTCTGCAGGAGCAGCTGAACCTGACCCATGGGCAGATCGTCGGCCGCCGCAACAGCGAGCTTTTCCCGGGCGCCTTCGGCGAGACCCTCACGGCGCTCGAGCAGCGCGTCCTCGCTTCCGGGCAGACCGAGGTGATGGAACTGAGCTACGGAACGACACGCTATCAGACGACCAAGTTCGTCATCCCGTGGACGGACGGAACGGCACTGCTTGGCGGCATCGCGCTCGACATCACGCGTCGCTCGCAGCTCGAGGAGCGCACCGGCGCGCTGCTCGCACTCAACGAACGCGGCCGCCTCCTGCCCGACAGGGAATTGCTGCTGCACGGCCTTGAAATGGCCGAAAAACTGACCGGCAGCATGGCTTCCTTCCTGCATTTCGTCGACGACGATCAGGAACGGGTCGAACTGTCCACCTGGAGCGCGGCAGCGCAGCGGGTCTGCTCGGCGGCCTTCGACAGCCACTACCCGATCAGCCGGGCCGGAATCTGGGCCGACTGCTGCCGGGAAAAGCGTCCGCTTGTTTTCAACGATTATCCGCGCCAGGCCGCCAAGCGCGGCGTTCCCGAAGGGCACACGCCGCTGCAGCGGCTGATTTCGCTACCGGTGATCGAGCAGGGCAGGGTGCGGATGATCGTCGGCGTCGGCAACAAGAGCACCGCCTACGGCGATTTTGACGTCGAAACGGTGCAACTGCTGAGCAATGAACTGTGGAGTATTGTCCGCCGCTCGCGCGCCGAGGCAGCGCTGGCGCGCCGCCTGGCGGAAGTGACCGAACTCAAGGACAAACTCGAGCAAGCGCACCTGCAACTGCTGCAATCGGAGAAGCTGGCGGCGGTTGGCCAACTCGCCGCCGGTGTCGCGCACGAACTCAACAACCCGATCGGTTTCGTCTACTCGAACCTCGGGACGCTCGCCGAGTATGTCGATGACCTGCTGGCCATCGACGCCGCCTTCGGCCGCATCGAGGCGCTGCAGTCCGCGACTGGCGGTACGTTTGACGAGGTGCGAGGCTTGAAGGCAGGGTGCCACTACGGGGATCTGATCGAAGACCTGCCGAAGCTGATCCGCGAGAGCAAGGAGGGACTCGAGCGGGTGCGCAAGATCGTTCTCGATCTCAGGGATTTCTCGCGGGTCGGCGAGAGCGATTGGCAGTGGGCAGATCTCGAGAAGGGTCTCGACAGCACCGTCAACATCGTCTGGAACGAGCTCAAGTACAAGGCCGACGTCGAGCGTGTCTACGCCGGGCTGCCGCAGATCAATTGCCTGGCGTCGCAGCTCAACCAGGTGTTCATGAACCTGCTGGTAAACGCCGCGCAGGCGATCGAAACGCATGGCAGGATCGTCATCCGTACCGGCACCGAGAGCGATGCCGCTGGCGCCGTGAGCGCGGTCTGGGTGGAGATCGAGGATGGCGGGCGAGGGATGTCGCCGGAGGTCCAGCGGCGCATGTTCGAGCCCTTCTTCACCACCAAACCGGTTGGCCAGGGGACCGGGCTCGGGCTGTCGATTTCCTTCGCGATCATCGAGAGGCATCACGGGCGCATCGAGGTCAGGTCGGCGCCTGGTTGCGGCACCTGCTTTCGCATCAGCTTGCCGATTGACGGCAGGCAAGCCGGCAGCCCGACGGCAAGCATGAGCGGGCCGATGATACCGTTCACCGGGCCACTCGAGGGACAGCTGCGGTCGAATGCTCGTCACTCCGGAACGTCGCTTACCGGTGACGAGAAAGTACAAAGATGACCTTCATGAACTGGAGCCAGCACTTCGTCACCGGCATCGATGTCGTCGATCGCCAGCATCGCGGGTTGGTCGAGCTGATCAACGACGTCGCACCGCTGCTCAGCAGCGGTGAGCCGGTGGCCGGCGAGCGTGCCCGCACACTGCTCGATCGTCTGTCGGAATATGGTCTGACACATTTTCGCGACGAGGAAGAGGTGATGCTGGCGGCGGGCATCGACCCAGCCGACTTCGATCATCACGTCCGCAGTCACCAGGGTTTCGTCGAGGAGGTGGTGTTGATGCGCCGTCAGCTGGCAGCCGACGGTCAGTGCAATGGCCACGATCTGCTGCGCTTCCTGGCCAGTTGGCTGACTTTCCACATTCTCGTCGAAGACCAGCTGATGGCGCGGCAGTTGCGGCTGATTGCCGCCGGGCACGCCGCCGGTGAGGCAGCTGTACTGGCGCGCGGCGCCAGGGAGGATAGCGCGCACGGCGTACTGACCGATGCGCTGGTCGATCTGTTTGCCGTCGTTTCACGGCGCAACCGGGCGCTGCTGCACAGCAACGAACAGCTCAGGACGGTGCAGGCGACGCTTGCCGAGCTCAACGCCAGCCTCGAACGACAGGTGGCGGAGCGCACCCGCGAGCTGGCCGGGATCAACGTCGAACTGCTGCACGAGCAAGGCCAGCTGCATAAGGCGCTGGAGGACATCGAGCGGACCCAGGGCCGTCTGCTGCAGTCGGAGAAAATGGCGGCGGTCGGCCAACTGGCGGCCGGTGTGGCGCACGAAATCAACAATCCGATCGGTTTCGTCAGTTCAAATCTTGGTTCGCTGAAGACCTACATCAGCAGCCTGCTCGCTGCCATCGACGCGACGACGCGCGAGGTTTCGGCGCTGGCTGCCGATCATCCGGCACGGATCGGTGTCGAACGGGCGTGGCAAGCAGCCGAGCTCGGCTTCCTGCGCGAGGACATCCCGGCGCTGATCGGCGAGTCGGCCGACGGACTGGCGCGGGTACGCAAGATCGTTGCCGACCTCAAGGACTTCTCGCATGGCGAAGCGGCCGAATGGCAGGACGCCGACCTTAACCAGGGGCTGGAGAGCACTTTGAACATCGTCTGGAACGAACTCAAGTACAAGGCCAGGGTGGTCCGCGACCTCGGCGAATTGCCGGTCGTGCGCTGCATTCCGGCGCAGCTCAACCAGGTATTCATGAACCTGCTGGTCAACGCCGGGCAGGCGATCGACAGCGCTGGCACGATCACCCTGCGCAGCGGTCACGACGGTCGCCAGGTCTGGATCGAAGTCGAGGATAACGGCAGCGGCATGTCGCCGCTGGTGCAGGCACGGATTTTCGAGCATTTCTTCACCACCAAGCCGGTTGGCAAGGGTACCGGTCTGGGCCTGGCGATCTCCTGGGAAATCGTCCAGCGCCACAAAGGCACGATCGATGTCGATAGCGAGCCGGGAAGGGGAACGCGCTTTCGCGTCCGGCTGCCGGTGGCCGGGCCCAGGCACCACCAGGACGCCGCCTCGTGAGCGGCGCCATCGCCGGCACGCCGGAGACGCCGGGCGACTCGATCTACGATTCGCTTGGGCTGCTGGTGATTCGCGTCGATAGCCAGCTCAGGGTGTGGTATGTCAATGCCTTCGGCCTGCGCCTGCTCGGCCATAGCCGGCTCGGACAGGTTTTCAGGCGCTCGCTGATCGACGTGCTTGGCGCCGATTCGCTACGCTCGCCGGAGTTCCTTGCCGAGGTCCGCGACATCGGCGGTCGCGGCGGCGTTCGCCAGGTGGACACTTCATTGACCGCGGCCGACGGTCGCCGGCTGCGGATCTCCTGGACGATCGAGCAACGCACCGGCGTCGATACCCTTCTGGCACCGATCTTCCTGATTGGCACGGATGTCACCCGCGCGTACCAGAGCATGGAGTCGGCGCTGCTGTTTCGCGACATCGCGCAAAGCAGCCCGCTGTCGATCATCATCACCGACGCCGAGCGAACGATCGTGTTCGCCAATCCGGCCGCGCTGGCGATGAGCGGCTACGACGCCAGCGAGGTCATCGGCCGCAAGCCGGGGATGTTTCGCTCCGGAATGACACCGCCAGCGACCTACCAGGAAATGTGGGAGGCGCTCGGCGCCGGCTCGAGCTGGAGCGGCGAAGTGATCAATCAGCGCAAGGACGGCGCCGTGTTTACCGAACGGATGACCATTTCGCCGATTACCGACCAGGAAGGATGCATTCAATGGTACTTCGCCATCGCCGAGGATTGGTCCTCGCAGCACGAACTGGAGAAACGCCTGGCAATGCTGACCAGCACCGACGCGCTGACCGGACTGTGCAACCGTGCCGGCTTCCTCAGTGAATTGACGCGAATGCTGCCGCGCGCCGCCGCTGGCGGTATGGGGATCTCGGTCGCCCATATCGACATCGACGATTTCGAGAGTGTCAACCGGCTGCTCGGGCACGAGAACGGCGACCGTTTTCTGGCCGAGATCGGCCGGCGGCTGGCCGATACCGTTCGCGGTGCCGACGTCGTCGCCCGGCTGGGTGGCGACGAATTCGGCCTGTTGCTGGTCGTCCCGGAATCACCTACCGAGAGGGATTGCGACGAGGTGTCGGAGCGCCTGCTGGCAGCCCTTCGACCACCAGTGGTGATCGGCGACCAGTCGATCGAGGTGACGCCGTCGATCGGCTTTGCCTTGTTTCCTGCCGACGGTGGCGACGCCGGCGAGTTGCTGGGACGTGCCGTGAGCGCGACGCAAAAAGCCAAGCGCGACGGCGGCGATACCTCGGCCCGCTTTGACCGATCGCTGAGCGTCGAGGATGCCGAGCGCCGCGAGTTGTTCGGCGAGTTGCGCCACGTCGTCGACAATCGCCAGCTGCTTCTGCACTATCAGCCGCAAGTCAGCCTGCAGACCGGCGCATTGATCGGCCTCGAGGCGCTGGTGCGCTGGCTGCACCCGCAGCGGGGTTTGATTCCGCCCGGTCGCTTCATTCCCTGGGCCGAGGAGAGTGGCCTGATCATCACCATCGGTGAATGGGTGCTGGTCGAAGCCTGCCGGCAGATGAGGCAATGGCTGGATGCCGGTTTCCCGCCGATCAAGGTGGCGGTGAATCTGTCGGCGCGGCATTTTCGTTCGGCCGCCCTGTACACGAACGTCAGCGAGGCGTTGGCGATGCATCATATCGACCCGCGAACGCTCGAGCTCGAGATCACCGAGGGGGCGATGATGCACGATGTGGCGGCCGCCACCGGCGCCAGCGAACGGCTCAAGGCGATCGGCGTGCGGCTGTCGCTCGACGATTTCGGTACCGGTTATTCGTCGCTTGCCTACCTCTCGCGTTTTCCGATCGACATCGTCAAGATCGACCAGTCCTTCGTGCGCAATATCACCACCGATCCGGGCAACGCGACCATCGCGCAGGCGATCATCGCCATGTCGCACAAGCTTGGCAAGATCGCTCTCGCCGAAGGCGTCGAGACCGACGAGCAGATGCATTACCTACGTCGCAACGACTGCGACGAAATGCAGGGTTATCTTTTTTCCAGGCCGCTGCCGGCCGATCAACTCGCCGCCCTGCGCAGCGCCGGCAAGCGGCTCGATCTCGGCCCCAGCAAGGGCGAAACGCTGCCGACGGTGTTGCTGGTCGACGACGAACCGAGCATTCTCTCGTCATTGAATCGGCTATTGCGGCGCGAGGGCTATCGCGTGCTGCTGGCGGACAGCGCCGACGCCGCTCTGGTGGTCATGGCCCGCGAGACGGTCGAGGTGATCGTCTCCGACCAACGCATGCCGCTGATCACCGGTACCGAGCTTCTCGCCCGCGTCAAGATGCTCTATCCGCGAACCGTGCGCATGGTGCTGTCTGGCTACTCGGAGATCAGCGCGGTCACCGACGCGATCAACCGCGGGGCGATCCACAAATATCTCAGCAAGCCCTGGGATGACGAGCATCTGAAGAGCGAGATCAGGGACGCTTTCCGCACCTGGAAAGACCGCTTCGGCCAGAATGACGCCGCTTAGGGACAGCAGCGAAGGAACACCTCTGCGGTCAGGGGCTGCTCGAGGGTTCTCCGTCGGTGGCGTCAGGGCGCGGCTGCCCGCTGCGAGACCGGCAACCAGATCCTGAATCGCGTGCCGGCGCCGGGGAGCGAATCGAGGTCGATGCGTCCATGGTGCTTCTGCACGATGTTATAGGATACGGACATGCCGAGCCCGGTTCCCTTGCCGACCGGTTTGGTGGTGAAGAAGGGCTCGAAGATCCGCTTCTGGACCTCCTCGCTCATTCCCTGCCCGCTATCCTTGACCTCGACCCACACCCAGGCGTCCTGGTGCCCGGTGGACAGGGCGATGGTGCCCATGCCTCGGCTTTCATCGATGGCCTGCACAGCGTTGATGATCAGGTTCATGAATACCTGATTGAGCTGCGCGGCGAGGCACTCGACCGCGGGTAGCTGGCCGTAGTTCTTGTCGACGGTGGCTTTGTACTTCACTTCGTTCCAGACGACGTTGAGTGTCGAATCGAGCCCGGCGTTGAGATCGGCGTACTGCCAGTCGGATTCATTGACGTGCGAGAAGTCCTTCAGGTCCTCGACGATCTTCTTGATCCGGAACAGGCCATCCTCGCTTTCCTTGATCAGTGCCGGCAGGTCTTCCTGCAGGAACTCGATGTCCAGTGCCTGCTTGATGCGGCTGATCTCGGCCAGCATCGCCGGGTTGTCGATCCGCGCTTCGGCCGGTTGGTAGGCCGCGATCAAGCCCAGCATCTGCTGGCAGTATTTCTTGAGTGTCTGCAGGTTGGAATTGACGAATCCGACCGGGTTGTTGATTTCGTGCGCGATGCCGGCCGCCAGCTGGCCGATCGAGGCCATTTTCTCCGATTGCAGCAGCTGGTTCTGCGCCGCTTCCAGCTTGACGATCAGCTGGCCCTGCGCTTCCTTCTCCCTGCTCAACGCGGCAATCGCATCATGCAGACGGTCCTGCGCCATTGCCGTATCGGTGTAGTCGAAGACCGTGCCGCAAACCAGCGTCACCTCGCCGCCGGAGGTTCGCAGCGGCAGGAAGGTGACGTTCTGGCGCATCGCATCGAGGCCGCCGGTGATCGGCCGGTGGTGCGGGAAGCGGAACAGATACGGCCGCAGTTCCCACAAGGTGAAGGCGTTGTTGCCGAGAACGAAGACGCTTTCCAGCTTCTTTTCCAGCCAGCGACGCGGCAACTCGGGAAACAGGGCAAAGAGGTTTTTTCCCAGCGTGTCGGCGCGAGATTTGCCGCTGTGGACCGCCATGAAGCGGTTCCAGAGGACCAGCGTGCCGGCGCGATCGACGGCGAACACACCGACGTCGATCCGCTCGACCAGGGATTCGAGCAGCGCCGCTGACTCGCCGACGGGCGCCGGGGCGTGCACTCAGATCTCCTCGATGAAGCGGTCGAGCGCCCGCTGCAGGGCGGCGACGGCGTCTTCCGGCATAAGCATCACCAGATGGCTGCGAAAGACGCGTTTCTCGAGTCCGAAGCGCACTTCGACCAGCAGCGCGCAGCGCGCGGCAATCGTCTCCGCCTGCACCAGTTCACCGGGTGCCACCTGGTCGGCCAGCAACGACGGCGCCGAAAAACCGATCTCGGCGTGCAGCAGTTCGGCAATGCCGCCGAGGCATGCACCGACCAGCACGTTGCTGATGTCGAGCAGCAGTTCCCGGCTGGCAGGGCCGTCGACTTCGTTGCCGTAGGAAAGCAGTTCGGCAAGGTCGCTTGCCGAATGCTCGGTAAAGATCACGATCGCCTCACCGCGCAGCTCGCCGAGGAAAGCCTGCCGTACGGCCGAGGCGACGCCACTGCCCGCCAGCGTCGCCAGCGTAACGGGGATCGCGTCCGCGTCCACGGCGCTGATCTGCGGTACCGAGAGTTCGACGAACTCGCCGAGTACCCGGGCGATCGATGCGCCAGCCTGCCCCATGCCGATATTGACGATTTCCTGCAAGGCGTCCCGCTGGTCGTCGCTGATTATTTCCACGTTCATAGCAGCAGTCCGTATTCCATCAGCACCGCCTTGACACGGGCGGCATCGACCGGTTTCTTGATGAAGGCGATGGCTCCCATCGCACGGACGCGGGTCTGCGCCGCCTCCTGGATGTCGGCCGAAACGACGATGACCAGACAGTTGAGGTCTTCGCGACGGAGTGTTTCGAGGACCTGGTAGCCGTCCATGTCCGGCATGTTCAAATCGAGAAAGATCACATCGACGCCGCCCTGCCGGTAGGCCGTCAGGGCTTCGATGCCATTGGCGGCCTGCCTGACGGTGATATCCCAATCGGGTGGCAGCGCGCGAATCAGCATCTTGCGCGCCATCGACGAATCGTCGACGACGAGAACGGAGACCGACATCTCATCCTCCTTTCGTTATGCGACCGCTTCCCTGTTGTCGTGCCTGACCGGTAACCAGACCCTGA
>ERZ761603.2237-NODE-2237-length-13530-cov-7.586642_pt1 | contig 13530 bp, 7 predicted proteins | sample MGYA00511879_ERZ761603 | MGnify/ENA primary metagenome ERZ761603 (study PRJEB28899, sample SAMN02850040) | bioreactor sludge metagenome | biome: EBPR Sludge; feature: EBPR Bioreactor; material: flocular biomat | place: Australia: Thorneside Wastwater Treatment... | reverse complement strand
TAAATATCAAATTCAGGCGCGCCGAGGTCGTTTTGTAACTCCCTATTAAAATGCTGGTTGCGCCTGAATTTGATATTTAAGGGCTGACCCCGAACGTGCGTACGCACCGGAAGCCGATAAACGGCAGGGCGGCGTGGGGAAGAGCGCTGGAGCGGCTGGAGACGCGCAGGAGGTCGGGCGGGTCGGACCAAGCACCGCCGCGTACGACGCGGGCGAGGCCGGTGTCGGGTCCGGCGCTGTTGGTCGCTTCGGCGAGGGCATTGGAATACCAGCCGTAATCGTACCAATCCCAGCACCATTCATAGACGTTGCCGGCGAGATCCTGCAGATTGAGCGGGTTGACGCCGTTGGTGAAGGATCCTGCCGGCGTGAGATAAAGGTTATTCGTATCTTCGTAGGCGTCTCCACTGGCCCAATAGTTCGCGCGGGTGGTATCGATGTCGTCCCACAGGTTTGTAGCCTCGCCGCCCCAGGGAAACCGCAGGCCGACCGCTGCGCCGCGCGCCGCCCGCTCCCATTCCGCTTCCGTCGGTAACCGATAGCCGGGGAGATGGAACACGCAGGTCCAGTTGGTCATATCGATGCACAAGGGCAATCCGGCGCGCTCGCTGCGGAAATTCGCGTAGGCCAGCGCGCCGAACCAGGTAACGTGGGTGATGGGCCGATCCTCGAATCCGTCTCGCACCCGAAACATCCCGTTGGAAAATGACAGGACCGCATGTTTGTCGTTCAGCGCATATAGACGGCGGCTGTCGCCGTGGGCATTCCATACGCCGGAGGACGTGATGGTCAGTCGTCCGAGCTCATACGCCCATTGGTAGTGGTCGCGGAAGGCCTCGGCGGTCACCTCGTAGCGGTCCATGAAGAAGGGGCCGCCGCTGGCCGCGATGACCGGCTGTTCGTCGAGGTGACCTTCCTGTGCGACATCCCCCTGGGAGTTGGTTGCAATGCCGACGATAGCGGCCGGTTGGGGAATCGGGCTGGCCGGTTGCAGCAGCGACCGCGAGACGCCGCTTTCGCCGGCATCCACCGGTTGCCACGGGACATCCGCGCCGGTTGACGCTTCGATGACAAACGCCCCGTCGCCACTGGAGTTGGTCCAGGACAGCAGGTCGCGGGTTATGCCGGTGATCGCGGTTTCGCCGGTCGTCACCACCCGGTACAGCACGGCGGGGTCGCCGGCCAATACCAGGGCTGGAGCGATGGCCAGCGACACGAACGCGGTTTTGCGGCCTGACATGTTCATGGCGACCATGCTAGTTTAAGTCTGCGCACGCGGAGCGTATATGAAAAAAATGAAACGCGCCGGATTTACTTTGCCGGAATTAATCGTCGTGGTGGCGGTCGTGGGGTTGTTGGCCGTGCTGGCGATTCCGCTCCTCGCCGACTATGAAACGAGCGCCGTCACCACGGGCTGCCGCTCCAACCTTCGTCAGATCGGCCTGATCATGCACACCTACGCCCGCGATCGGGAGGACGGCGAGTTTCCGTTATGGCAGCCGAGGTCGCAGCTCGCGTTAAACAACCAGTATCCATTTAGTTCGGCCGTCCGGCATCTAGCCTCCAACAACTACGTCCGCGAAACGCGCATCTGGGTCTGCCCGGCCGATATGGTGGATGGACCGCAAAACAATATAACCGTTCTGCCGGCAACCAATATTTTCAACATCGTCGGAGTCGGAAACATCAGTTACCTCTTCATCGCGGGCCACAGGTTAAACAGCGGGGAAGATCCCGACACCGCGTACATGCTTGCCGACGAATCAAACGTCTCCGAACACGGCGCCATGTTGGCCGGCAATATGCCCACGTTGTCCGAGCACGACAATCACGGCGCCCAGTATCGCAACCTCTTGTACCTCGACGGCCACGTCAACGCGGTGACCGGTTCGGCGGTGAATGACATCTTCAACCTCAACGTATTCGTCAACCCGGTGATCCTTCAGGTCGTCGATTAACCGGCGGGGTCAGCCCTTAAATTAAAAATTAAGGCGCTCCGTGCTGTTTTGTTAACTAAATGCCATCATGATGGTTGCGCCTTAATTTGTAATTTAAGGGCTGACCCCGAATGCGATTCAGGGCATGACGCGTTGGAGGCGGAAGGCTTCGAAATCCGCGGCGGCGTTGACCACCGTCGTGGTGACGTAAGCGACAAGGCTGGTGACGGTCACGCCGGTGTCGGACCACGTGGAATTCGGGAGATTCATGCTTCCCTGCAGTTGAAATGTCCCGGCGCTGGCGGTGTCCCAGGCGATGTCGAGTAGGCCGGGTTGACGTTGCGCGGACACCGCTTGGAACTGCCACACCTCATCGGCGCCGATGTCGGCACGTCCGTTGCGCAGGCGCGGTTCGCCGTCAAGGTCCGACGCACCAACGGCCGCCATCCACGACAGGTTGGTGCCCGCATCCACGCAGGGCGATAGCGGGTGCAGCCGGAACGACACCGCATCGAGAAACCGCGGATCGCTGTCGATGTTTCCAATCCCTCCGGCGGGAAGCGGAGTGGTGCAACTCCAGGAAATCGCGCCGGTGGGCGCGACGTATTGGTTGACCGTATTCCCGGTGTTCCCGTAGATGATCGTGTCGGTGACCGTGCCGATGGATTCGCTGGAAACGACCACTCCGCCGGGCCCGGCGTCGGCGTGGTTGCCGGCGATCGTACAGGCCTCGATGGCGCCGGAAAGTCCCATGTACACACCCGCGCCGCCGCTTCCGCCTGATTGCGTATTGCGGGTGACAAGACAGTTCCGCAGCGTGCCGCCGCTGTTGTAAAACACGCCGGCGCCAAACGAGGAAGCACGGTTTTGCTCAATAACGCTGTGCGTCAAGGTTCCCCCGCTGTTATGGAAAATAACCCCGGCCCCGCCCCCGGCGCTCGTCCGGCAATTGCGGATGATCAGGTTGGAGGCCAAGCCGCCGCCGCTCAACATGAGACCGCCGCCACAGATGGTGTTGATGTCGTTCGGCGTGGTCAACGCCGCCCCGTTGGTGAGGGTGAAGCCGAATAATTTCCCGCCGCCGCCGATGAACACGCACCGGATGGCATTGGAACCCGCACCTCCGGTGTTCGGGTCGAATTGTCCCACGATGGACGTGACCAGCGGGCCGTTCACGCTGGTGACGGTGATGTTGTTGGTGATCATGACGCGGTTGGTTTGAGTGAGATAGGTTGGACGCACGGCGCTGCCGGTCGCATACACGCCGTTCGTCACCAGCACCACATCGCCGGCCACGCTGATCGACACCGCATCCTGAATCGCCGTGGCGGCGGTCGCCCAGTTGGTGTAAGGCGGCGTGGGGGCCGGGCTGTTCAGGTCGACAAACCGCGTGACGGCCTGTGCCGCCCCTGCCGACAGCATGCCTGAAGCGAATACAACACGAATAAACAAACGAGCGTTCATGGCGATGGTTCCTTCTTTACAGGCGCACTCGGGGTCAGCCCTTAAATATTAAATTAAGGCGCATGTGGCGGCCTGCGTAATCAATCTTCGGCAAGTTGGATGCACCTTAATTTAATATTTAAGGGCTGACCCCGTCCGGCGTCGATCAGGGCAAGCGCACGCTGAACCGGTAGTGGCGCCATTCGGGGCTGTTGGTATCGGTCATGGTAGTCCAGCCGAACTGGCCGGTGACGCTGCCGCCAACTTGGGTCCAGGCGCCGGTGTCCAATGCCTCGGTGGCTTGCAGGCTGTACACGCGGGCGGAGGAGGACGGGAAGGTGACGAGGCGGTTGGTTTCGCCGGCGATCCAGGTGATGACCGGGTAGGCGGTGTCGTCGTTGGCCGCCGTGTCGGCGAGATACTCCTCGTAATCGGTGAAGGCGTCGCCATCGAGATTGGCGTCAGGCGCGTTGGATACGGCCGGGTCCAGCCCGTAAAGGGATTCCCACCAGTCGGCGATGCCGTCGTTGTCGCCGTCGGCGATGGCTTTGAAGATCAGGCCGGTCGGACTGATGGCGAGTTCCGAGGTGTTGTTGTCGGGATCGGTGGCGGTGGCGGTGATGTAGGTTCCGGCGACCGTGTTGAACAGGAAGCCGACGGTGAAGGCCGCCTCCCCGCTGCCGTCGGTATCGACAAAGGCGCGTCCGACGTAACGGAACGCGTCGGCGTTGGTGCTGCCGGAACGGAAGATGTCCAGCGCGTAGGTGGTCGACGGTGCGCTGGTCAGGACGCCCTGCACGTAGATGTAGGGTCCGGCGATGATCTGGTTGGTGATGACCGGACGGTTCTGCAGGCGGTTGGGTCCAAGGTCGGCGTCGAGAGCATCGATCGGGTTGAGTCCGACGGGTCCGAGGTCGATGTTCAGTCGCGAGCTGTTCGAGTAGATCAGGTTCGGAACGAGCAGGTTGTTGATCGCGTTGGTGCCGCCGACGGCGATGCCGCCGTTGTTGTGGGCGATCAGGTTGCGCTCCTCGATGGTGAAGCCGCCGAGGCGGTTGTTTGGCGCATTACTGATCACCACGCCCCAGAACGAATTGGAGATCACGTCGAGCTGGTATTCGCCGATGAAGTTGCCTTGGATCACGTTGGCGAAGCTGCCGGTGCCGGAGAGATAGAGCGCCTCGCCGAGTTGGCCGATGATGTTGCCGGCGATCCGGTTGCTCGGCGAGTTGTTGATGAAGAGGCCGCGGCTGGTATCGTTGCTGGGGAAGGTCACGCCGAACCGCTGCACACCGATGAAGTTGCCGAGGATCTGGTGGCCGGACGACGGACCATCGATGATGAACTCGGTGGAACCGCCGTTTCGGGCGATGACATTGGCGTCGGCCAGATTCACGCCGCCAAATTGGACGCCTGTGGCGCCGCCGCGCAACCGCACGCCGCCGGCTCCGTTGGGGATCTGCGTCACGCCGTCGGCGGCGAGGCCGATGGTGTTGCCGAGTACGCGGGCGTTGCGGCCGGTGTTGATCTCGATGCCGTAGTTTCCGTTGCCGGAAATCACGTTGCCGAAGGCTCCGGGGCCGCCGATGGTTACGTCAGAGGCATCAATGCCGACGCCGGTGGTGCCGTTGGGAATGGCCGAGGTGGCCGCGGCATTCAAGCCGATATAGTTTCCGACCACCAGGACGTTCGAGGAGGCGCCGCTTACGATGAGCCCCGTCAGCCGGCTGGCGGAAATCACGTTGCGCGCGGTGCCGGTGCCGCCGATTACGATGTTCGTCGCGCCGTTGATGATCACGCCGTACTGCCGGTTGGAGACGGGCAACGTGCCGGCCTGGTTCAATCCGATGTAATTGCCCTGGACTACGACATCACGCGCACCCGGTTGGATGTCCACTCCGTTCACGCTGTTGCCGGCGATTACGTTGCGGGCGGCGACGTTCGTCCCGCCCACGCGCACGCCGGCCGCATCCACGCGCACGCCGGTGCTGTTGGTCAGGGCAAACGTCCCCGACACATCGGTGCCGATGTAGTTGGCCTGGATGACCGCGTTGGTGCCGCCGCGGCCCACGAACACACCGGCGCCGTTGTTGCCGGAGATGACGTTGCCGAAGCCGACGCCGCCGACGATGGTGTCGGGGGCGTCCACGTACACGCCATCGCCCGTATTCGGAACGCGGTTGGTGCCGGCGAGACCCACGCCCACGAAATTGACCCGTACCTGGGTGCCCGAGGCTGCGCCGCGCACGCTGATGCCATCGTTGTTGTTGCCGCTCACCAGGTTGGCGGTGAACAGGCTGAAGCCCACGATGGTGTTGCGCGCATCCGCCACGTCGATGCCGCCGTAGTTGGGATGCGGGTTGCCGGCGTTGTCCATGCCCACCACGTTTCCGTACACGATGTTGTCATAGGAGTTTGTGCCGGAGACGCGGACGCCGGCGGCGGGAACGCGGCTGTTGCCGATGTAGTTGGCGCCACCGATCAAATTGGACGAGGCGTTGAACACCTCCACGCCATAGGAGCCGTTGGTGATGGCGGCGAAGTTCGTATTCATGCCGATGAAGTTGTAGCTCACCTGGTTGCCGACGGTGTCGGGATCGGCAAAGCGCACGCCCGAACCGCCGTTGCCGGCGATCACATTCGCGCGGCTGTAGTCCGTGCCGCCGACCAGGTTGCTGAACGCGCCGCCGGAGATGTTCACGCCGGTGTAGCGGTTGCTGACCGAGTAAGTGGCGGTCGGGTCGGTGCCGATGCGGTTGCCGGCCACGACGTTGTTGAACGAGCCTGTTCCACTGATGAATACGCCATAATACTGGTTACCGGAAATCGTGTTGGCTTCGTTGGAGTAGGCGCCGCCGATGAGGTTGCGAGGGGCGTGGTAGATATTGACGCCGTAGCTGTCATTGGGAAACAACTCGCCGGCCGGGCCGCAGCCGATCAGGTTGCCGATCACGCGGTTGCCCTGGGCGTTGGTGCCGGTGATGTAGATGCCGGTGCCGGCACCGCCGATCACGTTGCGGGCCGTGGACGTCACGCCGCCGATCACGTTGTTCGAGGCGTTGTTGATGTACACGCCGGTTTGTCCGCCGGCGATCACGGTGTTGCCGGTGGTGATGCCCATCCAATTGCCCAGCACGACATTGCTATAACACACCCCGCCCCCCCACGTATTGATGAACACATGGTAGAACTCGGAGACGCCGAAGCGGTTGCCTTGTCCGGCGGTGGCGCCGCCGACGAAGTTCGACATGCCGTTCACGATGTTCACGCCGACGTCGTTCGGGAGCGGTGTCATGCCGTCGGCGGCCAAGCCGATATAATTGCCGCGGACCTGGTTGTTATAGGCGGAGGGCGTAATGATCATGAACCCTTCGATCAGAATACCGGCGCTGTTGTTGCCGGCGATGATGTTGCGATTGGTGGCCCCCACGCCACCGATGATATTCGCCGCGCCGCCCCAGGAGCGGATGCCGAAATTGTTGGGAACCGCCGTCATGCCGGTGGCGTCGGTGCCGATGTAATTACCACGGATGGTGTTGGCCGAGGACATCCAGACGTAACCGCCGTTGGGGGCGAGCAGGATGCCGGCGCCGTTGGTGTGGCCGGAGATGACCTGCGGGTAATCCGGATGTCCCTCGATGGTGATCCCGCTGGCGTAGTTGAGGCGGATGCCGTTTTCGCCGTTCGGGGCCGGCGTGATGCCGTCGGCCTCGACGCCGATGAAATTGCCGCGGATGATCGCGGTGCTGTTGGAAAAGATGGAGATGCCGTTGGTGTGGTTGTTAATGATGATGTTGCGGTTGGTGACATGCGATCCGCCGATCACGCCGGCGGTGGAGATGATTCCGATACCGTTGTCGTCGATCACGCAACCGTTGACGATCGACGCACTACCGATGCCTTGGAAGAAGCCGGTCACGCGAACGCCGCGGATGTGGGCGGCGTTATGCTGGGCGATCAAGCCTGTTCCGAACACGCTCGTCGATGGTCCCCGAATCACGATCAGCGGAGTGTTGGAATAACCCGGCTGTGAATCGCCGCGGATCGATGTGGCGTTGGTGATGTTCGGTAGTTGCGCGCCGGTGATGGTGATCTCGTGCGGACCCGGTCCGGGGATATTGAACGCGACCACGTTGGGTGGCGTCGTGGTCAGCGCGGCGGTGATCGCCCAGCGCAACGAGCCCCCGCCGGAGTCGTTGGTATTGATGACGGTGTAGGTGGCGGCGCGGGCGGGCGATTCGATCAGTGCGAACAGAGCCAGCAACAAGCATGGGGCATACAAGCGGGCTCGAATCTGGCGGCGAAGACAACCTATCGTCATTTTTATCTCCTGTGTGGACCCGGCCTCCTTGGCGCACACGAACTCCGGGTCATAATGGAAAAGATTAGCAAAAACTAATCACGACCGCCTATACGTCTTTTGGCGTAAGGGTCATCGGTCAGGGTCAGCCCTTAAATATCAAATTAACGCGCCGCCGATCAATCGTGCATCAACCTTGTGATCAAGGCGATGCGAGTTAATTTGATATTTAAGGGCTGACCCTGGTCAGGTATTCGATGGCGATAAGGCTGGCTGCCCCGCGTTTTTCGACACCGAGTTTGGCGAAAATGTGTTCGAGGTGTTTTTTGACGGTGGCTTCGGCGACCTGGAGAATGGCCGCGACCTCCGCGTTGCTTTTACCCTGGGCGACCCAAAGCAAAGTTTCCGCTTCTTTGGGGGAGAGGCCCAATGCTTCCAGTGGGCGAGCGTTGGAGAGGTCGGGATGGCGTGGAGGCGTCCGGGCGAATCGTTCAAGCCGGGCCCGGATGGCCGACAGAAGGTCCGCCAGAGCGACCGGCTTAACGAGGTAGTCGTCCGCCCCGTGCCCCATGCCCCGCCGGATATCGTTGTGTTCGCCGCGAGCGGTAAGAAAAATAAAAGGGGTCATGTTGAGGATTGGATCGGCACGCACCGCTGCCAGTACATCGAATCCGTCGAGGCCAGGAAGTTGGATGTCGCAGACGATGAGGTCCGGCCGATGCTGTCGAGCCCGCTCGAGCCCGGCCGGGCCGTTATCCGCCGTATGCACATCGAATCCCTCGAAGCGCAGCGCCGTGGCCAGGCTTTCCAGCAAATCCTCTTCGTCTTCGATCACCAGCAATGTGGTCATGTCGTGCATTCACCCGGTTGCGGTAGATATACCGCAAAGGTGCTGCCGACGCCAAGCTTGCTGGTCAGCTCGAGACGGCCGCCCATGCGCTGGATGCATCGTTGTGTGATGATCAAGCCCAAGCCGCTGCCAGGGCGGTCGCCGACATTGGAGGCGCGGAAAAAGCCTTCGAACAGCCGTGGCTGTTCCGCGGCATCGATGCCGATGCCTTGGTCGGACACGGATATACGCAGTTCGCCGGCGCCGCCATCCATGCGAACCCGGACCGGCGTGTCGGCGGACGAATATTTGCAGGCGTTGGACAACAGGTTGCCGAGTACGTGGTGCAGCAGGATTTCGTCGATGCGGGCGGAGAGGATCGCGGGGCCGCCGATGACGTCCACGCACACGCGGGACCGGTCGGCGGGGGAGGGACACAGCGATTCCAGATTGCGGTTGAACCAGGCAGGAAGGTCGACGTGCGACCAGCGCGGTTCGTACTGCCGGCTATCCAGGCGACCCAGCAGCAGGATGTGCTCCATCATGCCGGCCATGCGGTGAACGGCCCGTTGAATCGATTGGACGTGCTTTCGAAGCTGACCTGCCTCCATCTTGTCATGATGCCGCTCGAGCAGATCCGCGGCCGATTGGATCACACCCAGGGGGGTGCGGAATTCGTGGCTAACCATGCCGACGAAGCTGATCTTGAGCAGGTTCAATTCGCGCTCGGTTTCCAGCGCCTTCCGCAGCTCCTCTTCCGAAGCCTGCAATTCGGCGGTGCGTTCGGCCACGCGGGCCTCCAGGAGTTGGTTCAGATTCCGGAGGGTTTCCTCGGCCTGTTTGAGTTCCGTGATGTCGTGGTGAACGACGACGACTTCGCGCAAGACACCATCAGGCGTAATAACCGGAAAGACGGTGCCACCGATCCATCGCATGTCGGTGGGATGGTGACGCACGGGAAATTTCACCGGCGGCACAAAGACGATCTCTCCGGCGAAGGCGCGCCGGATATGCGCAAGGGCGCCGGTTCGTTCCAGTACGGGATCCTTGAGCACGTTGAAGGCGTAGGCCTCCTCGTCACTCAAACCAAACAAGTTCGACCATGCGCGGTTGAACCGGATGGTCTGTCCGTCCGGAGAAAAAATCTGGATGCTTAGCGGACTCTGCTCAAACAGCAGACGCCAGCGCTCCTCGGTCGTGCCGCGATCAGGGTCAGCCCTTAAATTTAAATTATCGCTCATGCAGTGATTCGGGGTCAGCCCTTAAATATCAAATTAAGGCGCAATAACCTGTTTTGCAGTATATTATCAAAAAGAACGGCGAGCCTTAATTTGATATTTAAGGGCTGACCCCGACGGTTACCCGGTAGCTGTCAAATGGAGAGGGCGGATTGGTGTCGGTGAGCGTGGTGGTGGCGATGAGGCCGGTGATGGGGCCGGTGATGAAGGACCAGGCGGGGTTGGTGGCGAGGGCGTTGTTGCGGTCGAGGCGATAGACCCGCTCGATGACCGATGGGAAGGAGATGAACCGCTGATCTCCGCCGCTGATCGATGTGATGCGGAAGAAGGAATTCGAGTCGGTGGGATCGGTGGCCGCGAGCCACTCCTCGTAATCGGTGTAGATATCGCCGTCGGCGTTGGGGCCGGGGGCGTTGGATACCGCCGGATTGAAACCATACAGGATTTCCCACCAGTTGGGCATTTTATCGTTGTCGTTGTCCGTTCCGTACTCCCAGAGGATCGCGCCGGGACTGAACTCGGAGGTGCCGTCGGCCAACGATGTCGCGGTCGCGTACACGAAGGCGCCGGTGGCGAGATTCTGCGGGAAGGCGACCGAGAACGTGTTGGTTCCGCTCTCCGGCAGCATGATGTTGGTGGACCCGATAAAGACAAGTCCCTGGGCGGGATCGGTCGCGAAAAACTCGATCTGGTGGTTCTGGCCGGGCGTGCTGACCAGCGTGCCGTGGATGACGGTGCTGCCCCGGCGCGCGACCTTCAGGATGGGGTAGTTCTGGAAGTTGTTGGCGTATCCGGAATCGCTGTCCGGCGCGGGATCGTTGGTGGTTACGCCGTCGCCATGCAGGTCGATCGGCATGCCGGCGTTGGAGTAAATGCGGTTGCCGTGGAAATAATGGGGAAAACGCGACCCGAAGAGAATGCTGGTCACGATGATGCCCGGTCCGTTGTTGAATGCGATCACGTTGCCCCGTCCGGGATTGGCCGGATCGCCGTAGTAGTTGTCGTTACTGCCCTCGACGAGGATGCCGGGCCCCTGGTTGCCGCGATTCGATAGCGGCGTGTTGCCGACGCCGATGCGATTACCCTTGAAGACGTTGTAGTCGATGTTGAAGTTGAGCCACAGGCCCGGTCCGCCGTTGTTGGCGATGACATTGTCGCTCACGTTGTTGGATCGGCAGGTGTTTTCCAGCCGGATGCCGGCAAAGCGGTTGCCGAGTCCGGCGTGTCCGGCATGGTTGATGCCGATGTAGTTGTTGACGATTTCCACATGGCGGCTGTTCAGCAGGTGGATGCCGTTGCTGTTTCCGGAGATGAAATTGCCCCAGTTGGTGAAGGCGCCGCCGACGATGAGGTTGGTTTTGCAGAAGCCGATGTAGATACCCGAAAGCCGATTGCTCAAGATGGCGCCACCGGCGGCATTGACGCCGATGCTGTTGCCCATGATGGCGACGAATGCGTTGGAAGACTGGTTGACGAAAATGCCGTGGTCCATGTTGCCGCCGATGACATTCCGGTCGGCGGGCGTGAGTCCGCCCACGGTGGTATAACCCGGCGATTCGAGCCAGATGCCGTGACCGCGGTTGGATACGATGGCGGTGCCGGCGTCGTTGACCCCGATGCGGTTGCCGGCGATGACCAGATTCGACACGCCGAAACCGAACGCCTGGATGCCGTCGCGGTTGTTTCCGGAAATCACGTTGTTGGTGATGAAGATCCCGCCGACCCGGTTGGTCAGATGGATGCCGCCGAACATGTTCCGCAGCGAGGCCGAGGTGTTGGTGCCCACGCCGATGCAGTTGTTCGCGACCACCACGTTTTGCGCGTTGGTGATCGCCAGGCCGAACTGCTGGTTGCCGGAAAGCAGGTTGCGGCCGTGCACGCCGATGCTGATGTTGCTTCCGGCGTGGATCAGAATGCCGTGGTTGAGGTTGGCGACAATGTTGGTCCCGTCGAGCGCGGCCCCGATATAGTTGTACTGGATGCTGATGTTGCGGCTGTTGGTGTGGTCGATCACGATGCCGTTTTCCACATTGCCGGAAATCAGGTTGCCGCCGGCCCAGCCATCCGTCTGGCTGCCGACCTGAATGTCGGAAGCCTGATGGATGCGCACGCCGCTGCGACCGTTGACCACGCCGTATTCGCCGGCGATATTCGCGCCGATGATATTGTTGGCGATCACGGTGAACCGGCTGTTTGTACCGGAGATTTCCACGCCATACTGGCCATTGCCGGAAATCACGTTGCGGAAGATCACCGACGCGCTGCCGATGAGATTACCGGGCGCCGAGGCCACCAGAACGCCGTTCAGGTTGTTGCTGATGGCGAACGCGCCGAATGGCTCAAGGCCGATCAGGTTGCCGACGAGGACGTTGTTGGTCGCGGTGGCGCCGCCGATGAGGATGCCGTGGCCGATGTTTCCGGAAATGACGTTCAGCGACAGGGTGTTGTCCGGCGTATTCTCCAGATAGACGCCGCGCCCGTTGGCGCCGGCCCAGCCGTTGCCCATGCGTTGCCCGGCGGCATTCAGGCCAATGTAGTTGCCGACGATGCCGTTGAAGCGCGTGCTGGCGCCGTTGGCATAGATGCCATACACGCCGTTCGCGGCGATGATGTTGCGTTCGTTGGCGCTCGCGCCGCCGATCACGTTGTTCGAAGCGGCTAGCATGCGGATGCCGATCTGCCCGTTCCCGAGGGCGTTGGTGCCGGTGGCGTCCACGCCGATGTAATTGCCGAGGATATCGTTGCCGTGCGCCGAGGACTGGTTGAGGTAGATGCCATTGTTGGTGTTGCCGCCGATGATGTTGCGCTGGGCGGCCGTGGTCCCGCCGATCTGACCGTCCCGGCTTTGCCAGTGGATGCCGGTGTCGTTGAAGGCGATGACGTTGCCCGACACGACGTGCAACGCCCCGGTGGAGGTCGCATGGACACCCGAGCCGTTGTTATAGGTAAGGGTGTTGGCATTGGAGGCGGCGTTGCCGCCGATGATCGCCGCGCGCGCCGGCGAGCCGATGACGATGCCGTGGTCGTTGGACTGGGACACGCAGGCGATCACCCGGTTGCTGACGCCATAGATGCCGATGCCGGCGCTAGAGGGCAGTTTGAACCCGGTCAGCCGCAGGCCGCGCACGGTGATGTTGGTGCCGTTCAACCGCAGGCCCGACCCGGCCGAGAAGATGTTGGTGCCGGAGATGGTGACGATCGGCGTGCCCGCGTAGCCGGGTTGGCTGGCGCCATTGATCAGCAGATTCGATGTCGTGACAAAGGGCAGCGCGCTGGTCGGCACGATGTTGTAGGGAGCCGGAACATTGAACGGGATGTCGTTGGGCGGCGGGCTGGTATTGGCGGCGGTGATGGCCCAGCGCAGGGTCCCCGCGGTGGTCGCATCGGCCAGGTTGGTGACGGTAAAGGTGGCGGCGCGGGCCGCTCCGCCGGACAGCGCCAGCATTGAAAAAACCAACATCCACCGACGCAACGAAACCGTCTTCATCGTAAACCTCCTGAACGTACGAAGCACGGGGAGGGATCATGGGGAATCGCTGGCCAGCCCGTCAAGCGCGGTTATCGCGTCCGCGGCGTGCCGCCCGTCAGCGCCATGAGCATGCCGTTGACCTCTACGAGGAGGCGGCCGTCGTCGTCCACGCCGCGCACGATGCCGCGAAGGGGAGCTTCGGCGCCGCCGGCCATCTCGACGTGCCGGCCTTCGAGCTGGTGGCGGTGCGCGAACGATTCACGCCAGTCGGCGCGGGTGCGCGTTTCCGCGACGGTTCGCCACAGGTCGCGCAG
>ERZ761603.2234-NODE-2234-length-13542-cov-26.951286_pt1 | contig 13542 bp, 7 predicted proteins | sample MGYA00511879_ERZ761603 | MGnify/ENA primary metagenome ERZ761603 (study PRJEB28899, sample SAMN02850040) | bioreactor sludge metagenome | biome: EBPR Sludge; feature: EBPR Bioreactor; material: flocular biomat | place: Australia: Thorneside Wastwater Treatment... | reverse complement strand
AGGCGCTGAAGAAAAAGCTCGAAGCCATCCTCGAAGGCGAAGCGCCCTACGACATTTTCGTGCGCTGGAAACTGCTTGCCGAGCAGCCCATCGGCTGGAACCCCGACCTCAAAGACGGCGTGCGCCTCAACATCCGCCCCTGGATGACCGCCAGCGTGCTGCGCCACAACAAGGGCCCGAAGCTCAACATCAAGTGGGACAAAGACCGCGGCAAGGACGTGGAGAGCGCGCCGCGGTTCGCGGTGTTCAAGGGTGACCGCATCAATGACCATCATCTGACGGTTGCCGAGAAGAAAGCAGCACGGGAGGCATACGGTGGCTGACTATGAAGGGATGCGTTGGGTCAAGTGTGACTTTCAGGTTCAAACCCCTGAGGACGGTGCGCACTGGGGTGATGGGGATACTCGACTAGGGGACCCACGGCGCCCCTTGCGCACACCAGCGCCAGATGCAAATGGCGTGGTAGGGCCAGCGAGACCTGACGAGCAGAGATTGCAGGAGGTGGCTCGTGCATATTTGAGACGTTGCCACGAAGTTGGCCTGGAGCTGATTGGTGTCACCGACCACAATTTTTCTCAGAAAACTGACCCGCGAGACTGGTTCCTCACGCATTTGGTGGAACAGAACAAGTCGGTTGCAGCCGAGCTAGGACGTGAGCCTCTGTACATCTTGCCGGGCTTCGAAGTTGATGTCGGCTACCACGTGCTGTGTCTATTCGAGCCGGCGAAGAAGGTGAGTCACGTCTGGCGGGTTAACAAGCTGCTGTGCAAGCTGGGGCTGGATGAAAACGAGAGATTTCGCCAGGGACGTCCAATGCCCTTGCGGAGAAATGGTGCCAATGTCAGCTTAAAGGAGCTGATTGAATTGGTGCAGGGCGAGCACAACGGAATAGTCATCGCTGCTCACGCGGATCAAAACGATGGCATCCTCAGTGACTCGCGCCATATTGAGGACTACAAGAATCAGAAGTTGTTGGCGCTGGAGGTCACCTCAAACCCGCCGTCGAAGCGCATCCTCGACATCTTAGAAGGGCGCGATAAGGCGTGGGCGCGGTCGGCATGCCACCCAGCTTATGTGATGTCGTCGGACGCCAAGTCCCTTAGGTGCGACAAAAACGGCGCTCCAGGCCCGAATGCGATTGGCTACCGCCACACGTGGCTGAAGATGTCTAAGCCATCTGTCGAGGCCCTTCGCCAAGCGTTTCTGGACCCGCAATCTCGTATTCGGCTCATGGGCGAATGCCCGAGCGATGCCCTCACGCATCCCCGCATCACCAAGGTAGAGGTCAAGGGTGCCAGATTCCTCGACGACCAGGAGGTGTACTTCTCTGAGAGCTTCAATTGTGTCATCGGGGGACGGGGTAGCGGCAAGTCGTCACTGTTGGAATACATCCGCTTTGCGATTGGTTATGAGGACCCCGCAGCAAAGTCGGACGAAGACGACCATGCATTGCAGCGCAAGCGAAAGGTGCTGAGGGAATCGCTGACAGTCGGCTCCCAGGTTCGGGTGACCTTCGAAGTTGGCAATGGTGTGTCGGACACTCTTGTGTATGAACCCGGGCGCGCAGTGGGGCCAGAGCGCTGGCTCGACGGTCGCGAAGTGGCAGACCTAAAGACAGTCTTGCGGCAGCTGCAACTGCAGTTCTTCAGCCAGGGGGAACTCAGCCGGATGACTAGCGGTTCGCAGGGGCAAGCTCAGGTGCTTTCGCTGATCGATGCGGCGGTGGGCGCCCCCCTGCTGCAGCTAAATGCGCGTGAGCGCGAACTCAAGGCGAGGTTGAAGACCCTGTTTCAGAGCATGCGGGACGCCGCCCGCATTCAGTCGGAACTGGATGAGGCGAAACAGGAATCCGTCGAATTGGAGCGCCAGCTAAAGGCTCGCGAGGCGGTCAAAGATGACTCTGCGCAGAGCCAGCTTGCTCTTGAGGCGCGAAGGCATTTGACGCGGTTGCAGGAAGATGATGCGCCTATTGTTGGAACCATAGAGCAAGTATTGGCTGACCTAGCTGACGCGCCAGTCGCGTTGCCTGCCACGGCGAGTCAATGGCCGAATGCTGAGTGGTTTCAGACAACAGCATCTCAGTTAGAGGAAGGACGAGCGCAACTCGCCGCATTAATCGGACAGGCCTTGAGTGACTATCGGCAAGCCAAGGCAAGCGTTTTGTGCGGAGATGGCGCGAGAGCGACTCTTATCGCAATCAACGCAGTCCAAGAACGTTTCAGGGAGGCCTGCACTGCACGGGGTATTCGTGAAGATGATATTGCGCGTATGCAGGAGCTTGAGGAAAAACGACAGGCGAAGCTTCGCTTGGTCGAAGAGCTTCAGAAGCGTCTGGCGGACGTGCAGAAGGAGGCTAATAAGTTTCCTGTGGTTCTCGGTGAGCTGCACCAAGTTTGGAGGGCACAGTTCGATGCCCGGTGCACGACAGCCTCCGACATTCAGGCGTCTGTAGCATCGCAAACAGTGCGGTTAACAACCGCATACATGGGAGACGAGTCTTCTTTTAGGGCTGCTTGGGGACGTCTCGCACCGCCCGACAAACGTGGGAAGCTCGCTAAGCGCTGGGACGACATCGGAGAAGACCTCTTCCGCAGGTGGCAACAGCGGGCAGATGCTTCTGCATGGGAGACCATTGAGCTTGCTCGATTGGAGCCTACGCTGCTCGATACGGCCTTTCGCGAAAATCTCCATGTGCCGCTGCTGGCTCACCTTGGCAGCGAAGACGTGCGTCCGATATGGGAGGACGTACGCGTCTCACGTGTGAGTGATGGCATCGACGTCGAACTGCTGCGTGAGGATGGGTCCGTGGCCGGTGCGATGAGTGGTGCGCTGTCAGAAGGCCAACGCAACACGGTCTTGCTGAACATGATGCTCGCACGTGGTGAGGGCCCCATTGTGATTGACCAACCCGAGGACGAGTTGGACTCGAGCTTCATCTATCGGACGTTGGTCCGGGACCTTCGGGCCGCAAAGACCAAGCGCCAACTGATTGTCGCGACACATAACGCGAACCTACCGGTAAATGCAGATGCCGAGCAAATTCTTGCGCTCGAAGCACGCGATGGTCGTGGCAAGCCACGCGCAAAAGGTGGGCTGGACCGCGGTGACGTAGCTCAGGCAGTGCTAGATATCATGGAGGGCTCTGAGCAGGCCTTCAAGCGGCGCAGCGAGAAATATCACTTCTAACGGTTGCGTCGAAGAAAGGAAATCGAAGACAGAAATGAGCAAGAAAATTACCGGGGCTGAGTATCCCCTTTCAAAGATATTCAGTTCAGATTTCGACTATGCGATTCCCACGTACCAACGGCCCTATGCTTGGACGCATGTTCAGGCAGGGGAACTGTTTTCGGACCTGCACGACTTCTTCCTCAACGAGCCAGACGACACCTACTTTCTCGGCAGCATCGTCCTCATCAAGGAGGAGGGACGCCCACATTCAGAGGTGATTGATGGGCAGCAGCGGCTGACCACCCTAACCATTTTGTTAGCGGCGCTGACCTCGCAGTTCTCAGGCGAGCTGCGAAGCGATTTTGAAAGCTACTTGCGCGAGCCGGGGCGGGCGTCGCAGGGCTTGATGCCTAAGCCCCGCCTGGCTTTGCGTGAGCGTGACCGCCAGTTTTTTGCGGATTACGTCCAGGGCCTGAAGCTATCCGATCTGGTTGCACTCGACCCCGCTCAACTAGACAACGAGTCGAAGCGAAACATCCGCCGAAACGCGCTGACGATGCTCGAGCGGCTGGATGCAGCCTTCGGTAGTGATGAACAGCGGCTGTGCGCGTTCGGTGCCTTCCTGGTTCAGCGCTGCTTTCTGGTCGCTGTTTCCACTCCCAGCCAGCAGTCCGCGTTTCGGGTGTTCTCGGTTCTCAACAGCCGGGGCCTGGATTTGTTGCCAACCGACATTATCAAGTCGGACGTTATCGGCAAAATTCCTTCCTCGAAGCAGGATGAGTTCAACGACATCTGGGAGGAGCTGGAGGTCGAGACTGGCCGCGACGGTTTCGCCGAGGTGTTTGCCCACATCCGAATGATTTACGCCAAGGAGAAGGCTCGCAAAGCGTTACTCGACGAGTTCCGCGACAAGGTGCTGCCGAAGGCAGAGACGGCTGAGGTTCTCATTTCCAGCATCATCGAGCCCTACACAGATGCCTACCTCATCGCCAAGCACATGCGATACACCTCGACGTCGAATGCGGAGGACGTCAATGTGCTGCTGGGCTGGTTGAACCGTATCGACAACTCAGATTGGTTGCCGCCCGCGATGCGCTTTCTTGCCGACAAGGGAAGCGACGCTGGGTATGTGTTGTGGTTCTTCCGCAAGCTCGAACGCTTGGCGGCCTACATGCATGTGTGCGGGTTGGATGTGAATCAGCGTATCGAACGCTATGCCGAAGTGCTGAGGGAACTGGAGGGTGAGCACTCGTTGGCCGCACCAGTGACGAGTCTCGAATTGAAGGATAGTGAGTGCAGGCGCATGATTTCTGTCCTCGACGGCCCGGTCTATGAGATGAGCGCACGGCGCCGCAACTATCTCATCCTGCGTTTGGATTCCTTCGTATCAGACAATGCGGCTCGGTACGACGACCGCCTTCTCACCATCGAGCACGTCTTGCCACAAACGGTAGCAGCGAATTCGCAGTGGGCCGGATGGTGGGGGGACGGCGAAGAGCGTGTGGAGTGGGTGCATCGCCTGGCTAACCTCGTGCCGCTGAACCAAAGGCGAAATTCGGCCGCCCAGAACTATGACTTCGAGCGCAAGAAGGTCGCGTATTTTGCGGGACGCAGCGGAGTGTCGTCTTTTGCGCTCACGACACAGGTTCTTCATCAATCGACTTGGCGGCCCGAGGACGTGAAGCGGCGGCAGCAAGCATTGCTGGCGCTGTTGCAGGACAAGTGGGCGCTTTGTTGATGCAGTGACCGTGCGCCGTGCGGATGACGCTTAGAAAATTCAATACGTGCTGAATTTGCCGTCTACGCCACGTTAACTTTCACACTTTGGCACGTTGGGACCACGTTAGAGCCGAGTTCCAACTGCATTGGCTTGCGGGAAAGGGTTGATGAATCTTCGCGAAGCGGTTTCACGGGCACTGAAGGAAGCTGGCAAGTTCAATAGGTCGGTTCAGGCTCAGCCTGAGGCGATTCTTTGGACGGATGCCGAGCGTCAATGGGAGCCTGTAGTTAGGGCTTTGCAGGCTTCGGGGCGGTCGGTTCTGAGGCTTGGAGATTATGCGCCCGAGGTGCTTCAAGGTCCGGCCATCTGGCTGAAATGTGCTTTGGCCGGCAAGCTCGATGGTGTGGCGCTGGATGGCGTGCCGGTGGTGTACCTGCCGGGCGTCTCGCGGGCCGACCTCCGTGCTATTGAGTCCTGCCCACGACACCTCCAACCCCTCGCTGAGTTGCAATATCGCGGTGTGTTCTGGACCCAGGTCAATGCCAAGGACTGGACGCTGAACGCTTTCCTGACGTCGAAGAACGGTAGTTTGGGATTAGACGTCGCTCAAGACCAAGCGACACAGAAGGCTTTGCTACGCGCCCTGTCGTCGGGCGAGCTCATGGGCAAGGCGGTCGAGGAACTGCGAGGTCGACTGATTGACGCGGCCTGGCTGGACAGCTTGCTGGCACCGAATCCGACGCGGGACATCCTTGTCTGGATGAACGATGCCAAGGCCACCGAAGATGCCTGGAAGGGGGGGCGCTGGGAGGTGTTCGTCAGCCGTTGCCGCAAGGACTTCGGCTTCGACCCGGCCAAGGATGGCGAGCTGACCGCGGCAGAGAAGCTGGCAGCCAGGGCCGGCTCGTGGGGTGCGGTCTGGGAGTTCTACAAGGACGCCTATTCGAGCTTCCCAGCGGTCGTCGAGCTGCTCTCGAGAGTTCAGTACAGCATGGGCGACCTGTTCGCTGACACCTCGGCCTACCCCAAGGCGAACGACGAAGGTGAGTCTGACCTGCGCTACCGGCTCAATGCATTGAGCGCGATGACGGCGGTTCAGGCGCGCGCTGCGATTCTGGATGCGGAGAAGCAGCATGGCGAGCGCCGTTCATGGCTATGGGCTCAGATGGGGAAGGCACCGCTCGCGCGCGCGCTCGGGCATCTCGCGTTCGTAGCGCAACACTCCCAGGCGGCTGCGTTCGGAAATTCGCTGGAGGTGCTGGCGGAGCGCTACCGAGAAGAGGCTTGGCGGGTCGATGCTGAAGCGCTGCAGGCTTTGGCTCAAGCGCATACCAAGGCGGACCAGGATGCTGTAACGGCCGCATTGCGCGCGGTATATCTGCCTTGGTTGGAAGCCTCGAGTGTCGCGTTCCAGAAGGCAGTGGTCGAGTCTGGTGGGCTCAATCCGGGCGGCGTCTCGAAAGTGAGTGACCCCGGGGGCACGTGCGTGGTGTTTGTTGACGGTTTGCGCTTCGACGTTGCACAGATGCTGGCGAGTCGTTTGGGGGCGCTGGGGCAGGTCACGCTGAATTCGGGCTGGACTTCGCTGCCCTCGGTCACCGCATCGGGCAAGGCCTGGGTGTCCCCCGTTGCGAGTCTGATTGCAGGTAAGGCGGACGATGCGGATTTCGAGCCCAACGTTGCCGCAACCATGAAGCCGCTGAACACGTACAACTTCCGCAAGCTGCTGGCAGACGCGGGATACGAGCCGCTGTCCGGTAGCGCGACAGGCGACCCGACGGGCAAGGCTTGGGTGGAGTGCGGCGACCTCGACCACTTCGGGCATGAGCATGGCCTGCGCCTAGCTCGCGACATCGACGGCCAACTGGCCGAGATTGTCGAACGCATGCAGGCGCTGGCCGATGCAGGCTGGCGGCGGTTTCGCATCGTGACCGACCACGGCTGGCTGCTGGTGCCAGGGGGCATGCCCAAGGCGGAGTTGGCCAAGTCGCAGGCCGAGACCCGCTGGGGGCGCTGCGCGGTGTTGAAGGACAGTGCGACGGCGACGCCGCTGACCTTTGGCTGGGATTGGTGCCCGCAGGTGCAGATTGCCTTTGCGCCCGGCATTGCGAGCTTTGTGGCCGGCGCCGAGTACGCCCATGGCGGACTGAGCTTGCAGGAATGCCTGGTGCCCGAGTTGACGCTCGAACTGGAGGGCGGGGCGCCGGAGACCAACGTCTCTATCTCCAAGCTCGCCTGGCGCGGACTGCGCTGCAACGTCGAGGTGTTACCGCCGTTACCCGGATTGAAGGTGGACATCCGCACAAAGGCTGCAGCGGAAGATTCCTCCATCGCTGCGGCGGTCAAGGACCTGGTTGAGGGGAAGGCTTCGCTGGCGGTGGCGGACGACTCGAATGAGGGGGCCGCGGCGGTGCTGGTGGTGCTCGACAGCCAGGGTAAGTTGCTGGCCAAGATGAACACGACGGTCGGCGAGTAGGTCGCCCGCGAGACGAACACGTACAGAGCGGAACAAGAACAGAGCGTGCAGAACACGATGAATCTCGATGACCTCGACCGCAAGGCGGCTTCCGCCTTCGATGGCTTTATCGTCCGTAAGGACCTGGTGCGAACCTTCAGCCGCCAGTTTCCCGTGCCGACCTATGTCGTCGAGTTTCTACTCGGCCGCTACTGCGCGACAACCGACGAGGCTGAGATTCAGGAAGGCCTGGAAATCGTTCAGCGACAGCTCCAGTCGCGCACGGTGAAGGCCGGCGAAGAGGAGCTCTTCAAGGCGCGCGCGCGCGAGACGGGTGCGGTGAAAATCATCGACATCATCACTGCGCGACTTGATGCGAAGAGCGACTCGTATGTTGCGTCCTTGCCCAGCTTGAGGCTGAACGACGTGCGTATCTCGCCCGAGCTCATCAAGGAGCACGAGCGCATGCTCACTGGTGGCTTCTACGCCGAAATCACGCTCGGCTACGATGCGGCAATTGCCCAGGAAAAGGGCGGGCGACCGTTCGGCATCGACGCGCTGCGTGCGATTCAACTCTCCAAGCGGGATGTGCTGACCTCTCTTGCCGAGGGACGCAAAGAGCTGACCACGGCCGAGTGGCGCGACTTCCTGCTACGCAGCGTTGGCTTCGAGCCCGATGGGCTGAACGACCGTGCGAAGGATGCGTTGCTGCTGCGCATGGTTCCTTTCGTCGAGCGCAACTACAACCTGGTGGAACTCGGGCCGCGCGGCACCGGCAAGTCGCACCTATTCCAGCAGGTGTCGCCTTATGCCCACCTGATTTCCGGCGGCAAGGCGACTGTGGCGCGGATGTTCGTGAATAACTCGAACGGGCAGCGCGGCTTGGTCTGCCAGTACGACGTGGTCTGCTTCGATGAGGTGTCAGGCGTGTCCTTCGACCAGAAGGATGGCGTCAACATCATGAAGGGCTACATGGAGTCGGGCGAATTCTCGCGCGGTAAGGAGAGCATCCGTGCCGATGGCTCCATCGTGCTGGTCGGCAACTTCGACGTAGACGTCGAGCATCAACAGCGCATCGGTCATCTGCTCGGCCCGCTGCCTCCCGAGATGCGTGACGACACCGCCTTCATGGACCGGATTCACGGCTTCCTGCCTGGGTGGGACGTGCCGAAGATGAACCCGGCGTTGTTTACCCAGCACTTTGGCTTGGTGAGCGACTTTCTGTCCGAGTGCTTCACGCAACTGCGCAACCAGAGCCGGGTGTCGACGATGCAGGGCAGGGTGTTCCTCGGTGGCGCCTTGTCCGGCCGGGACATCAATGCGGTAAACAAGACTGTGAGCGGCTTGCTGAAGCTGCTGCATCCGGACGCAGAGGAAGCGGTCAGCGATGAGGACCTCGAGTGGGCGGTGCGACTGGCGCTCGAGGTACGTCGACGGGTGAAGGAGCAGCAAAAGCGCATCGGCGCGGCCGAATTCCGCAACACCCACTTTAGCTACACCCTGGGCGCAGAAGGGGTGGAGAAGTTCGTGACCACACCGGAGCTGCGCAGCCAGGAGGGCATCGGCGATGAACCGCTGGAGTCGGGCCAAATCTGGACGCTCAGTCCCGGTGGTGCGGACGAGCACCCGGGCCTGTTCCGGCTGGAGGTGACCGAGGGCCCTGGAAGCGGTGTTCGCGTGCTGAATAAGCCCGTGCCGCCAGCGTTTCAGGAGTCCGTGCGCTGCGCGGAGCAGAACCTCTACACCCGCGCAGCGCAGTTGGTCGGCGACCGTGACCCGCGCTCGCACGAGTTCTCGGTGCAGCTTCGGGGGTTCGACGCAGCCAAGAGTGGGGCCAAGACCGGAGTCGCCTGCCTGATTGCCTTGTCGAGCGCCTTGCTGAGGAAGTCGGTCCGCGGTGGATTGATTGTGGTTGGTGAGGTGACCATCGGGGGCACCATCGAGCCCGTTCACAACGCTGTGACCATCGCCGAGATGGCGGTCGAGAAGGGCGCCAAATCGCTGCTCATGCCAGTTAGCTGTCGGCGGCAGTTGTTCGACCTGTCGGATGATATGGCGACCAAGCTGGACATCGAGTTCTACCAGGATGCGCGGGATGCGCTGTTGAAGGCACTGGTGGATTGATGGCAGCGAAAAATGACTGGCAGTCCGACGAAGGGCGCATAGAGGCCTACCTGCAGGGGTTGGATGTTGCAGCACTGCGCAAGCTCATCGTCGAAGCATCCTGGCGTGATGACGCCCTGCGCCAAAAGTTGTTGATGGCAGCGACCGTGGCGGATAGCACCGGTCTTTCCGACTTGCGTAAGGTGGTCAAGCAGGCCACCCGCACGAACGGCTTCATTGAGTATCGGGAAGCTGGAGCTTACGCAATCCGATTGGAAGACCTCGGGGAACTGCTGTCACAGCGCATTGCGGACGGCCAGGAGGAACTCATCGAGGTCATCGAGGAAGCCATCGCGCTCGCGGAAGAGGCCTTGCAGCACATCGACGATTCCGGCGGCGAGGTGATGCCGGCGGTTGTTGAACTGCGAAGAGTGCATCTGGCGGCCTGTAACGCCCTGCATCCCGACCCCGTTGCGCTGGCCGAGCGCCTGTACGGTTTCCAGATGAATGGTCAATGGGACACCTTTCATGAGGTGCTCCCCGACTACGCCGAGGCGCTGGGCGAGGAAGGGCTGGCCGCATATCGGCAGCGGGTCGAGCGCGACTGGCTGGCCCTGCCGACCCTGGGTCCCGAGCACTATCGTAGCGACTGGAGCACGCGACGCTTCCAGGTGGAGTCGGCGATGAAGGATATTGCTCGCTGCACGGATGACTTCGAGTTGCTGGTCGCCATCCAGGCGAAGAATCTGTCGTCCCCGTCGTGCTTCCTGACGCTGGTCGGATTGTTTCGTGACCGAGGCCGTAAGGAGGAGGCGCTGTGCTGGGTGGAGCAGGGGATTGCGGCGTTTCCGAATGAGCGCAATGACGACCTGCTGAGCCTTGCCATCGAGCTGCAGCTGGCGCTTGGGCGGCATGCGGAGGTAGAGCGACTCGCCTGGCAGCGCTTCGAGCAGGCCCCTGGCTGCGGTTCATTCTTCAAGTTGATGGAAGTCGCCGGTCTGATTGGCTGCGAGGCCGCGCTGCGCAAGCGGGCGCTCGATTTCCTGTGGCAGAAGGTCGCGGAGGAAGAAGCCGCCGATAGCCGCGTTCGCCGCAGTCCATGGGACAAACCCTGCCGGGGCGACATCGTGTCCATCTTTCTGCGCGAGGGTGAGGCCGAGACCATGTGGGATGCATTCAGCGGGGGCAAGGTCGATGTTGGCCTGTGGGAGTCGGTGGCCGAAGCGCGGGGCACGACGCACCACGAGGAGGCAATCGCGCTCTACAAGCGCCTGCTGCCGCATCGGGTTGAAGGCGGCTCGCGCGGTTCCCACTACGGGGAGGCCTTTGCAATCGTCAAGAAGATCCGCGCACTGCGGGTGGCGCACCAGCAGTTGGGCATGTTCGGCGACGAACTGGCGGAAATCCGGCTGGAGTGGAAGCGCAAGCGGAACTTCATGAAGCTGCTGGACGCGCTGTGACCCCCGAACTGCTCGAGTTGCGCCTGCCGTTGTAATTGCTGGTAGTGAGGAAACAGGGAGGTTGGATGTCGCGAAAATCCGTCGTGAAGGCCTACACCCTTCGCATCGAGCTCCAGGAGGTTGAACCGCTTATCTGGCGGCGACTGCTTGTCGATGGCGATACGACGCTGGGCAAGCTTCATCACTACGTTCAAGCCGCAATGGGCTGGACGGACGCGCATCTGCATGAGTTCGAGATTGGCGGCAAGACCTATGCAACTCCGCATCCCGAAGACGACCCGGAGCGGGAAATCCTCGATGAGCGCCGAGTCAGACTGGACCGCGTAGTGACAGTCGGAGACCATTTCTCCTATCTCTACGATTTTGGCGATAGCTGGCAGCATCGCGTTGTGGTCGAGCGTGTTGAGTCGCTTGACGGCGAGCAGCGGGGCTACGCCTATGTGTCGGCGGGCGAGAGAGCCTGTCCGCCTGAGGATGTGGGCGGTGTAGCGGCTTACATGGACTTCATGGAGCAGATTTCACAGCGGCCGGTGGATGATGAAGGTCGTCGGCTGCTTCGATGGGCTGGTGAGGATTTCGACCCGGCGCGCTTTGACCGGCATGCTGCCAATGCGGCCTTGCTGCGGATGGCCTGGAATCGGTGGGGGTGAGGCTGGTCAGGTGATGACTGTGAAGGGCAGCGGTTACGCCTCAGACAGGGACAAACTTGGTTGCGCTGGATCGCGTTCGCAAGCGCCGTCCGACATCGATGTTTGGAGCCACTTCGTCAGTCAGGAATGCGTACCAGTCATCCGCTGTCATCGTCTCAGGGGATTCGGCGCGCAGACGAAAAAAGGGGAGCCCAACGAGACCGAAAATCGCGTTCTTCATCTCATCACGGGACTTGATCTCGGGCCGATCGTGATATGAACTATCGAGTTCGAACGCGGCAACGGGGTCTCCTTCATCCGGCACGACCAGCACTGCATCGACTCTGCAGTTCTTAGCGTAGGCCCAGGTCGACTTGCCGACGAGTTCGCGCAGACGACTGAACTCGATCATCTGGTCAAGTGGATAATTCGGCAGCGCAAGTAGCGCGGGAAATCTCAATGACAAGGCCTTGAGAAACGACCTCTCCTGGCTACTCCTGAAAACCGATCGTCGGATTCCCATTGCGTCGGACGCGTTCGGATCACCGAAGCGCATGAGCGTGCTACTGACGACGCGTCGCACCTCGATAACGGGCTCGGAAAGGGCCTTGGCTGGTTCCTGCTGCTTTCGATTGCGATGTTGGCGTCGTGCGGGCCAACGTCGATCCTCATCGCGAAGTGTCCTCGCGATAGCGTGCAGCGAGTTTGAACTCAAACGCTCTGCCAGGCTGAGGACCGTCGAGTAAGGAGCGGATATCTCTGTCCCGAGAAGGAGCCGTTCGTACTCCCTCAGCAGCTCTTCGGCGGCTTGCGGTGCTTCCAGGAGGAGACACAAGGCCTCGCCGGCAAGGGCCTTCAAGTAGTCGTCGTTCTCCCGGAAAGCCTGAACCTCACCGTCGAGAAACACAGTGACAAAGGCGGCGTGCTCGCGCCGATGCAGATGCCCACGCAACGTCCGAATGACGCTTGCCTTATCCCTTAACTGCACGAAGTCTCGTCGTCTAAGTCGTCAGAATCGAGTGGCAATGGTACGTGTCGGCGCGCCCATTGTCACTCATAGAGCGTCGCCTCATAGTGGCCTCACCCCTAGCATCAGTCGAAAATTCATTTCCGACTGCGTGTGGCTACCTCAGACCCCAGGGTTCTCTTCGGTAAGCGCCTTGCCGAGCTTCGCCGAAGCCGCGGTTGGTCGCAGGAATACCTCGCGCTTGAGAGCGGTCTCGCGCGAAGTTACCTCGGGGGCGTCGAGCGCGGGCAAAGAAACGTCGCGCTTCTGAACATCGTTCGGCTGGCGCAGGCGCTGGGACTCCCTCCTTCAAAATTGCTCGAGTTCGACGATCGGAACGCCGTGGCTGCTGAGTCGGTCGCGAGCTAGAAGTCGGTCAACTCACCGCGCTCCGAGTCAAGACCAGTCGGTACGGGGGGCCGCGTTCTGTGGCCTTGTGTCGCTCGTCATCATCAACTTTGCAAGTACAAGCTCGTGGCCAAGATGGACTCGTGCCCCAAGTTGTCGCTGACGAACCGAGGATCGACCTCGGCGCCGGGCATGTTCGAACCGGCCGTGTGACGAAGCCAGTGCGCGGAGGCAGTGCTAAGGATGTTTGTGCGCGATCTGAGTTCGTCATCAAGAGCCTCCCCTCGCTTCGCAACACGCTCGAAGACCTCTTGCACGATTTTATGCACCGCCCTGCGCGTCAAGGCTCGACGCTACCCGCCTACTGGAGGGAGGAAGCGAGTCGCCTGGCCAGATAGGTTAGGGTGTCAATCCACACTCCCGACGGTAGGGCTCCGACTCCACGATCAGTTCGTCAAGTACATGAAGGCTCTCGTGTTCCCCGGCTCAACGCCAGCCCAGCCAACTTGGGCGGATCGGCAGGGGCTCGCTCGACGGCTGGCGCACCGGCGTGCTCGCATGCGCGAGCGGAAAGGGATGGGGGACGAACTTGCCCAGTGCCTCGCGCTGGCTGGGGGTCAGGCGCCGGTCGCCCGTGGATTGCGTGCTGATCA